>Ga0224555_1001590_pt1 | contig 30669 bp, 25 predicted proteins | sample 714S23034metaG_FD_180687 | JGI IMG/M metagenome (GOLD analysis project Ga0224555, IMG submission 180687) | Peat soil microbial communities from Stordalen Mire, Sweden - 717 S2 30-34 | ecosystem: Environmental > Terrestrial > Soil > Wetlands > Peat | place: Sweden: Norrbotten County, Stordalen...
CTGGACCCAACGCGCCCTCGAGATGGGCAAGGCGGTGTTATGCGAGAAGCCGCTCTGCGTAGGGTCGGCACAGACCGCGGCGGTGCTGGAGACCGCGACCGAGACGGGCGCGCTGTTATGGGAGTCGTTCGTCTTCCCGTTCCAAGCCCAGCATCGGCGACTCCTCGATCTGCTGGCAGGGGGGGCCATCGGCGAGGTTCGCGAGTTGAACAGTCTCTTCTATTTCAACCTGTCGCGATCGGAGGACATCCGGCTCTCGGAGGAGCTCGGCGGTGGAGCTCTCGCCGATGTCGGCTGCTACCCGATCCGTTTGGCGCAGGAGGTTCTTTCCACCCGTGATCCGTCGGCAGGCGATGCCGTGGGGTTCGCCACCGGCAACGGCGCGGTCGAGACTGAGGCCGTGGCGATCGTCGACTACGGGCGCCAGCGGCTGGTGCTCGGCTGCGGATTCGGGCGTGCCGTCGACACGTTCACCCGGGTGCTCGGCACCGACGGGCAGATCCACCTGACCAACCCGTTCCATCCTCAGCCGGCCGACACCCTTGTCCTGCGACGCGATGGGAAGGAGACGGTGGAGCACCCGACGGTGGACGCGCGCCCGTTCACTGCTGCACTTCGCCACATCCACGCCGTGCTGCGCGAGGAAGAGACGCCCGCGCACCTCGCCGACGAGTCATCGCTCAGGACCGCTCGGACTCTCGAGGTCGTCGCCCAGGCTTGGTCGGCGTGAGAGCGGTCTGCGACGGAGGGGCCGTTCTCGTTGAGGTCCACCCGCAGGAGGTCGAAGTCCGGTGACCGGCGAGCTCATGCGGCGGGAGATGGACGAGCAGCCGAGGTGCTACAGCGCATCGCCGATTCGGCCGCCGAGATCCGTGACCGGGTGCGGGCCGTCGTGCCCGAAGCTCTCGATGGCATCGCCTTTGTCGGACGCGGCTCGTCGGACAACGCGGCCATGCTCGGTCGCTACGCCAGCGAGCTCGCCGCTCTCCGGCCGGCCGGGCTCGCCGCCCCGAGCCTGCATACGCGATATGCCTCGCCGGTCGACTGCCGCGGGTACCTCGTCATCGGGCTGAGCCAGTCCGGCGCCACTCCCGAGGTCGTTGCCACCTGCGAGCGGCTCCGGGCGAGCGGCGCCGTCGTGGTCGTCATCACCAATGACGACACGAGTGCTCTCGCGGCCGTCAGCGATCTTGCACTGTCGACCGATGCCGGAGCCGAGCTCGCCGTTCCCGCAACCAAGACCGTCACAGCCGAGATGGCTCTCGTGCTGGTTCTGGCCGGGGCGCTCGGCGACGGTCTGGCGGGAGCCACCGAGCTCGCGGCGGTCCCGGGCGCCGTGTCGGCGGTGCTGTCGGACGACGGGCCGCCGGCCGCGCTGGCGGAGGCCTGGGTGGGATACGAACGGCTGCTCGTCACCGCGCGGGGCCTGGCGTATGCGGCGGCGCTCGAGACGGCGCTGAAGGTGAAAGAGACGGCGCTTGCAGACCCTCGAGGCACCGATCGCCACGTGCACGCCCCATGCCGATAGCACGCTCCCCATGCCGGGCGGGCTCGCCGAGGTGATGTACACGATCGTCGCCACCGTGCGGGGCCAGCACCTGGCGCGCCACCTGTCGCTCGCCCGCGGCCTCGACCCGGACCACCCGAGCGGTCTCACCAAGGTGACGCCGACGCACTGAGCACGCGGTCGCCGGGGCCGACGCACGTGAGCCGAGATCACTGGATGCCCGACCCGATGACTGTCGGTCAATCAGTGGTCGTGGGTCCGCGCGGCCTCACGCCCGGTGAATGGTCTTCCGCGGGCTACCGGAGCGGCCCCATCGGCATGGTCAGCGGCCCGGCGGCCGGAAGCCCCAGCGCCGCAGCCAGCTGGGCGTGTCCTCCCCACTCCCAGAGCTCTGCACCCAATCCCCTGACCCGTACGAAGGCCGCCGGGTCATCGCTGTTGCGAGGTTGGCGCAGACTCTGCACCGGAGATGCCGCAAGGACCGGCCGTAGTCGGGCGTCGGGCGGCAGGTCGGCCCTCTGCCTGGCGATCTCCACGGCACGACGCAGCCCGCCGAGCTCGTCGACGAGCCCGCGTTCGGCGGCATCGGCTCCCGTCCAGACCCGGCCGCGGGCCACCTCGTAGACCGCCTCGCGGGTCATGGCGCGTCCACGGGCGACCTTGGCGGTGAAATCGTCGTAGACGAAGTCGAGCCACTCGTCGAGCTTGGCCCACTCGTCCTCGCTGAAGCCGGTCTGCGACGAGAACATGAGCGCGTGCTGCCCGAGGCCGAGACTTTCGACGTTCACGCCTAAGCGTTCGAACAACCCTTTGGTTTGAAGCTTGCCGCCGAGCACGCCGATCGATCCGGTGAGAGTCGCCGGTTCCGCCACGATGACGTCGGCCGCCATCGCGACGAAATACCCGCCCGAACCGGCCACATCGCCCATCGAGACCACTACCGGCTTGGCGGCTTCGCGAGCCCTGCAGACCTCGCGCCAGATGGTGTCCGAGGCGACGTAGGAGCCGCCAGGGCTGTTGACCCGGAACACGATCGCCTTGGTGCGCTCGTCCTTCACGGCGGCGCGGAACGCCGCGGCGACGGTGTCGGATCCCGCTGCCCGCCCGACCGGGCCTGGCTTGGACCGGCCGGTACGGATCTGACCGATCGCCTCGATGAGCCCGACCGCCGGACGTCGCGCCTGGCGTGCTCGACGGACGCTGTCCCAACGCCGCTGATAGCGCGAGACGTAGAGCAGGGTCGGCTTCTCGGGCCAGCGGCGATCAACCGCCTCGCGCACGGCGTCGCGGTACCCGAGGTGATCGACGAGCCCGGCCTCCTGAGCTTCGGCGGCAGGGATAGGCGCACGATCGATGAGCTCACGGACGCGGTCGGCGGGCAGACGCCGGCCAACTGACACAGCAGACACGACCTGCTCGTAGGCTGACTCGGCCAAGCGCTCGGTCGCCTCGCGGTGCGCCTCGGTGAACTCTTTTCTCAAGAAGGTGTCCGCCGCGTTCTTGTATTCGTAGCGCTGTGCGAACAGCGGCTCGACCTGTGCGCGGTCGAGGGCGCCGCGCACGAAGGTGCCAGCTGCAGCAGCGCCCATGAGGCCGACACTGCCGGACGGCTGCAACCACAACTCGCCGAATCCGGCGGCGACCACATAGGCCGTCGTTGCGCGCCCGAGCTCGCCGAAGGTCTCTGCCCAAGCGATGGCTTCTTTGCCCCTTGCTCGGAAACGCCCCACCGCGTCCGACAGCTCCTGGGCCTGCGCCAGCGTTATCGAGGTGGCACCCAGCTTGGCCAGCAATCCAACGACGTTCGGGTCTTCGGCGGCGGAGGCGAGCCGGTTGACGAGTGTGCGCAGTGCGAGGCGGCGACGGTTCATCACCCGTTCGACAGGATGGGAACCGATGTCCTCTACTAGTGCTCCGGTGAGGTCCAGTTCGAGCAGGATCGACATGGGTTGGACGGTAGTGGAGTGAGATGGGCCAGTCGAGCAGGCCGGGCCCGAGGTGACCGTCACAGCCCCCCGGTAGTGTTCGCTCGTGCTTCACCTCGCCAGCGCCAGCCGGGTGGAGCCTCTTGCAGCGGTGCTGGCCGAGGTGCTGGCGGAGCCGCCGGCGGACCCGATGTCCCCGGAATGGGTAGCTGTGCCAACGGTGGGCATGCGCAGGTGGCTCGCCCTCGAGCTGGCCAGATCGCTCGGCGCGTCCGGGCCAGGCTCTGGCGACGGTGTCGCCGCGAACATCGGGTTCACGTTCCCCGGCGCGCTGAGCCAGGCGGTGCTCGAGGCTGGTAGCAGCGACGGGGCTGCCGATCCGTGGCAGGTCGACTGTCTCGTCTGGGCGGTGCTCGAGGTGCTGCGCGCCAAAGGCGACGACGACCGCCTCGGTCCGCTCACGGTCCTGCCCGCCGGTGCGACCTGGTTCGGGCGGGCCCGACGTCTCGCCGACCTCTTCGACCGCTATGCCGTGCGCCGGCCCGAGCTCGTGCTGCACTGGAGCGCGGGCCACGACGTCGACGGCACCGGTCGCCCACTTGCCGAGCACGACAGCTGGCAGCCCCACCTGTGGCGCCTGGTGCGTGCCCGCGTCGGAGTGCCCAGCCCACCCGAGCGACTGCCCGGTCTGCTCGACGACCTGCGCACCGGGAAGCTCGCTCTGGACCTGCCGCCTCGGCTTGCCATCTTCGGCGTCACGACGCTTCCGAGCGGCGCATCCTTCATCGAGCTGATCGAGGCCGTCAGCGCCCAACGAGACGTGCACCTCTTGCTGCTCGACCCGTCACCCGTCGCTACCTCACGTGTTCGCGAGGCGGCGCTGGCCGGCCCCCTTGCGTCCCTGCGTGCCGACGACCGGTCGGACACTGCGGCGCGGCATCCGCTGCTGCGATCGTGGGGACGCCCGTATCGGGAGCGGACCGTGCTGTTGGCGGGGGCCGAGTCGCGCGGCTTGTCCGCGCCGCAGTCTGTCGATGAGGGCGAGGAGTCGGCGGACTGTGCACCCGGCTCTCTGCTCGAGCGCGTGCAACACGACGTACGCGCCGATAGCGCCCCCGCCGGCGACTTTGAGCTGGGCCCCGACGACCGCTCGATCCAAGTGCACTCGTGCCACGGGCGCGCCCGCCAGGTCCAGGTGCTGCGCGACGCGATCCTCCACTTGCTGGTCGACGACCCGACGCTGCGCGAGGAGGACATCGTCGTGCTCTCCCCTGCGATCGACCAGTTCGTGCCGCTGGTGGAGGCCGGCTTCGGAATCTCGGCCGAGGAGTCGGCCGACGTGCCGAGCGGCGCAACGCCCCGGCTCTTCTACCGCATCACCGACCGTTCGTTGCGCGAGTCGTACCCGGTCCTCGCGGCACTCGACTCGTTGCTCGCGCTGGTATCGGGCCGGTTCACCGCCTCGGAGGTGCTGGAGTTCGTTTCGCTGCCGACGGTCCGCAAGCGCTTCGACTTCGACGACCGTGCCCTTGGGACGATCGCGGATTGGATCGTGGGGACCAACGTGCGCTGGGGCCTCGACGGTCCGCACCGGGAGGCTTGGGGTCTCCCGCCGGAATTCGCCGCCAACTCGTGGAGGGTCGCGATTGACCGGGTGCTCATGGGAGTGGCGGTGAGTGACGACGACATCGGCCTCGCACCGGGCGACATCGCGCCGTTCGGCGTCGAGGGTGACGACATCGCCGTCGCCGGTCGCCTGGCCGACGCTGTCGCACGTCTCGCGTCGGTCGCAGACGACATGAGGCGAGACCGCACTGCCGCTAAGTGGTGCGACGCGCTGTTGGATGTGATCGAACAGTTCTTCGACGTGGGCACCTCCCAGCAATGGCAGCTCGACCAGCTCCGCCGGATCGTTGCCGAGATCGGCGAGCATGCCGTCGTCGGCGGCGAGGCGGCGAGGGTCGAGGTCTCGCTCGCCGATGTCCGCCGGCTCCTTGCCGACCGGGTCCAGGGTGTGTCGCGCCGTCCCGACTTCTTCCGGGGTGGCGTCACCGTGAGCTCGCTGACGCCGCTGCGGTGGTTGCCCTTCCGCGTGATCTGCATTCTCGGGCTCGACGACGCCGGCACGAGCGGCGGCACCGGCATTGACGGTGACGATCTGGCTGCTACCGCCCCGCTCGTCGGCGACCGCGACCCGCGCTCGGAGGTCCGCCAGGCGCTCCTCGAAGCAGTTCTCGCGGCGGGTGACCACCTCGTGATCACCCGGACGGGCCGCAACGTGCGCACCAATCAGGAAGTGCCGAGCGCGACCGTGCTCGCGGAGCTGCGCGACGTCATCGTCGCCACGCTTGCCCCTCCAAGTCAGAGCACCTACCGGAGCCGAATCGAGACCGTTCACCCCCTCCAGCCTTTCGACGACCGCTGTTTCAGGTCCGACCAGCTGAACCGACCGGGTCCCTGGAGCTTTGACGCCGGCGCGTTCGCCGGCGCACGTGCACACCAGCAGCGATCCAGCGAGCAGCGTCCGTTCCTCGACGGGACGCTTCCTCCGGCCCCGAACGAGGACGTCGTGATCGACCTCACCGACTTGCGGACGTTCTTCAGACACCCGGTGAAGGCGTTCTTGCGCCAGCGGCTCCAGCTCCACCTCCCAGGCGAGGACCGGGACCATTCCGACGATCTCGCGACGACGCTCGGAGCCCTCGAACGCTGGTCTGTCGCGGACCGGCTCCTAAAGGCCCGACTTGCGGGCCACGCCAACGATGAGTGGGAGCGCCACGAGCGCGTCCTCGGAACGCTCCCCCCGGGAGGGCTGGGTGACATCTCGCTCAGCGAGATAGAGGAGACGGTCGACCAGCTGCTCGTCGTCGCGACCGAGCTCGGCGTCGATCCGGGGCGTGACGATCGCCTGCCGGTCGAAGTCGTGCTCACCGACGGCACCCGCATCGTCGGCATGGTCGAGGGTCGCTGCGCACATCCGCGTCCGGGGCCGGCCCTCGTCACGTTCAGCAAGGTCGCACCCAAGCATCGCGTGGCGGCGTGGCTCGACCTCGCGGCCCTCGTGGCGGCCGACCCCGCGACCAACTGGCGAAGCGTCATCGTGGGCTGCGCCGAGAAACAGGGCAGGCTCAAGACGCTCGAGCTCGTGGGGCGTGGCGAGACCTGCGACGATCGCCACGGCCGAGCGCTCGACGCACTCGAGGTCGCGGTCGACTGCTACCGGCGCGGGCTGCGCGAGCCCATCCCGCTCTTCGCCTCGATCTCCTACAAGCTGCACGAGCGGACCGCGAAGCCGAGCGACTGGGAGTCGTTCAACGATCATGCAGACGGCCAGGACGACGCGAACCGCCTGGCGTTCGGAAAGCTCGGCTTTGAAGACCTCTGTGCTCTGCCTGCGCGCGTCGACGACCCCCCCGGATCGTCGACGGGACGAGCGGCACGGTTCGCCGATTACCTGTGGGGCACGATAGAGGCGACCGTCGCGGAGCCCGCATGAGCGCACCACCGGTCTTCTCGCTCCTGGACCCGCTGCCCAGCGGCTGTGTCGCCATCGAGGCGAGTGCAGGAACCGGCAAGACCTACACACTCGCCGGCCTCGTCGTGCGATACGTGGCGGAAGAGGCGGTCCGCGTCGAAGAGCTCCTCATCGTCACGTTCACCCGTGCCGCCGCGGCCGAGCTGCGCGACCGCGTTCGGAGCCGGCTCAGCGAGGCCGCGGCCGCGCTACGCCGGCCCTCTGACATCCCGGCCACCGACGAGCTCCTCGCTTTCCTGGCCGCCAGCGATCGCGAATGCCGACTCGATCGCCTCGAACAGGCTGTCGCCGACTTTGACGCGGCCACGATCACGACCATCCACGGCTTCGCCACCCAGGTGCTCGCCACTTTGGGCTCGGCAGCTCCCGGCGACCCCGACGCGTCGCTTCTCGACGACACCAACGATCTCGTCGAAGCAGTGTGTGCCGACGTGCTCGCGACGGAGTCGGTTGGTGACCCGACGATCGCGGACCAGCTCCCGGAACTGGAGAACCTCGCGAAACTCTGCATCAAGGTGCTCGGGAACCCCGGCATCCATGTCATCCCAGGCACCGACGATGCCGGGTCCACACCTGTCGCTGCTCGACTGCGGCGTCTTGTCGACAGCGCCGTCGACGAGGTGCATCGCCGCCGACGCGCTGCAGGCACGCTCTCGTTCGATGACTTGTTGACCCGGCTCCGCGACGCGCTGAGCGAGGGCTCGACCGCCGTCACCAGCTTGCGCCGCAGATTCCGGATCGCGCTCATCGACGAGTTCCAGGACACCGACCCGGTGCAGTGGGAGATCTTCTCGAGGCTGTTCGGCGGTCCCGTTTACCGCTCGCCCCTCGTCCTTGTCGCCGACCCGAAGCAGGCGATCTACGCGTTCCGTGGCGCAAACGTGCACACCTACCTCGAGGCCGCGCACCGGCCCGGCACGACCCGCGCCACGCTCGGAGTGAACCGGCGTTCCGACGGGGCGCTGCTCGATGCCCTCGGACATCTCTTCGAGGGCGCGACCTTCGGAGACCCCCGGATCGAGTTCGTGCAAGTCAAGCCGGCACCCGAGCACCAGGGCCTGCGTCTCACGACAGACGACGGCGCGGCAGTGCCCGCACTGCGGGTACGCCTGGCTCTCGGTGACGACCTTCTTCGTAACGAGCACGGCGAAATCCCCACCCGCATCGCCGAGGCCGCGATAGGGCGCGACCTCGCGCGCCAGGTCCAGCATCTGCTGGAGACGACTTGGATCCCCTCTCCAGGCGAAATCGCCCCGAAGCGTCGTGTGCGACCCAGCAACGTCGCCGTGCTCATCGGGACGAACGCCGAAGCCGAGCGGGTCCAGGCCGCGCTTCACCGCTTGGCAATCCCCGCCGTGGTGACCAGGAGCGACAGCGTCCTGCGGTCGGCAGCGGCCACGCAGTGGCGCTGGCTTCTCACGGCGCTCACCCGGCCGGCCGACCCCACCCGGGCCCGCGCGGCCGCGCTCTCGTGGTTCTTCGGCTGGACGGTCGCCGAGCTCGACGCGGCCGACGAAGCGAAGCTCAGCCAGGTACAGGACCAGCTCTTCAGATGGGCCGAGACTCTCGATGCCCAGGGCACAGTCGGGTTCTGCGCGAAGGTCTGGTCCGACAGCGGCGTCGCGGCCCGGGTGCTGGCAACAAGTGACGGGGATCGCGACTTCACCGACCTCGACCACATCGCAGGACTGCTGCAGGCGAGCACTGCCGGGCGCCGCCCGACCGCCGCGGGGCTGCTTGTGACCCTCAAACAGCTCGAGTCCGAGGCCGGAGGCGACCCCGAGACCGACCTGACGGCCCGCCAGGTCGAGTCGGAGGCCGAGGCGGTGCGGATCATGACCGTGCACGCCGCGAAGGGCCTCGAGTTCCCTATCGTGTGCGTCCCGACGCTATGGCGCAACAGCTTGGCCGTCGCGCACGAAATGGTGTTCCAGGACCCTGACACCGGACTGCGCACGTTCGACATCGCGAATGGCGAAGGTTGGCCTACGGTATCCGACGCCAAGGCGCGCAAGGTGCGCGCCAACGACGAGGCGCGCGGGGAGAACCTCCGGCTGCTGTACGTGGCGCTCACCCGGGCGCAGCACAAGACGCTGGTCTGGTGGTCGCGCGTGCAGGGATGCGACATCACCGGGCTCGCGCACGTGCTGTTCGCCCGGAGCAACGGTGCGATCGACCCGGAGCTGTTCGCGGCGTCAAAAGTCGTTCTGCCGCCCGACTCGGACGCTGCCGCGGCCCTCGAGTACGCGTTCTCCGGGGCTGTTGACGGCGTGGCCGTGACCGTCACGGGCTCCGCCGACGGTCCGGTCCATCTATGGGCTGACGGCGCGTCACGGGCGCCATCGCGCGCGATCGGGCTCGCCGTGCTCGACCGGGTCCTTGTCCGAGCGAACCGGCGATGGTCGTTCAGCGCGATCAGCGACCGCGCTCGGGAAGCTGCACTCGATCCCGAGGACGAGAGTCTCGGTGACTCCGGCGCGGCCGACGAGCCGCCCGAGGTAGTAGATGCCGTCCCGCCTGGCGACGCCGCACTCGCCTCGGACCTGCCGCTCGGCGCCGTCGCCGGAGGAGCACAGTTCGGCACCCTCGTGCACGAGGTGCTCGAGCGCGTCGATTTCGCGAGCGCCGATCTTGACGCCGAGCTGCGGACCCATATCGGCGACCGGCTCAGATGGAATCCCTGGCCAGTCGACACCGAGACGCTCGTCACAGGCCTTCGCTCCGCGATAGAGACACCTCTTGGCCCTCTCTTCAAAGGAAAACGGCTGCGCGACTTCGCGCGCAGCGAACGCATCGGCGAGCTGAGCTTCGAGCTTCGCCTGGGCGGGCAAGGCCGCTTCGCCACCGATCGCAGCATCGGCGAGCTCGTGCTGGGCTATCTGCCCGAGGACGATCCCCTTCGGCGGTGGGCTCAGCACCTCGCGGCGGGAGTGTTCGGGGTGAAGCTCGCGGGGCATCTCACGGGCTCGATCGACTTGGTTGCCCGCGTCCGCGACGGGACCGGCGCGGACGCGCCGCCCCGCTTCGTCGTCGTCGACTACAAGACCAACACGCTGGGTGAGCGGGGCCGAGCGCCCCAGTCGATCGACTACCACCCGTACGCTCTGCCCGCGGCGATGGCAGAGCACCACTACCCCTTGCAAGCACTGCTCTACTCGGTCGCGTTGCACCGCTACCTGCGCTGGCGCGTGCCCGGTTACGAGCCCGCCAAGCATTTCGGCGGCTCCGCGTACCTCTTCGTGCGAGGGATGGCAGGGGCAGGCACGCCAGTGGTCGGAGGCAACCCGCACGGGGTCTTCAGCTGGCAGGTCCCACCGGAGCTCGTGAGTGCGCTCAGCGACCTGCTCGACGGCACCGGGGTCCCCGGGTGACGGCGCCTGCTCCGCTCCTGAGCCCCGAGGTCGCGACGCTCGCGCCTTTCGTCGAGGCCGGTGTGCTCGACGCCTCCGCCGTCCAAGTCGCCGGGGTGATCGCCCGGAGTGTCGATGGCGTGGAGCCCGAGGTGCTGCTCGGTGCAGCCCTGGCGGCGCGTGCACCGCGTTTTGGTCACGTGTGCGTGGTGATCGGGACTGTCAAGGGCTCCATCGTCGTCGACGACGACGACGGCAACGAGAAGGACCGTTCGATCGATTCGCTTCCCTGGCCCGATCCTGGGCCCTGGGGGAGGGTCCTGGCGGCGAGCCCCGCCGTGCGCGGCCCGGACGACGGGCCCGCCGAGGTGACGCTGCCGCTTGTCTGGGACGGCGCCCGCCTGTATCTCGAGCGCTACTGGCGCTTCGAGGCGCGCGTCGCAGACGAGCTGCTGCATCGCGCCCGCACCGACGGAGGGCTCACCAGGTTGTCACCCGACCTGGACGCGATCCTCGACGAGCTTTTCGTGCCCGACGACACCACCTCGCCCGACCTTCAGCGCGAAGCCGTAGCGAAAGCCTTGACCCGCAGGATCGCCGTTATCGGTGGCGGCCCGGGCACCGGCAAGACGCGCACTGTCGCCGGGCTGCTCAGCGCCGCGAACGGGTTGGCTCTCGCCCGGGGCTGGCAACTTGACGTCGCGCTTGGCGCGCCGACCGGCAAGGCGGCAGCGCGCATGACAGCGGCGGTGCATGAGGAGGCAGGAATGGCGAGCCTCGGCACAGGCGTCGCGGCTGCGCTCGGCGCCACCGCGGCCGAGACGCTGCACCGTCTCTTGGGCATCGGTGTCAGTGGGAAGCCCCGCTACGACCGCTTCAACCAGCTGCCGCATGACCTCGTAGTGGTCGACGAGACGTCGATGGTGTCGCTCCCGTTGATGGCCCGCTTGCTCGACGCGGTGCGTCCGGACGCGACGCTCGTGCTGGTCGGGGACCCCTACCAGCTCGCGAGCGTCGAAGCTGGGGCCGTGCTCGGCGAGATCGTCGGCCCGATGGCATCGGGGCCGAGAGCGGGGCCGCTCGCAGCCGCCATCGTGCTGCTCGAACGCAACCATCGGTACGGTCCCGATTCGGAGATAGCGGCACTCGCCGACGCGATCCGGCGCGGCGACGGCGATGGCGCGGTGGACATCCTGCGGAACCACCGGTCCGAGGAGCTGACCTGGGTCGAAGACGACGATCAGGCCGCCATCGCCCGGTTGCACGAGGAGGCCGCGGCCAGTGCCATCGAGGTGGTCCGCGCGGCGCAGGGTCGTGACGCCGAAGCCGGCCTTCGTCTTGCATCCGAGCTCAAGGTCCTCTGTGCGACACGATTCGGGCCGCTCGGTGTCTTCGCCTGGAGCGCCCGCATCGAAGCTCTCACGGCGCGGGCTCTGCCCGACGCCGGGATCGGGCGGCGCTCGTACGTCGGCCGGCCGGTCATCGTCACCCGCAATGACTACTTCAACCGCGTGTTCAACGGTGACGTCGGGCTCGTCGTCGCCGGGACCACGGGGCCGGTCGCCGCGTTTCACGACCCGAGCAGTGGACTCCGAGAGCTCGCGATGTCACAGCTCGGCGAGGTAGACACCTGGTGGGCGACGACGATCCACAAGAGCCAGGGATCGGAGTTCGAGCGGGTGATCGTGACGCTCCCCCGGCCTCCGTCGCCGATACTGACCCGGGAGCTCCTCTACACGGCGGTGACGCGTGCCAAGAAGCAGGTCACCCTGGTTGCCGCCGAGGAGTCACTGCGCGCCGCGATGAGACGCCCGGTGGCCAGGGCCTCCGGGCTTCGGGAGAAGCTCTGGCTGTGAGGACCGTCGGCTACGCGAACTTGCCAGCTCGATGCTTCGTGGAGCCATGAAGATCATCAAGGCTTGGCGGGTGATGGCCTGTCTCACGGTGGCATTGATCGCCGCTGCGAGCGGCGCGAGCGGCGTGGCACAGGGGGCGCCCAGGACCACGACGACAGGGCCGCTGCGACCCGCCGCCGCCTCCACGTCGCTCTGCAGGTCGATTGGGCAGGTCGACCGCCTTGTCGTGCGCCGGGTCGACGAGTTCCCGCAGAACGGCATCCATTTCTCGTTCCCCGCCGTGACCGAGGTCAGGGAAGTCGCATCGGTCCAGGACGTGGCCAAAGTGGTATGCGCTCTGCCGCGGATTCCCATGGGCGTGATGAGCTGTGTGATCGATCTCGGGATCTACTACCGCCTCAGCTTCACCACGGCGAACGGGGCGTTCCCGACCGTCGTCGCTTCTGCCACGGGCTGTCAGACGGTCCGCGGGATCGGTCCGACCCGCTGGGTTGGCGGCTCTCCGAACTTCTGGCGACGGCTCGGCAAGGCCATGGGACTGGCGAGCCCGACCTGGGCGACTTTCAGGGGCACCGGCGGCGCCTTGGGGTGAGCCGGCGGCCGGGCTCCGCGAGCCCGCCCGGTGTGGTCTCATGGGTGGCGTGCCGCGCACGTTTCCTGACTTGGAGCCCCGCACGGGAGCCATCTCATGGACCTAGCCCCCCTTGCCGGCGCCCGGCTGTGGGCATGGTTCGGACCGGGCGCCGCTCAGGTCGGAGCTTGGTTGCTCACGGGAGCCGCCTGGGCGCTCAGCCTGGTCGCCATTCTCTCGATCGGCTTGTTCGTCATTCCGCTGGCGATAGTCGCAACGGTGCTGCTGGCTCGCCGGACGTCTTGGCGGCTGGGCTTTTCCGGCCTCATCGCGGGTCCGGGGGCTCCACTGATCTACGTCGCCTACCTCAACCGCGCCGGGCCGGGCAACGTGTGCACCGCGGTCGTCAGGGGTACGAGCTGCATGCAGGAATTCGACCCCTTGCCGTGGCTGATCGTGGGACTCGCCCTCGTCGCCGCCGGCGTTGCGGCGTTCCTCATCCGCACACGCTCACAGCCGCGGATCTGACCCGAGACCCCCTTTCGTGAGGACCGGGCGCGGCGTACCCTCGACACAGGCGATCGGTGAGTTGCCGGTAGTGCTCGTCGACACCAAGACTCGTTGTGAGCCTCGACGGCGCGTTGAGATCACTGCGTGATCGGGAGGCAGGGGAGCACCCATGGCGCGTTGGACCACCGCCCAGATCGACAGCCAATCCGGCCGCAGCTTTGTCGTCACCGGCGCGAACAGCGGGCTCGGCTTCGAGACCGCCCGCCAGCTCGCCGTGCACGGCGCACGTGTGACGCTCACCTGCCGCAGTGACGCGAAGGGGCGGGCCGCCGTCGACCGGATCAGAGCCGAGAGCCCGGGCGCCCTTGTCGAATTCCGGGTGTTGGACCTCGCGGACCTCGACTCGGTGCGGGCCTTCGCGGCCGCGGTCACGAGCGACCCGATAACGGTGGACGTGCTCGTGAACAACGCCGGGGTGATGTTCCCGCCTCGGGCTCTCACCCGACAGGGCTTCGAGTCCCAGTTCGCGACCAACCATCTCGGCCACTTCGCATTGACCGCGCTGCTGTTCGACACGATTTGCCGAGGCAGGGACGCGCGGGTTGTCACGGTCAGCTCGCTCGAGCACAAGCGCGGGTCGATCCACTTCGACGACCTGACAGGGGAGAGGTCCTATTCACCGAGGGGCTTCTATCAGCAGTCCAAATTCGCCAACGTGCTGTTCGGCCTCGAGCTGGGCCGTCGGGTGCGGGAGGCCGGGATCCCGGTCCGCTCGTTGCTCGCCCACCCCGGGTGGGCGAGCACGAACTTGCAGACGAGCGCTCCGACCGGCGCGATGAAACAGCTGATGAAGGTCGGCAACCGTCTCCTCGCTCAGAGCGCCGAGATCGGCGCGCTCAACCAGCTCTACGCGGCCGTCGACCCCGCGGCCGGGAGCGGATGCTTCTACGGTCCGGACGGCCTGGGAGAGCTGCGCGGCTATCCGACCGTGGTGCAGCCGGCCGAGTCAGCCAGGAACAAGGAGACGGCACGACGCCTGTGGGAAGTGTCAGAGGAGCTGACCGGTGTCACCTTCAGGTTCTGACCCGTCAGAGCGGCTCGGGGCAAGCGCTGCGTCTCGTGCGGGTCAGTCCTCCAAGAACGCGGGCCGACCGAGCAGGTAACCCTGGCCGGTCTCGACCTCGAGCGACAACAGCATGGTCAGCTCCGCCTCGGTCTCGATTCCTTCGGCCAGGCTGATCGCGCCTGCGCGCTTGGCAAGGCTCGCGTACGCACAGGCGACTGCCTGGCGAAGCTCGTCCTCGGCGATCCCGTGGATCACAGTCGTGTCGATCTTTACGATGTCGGGCCGAACTCCGAGAAGGTGCTGCAGGCTGACGTCCGCGGCGCCGGCGTCGTCCAAGGCGATCCGCACGCCGAGCGCGCGCAGGTGGTCGATCACCTCGGTGAAGAGGTGGTAGTTGTCCACGGTGTCGTTCTCGGCGATGTCCAGGACGAGGCGTTCCGGCGGCACCGTGGAAGCAAGCTCGCCGAAGGCCGGTGATGCTGCCGTGATCGGCGACACGTTGACGGCGAGGAAGACGTTCTCCGGGAGCCGCGCCAGTAGTTCCAGCGCCGTTGCGACGGCGAGGAGCTCGAGGTCCAGCAGGAGCCCGAGATGCGAGGCTTGGTCGAACCACTGACGGGGTGTCGCGTGTGCCGGTCTGGGGAACCTCGACAGTGCCTCGTAACCGATGATCTCACGCGACTGCAGGTTGCAGACCGGCTGGAAAGCGACTCGCAAGGATCGGTCGCTCAGCACCTGTTCCACGTCGAGAGGTGAATCGACTTGCCGTTGCACCACGTGGAGCCTACTTAAGTCTGTCAACGACTGAGTGTTCTGCGACGGCGCGCGTTTTGGATGGGCCGCGGTAGTCGCGGCGAGGGCGTGCCTCCTACGGCTGTCAGACTGCGACACAATGGCGTCCCTTCCCGGACTTCTTGGCGGTGTACATGGCGGCGTCGGCTGACTTCATCAGCTGCAAGGCGGACGGAGCGAACGCGTCGGTGAGCGCGATTCCTACGGACGCACCGATCTCTGCGACTCCGGTGGCGAGAGGGAACGGCTCACCGAGGCTGTCGACGATCCGTTGGGCGATCACCTCCACTACATCCAGCGACGCCGCCTGCTCCAGCAGGATCGCGAACTCGTCGCCGCCGAGCCGCGCGACGGTGTCAGTGGCGCGGACACAGTTGTTGAGCCTGCCCGCCGCTTGGACGAGAAGCTCGTCCCCGGCGCCGTGGCCGAATGTGTCGTTGATCTTCTTGAACTCATCGAGGTCGATGTACAGAAGGAAGACCAGGTTCCCCGCGCGCGCCGCGCGGTGAAACGCGCCCTCGATGTGATCCACGAACAGTGCGCGGTTGGCAAGGCCGGTGAGCGGATCGTGAAAGGCCTTGTGCACCAGCTCGTCCTGAGCGCCTTCCAGCAGGGCCAGGTCCTCGTGCAGGCGACCGTTCTGCAGCGCAAAGGCGAGTTGCTTTGCGAGTGTGCCCAACAGCTGTAGGTCGGTTTGCTGGAAGTCGCCGACGAACTTGTCCCGGTGGGCCACGACGAGATAGCCGAGGGAGGGGGCGTTGTCCGCAGCGGGGACTGCCACGCCCATTCCCGTTGGCCGGTCATCTGATGCGATGTACCGCGACAGCGGTGTGTCCAGGCCGAGATTCTTGGTGACCAGGATGTTGTCGGTGGCGAGCGTGTCCGCGAGGCCGGGTGGCAGGGACTCGACGGGGGTCGCCTCCAGGACTTCGGCGGCCACGCCGTTCACGGTCCTGGTGACGAGCGCCGGGTTGCCCGGCGCCGAAGGCAGCAGCGTGAGCTCCACAAGTGTTGCGTGGAACATCTTGGCGATGTGGCTCAGGAAGTCCACGGCGCCCGTGTGGACGCTCTTGGAGTGGCTCAGGATCCGCGTCGCCGCGAAGAGGTTCTCGATGTCGCTCAGCTGTCTGCGCCTTGTTATCTGTGCGCGATAGGCGGCGATGCTGAGCAAGACCGGGATCGGGATGGTCAGGAGCACGACCGGCGCGGCAACGGCCATGACCAGGACGATCGTTGCGATCACGCCGTTGCCGAGTGCTACGAGCGCTACTACGGGGGCTGTGGAGGCCAGCCCCTCGGTGACGATGGTGAAGTCGGCTTCGGACAAGTACATCGCCGCGGATATCTCGATGTTGGAGAGCTCGTTGAGCAGGGTCACTGTCAACAGGTAGCCGACGACGCTCCGCAAGGAGAAGATCGCATTCGGCTGAACCATGAAACGCAACGCCGCGTAGTACAGAGGGATCGCCAGCAGTTGGGATCCGAAGTTGAAGATCACCTGCACGGGCGCCCGCTTTTGCGCAGCCTGAACGATCCCGAGGCTGCATGCCATCGCCATTGCCGTCAGGAACGGGCTGGTGCCCAGGATGGCCACGATGAGGACTGCGTCATTGAGCGTCAAGACGACGTTGGTCCTGCGGATGGGGAGCTCCACGCTCGCCAGCTCCGCGGCCGTGGCGAGGAGGAAGATTCCCCACCATGGGATCGCCGGGACGTTGCTGGCCGATATGGCAGGGGCGAGGCGCAACGGCCCGAAGGCGACCACCAGCCCACCGGCGAGGACGAGGGCGACGTACAGCCAGAGCCGAACGGGCTGACCGAAGACGCGGCGAGGAGAACGGGTCAGCGGCGCTCCGGCTTCAGCTTGCGCTGCCATCTCGCGGCCTTCTTGGACGAGCACGCGAGCAGCGGGAGGGACCGGCGACCGGTGGAGGTTCTCGTTGTCGCAGGCACCGTGTCCAACCCGGGACGGCACCTGCGAGATAGGCGTCGTAAGCACTCGACCCAGCTGCTCCGAACCGAACTTGGCGCATGTTGGCGATCCGTCTTCAGCTGATCCTGCGCACCGAGGTCCGCGCTGCCGGGGCCGGCACCACTGCCGGGAAGAGACCGAATTCCAAGCCCGACGACTCGACGCCGCGAACGCGCGCTTCCGCAAGGCCAGTTCGGTCGATCAAGAGGACCGCCCTTCTCCAAAGATGTCGAAAGGCTCTCGCACGGTCCATGCTCCTCGCAGCGCGGTCGTGAATACAGTTCTTCTCATCCTCTCTTATCGGACGAGATACACCCTGGCTTTAGGCGTCAACTCGTTCCGAACGATGTCCGGGACCGTTGCACGCAGGTCAGGCGTCCCAGCGTGAGCGGGAGCGCCGGGGCGGAGCGAGGGCCGGCGGCGGCCGTCCTGGCAGGATCAGCGGTGCACGGCCGACATGTCCGGGTAGCGGTCCCCGGCGGCGGCCCCGGGCGGGAAGGCCTGGTCCAGGGCGCCGAGCTCGGCGGGGGTGAGCCTGACCTCGTCGGCGGCAGCGTTCTCCTCGAGGTACCGCCGGCGCTTGGTCCCCGGTATGGGGACGACGTCATCGCCCTGTGCGAGCACCCAGGCGAGAGCGACCTGGGACGGCGAGACACCTTTTTGTGCCGCGATCTCCCGGACTTGTTCGACCAAGAGCAGGTTCTTCTCGAGGTTCTCCGCCGCAAAACGCGGGTTTCGGCGACGGAAGTCGTCCTGCGCGAGATCGTCGACGGTGCGGATCGACCCGGACAGGAAACCCCGGCCGAGGGGTGAGTACGCGACGAAACCGATCCCGAGCTCGCGCACGGTGTCGAGTACGCCGTTGGTCTCCGGGTCCCGCGTCCAAAGCGACCATTCTGTCTGGAGCGCAGTGATCGGGTGTGTGGCGTGCGCACGGCGGATCGTCTCCGGAGCTGCCTCGGAGAGCCCGAGGTGGTGGACCTTGCCGGCGGCGACCAGCTCGGCCATTGCACCGACGGTCTCCTCGATCGGCGTCTTCGGGTCCACCCGGTGCTGGTAGTAGAGGTCGATGTGGTCCACGCCGAGGCGCTCCAAGGAGGAGTCGCACGCGCTGCGAACGTACTCCGGCCGGCCGTTGATGCCGATGTACTTCCCCTCGGGCGTTCTCTCGTTTCCGAACTTGGTTGCCAGCACGACCTCGTCACGCCGCCCGGCGATGGCCCGGCCGACGAGCTGCTCGTTGGTGAACGGACCGTACATGTCAGCCGTGTCGAGGAACGAGATCCCGATCTCGAGAGCCCTATGGAGGGTGGCGATCGACTCCTCCTCGTCGCCCCGGCCGTAGAACTCCGACATTCCCATGCAGCCGAGGCCCTGTGCCGACACGGTGAGCCCCTGACCGAGTGTTCTGGTTCGCATGGTTCACTTCTACCCGCTGTCGCGACCGACCAGCGCGCCCAGAGCTGCGGCCTTGCGCCCGAGGTCATCGGTGGCGCAGAGTTCGTTGTAGGCATCGGGGCCAGTGGTGGGTCCCGTGGCGGGCTCGCTGGCGGGCCCGACGGACAGGAGAAGCAGCGTGCAGCTAGTCGTGGTACCCATCGAGAAGCCGGAAGACCTCAATGTGATCCTGGGCCAGGCGCACTTCATCAAGACCGTCGAGGACCTCCACGAGGCGCTCGTCGGCTCGAGCCCGCACCTGCGCTTCGGGTTGGCTTTCTGCGAGGCGTCCGGCAAGTGCCTGGTCCGGCATTCGGGCAACGACCCGGAGCTCGAGGACCTGGCCGTTCGCAACGCTCTGGCGTTGGCAGTGGGCCATTGCTTCGTCGTCTTCGTCCGCGAGGGCTACCCGGTGAACGTGCTCAACCAGCTGAAACAGGTTCCCGAGGTCTGCACCGTCCACTGCGCGACCGCCAATCAAGTGGAGGTCGTGCTGGCCGAGTCGGATCTCGGCCGCGGTGTCCTCGGAGTGATCGACGGTTCGCCCCCGCGCGGTGTGGAGACCGACCAGGACATGGCCGACCGGAAGTCCCTCTTGCGCTCCATCGGCTACAAGCTCTGAGCTCGGACCTGTCGGCGCCGTCGAGATGTCCCACTCACTGATCGTCTTCAGGCATTCGAAGTCCGACTGGTCGGCGGACTACGGCGGTCCGGACCTCGAGCGGCCCTTGGCGAAACGGGGCCGGAAGGCGGCGAGGGCGGCCGGCCGCTTCCTGGCCGCCACGGAGGTGCCGGATTCGGTCATCTGCTCTCCCGCGCTGCGTGCGACCGCGACGCTCGCCCTGGCAAGCGAGGCCAGAGATTGGGTGTTCTCCGTGCGCGAGTCCGATGCCCTCTATGACGAGGGCGTCGAAGGCCTGTTCGGCGAGGTCCGCCGAGAGCCAGAGGCCACGCGGTTGCTCATGGTCGTCGGTCATGAGCCCACCTGTTCGGAAACCGTAAGACTCCTGATCGGCGGCGGTCTTGTCCGGATGCCGACCGCAGCACTCGCCCGGATCGACCTCCTGGTCGACGAGTGGGGCGAGGTCGGCCCGGGGACCGGAGTGCTGTCGTGGCTCGTCGTGCCGCGCGTGATCGGGGCCTGATCGCGTGACTTCTGCCTCTGGCCCCGGCGGCGCAACGGCGGCGGGCTCTCGCATCGTGAGCCGGCCGCCCGTCCTCGAGTGCGCCGGCCTCACCAAGAGCTTCGGCACCCGCCTCGCCGTCGACGGTGTCGGTTTTCGGATCGCCGAAGGCGAGGTGTACGGCCTGCTCGGGCCGAACGGCGCCGGCAAGACGACGACCATGAAGATGGTGTGCGGCCTCCTGGAGCCTGACAAGGGGAGCATCTCGATCGCCGGCCAGCAGGCGATCGGCAACCTCGAGGTGAAGGGCCTCATCGGCTACGTGCCCCAAGAGGTCGCCTTGTACCCCGATCTCACCGCTTACGAGAACCTGGCGTTCCTCGCCAGGTTGTACAAGCTCGGGCGGCGAACCGTGGCCGCTCGAGTAGAGGAGGCACTCGAGCTGACCGAGCTGAGCGACAGGCGCAACGATCGGCTCGACTCGTTCTCGGGCGGCATGAAACGGCGTATGAACATCGCAGCGGGACTTCTCAATCACCCGAAGCTGCTCGTGCTCGACGAGCCGACTGTCGGGGTCGATCCCCAGAGCCGCCACGCCATCTTGGAACGGGTGCAGGCTTTCGGGCGAGAAGGACTCGCCGTCGTGTACACGACGCACTACATGGAGGAGGCCGAGCGCGTCTGCGACCGTGTCGGCATCATCGACCATGGTCGCCTGATCGCAGAGGGGACGCGGCGCGAGCTGGTGGCCCAGCTCGGTGAGCAGGACCGCATCGAGCTCAACGCGTCGGGAGACCTCGAACGCCTCGCCGAGGCGTGCCGAGCCGTCGACGGGGTGAGCAGCGCCGCGACAGCGGAGAACTCCGTGCATCTCGTCGCCACCGAAGGCCGACACCTTTTGCCGGCCATCTTGGAGGCGGCCGACGCGGCGGACATCTCGATCACGAGCGTCGATGTCGTCGAGCCCGACCTCGAGGCGGTGTTCTTGAATCTCACGGGCACGGCCCTGCGGGAGTGAGGCTGCCATCCGTACGGCCCTCGCCATCGCCCGTAAGGACCTGCGCCAGCGCGTCCGCGATCGCTCGGCGATCGTCGTAGGGGTTATCGCCCCTGTCGTGATCGCCGGGCTGATGAGCCTTGCTTTCAACGGTGTGAACAGCTTTCACTTCACACTGGGGCTGGTCGAGCTCGACCACGGCCCGGTGGCAGCCCAGCTGGTGAGGGCTCTCGACGCGCCCCAGTTGAGAAAGGTCATCACGGTCGAGAAGCTGACCTCGACCAAGCTCGCCGGCTCGGAGATAATGAGCGGTGAGCTGGCTGCAGCTCTGGTGATCCCGGCGGGCTTCTCGTCGGCCGCGACCAGTCCACACCCCGAACCTCTCACCACGGTCACGTCGAACAACGCCACGATCGCCGGCGACGTCACGACTTCCATCGTGTCGTCGTTCGAGGCGCAGGTGAACGCCGACCGCCTCGCTTTTGCCGTCGCCCTCGCCGCGGGCGCGCCAAAGGCCGAGACTTCAAAGCTGATAGGCGTGGTCTCGACGCTCCGCATCCCTATTCAGGCCGTCGAACGCCCCATCGGCGCCCACGAGCTGAAGGTGATCAGCTACTACAGCCCGGGGATGGCGATCTTCTTCCTGCTGTTCACGATCAACTACACAGCACGCAGCTTCTTCGTCGACCGTTCCCAAGGCATGATCGAGCGCATGCGTGCGGCCCCGGTCCGTCCCGTCGAGATACTGCTCGGCAAGGCCATATCGGTGTTCGTCTACGGAGTCGTCAGCCTCGCGACCATCGGCGTCGTCACCACGGCGGCCTTCGGCGCTGACTGGGGCGCTCCCCTGCCCGCAGCGCTGCTCGGGCTGGCGCTCGTCTTCTCTGTGATCTGCCTTACTGCCTTGGTGATGGGCCTCGCTCGGACCCAGCGCCAAGCCGAGGGCATCGCCTCGATCATCATCTTCGGCCTGGCTCTGCTCGGCGGCGACTTCTTCTTCATCTCGAGCGCACCTTCGACCATAAAGCACTTGGCGCTGCTGACTCCCAACGGGTGGGCGATCCGTGGCTTCACCGATCTTGCGACCATCGGGGGAGGGCTCGGCACGATCGTCGAGCCGGTAGTGGCCATTCTCGTGTTGAGCGCGGTCGTCGGCGCCATCGCGCTCGGCCTCGCTCGCCGGGCAGTGACCTCATGAGGGCGCTCGCCATAGCGAGGGCCTCAGGCCGCCGCGTGCTACGCGACCGGGTGGCGTTGTTCTTCTTGATAATCCTGCCCATCGTGGTCATCGTCGTCGTCGGCGCGGTCGCCCAAGGGTTCAACACGTTCCGCGTGGGAGTGGTCGACCTCGACGGGACCCAGGCGAGCCGTCAGCTCGTGGCCGAGCTCAGCCACGCCTCGGGGCTGGCGGTGATCGCTTATCCCAGCGTCGGCTCGCTCGAAAAGGCGGTGGCACGTTCGGAGATAAACACCGGTGTCGTGATCCCTCGGGGGCTGAGCACGGACGAGCTCAGCGCAAGAGCCGTGACGGTCGGCGTCATCGCCGAGCAGGCGAACAGCACCCAGCAGGCGGCGGGGACGCGGGTCACCTCGGTCGTGGAGGACTTCGGGGCCAGGGTTGAGGCCGCTCAGTTCGCCACTCGCTACGGGGGCAGTTTCGTTCAGAACCTCAGCCGCGCGAGCTCCCTCGAGTCAAGCACGCCGCGTGTCGGGCTCTCCTCGCAGGTGGTCCATACGAGTCAAGGAAGTCTCCCACCGGGCTATGAGTACAGCGCACCGACCGAGCTCGTGCTGTTCGTCTTCCTGATGGCGATCGCCGGCGGTGCGACCATCGTCGAGACCCGGCGCTTGGGCATGTTCGAGCGCATGTCCGCGGCACCTGTGCGTCCCCGGACCATCATCGCCGGCGAGTCGATCACCTACGTCGTCATTGCCGCCGTGCAGTCTCTCGTCATCGTCGCGATAGGAAGTGTCGTGTTCGGCGTGTCGTGGGGGAACCCCTTGGCAGCCGCGGCGCTCCTCATCTTGTGGTGCCTGGTCGGCGCCGGCGCCGGGATGGTCGCGGGGACGTTCTTCCGCACGCCTGAGCAAGCGAGCGCGATGGGCCCGATCGTCGGGATCGTGTTCGCGATGCTCGGGGGGTGCATGTGGCCGCTCTCGATAGTCTCGACCACCATGCGCGAAATCGGCCACGCCACACCGCAGGCCTGGGCGGTCGACGCGTGGACCAACCTGCTGTCGAACCATGGGGACCTGGTCACGATCTCGCACGAGCTCGGCATTCTGGTTCTTTTCGCGCTCGGCTTCTTCGGCCTGGCAACCTTCAGGCTCAAGCGGATGCTGAGCTCTCGGGGTGCGTGAGGGGTGTGGCACGGCCGAGCGTACGGGGTACGAAAGGTCATGTTTTCTTGGGTGCCGCTAAGCTCGCGCCGTGTCCCGGGACCAGATGCTGATCGACGCGACGCGCCTTTACGGAGAGCTCGGCGATCCGCAGCTTCGGGTCGTCGACGCGACGGCGTTCCTTGTTCGTGAAGTTGCCGACGGCCCCTACACCGTCGAGAGCGGGCGGGGACGCTATAACGAGGCCCATATCCCCGGGGCGGTCTTCGCCGACATTCCCGGCGACCTGTCAGAGCCCGACTCCCCCTTTCGCTTCACCTTGCCTGGGCCGGAGCACTTCGCCCAGGCCATGGGCGCGCTTGGGGTGGGGCCGGGCACCCGGGTCGTCGCCTACGCGCAGGAGTCGCCGATGTGGGCGTCCCGGCTGTGGTGGCTGTTGCGCTATTTCGGGTTCGACGATGTGCGCGTGCTCGACGGCGGTCTGCCATCGTGGCGCCGGGCGGGATACCCGGTGAGCTCGGCGAGGCCCACCGTCGAACACTCGAGCTTCGTGGCGCGGCCTCGTCGTGAGCTACTGGCAACGAAAGATGACGTCTTGAGGGTCGTGGGCGGAGAACCGGCCTGTCTGGTCAATGCGCTCACGCCACGGGCCTTCCGTGGGGAAGGGCCGGGCGCCTACAGCAGGCCGGGCCGGATCCCCGGATCGGTGAGCGCACCGGCACAGGCCCTCGTCGATCCGGGTACCTGGTGCTTTCGACCTCGTGACGAGCTGGCAAGTGAGCTCGGTGACCTGCTCGACACCGACCCGGGGCTTCCCGTGATCGCATACTGCGGTGGGGGCATCTCGGCCACGGTCGACATCTTCGTACTCTCGATGCTCGGCCGCGACGACGTTCTCCTGTACGACGGATCGCTCACCGAGTGGAGCGCAGACCCGCACCTGCCGCTCGAGGTTGGCTGAGCCTGTTGCTCAAAGCGGTCGTGTTCGATTGTGACGGCGTGCTGGTCGACAGCGAAAAGGCGGTGTTTGCGGGCATTGTGGCCGTCTTCGCCCGTTGGGGCGTCGATTGCCTCGTCACGGGCCCGGCGTCGAGCCTGTACGGCGCGTCGGTGTTCGAGGTCATCTCGGAGCTGGAACGCCGGCTCGGAGGGCCTGTCGAGGTCGGCGAGGTCGCTCAGGAGCTCGACGCAGAGATCCGCGCGGCCATCGCCGACGGTGTTCGTGCGATGGACGGAGCGATCGAGCTCCTCGAGGCGATCCGGGGATCCCGGCCGCTGGCGGTCGCGTCCAACGGCTCTCGCGAGACCGTCGAGGTATCGCTGAGTGCGGCCTCGATCCCGCAGGTGTTCGACGCGGTCGTCACCCTCGAGGCTCCGCTTCGGCCCAAGCCGGCACCCGATCTCTACCTCCGTGCCTGCGAGCGGCTGCGCGTGGTGCCGGCGCGCGCCATCGCGGTCGAGGACTCCGTGCCGGGGGCGCGGGCGGCACGCGCCGCCGGGCTCATGGTCGTCGGCGTAGGACCGGCGCCCGGTCTCCAGGCAGTCGCCGACACGGTTGTGCCCAATCTGTGCGATTCGCAGTTCCTGGACCTGCTGGGGCTCGAAACGCTCCAGGTGTAGAGGACGGCGCGGGGCGGCCGTCCCGCCTGCTACGGCGCAGGCGATCTGCCGATGGGATCGTAGAGGGCGGCCTTGGCAAGGAAGTTCCGGTACCGGCTGCGGATGTCTTCCAGGTCGTTCGGCTCGGCCACGGACTCCTCGGCGCTTCGGACGATCATCTCTGCCTGGCGCGCGAGAACCAGCCGCTGTTCGGCGGTCGTGGTCTCTTCCATGACGCGGGTGAGCGCGTCCACCATGTGGATGATCACGACCGGCATGCCCCGAGCTGATTGCCGGATCTTGTCGAATGCCCGGTTGGCCGTGCGGGCGTAGGACGGATCGGGCTCGATGAGCCGTACGTGACCGGACCGATCCCTGTAGACGCCCTTCCCGAGCGTCACGTGGGAGATTCGCCTCAGTCCCGCCGAAAGCCAGTCGATGCACGTCAGCGCGGTAAAGGGGTCGTTCACCGCCGGCGAGAGCGCGCGGATGGCAATCTCCACGAGCTGATCGACGGCGAACACCGGTTCCTGCATAAGGGTCCGGTGCGGTCCTGTCGCATGTGCCTTGGCGAGCGCCTGAGCGACCTGCGGTGCAGCCTCGCGGGGCCAGACGGTGGCTAGCGGCCGTCCGGCGGCGATGAAATGGCCAGGCCGGTGCGTGAGCCGGATGACTGCGTCGGTGTGTGTTGCGATCCTGACCAGTTGGGCATATCCGACGAATTGCAGGTAGCCGCTTTCACTTGCGGGAACGACGCCGCCCTCCGACTCGAGGAGTTGCAGGAGCTCCTCTACTGACTTCCCGCGGTCGGCCGACGCAGGTCCGTTCTCGTCAGGTTTCTGTTCGGCGAATTCGGCATCGATCTCGCCGATCAGGTCACGGGCGATCCCGGCGATCACCTCCGGCAGCTGGATGGACTTGGCGATGTGGTGGATGAAGTAGATGAGGACCGAGAGGTCCACGAGCAGCAGGGCTTCGGCGACGGCGATCGAGAGATGCGGCACGAAGACGCCGCGATGGCCGCCGATGGCTATCGAACCGAGGGCGAGCGTGGAGTAGACGAAGGTGCCGACGAAGACGCCGAGTGTGACCTGGTTCCCGATGTCCCGGACGAAGTTGCGCATCATGCGGGGACCGAACTGCTGGGACGCCAAGGTGAGGGCCAGGATCGTGATCGAGAACACGACGCCGATCACGGTGATCACCGCGGCGGCGATGGCGATGAGCACTTGGCGACCAGCGTCTGCGCTTTCTGTTCGCATCCAGAACGGCAGCGTGAGGTGCCGGTAATAGGCCGCCCAGTCGATTTCGAAACTGACCGCGAACAGCACACCGGCGACCACGACGAGGACGGTGGGCACCAGCCAGAAGGTCGTGCGGAGCGCCTCCCACCGCCAGCTGGCAAACTTCCGCCGCGTCTCCCACGCCCGCGGGCGGTCCACCGGTGCCTCCGGCGCGCCAGCGCCCCTAGCCGAGTGCCGAACGGATGTGGGAAGAGAATCGGTCATTGGGTGAGTCCTATGTTTGCCGACCAGTCTTCCCGGCACGCCTTTGACAGCAAAGAGTACTGCTCGTGCGGACCCTTGTTCTGCTCCGCACGAGTGAGCCGCCGCTCTCGGTGGTCGGGTCGATGGAGAGGCTAAGCCGTCCGTGGCGATCGAGCCCGGGTCTTTTTGCGGAGGCGGCGTTGGTTGCTAGAGTCACCTCTTCGACCACGATGTTCGCGGCGTGGCGAGGGGGTTCGGCACCGGGAGGGGACTATGAGCGATACGAGGGTTGATTCTTTGCCGGCCGGATTCGAAGCGGGCGCCGGCCTCGGCACAGCCGGCCCGCCTCGGCCGGTCATCCAGATCGTGCCGCTCAAGGGCCTGCCGATCGTCGCGGTCGTCATCGGCTTTCTGGCGGCGTCGATCGGCTTCAACTGGGAGTGGGGGCTCGACTTCAATCACGTTGCCGGCGGTGGCCTGTGGACGGGTATCGACCTCTTCGTCGGGCTCGTCGTCGGCCCGATCCTGGGACGGCTCTCGATTCCGGCCCGCGCCGAGTTCTCGGCGAAATTCATGCCGAAGATGGTGCTCGTCATGCCGACGCTCGTTGCCATGACGCTCGCCTCCGGATTCCAGTTGGCGCTCAACCTCGGCAACTTGAAGGCGTCGAACCCGAACCATGCCTGGCTGATGGTGTCGTTCATCGTGGTGGGTGTCATGGCCGTCATCGCGCTCGGCATCCTCGAGCCGGCGAACATCGCGGTCCTGTTCGAGATGCGCAAGCCCAGGCCGGACGGCGAGGTGATCGGGAGGCTGATGAAGCGTTTCATCTACACCGCCGGCATCACCGGCCTGATGCAGATCGCAACGCTCGTCATCATGACCCGGGTGGCCTCCCGATGAGCGTCTCGAATCCCGAAGCGCCGGCCGGTGTCACCTCACAGCCGCGGTTCGCGCCCGTCGCAGAGCTCGGTGCCGCGGCCTTGGTGCTCGTCGTGGCAGGGGGCATATACATGGCGTCGTACGCGCCGCGGCGGCCTCCGCTCACCGTCCCGATCTGCCTTGCCGCTGCGAGCGGCGTACTGCTCGCCGTGAACGTCGTCATGCTCATGCGGACGAGAGAGCTCGCGTGGGACAAGTTCTTCCTCGTCGGCCGGTGGACGTTGCTCTCGTATGTGATCGCCGCAGGGCTGATCGAGTTCGCCTTCGTCCGGGACCACACCCGGGGAGGGCCCCTCGTGGTGCTGACGGCGATGCTGGTCCTCTTCGCCGTCAATGTTCCTCTGATAATCAGCTTCACGGTCGCACGCTTCCAGTCCGCCCGCAGCGACGCCACCTGATCCTGAGAGCCGTCCGGGAACGACGTCATCCGGCGCTGAGGTCCTCCGGCGCAACGATTCTGTTGGCAGACCCGCGGCCGATGTTCCATGCTCGTGCGGTGGAGAGCTCTCCATTCGACGGACCTGAGCTGGGGGACCGAGACGAGGGGGACCGCCCGGCGTGGGACCGGCCTGCACCCGATCTCGCGCCGGGCGGCGTCCCGGCTCCATCCTCGGTGGGCGAGCCACCCGTCTCGGTTGGTGCGCCCACGACCAGGAGGCGAAGTGAGACCTACGTCGCACGGCGGTCGTCGGCCGTTCTTGCCGTCGGACTGAAGACCCTCTTGTTGCGTGCCTACGAGGCACGCTGGACGCTTCGGGTCATCTCGGTCACTGCTGCTGCCGCGGGTGCGACGTGGGCCGTCTGCCTTCCGTTCGGGGGATTCGCTCCGGCCTTCGGTGCGGCGTCCGCTGTTTACGCCGTCCAGTTGACCGTGCGGACGTCGGTGCTCGACGGCGCCAAGCGGACCGTGCTCATGGGTCTCAGCGTGTTCCTCGCCGTGGTGATCCTGCGAACCGTCGGCCTGTCGGCAGTCGCGGTCATGGCGCTGGTCTTCGTGTCGCTCGCCGCCGGCCAGCTGCTGCGGCTCGGCGCGAGCGGATCGCTCCAGATCCCCGGAACGGCCATCTTCATCCTCGCTCTCGGGACATCGGTGAGCACCTCCGCACTCCTCGACAGAGTCTGGGCGACACTGGTCGGCGCTGTCATCGGCGCAGCCGCCTCCTATGTGGCGTATCCAGGAGACCCTCGTTCCCGAGCGCGTCGTGCCCTTGCCCGCCTTGCCGGTGCGATCGCGGACCTGCTCTCCGAAATGAGCGCCGGGGTGGCGAGGGCGCCGACAGCCACCGAGACCGATGTCTGGCTGGCCCGCTCGCGTGGGTTGGAGGAGGAGCTGGAGCACACGCGCCCCTTGGTCGACGAGGCGGTGGCGTTCCTTCGTGTGGACCCATTCGGTCGCAAGACGGCCTCCACCGAGCTGTCACGGGCGCTGGCTGCTCTGACGCACTCGGTGGCCCAGCTGCGTGCGATAGCGCGGACGTTGTTCGACCACCAGATCGACGGGGCGCCGCGGCTGCCCGCCAGTCTCGCCGAAGTGCTCTCCCGCACCGCTGTCGCCTACCGCGCGCAGGCCGAAGCTCTGCAGGGAGACGCCCCGAGCGTGGACGCCGCGCTGGACGCCGTCCGCCAGGCCCGCGGCGAATCGCTTCGCAGCCTTCGGCGGGTGGACGAGACCGGTGCATGGGTCGTCTCCGGTGCGATCCTCACCGAAGTCGACCGGATGGTCGCCCAGCTCGGAGGCGACGCCCCGGCACTGGCCGTCCCGAGCGAGGCCCCCCGCACCCCCCGTCGCCGTCGAGGACCGCGAGGTGGCCGCGCGGAGCCCGGCTGACCGGCAGGACCACCAGGGAGAACCCGGAGTGTCTCAGGTATATCCTGCAGACAGCTCATCTCGAGCGACGGCAGACCTGCCCTATAGGCACTAGATCGGTGGTTCTCTGAACGTGGCTGCTGACGAGCCCGAAGAGCCCGGAGAGCGAGGCGAGCCGGGGCCCGCACCCGACGGCCACGGCGAGAACATCCCGGAATTGGCCGTCCCGAAAAGCCGTGCCGGGGGGGCCTGGAAGAGCCTCATCCCGGCGCTGGTCTTCGCAGCGGTGATGGTCGTCTTCGTCGTACAGAATCTTCAGAAGGCGAAGGTCAGTTTCCTGACGTTCTCGGGTAGGTTCCCGCTCGCGCTCGCGCTCCTGGTGGCTGCGGCGCTTGGCGCGCTGGTCGTCTTCTGCTTGGGGTCGGTGCGGATCGTCCAACTTCGCAAGGCTTTTCGACGTCATCAAGAACATCACGAAGCGACTCGAGGGAAGCGATGAACATCGAGTACAGGGTGAAGGAGTGGCACACGGGGGCGGTTCACTCCGGCGAAACCGGGGCGTCGGGTTTGCAAGCCATGCTCAACGAGCCTGAGCTCTTCGGCTACCGCCTTCACACGGTGCTGGGTGGTCTCGACCAGTCATTGCTGATCTTCGCCAAGGAGACTATGGATCCCGCCGACTCACCCCCTGATGCCGAGGTCGGGGGAGACCCCGCCGTGCCCGACTGACAGTTCGCGTCGGCCTGCGGCGCCGCCTGCCGGCTCCTCAGGAGCGGTCGACCGAGATGACCCCGGCGTCCGCCACGTGCTCGGTCCATCCTGACCCGTCGAAGTAGCGCAGCTCATGACGACCCGTCGGGTCGGCCAGCCAGGCCCTGAGCGCAGTCAACGGTGGCGCCGGCTGCGCGCCGGCCATTGGGCCGATGCCTGAGACCAGTGAGGCAGTGGCGCCCGGTTCGCGGCTCGGCTGCGAGCGCGGCGCCCAGGCGAAGATCGACAGCACGGTGCCGAAGATCGCCACGAAGACGATGGACAGCAATGTGACGAGGAACGCCACGAAGACGCTGACGAGGCCCCAGACGAGAGGATGGATGTGCCACGGGCTGCTGCCCGTGCGGCGCCTGTACGCATTCGTGCGCATGAAGGCAAGCATCCCGAATACCAAGCCCAAGGTGAGGTACCAGCCTGTCCTGGGAATGATCAGGCCGGTCACGCGCACTCCGCGAGTGTACGTCGAGACCTCCCACATAAGCGACGGTCACATTTGGCCTCGGGAGATCCTGCTGTTCGCGTGACCTCGCCGGCTACCGGGTGATCGGGAGAGAGCCGGTCATCGTGATCGAGCCGGTCTCCGAGATGACGCAGGCCTCGTAACCCTGCACGGCTTCGATCAGTGCCAAGCCCGCCTCACCGGCCACGAGAAGACCGGTCGCGAGCGCATCGGCCAGCCAGAGCTCGGGGCCGGTGACGGTCGCGGACTCGCAGCGGGTCTCCGTCCGCCCGGTCCGCGGGTCGATGACATGGCGGCCGCGCTCATAGCAGCCGGAGGTGGCGACCGCACCCGGCGATTCGAGAATGCAGGCGATCTTGTCGATCGCCCGCGGGTCGCGCACGCCGATCCGCCACGGCGATCCCGGCTCGGGGCCGCCGAAGGTGGCCAAGTCGCCTCCCGCGCTCACGATCGCGGCCCGGACACCTGACGCGCGCAACTCGTCGAGCGCCCGGTCGGCTGCCCAGCCCTTCACCAGGCCCGTAGGGTCGATCCCCCCGGGCATTCTCCACGGGTCGAACCAACCTCCCGAGAGCTCACGGGCAAGATCGCACAGCTCCAGCACCTTGGCCACTTCGGCCG
>Ga0224555_1001591_pt1 | contig 30644 bp, 28 predicted proteins | sample 714S23034metaG_FD_180687 | JGI IMG/M metagenome (GOLD analysis project Ga0224555, IMG submission 180687) | Peat soil microbial communities from Stordalen Mire, Sweden - 717 S2 30-34 | ecosystem: Environmental > Terrestrial > Soil > Wetlands > Peat | place: Sweden: Norrbotten County, Stordalen...
CAAGCCACCCCGATGCCCTGGTTCGGCGGCAAGAAGCTGATCATGCAATTTGCCTGATTCGTGACCTCATCGCCCAACACACCATTCCCGTTACTAAATTATTACGCGTGGAAATCGAGGCTAGGCCAAAATTACATCTGGGCGAATTGTTACCTTAGCATTTGCATATTGTGTTTTCAACCGCGCTCAGCGGAGCATTGCCGCCTGGCGCGCTACCGGGCCGTGCGCCAGGCGCCACTGGGGCGCTGGGTTGGAGTGCGGGGGTGGATCGCTTTCGGGAAGGGGTGCACCGCTGAGTAGCGGAGGGTGCACCTGCATCTCTGGGAGCACGGATGTGGCCTCGTCGGGGATTGGTAACCATAAGTCGGCTTGTGCCCGCCGATGGGTCGTTCGATCAGGATTCCTCCCGTGAAACGCCGCTCACGAAAATGGGTACCCATAGGTCAGCTTGGGTCCGGTGATGCCCGCGCCGGGGGTCACGGGCAAATCCTCCCCTGAAACGCCGGTCGTTTTATGGACGAGGCAGGCCCAAGCCGGCCAGCGTACGAGCCGCGCCGGAACGTAACGGTTGCGTCCTCGGCACTATACTGTGGATATGACATTCAGGGTCGTTCTGGAACGTGATCCCGAGACCGGCGATTACTCTGCGGTCTGCCCGGAACTCCCTGGCTGCGCTTCTGCCGGCGAAACCGAAGCGGAAGCCAGAGCGAATATTCGAGAGGCCATAGAGCTCTACCTGATGCCAGGAGACATCGATTTGCCCGAAGACGCGAAGCTCTTGGAGCTTACGGTTGGGTGAACGGGGGACGCCTCGGCTCTTTTCGGATCAGGTGATCCGGGTTCTTCGCATCGCGGCTTTCTGTGGATCGACGGTTCCGGCAGCCACCAGAAGTGGCGGCATCCGGTCACCGGAAAGCAGGTCATAGTTGCCCATCACCGCGGCCGCGTGCTTCCGCTCGGAACCATGAGGGCGATCATCGAGGGCAGGGGCATCGAGCCTTCGGAGTGGTTGACATGAGAGTGAAAAAGAAGACTGGCAGGATTCGGCTGCCGCGACAGACCGCCGGTTACAACGAACTCGCGGATTTCTTCGATCGGCACGATGGCACCGACCTGCTAGACCAGGGCATCACCGAGATCGATCCGGATCGTGCGGATCTGGGCCGCATGCTGCGCGAATACTGGAGCCAGCCAAACACGAAGCAGTTGAATATCCGCATCCCGCCGGCGGCCAAGCGCATGATCGAGAGGCTGGCGAAACGCAAGACGGTTGAAGTTTCGACGCTGGTTAGGATGTGGGTGATCGACAGTATGCGCCGGGAGGCGGCGGGCTAGTACATCGTCCAGTTAGTTCTTTATAGATCGATGTTGCGGCCAAAGCGCCATGTCCGCGCTGGTTGACAAGTGAGTATCGCGGTTGTGGGGCGGGCAATCCTGCCGGCAATCCTGCCCGCAGCCGGCTTTCAGTCGGCCTTTGCGACCACGACGGGGCGCGCCGTGAAAGCAGGAGCCGCCTGAAAGGCGGCTGCGGCCAAGATTGGCCGCCCCACGGTGCAACCGAACTGCCAGTATTCTTTAAGGGACTATCTGTACGATGTACTAGGGCGCGCTACGCGCGCTTGGCGGACAGGCAAGTCCGCCGCAGGCTGCCAGCCTGCCCCACGACGTTGGTACTAAGTAGGCGCCGAATTTGAACCTTCGATACTATTGCCGCGCAGTGAACGAAGCCGCAGTATGAACTCATGGCAGACAAAGATCCAAGACTCGACCCAGCGGCGGAGCGGCGCGCGTCGAGGCGATTTGCAATCGAGCAGGAAGTGTCCTACAAGGTTCTGGACCACAGGGCCGCGGTCCCCGAGTGCGGCGCTGGGAAAACACTGGACATCAGCAGCAAAGGCGTGCTTTTCGAAACTGTGGAGCGCTTACGTCCCGGAAAGCGGGTGGAGGTGTCGGTGAACTGGCCGGCCCAATTGGAGGGGGGGTGTCCGCTCAAATTCGTGGCGGTTGGCAGGGTGGTGCGGGCCGATGAGACGCGCGCGGCCATGCACATCGAACAACATGAATTCCGCACCCGCCGCAACAAGGAGTTGCCCGCGATAGAGCCGGAAAGGCTATCCCGCGTCCGCGTGCCGTATTATTGAAGTTGGACCCCAGACTCGAGACGGATACCGCCGTAGATCAGTACCGCGCTTTGCTGGACGTGGCCGAATCGATTTCACGGAACCGGGACCTGCCCGCGTTGTTTGAAGATCTGGCGCAGCGTTTGCGCGGGGTGGTTCCGTTCGAGTATCTGAACCTGGTGCTGCACGTTCCCGAGCGCAATACCATGCGCCTGCGAGTGCTGACTTCCACGCGGCCCGCCGAACCGTCCTTCCTGGAAACACCGGTGGAGGAGACGCCCTCCGGGTGGGTTTGGCAGACGCAGCGGCCGCTGGTGATCCACGATATCGACCAGGAGACGCGCTACCCCAAGATCATGCAGTTGCTGCGGGAGCATGGGGTGCGGTCCTGCTGCGTGCTGCCGCTGACCACGGCGCAGCGGCGCTTGGGGGCCATGGGACTGGGTGGAGCGGAGCCTTCGGCTTTCGCCCACGCGGACCTTGAATTCCTGGCGCAGGCCGCCCGGCAGGTGGCCGTGGCGGTGGAGAACGTTCTCAACTACGAAGCCGCGCAATGCTATCAGGCGGAACTGGCGCGCCAGCGCGACCGCGTGCAGATGGTGCTCGACGTCACCAATGCGATGGTGGCGAACCTGGATCTGCGCGAGCTGTTCCAGGCGGTCTCGGAACTGTTGCGGCGCCTGATCCGGCACGAGTATGCCAGCCTGGTGCTGGTCGATCCGGCCAAGGGGCAACTGCGCCTGGAAGCGTTCGATTTCCCCGGCAGCAATAGCCAGATCCACGAGGTGCAAATGGCCTCGCTCGAAGATTCGCCCGCGGCCGATGCCATGCGCACGCGGCAGCCGCTGCTGTTGAATCGCATCGATGTCGAGCGCTTTCCTTCCGAGATCGTGCGCCGCTTGTTGGACGAGGGTTTGCAATCGGCGGTCTGCATCCCGCTGTTGCGCGGCGACCGGGCGCTAGGCACGCTCAATGTAGCCAGCATGCGCGAGGCGGCTTTCACGCCGGATGACGTGGCGCTGCTCACGCAGATCGGCAACGAGCTGGCCATCGCGGTGGAGAACGCGCTGGCCTTTCGCCAGATCGAGGGACTGAAGGACAAGCTGGCGGAGGAGAAGCTGTATCTGGAAGACGAGATCCGCACTGAATACGATTTCGAGGAGATCGTGGGCGAGAGCCAATCGTTGAAACGCGTGCTGCGCGATGTGGAGACGGTGGCGCCCACCGATTCGACGGTGCTGATCCAGGGTGAAAGCGGCACGGGCAAGGAGCTGATCGCGCGCGCCATCCACAATCTGAGCGCGCGGCGCCAGCGCACGTTTGTGAAAGTGAACTGCGCCGCCATCCCGACGGGCTTGATCGAGAGCGAACTGTTCGGCCATGAGAAGGGCGCGTTCACCGGGGCCATCAGCCAGAAGATCGGGCGCTTCGAGCTGGCCGATAAGGGCACGCTGTTTCTCGACGAGATCGGCGACATCCCACTGGAGTTGCAACCCAAGCTGCTGCGCGTGCTGCAGGAGCGCGAGTTCGAACGGCTGGGGAGCACGCGCACGGTGAAGGTGGACATTCGGCTGGTGACGGCCACCAATCGCGACCTGAGCCAGATGATCGCCAGCCGCGAATTTCGCGAGGACTTGTTCTACCGGCTGAACGTGTTTCCCATTACGCTGCCGCCTTTGCGCGAGCGGCGGGAAGATATTCCGCTGCTGGCGAGGTACTTTACGCAGAAATACGCGCGGCGCATGAACCGGGCGATCGAGACCATTCCAAGCGAGGCCATGGAAGCGCTGACCAACTGGAACTGGCCGGGCAATGTGCGGGAACTCGAAAACCTGATCGAGCGGGCCGTGATTCTGACGCGCGGCGCGGCGCTGCACGTACCGCTGGCGGAGTTGCGCAACGGCGGCGAGGCGGCGCCTGCGACGGGGACGCCGACCACGTTGGAGGAGGCCGAGCGGGAACATATCCTGCGCGCGTTACGGGAGTCGAAGTGGGTGGTGGGCGGGCCGGCGGGGGCGGCGGTGCGATTGGGGCTGAAGCGGACCACGCTGCAATCGCGCATGCTGAAGCTGGGGATTAGGCGGGGCGGGTAGTGCTGCGGAGGCTGCCGCAGCGCACGACGCTGCCCCGCAGAGCAGCATAGCCGCAAGCAAGAAGAGGCGGCCTGAGAGGCCGCCGCAGGCCGGGGGCCTGCCCCACGAAGAATATTTATCGGGCAGGGAGGGTTCTACGTGAAGCGGTTACGATTGGTTTTCATAGCGATTGCGGTTCCCGCGTTGGCGGAGACCGTAGTGATTGACTCCGCCGGTGCGAGCCATCCATTTCCGCATTTCTGGGAGCAGGTTTTTGGTTCGGGCCGCGCCAACCTGGCGTTGCGCGAGAGCTACCGGCGCGACCTGCGCGCGATGCGGAGCGCCACCGCCATCCAGTACGTTCGCTTCCACGCCATCTTCCACGACGAGAACGGCGTGTACGACGAAGATGCGCAAGGCCGGCCGGTCTACAATTTTTCCTACGTGGACCAGATCTACGACGGGCTGCTCGAAGACGGAGTGCGGCCCTTCGTCGAGCTCAGCTTCATGCCCAGGAAGCTTTCCGCGGCGCCGCCCGTGGTGTTCCCCTTCTGGTACAAGCCGCTGGTTTCGCCGCCCAAGGACTACGGCAAATGGGGCGAGTTGGTCCGCGCGTTCGCGCAGCACCTGGTGGACCGCTATGGCATCGACGAAGTGGCCGAGTGGTACTTCGAAGTGTGGAACGAGCCTAACATTTTGTTTTGGGCGGGCAAGCCGCCGGAGTCCACCTACTATCAGCTCTATGCGGCGGCGGCCGGGGCGCTGAAGGGCGTCGACCGGCGGCTGCGCGTGGGCGGTCCGGCGACGGCGCAGGCGGCCTGGGTGGACCGATTGATCGCGTACGCGGCGAAGAACAACGTGCCGATCGATTTCGTATCCACGCATGTTTATGGCAACGACAGCGCGCGGGATGTTTTCGGCACAGATGAGAAAATCAGCCGGCGCGACATGGTGGCGCGGGCGGCAAGGAAGGTGTTCGACCAGGTGAAGCACTCGGCGCTGCCGGACCTGCCGATCCACTGGACGGAGTACAACGCCAGCTACTCGAGCGAGCCAGCCGTCACGGAAGCGCCGTTCATGGGGCCGTGGCTGGCCAACAACATCCGGGAATGCGACGGGTTGGTAAGCAGCATGTCTTACTGGACCTTCTCGGATGTGTTTGAGGAGGGGGGCGTGGTGAAGACGCCGTTTTACGGGGGGTTCGGCTTGTTCGCGGAGGGCGGCATCCCCAAGGCGGCATTCCACGCGTTCCGGCTGCTGCATCAACTGGGGACCGAACGCCTGACCGTGGATTCGGAGTCGGTATTGGCGACGCGCCGCGCGGATGGCGCGCTGGAGGTGGCCGCGTGGAACTATGCTGCGCCGGAAGAGGCGGGCTCGCCGACGGAATTGTCGCTGCTGTTCAAGGGGCTGACCGCCGGCAAACACACGGCCCGCATCGAACGGGTGGACGCGGAGCATGGCTCGCCGCTGAAGGCATGGGAAGACATGGGACGGCCGGCTTCCCCTTCGCGCGCGCAAATCGCAGCACTGCGGAGCGCGGGGCAGCCTGGCGTTCCGGAGACGGTGGAGATCGGCGGCGACGGTTCGTTGAAGCTGAAGCTGGGCGCGCACTGCCTGGCGCTGGTGGAGGTGCGCTGAGCGATCAAAGCAGGCGGCGGCCGGCAGCGCTGGTATCGTAACCGCCCAAGCCTTCGAGTTCGCGGCGAAAGCTGGCGCGGTTCAAGGTGTCGAGCAGCGCGGCGACGGGCGGGTAGTCCAGGTGCGGGCGGCGAATGGCGAGGTCGTAACGCTCGGTGGCCAGCGGGATGAAGTCCAGACCGAAGACGCGGGCGGCGGCGCGTGTGGCGATACAGCAATCCGCGTCGCCGGCGCGCACCTGCCAGGCGGCCTGAAGATGCCCGGCGGCCAGGCGATCGTATCCGCGAACCTTTTCGCCGGCCAGACCCAGACGATCGAGATGCGCATCGAGCAGGAGGCGGCTGCCGGCGCCGGTTTCGCGATTCACGATGGCTACGTCGCGACGGGCGAAGTCGGCGACCGAGCGGATGGATTTGGGATTGCCGGGGGGCAGCACCAGGCCTTCCTCCCAGACTGCCAGCGAGATCACCGCTACGCTATTCCGCGCGAAGAGGCGATGAATGGCCGGCAGATTCGATTCGCCGCTGGCCTGGTCGCGGAGATGCGTACCGGCCACGTGGACGACTCCCTGCTTCAGCAGCGCCAACGCCTGCGAGCTATTGCGTTGCGCGACGACCAGTTCGACTCCGGCGCGGAGCACGTGGCGGGCGAGCACGGAGATGCCCGGATCGCAGCCGGCGACGAGAATGCGGTTGGCCAGGTCGTATTCGGCGTGAAAGAGCTGGACCGTTCCTTTCGTGGGTTTGGCGGTGAGGGCGGGAGGGGCGACGTCGCCAAGCAGGACCGCATCGGCGGTGGGCAGATACCAGGGGAGCGGCGACGGCGACGAGGCGATGGTGCGGCGGTCCACGCGGCAGAGTTGCATGGGATCGCCGGCGCGCGGGGGGTCCGGCTGGGGCAGCAGCGTCACCTGTTGGGTGGGGAGCGGGGCGGCGGGCGCGGCGGACGGGAGCGAAAAGATGTCTTCCACGTTGACTTCGAGGGTGCGCGCCAGGCGCAGGGCGACGGCGGTGTTCGGCACATAGCTGCCGGATTCGATGGCGTAGACGGTCTGGCGGCTGATGCCGGCGCGTTGGGCGAGATCGGCTGCGGAGAAGCCGCGCTTCTGGCGGTGGGCCGTCAGGTGGTTGGCGATGGGGCGGTTGTCTTTCATTGCTACCATTGTGGCAGCAGAGTTGAGAGATCGGAAGGTTTATGACCGGCGAGGAACGGGAGCGGTATTCACGGCAGATTCTGTTTGCGGGCCTGGGCGAGGAGGGCCAGGAGCGGCTGCTGCGGGCGCATGCGGCCATCGTCGGTTGCGGCGCGCTGGGGAGTTTCCAAGCGGCGGCGCTGGCACGGGCGGGCGTGGGACGGCTCACCATTATTGATCGGGACTATGTTGAGCCGAGCAATCTGCAGCGGCAATGGCTGTTCGAAGAATCCGACGCCGCCGAAGCTCTGCCGAAGGCGGTGGCGGCGGAGCGGCGTCTGGCGCGCATCAATTCGTGGGTTCAGGCGCGTGGGGTGGTCGCCGATCTGACGCCTGCGAATGTTGAAGAGCTGGTGGGCGAGGCGCAGGTGATCCTGGATGGCACCGACAACTTCGAAACCCGCTACCTGATCAACGATTTTGCGCTGAGCCGCGGGATTCCCTGGATCTACGGCGCGGCGGTGGGCAGCTACGGACTGACTATGCCGGTGATTCCGGGACGGACGGCGTGCCTGCGGTGTGTGTATCCCGATCCGCCCGCCGGAGCGCAGCCTACCTGCGAAACGGCCGGCGTGCTGAACTCCATTACCGCGGTGATTGCCGCGTTGCAGACGGCCGATGCGCTGAAGATTCTGGCGGGCCGGACGGACGCCGTGCGCGCGCGCCTGACGACGGCGGACGTGTGGGAGGGCGGCGTCCGGCAGATCGAGCAGCCCTCGCCGGACCCGAATTGTCCGGCCTGCGGTGCGCGCGATTTCGTGCATTTGGAAGGCCGGCGGCGGGCGCCTGTCAGCTTGTGCGGGCGCAACGCGGTGCAGATCCACGAGCGCGCACGGCCGCTCGACCTGGTGCAGCTTAAGGCGGCGCTGGCGCCGCTGGGCGAGGTGCGGGCCAACGAGTTCGCGCTGCGGTTTGTGACGGGGCCGTATGAGATGACCATATTTCCGGATGGCCGGGCGATTATCAAGGGCACCACGGATATCGGGTTGGCGCGGAGTTTATATGCCCGGTTTGTGGGGGGGTGATGGGGGGAACTCACCCCTAGGCCTCTAGGCAGGCCACGAAAAACGATGGCCTGCCCCACGGCACTAGCGCGGCCGGCCGATGGACGTTTCCTCGCGAATAATCCCGGACATGGCAGCCAGGCGCGCGGGTTCAGGCATGCCGGCCGCGCTCAGGGAGGCATAAAGAGCCAGCGCCCGATCGCGCTCGCCCTCCGCCAGCAAACGCTCCGCGCACAAGAGGCCGGCGTCGGCTACGGCCATTCTGGTCATCCCCTGGGTCTTCGCAAGGGCAGCCTGCAGGTCCTCGATGGCAGACACGCCGCCAATGTTTCCCAACGCTGCGGCCGCCGCGCGGGCGACATAGGGGTCGGCGCCGTATATCATCTTCGCCAGAGCAGGTCCGGCTTGGGCATCCCTGCGTTTCCCGATGGAGTTGATTACGCCGATCAGGAGATTGCCTTTGAGCTTCGGCAACGGGGCACGCAGAGCCTCATCGGCAGTTGGATCGGCGATCGGCTCGAGGCCATAGCGTGCGTACGTGCCCAAGCGCTCATTGCCGAGCAGAGACGCGAGCGCCGGCACTGCCTCTTTCGCCCCAAGCTCGCCGATCCGCTGGCAAGCCTTGGCCTTCTGGAATTCCGGCGATCCGGCGTCGGTGAGGATGCCGATGAGAGCGGCAGCATCCATCCTAGCGATGCCGCCCTCCTGAAACTCGGGCGGAGGCGCCGGTGCAGGTTGTGTCTTTTGCTGCATGGTATGTCTCCTTGGCTCAGACTCGCCACGGCTCGCGCAACGCGCGCGACCGCATCCGATTGGCGATATCGTCGTTGGTGAACTCCCGCTTGCTGGGGTCCCAGGTCAATTTCTTGCCGCGCTGGAATGCGATGAAAGCCGCGTGGCACACAATATGCGAGTTGGCCGCCGCGGCTGCGCTGGCGCGGGGCAACTGACGCGTCTTGATGGAGCGAAGCAGGTCTTCCACATGATTCACCAGTGCAAGACTGGCCGACTCGGTGGGCCGCAGCAGCGGCTTGATGTTGGCGGAGCATGCGATGCGGGTGGCGTCGCCGGTCTCCACCCAGCCCTGGTCGCCTTCTATGCGGAAGCTGCAGGAGCCGGTTTTCAAGCTGCCATCCCAGCCGTCATCGCGCATCACCAGGTTCACTCCATTCGCATATTTGCAGAGGACCTGGTAGGGGCCGGTGTTGGCGCCGACGGGCTGGTACTCCACTGGCTGCGTGTCATCGAGCTCCGCCGCCCATTGGCACAAATCCACGGTGTGCGATCCCCACTCGAGGATGCCGCCTCCATGAAAATCGTAATAATTGCGCCAGCCGCCTCGCACATATTCGGAGTTGTAGGGACGCCAGGGAGCGGGTCCCAGCCAGCGATCCCAGTCGAGCACCTCGCGGGGGGGCGGCGCCTCGGCGGCGAGCCAGTCGCGGCTGGGAAGGGGCGGCCAGTTGACCGAGGGGCCGACGTTGGCGTAAAGAGTTTGCAGCTTGCCGAGGGCGCCGGACTTGAGCAGGTCCTTGCAGAGCTGGAAGTTGGCGCCATTGCGGCGCTGGCAGCCGGCCTGGTAGATGCGGTTGTACCGGCGGAAGGCATCGGCCAGCGCCCTACTCTCCTTGATCGACATGGAGCAGGGCTTCTCGCAATACACATCCTTGCCGTGCTGTGCGGCGAGGATGGCGAGAGGAGTGTGCCAGCGGTCGCCGGTGGCAATCAGCACGGCATCGATGTCGGGACGGGCGAGCAGCGCGTAGTGATCGTCGTACATTTGGCAGTCGTGGTTGCCATACTTCTGGTCGACCATGGACTTGACTGCTTCGCGCCGCTCATTGCGGACATCGCAGACCGCGACGAATCGCGCCTGGCTGAAGTTGAGCAGTTTGCCGAGGTCGTGTTCCCCGCGGGCGCCAATGCCGATGCCGCCGAAAACAATCTTGTCGCTGGGCGCAACGGCCCCCGCCCGCTGGCCGAGCACGACGCTACGGGCGACGATGGGTGCGAGGGCGGTCTTGAGAATCTGGCGACGGGTAGTCATGGTAGTGTCAACACGGATTTTATCCCGATTTGGTGCGTTACGCTGAACAGCATGAAGACCAACGCTGTGCGACTGCTGGATACAATGGGCGTCCGGTACGAGTTGCGCGAGTACGAGGTGGATCCGGCGGTCTTGGATGCCGAGACGGTGGCTCGCAAGATCGGGCTGCCCGCGGAGAGCGTGTTTAAGACGCTGGTGGCGCGCGGGGACCGAAACGGCGTTTGCCTGGCGGTGGTACCGGCGAACATGGAATTGGATGAAAAAGCGCTGGCGCGGCTCACCGGCGATCGGAAGACCGAACTGGCGCCGCTTAAAGAAGTGCAGCCGCTTACCGGATATATCAGGGGTGGGGTGACCGCACTGGCGTGCAAGCGGAAATATCCCGTGTTCGTCGACGATACGGTGGAACTGTTCGATGTGATTTCCGTTTCGGCGGGCGTCCGGGGGACCCAGATCCTGCTGCGGCCCACGGATTACGTCGCGGCCGTCGATGGCACCCTGGGCGCTATCAGCCGGCGGAAACAGTAGTCCGATGACCGGGCGATTATTAAGGGCCGTGGATATCGGAACGGCTCGCGGCCTGCGGCGGCTTCTTTGTTGTAGAAGGCGATGGCGGCAATCTTCCGCATTAGATCTCGGCCGCCACGCTCAGAAAGCCTTCAATCACACGGAGCAGTTCTGGAACGTCGCGTAAACCGACGATCTGCTTCCAAGGCAGATCTGCCATTTGGGCGCGCATCTCCGGGGAGATGCGCTTGGCGGCCTCGCCGATGATTTCGAGATTCCGCATCACTGCATCCTGGTAGACAACGTTGCCGAAGAACTCGTCCCGGCCTGCTCGGACACAGTCTCCGACGCGTTGACATCGCTCGCGAATGTGATGCAGATAAAGGAGCTGGCTTTTCATAGCGGCACGGCTTCGCGCAGAACTTCGTCCTTAATGAACCAGTGAAGGCCCCGTTCGCTGCCGATGTCAACGGTGACGCCCAGCAACTCTTCAAGATCCTGCTTGAGCCCCACGACATCCAGGAGGCTACGGTCCGACTCCCACTCAACGAGCAGATCCAGATCGCTGCTGGCCGTGGCCTGGCCCCTGGCCACCGAACCATACACCCGGATACTGCGCGCGCCGTGCCGGTGCGCCGCATCCAGGATGGCCGCCCGCTTTTCATGGCGCAAGTCGTCCAATGACACCATACCCTCCAGTATCTATCAAACCACCAGCCACAGCGCTCAAGGCTCGTCGTGTTACCCTTAGATTTCCCTATGAGTAACATCCAGATTACCCTGCCCGACGGCAGTCAACAGTCCGTCGAGGCGGGGAGCCGGCCCATCGATATCGCCCGCGCCATCAGCCCCCGCCTGGCCGACGCCGCCATCGTCGCCAAGGTGAATGGCGATTTATACGATCTGACTCGCCCCCTCGAAACCGACGCCACCCTCCAGATCCTCACCGCCAAGGACCCCGCCGCGCTCACGGTCTACCGCCATTCCACCGCGCACCTGCTTGCCGCGGCCGTGCTGGATCTGTTCCCCGAAACCAAGCTAGGCATCGGCCCGCCCATTGACACCGGCTTCTATTACGATTTCGACCGGCCCACCGCCTTCACTCCCGAAGACCTCGAGAAGATCGAGAAGCGCATGTGGGAAATCCAGGCGCGCGACCTGCCCTACGAGCGCATCCTCACCCCCAAAGACGAAGGTCTGCGCAAATATGCCGACGACTGGATGAAGAAGGAACTCATCGAAGAGCGCGCCGGCGACGTCTTCAGCCAATACACCCTCGGCCCGCATTTCATCGATTTCTGCCGCGGCCCGCACCTGCCCTCCACGTCCAAGGTCAAGGCGTTCAAGCTGCTCTCGATCGCCGGCGCCTACTGGAAGGGCGACGAAAAAAACAAGCAGTTGCAGCGCATCTATGGCACCGCGTTCTTCAGCAAGAAGGATCTCGACGAGTATCTCGCCAAGCTCGAAGAAGCCAAGAAGCGCGACCACCGCAAGCTCGGCAAGGAGTTGGACCTTTTCAGTATCCAGGAACTCGCCGGACCCGGCCTGATCTTCTTCCATCCCAAGGGCGGCATCGTGCGCCGCCAGATCGAAGACTGGATGCGCGACCAGTACATCAAGCGCGGCTACTCGCTGGTCTACACGCCGCACGTGATGCGCGCCGAGTTGTGGAAGACCTCGGGCCACTACAATTTCTACGGCGACAACATGTTCAAGCGCATGGAGCTGGATGACGCCGAATACCAGCTCAAGCCCATGAACTGCCCCGGCCACATCCTGATCTATCGCGACAAGCCGCACAGCTACCGCGACCTGCCCGTGCGGCTCGGCGAGCTGGGCACCGTGTACCGCTATGAGCGCTCGGGCGTCCTGCACGGCCTGCTGCGCGTGCGCGGATTTACGCAGGACGACGCGCACATCTTCTGCGCGCCCGAGCAGATCGAAGACGAGATCGTCGACTGTCTGCAGTTCGCTATAGACACGCTGCACACCTACGGCTTCGACGAATACGAAGCGGAGCTTTCCACCTGGGACAACGGCGCCAGCGGCAAGTACGATGGCTCGCCCGAACAGTGGAAGCTGGCCGAAGACGCGCTCGCGAAAGCCACCGCGCGGCTCGATATGAAGGTGAAGGTGATGCCCGACGAGGCTGCCTTCTACGGACCCAAGATCGACGTGAAGCTGGTGGACGCCATTGGCCGGCTGTGGCAGCTATCGACGGTGCAGTTCGATTTCACCCTGCCGCGCCGCTTCGGGCTGGAGTACATCGCCGAAGATGGCAAGGCGCACCAGCCCGTGATGGTGCACCGCGCCCTATACGGTTCGGTGGAGCGCTTCTTCGGCATCCTGCTGGAGCATTACGCGGGCGCGTTTCCGGTGTGGCTGGCGCCGGTGCAAGCCATCGTGCTGCCCATCACCGACCGCCAGTCGGATTACGCCCGTTCGGTCCGCGACCAGTTGGATGCAGCCGGTATTCGCGCCACCGTGGATGATCGCAGCGAGAAGGTTAACCTGAAGATCCGCGACGCGCAGTTGCAGAAGATCCCCTACATGCTGGTGGTCGGGGGCCGCGAGGCGGAGAGCGGCCAGGTGGCGGTGCGTCATCGCAAGCACGGGGACAAGGGAGCCAAACCCGTCGCCGATTGCATCGCGGAGATCCGAGGGCTGATCGATTCCAAGGCTGTCACTGAGTAAATTCGTCGCGGACTTGCTGGGCTTGGGCGGTTAGGCCAATGTGCGAGTATATGCCGGCAGCCAGTTCGGAGGCTTCGCGCGCGAGGCTCACGTTGTGCTGGAGTGTGGCTAGCTTGGCCATGGACGCGAGGCTGTTGGCTTCGCCAAGACGATCACCGGTTTGGCGGAAGATGGGCAGAGCTCGCTGATAGAGTTGTTCGGCCTCGGCGTAGCGTGCCTTCGCGCGAGCAACATCGCCGAGGCTCTTGAGGCAGTTAGCTTCCCCAAACCGATCCCCGATTTGGCGGTATATCGGTAGCGCCTGCTGGTAAAGCTCAGCGGCCTCGGCGTAGCGGGCCTGCCGGAGCGCCACGTCGCCCAGGCCCTGCACGCAATTGGCCTCGCCCAGACGTGCCCCGATTTGGCGGAAGATGGGCAGCGCTTGATGGTAGATCTCAGCGGCCTCGGCGTAGCGGGCCTGCTGAAGCGCCATATCTCCCAAGCCTTGTAGGCAGTTGGCTTCGCTCAAGCGTGCCCCGATTTGGCGGAAGACAGGCAGCGCCTGCTGGTAGAACTTCTCGGCCTCCGCGTAGCGATCCTGCTGGAGCAATGCGTCGCCCAGGCTTCGGATGCAATTGGCCTCGCCTAGTCGATCCCCGATTTCATTGTAGATCGGCAGGGCCTGTTGGTAGAGCGCCCGGGCCTCGGTGTAGCCGGACCGCTGGAGCGCCACATCGCCAAGACTCCTTATACAGTTGGCTTCGCCCAGGCGATCCCCGATTTGGCGGTGGATGGGCAGCGCCTGCCTATAGAGCCTCTCGGCATCGGCTCCGCGGCTCTGCATGCGGGCCACATCACCCAGGCTCCTCAGACAGTTGGCCTCGCCCAAGCTAGCCCCGATCTGGCGGTAGATCGGCAGGGCCCGCTGATAGAGCTTCTCTGCCTCGGCGTAGCCGGCCTGCCGGAGCGCCACGTCGCCCAGGCTCAGGAGGCAGTTGGCCTCGCCCAGGCCAGCTCCAATTTGGCGGTAGATGGGCAGGGCCTGTCGGTAGAGCGTCTCGGCATCCGCGTAGCGGGCCTGAGCAAGCGCCACCTCGCCCAAACCCTGTAGGCAGTTGGCCTCGCCCAAGCGATCCCCGATCTGGCGGAAGATGGGCAGCCCCTGCTGGTAGAGCTTGTCGGCCTCTGTGGAGCGGTCCTGCAGGCGCGCGAGATCGCCGAGGCCGTGCAGGCAGTTTGCCTCGCCCAGGCGATCCCCTATTTCACGGAAGATTGGCAGGGCCTCCCGGTAGAACTCCTCGGCATCAGCGCAGCGGTCCTGCATGCGCGCCATATCGCCAAGGCCGTGCAGGCAGTTGGCCTCGCCCGAACGCGATCCGAGTTGGCGGTAGATACGTAGTGCCTGTTCATAGAGGTACGCGGCATCCGCGTAGCGGTCCTGCATGCGCGCCACATTGCCCAGGCTCCGGACACACTTGGCCTCGCCCCCGAGGTCTCCGATCTTCCGATAGAGCGCCAACGCACGCTCGAAATGCTCGCGGCCGTCGTCAGCGGTCCCTTCAAACTCGGATGCTCGTCCAAGCTGGTACGATACCGCCGCCAGCACTGGAAGATCCAGCTCTGCGGCTGTCTCCATCTCCTTCAGCACGTGCCGAAGAATCTCAGCGCGCTCGTGCTTCTCGCGCAGTCCAAGGTTCCAGTCGAAACCATCCCGCAGGCGGTCAAGCGTGGAGCGCGCGTGTTCCGACTCCCCCACGAAATGGTACGTGCCCGAGCGGATCGCCCAAAAATCCGGAGCCCGCGACATCAACTCCCGCATGCCGAATTCGGCGACCCAGAAAACCACGGGACAGGTAAACCGTTTGGCCAGGTAGCTGCGGTTCAGATTCAAAATGTCGAGAGCCGGTGAATCACGGGCCGCGGGATCGAACATCGTATCCAGCCCGAAAACGAATATCGCATCCGGGTGACCTTCGCCGACCGCGTCCAGAAGCTGCGTCACCACGCCGTGCACTACTGTGCCATCTTCCAGGGGTGGCCGCAGCGTGAGCCGAAGAATGTTCTTTTGCGGGAAGCGGGCCAGCAGATCTTCCACTAGGCGGTTGCGCAGAGACGCATGGTTGACGCGCACAAAGGCCAGCGTAAAGCCGCTGGCCAACTCAAGCATTCGCCGAAGCGCGGCGAACTCGACCTGGTTCTCCGGTGAAAGAATGGCCGGAGCGGAAATGGCGGCCATACTACACGCCTCCCGGAACGGCCGCGATCAACGCGTTCCAATCGTACCAGACGCCGGACTCGTCTTCATAAGGCAGCGCCATCAGATTGCCGAGCAGCAGGTTCCAAAGCTCAGGGTCATCGCTGAAGGCCGCTTTGGACTTGTGTACCGCGCGTAAAGCTGCCCGGTGCTTGGGCTGCAACGCAAGCGAGAGATCGATAGCCTGCCGCCGGATCGTGCGGTCGGCTATCTCGCGGGTTATCGGCAATTCGTCGCAACGCTCGATAGCCGAGCGCAGCAGGATGAACAGGCTTCGAATGTAGCCGCCGGAAACCCGGCAAAGCTGCTCCAGCACGTCGTCTTCGAAAACCTGCTGCGGGTTCGCCTCGGTTTTAGCGATGCGCCGGTGGACGATCCGGCACAGCGCGCGGATTCCGTCCGGGGAGTCTCCGCCATCGCGCTGCGAAACCGGAATCAGGGGCAGAAGGAGAGTCTCGCAGCCGTAGGCTGCCTTCAGAAGAAGATGCGCGTCGCTAAACGCCAGTTCGATGGGGACCGTATACAGCACGTGGCAGCCCAGGGAGCGTAGGATGGCGGCGTGGTCCAGGTATATGTTTCGCTGATTGGTGAGCCCCTGCTCGTTGATGACCTTCTGCGGGATACGATCAAGCTGGTCCACGATCACAAGGATGTCTTCGCCGCGTCCGTTCGCCTTCAGCCATACACGCGCCTTGGTGAGGACCGCCTTGTTGATCAGATCGTAGATCGTGGGAAGATGTCCCTCAATCAACTTTCGCAGAGTGGGACGCGCCCGCGGCACGTCCTTTAATACCAAGCCAAACTCGGCGATGCCCGTCGGCACTTTAATGCTCTGGAATTCCACCTCGCTGTTCAGCAGATCCTTGATCTCGCCGAAAAACTGCTCGAACTTCGCCCGGCCGAGCCCGAAGCCGGCGTCATTCAGATCGTCCACAAGCTGGCGGACCATATGAAAAATGATGTCCGGCGCCTGGATGTCCTGCAGGTCCAACCATTGCTCGACCTCCAGCAGCGAGACAAACATCGGCCGTCCAGCCTCGCCATTTTCCAGCATGTGCTTGACCCGCTTCAGCTCGGTGGTCTTCCCAACGCCGCGATGGCCTGTAAACATTCGGCAAACGGGTATTTCAGACCGGGCGATGCCCCGCGCCAGCAGCTTCTTAATATCGTCCGGAGCCAGCGCCTTCTCCTCCTGCCAATTCACGTACAGATCCGTCTCCTCCACCTCCAGAGGCCGCGCCGGATCGAACTGGCCGTAAAGCGCCCGCAGAACATCCATCGTTTCGATTGTACAGCACCCCGCCCTTGTGTTTCGCCTCGGCCCTATGCTATTGTCGATCTCTAACTGGGGAAAACACATCCATGGCATACGTAATAGCAGAACCCTGTATCGGAACCAAAGACACCGCCTGCGTGGACGCCTGCCCGGTGGACTGCATCCATCCCAAGAAGGATGAAGCGGGCTACGCCGAGGCTGAATTGTTGTACATCGACCCGGTCGAGTGCATCGACTGCGGCGCCTGCGTGCCGGTCTGCCCGGTCTCGGCGATTTTCGCGCTCGACGACCTGCCGGAGAAGTGGTCGGAGTTCACCGCCAAGAACGCCGCCTACTACGGCCGGTAGGTGGCGCTGGACGTGTCGGTCTCCCAGACCCGCACCTGGCCCAACTGCACGGGCGTACTCTGTCCGAGCCCGCCGCTGATCTCGTCGTAGAAGTACTTGGCCATGTTTTCGGCGGAAGGGTTTAGCACGTCGAAGGGCGCCAGATCGTTTAGATATTGGTGGTCCAGCCGGTCTACCACCGTCTGCATCAGCTTCTTCACCACCACGAAATCCACCAGCAACCCGATGGAATCCAGTTCCGGACCGCTGAATGTCACCTGCACCCGGTAATTGTGGCCATGCACGTTTTCGCACTTGCCTTTGTAATTCCGCAGCGCGTGTCCGGCGGCGAAGGTATCTTCCACGGAAACTTCAAACATCGAAAAACCTCTCCACGTCTGTGATTTTGGTGGTAAAGCCGTAATCCGGCAGGCTGTCGAAAAACACCTGGCCGTAGCGCTGCTTGGTCACCCGGTTATCCAGCAGGACCAGCACGCCGCGGTCCGACCGGCTGCGGATCAGCCGGCCGAAGCCCTGTTTCAGCGCGATGGCCGCCTGCGGCACCTGGTAATCGTAGAACGGGTTGCCGCCCTCGTCGCGCAGCTTTCGCACGCGCGCTTCCACAATTGGGTCGCTGGGCACGGCGAATGGCAGCCGGTCGATGATCACGCAACTCAACTGGTCGCCGGGGACGTCCACGCCCTGCCAGAACGACGCCGTGGCGAACAGAATGCAGTTTGGCGTCGCGCGGAATTCCTCCAGCAACGCGGTGCGCGGCCCGGTGCCTTGCAGCAGCGTCGGGTAATCGATGTCCAGCGAAATCCGGTCGTACATCAGGCGCATCTGCTGATAGCTGGTGAACAGGACGAAGGCGCGCCCGCGGCTCAGCTTCAGCAATTGGGTCACTTCGATGGAGGCTTCCTTGGAAAAGGCGGGGCTGCGCGGATCGGGCAGGTGCTGCGGCACATACAACAGCGCCTGCTTCTGATACTGGAAGTGGCCGGGCACCACCAGCGTGCGGGTCTGCTCGATTCCCAGACGCTTCTTGACGAAGTCGAAGCCGCCGGCCACCGCCAGCGTCGCCGAAGTCAGGACGCACGTGTCCACGGTATCGAAGAGGCGCTCGGCCAGCAGCGGCGCGACATCGATGGGCGTGGCCTGCAAAAAGAAGCCGCGGCCGCGGCGCTCCGCCCAATACACGTAGGACTGGTCGTCGCTCTCCAGCACGAACCGCAGGGCGTGTCCCAACTCCACCACGCGGCGCTGCAGGGGGATGATCTCCGTCGGCGGATCCTTCAGCAGCTTCAAGTGGGAGCCGATCAATTCCAGCGCGGAGTGCAGGTTGCGGTAGACCTCTTCGTTGCGCTCCACAAACTCGGCACGCCCGGTGAATGCGGCACGGCCCTCCGGCGCCGGCAGCACGGAAAACAAGTGCGTGCCCAGCTCTTCGAAGCGATCCAGGATGCGATCCAATTCCGCCGAGCCGAATTTCTTGGCGCCGGCCACGGCCGAGACGTCCCGCCGCAACTCCTGGAAGCGGTAATTGCTCACGGAGACGCCGAAATACTGCCCGGCCACGTCCTCGATTTCGTGCGCTTCGTCGAACACCACCGCGTGATATTCGGGCAGGATGCCGCCTTCGGTATCGCCGTCCTCGAGGACCTCCTTCAGCGCCAGGTCGGCGAAGAACAGGTGGTGGTTGACGATCACGATGTCGCTGGCATGCGCGCGCTGGTGCATCAGGGTGAGGAAGCAGCGGTCGAACTGCTTGCACTTTTGGCCGGTGCAAAGATCGCTGCGCGCGTCCACTTTGGCCCAGGCGCTGCTCGATTCCGGCAGCTTCTTGATCTCCGCGCGGTCGCCGAATTCGGTGGTCTGCTCCCAGGCCTGGATCACCTGGAAGTCGGCGACTTCCTCCAGGCCGGTCAGCACCGCCTCGCGGTCGGCGTCGTAGATCTTCTGCCGGCAGGCGTAGTTGTTGCGGCCTTTCATGTAGCAAACGCGCAGCGGGCGCGGGAAGTGCTGCTGGAGAAAGGGAATGTCCTTGAAGAAAAGCTGCTCCTGCAGGTTCTTGGTGCCGGTAGAGACCACGATGCGCTTGCCGGAGAGGATCGCGGGAACCAGGTAGGCGAGCGTCTTGCCGGTGCCCGTGCCGGCTTCCACGATCAGATGTTTGCGGTCCGCCAGCGCCGATTCCACCGCTTCGGCCATGGCCAACTGGCCGGGACGGTATTCGTAATTCGGATGCCACTTCGAAAGCGCGCCGTGCCGCGAGAAGAACCGGTGCACGCTGGGAGCGGCTTTGACATCGGTGGACATGCCGGGGTTAATTCGATTGTAGCGTGGTGACAGACGCCTCAGCCCGCGCCGCGGGGCTGGCCCACTTGAGGTGCTTAACGGTTTGGGGGAAACCGCTCCCTTACGGTCGCGGCTCGGCAACAGTCGCGTTGATTTCGCAAGGCCCAGTTGACCCGCGACCGTAAGGGAACGGTTTCTGTCAGTCGGGAATCACCAAAACCGTTAAGCCCCCGCCCCTTGCGCCCGGCTTTCCTTTTCGGGCATAATTGACATCACCGATGTTATGGCTCGCCTAGAGACAGGAGTTCGGGGTTGAGAGCGGCCTTGATTTCTGCCATCGCTCTGTGTGCCGAGCGGCGCTTTCAGAAGAACGCGCGGAAATTCTTGCAGGGTCTCTCCAGAGATGAATTGCAGTATATAGCGGAGTTTCTGGGCGCCTGCGTTCTGGAGTCTTTGGGGCGCTCCGCGCTCAGCCGGCGCGAGTTGGCCGATGGCATTGCCCACTTCGAACAGGTTCGGCGCGCGTCCCCGGACTGCGGCGGCGATCGGGAACATAAGATGATTCTGTTGCTGGAGTACCTGTGCCGCAGCCAGCTCACGAACTGCTCCCTGGCGGCGCCGGCCGGGCGGCTGTAGCCGGACCTATTCCGCCGCTTTTAGCTCCCGAATCCAGATGTTGCGATAGCGTACGGGCTGCCCATGGTCCTGCAACAGAAGCGGCAGTTTGGCCGGCGTCGCTTTGTAGGGCGGGCGCTTCATATAATCCGTAGGACCCGTCGGCATGGCGTGGTCTTGAGCCAGCACGCCGTTGAAGAGCAGCGTAACCGTGGCCGGCTCCAGCAGTTTCGAATCGGCCGCGAACCGCGGACCATGGAAGACGATGTCGTAGGTCTGCCACTCGCCCGGAGGACGGGCGGGGTTCACCAGCGGCGGATACTGGCAATAGATCGCGCCCGCCTGACCGTCGGCGTAGGTTTTGTTCCGGTTGGATTCCAGTACCTGGATTTCATATAACGAGTGCAGGTACACGCCGCTGTTGCCCGGCTCCTGATCTGCGCCGTGGGGCGGATTGGGGGTGGCCCACTCGACGTGCAACTGGCAGTCTCCGAAAGGCTGCTTGGTGACGATGTCGCCGGCGCCGGGCGCCACTTCGAAGTAGCCGTCGCGCAGTTTCCAGGCGATGGGCTTGCCGTCGTGCTGCTGCCAGGCGGAAAGATCCGTACCGTTGAAAAGTTGCACGGCATCGGAAGGAGCAGTGCCGGCATGCTGCTGGGTGCTGGGTTCGCCGGGCGTGACCATGACGGGCAAGGGCCGGCTGCGGTCGCCGGTCTTCCACTTGATTACGGGAACGGTTGCGGCGAAAGCGGTTAGGGCTATGGGCAAGAAGTATCGGATTCGCATTTCGCCCGATTTTAACACTGTGGGACGCGGACGGCGTCGAAAACGCGCTGGAGGGCGGCCAATTTTGGCCGCAGCCGCCTTTTAGGCGGCCAGAGCCGGCTGAAAGCCGGCTGCGGGCAGAATTGCCCGCCCTCCACTTCCCGCAAGGCCACTAACTGCCGCGCAGGCTGCCCCCCAGCGGGCATGCTCTTGACTGAAAGATAGGCTGTCCCGGTCGAAAGATAGATGCGGCTCAACAGGGGCTCAGTTCACGCAATGATATGATGAAGAGACCCGGGTGCTCGTGCGCCTTAGAGGATCAACCCGGTCTTCCCCGTGGGCAGATGTTAACCTTCCTCCTGGACAAGGACACCCAACCAATTCGTCATGGAGGTGACATGCAACGCCTTTTATGGCGGCTGTCGATGGCGTTTCTGTTGGCCGGTGGCTTCGCCGCCGTCTTCGGGCAGGCGGCCGTACAGAAGACGATGACGTGGCAGCAAGCGCGGGAGGAGTTCGAAAAGTCGAATCCCACCTTGCGGGCGGCACGCATCGGCATCGATGAATCGCGGGACGAAGAGATCACGGCCTATCTGCGTCCCAATCCGGATTTCACTCTCTCGACGGATGGGACTCAAATCTCCCGCTATCAAGGAGTCTGGCGGCCCTTCGCGGGCACTCAATTCTCGCCCAACATCAGCTACCTGCACGAACGCGAGCACAAGCGGGAACTGCGTCTGGAGAGCGCGCAAAAGGGAACCGGCATCGCGCAATCGCAACTGGCCGACCAGGAACGGAATCTGGTTTTCACCTTGCGCGGCGCGTTCGTGCAGGCCCTGCAGGCCAAGGCTGTGCGCGACCTGGCGAAGGAGAACCTGGCATACTTCGAGCATGAGCTTTCCATCAGCCAGGATCGCTACAAAGCGGGCGATATCGCGCGCGTGGATCTGGACCGTTTGGAGTTGCAGCTCCCGACATACCAGTCCGATCTGCAAACCGCGGAAGTGAACCTGCGGACGGCGAAAATCCAGCTCCTGCAATTGCTGAACGACAGGACCCCGATCGAGCAGTTCGACGTGCAGGGGCCCTTCGATTTCGCGGAGCGGATTCCGCCGCCGGACGAACTGCACCGCATCGCCATGGAAGAGCGTCCGGATTTGAAAGCCGCCGTGCAGTCCGTCGAGAAAGCGCAAACCGATTACAAGCTGGCGGTGGCCAACGGCTCAACCGATCCGACGTTCAGCGTTTGGGTGACGCACAACCCTTCGTTCAACAATCCGTACGACAACAATACGGTCGGCGCCAGTGTCGGCATTCCCTTGCGTATCTTCGATAAGAATCAAGGCGAGAAGGCCCGCACGCAGGTGGACATTACCCGCAATGAGAGGCTGCGAGACGCGGTCGAGGCGCAGGTTTTCAGCGACGTGGATACCGCCCATGCAACCCTGGCGAGTACGGTGACTCTCCTGCGGCCGTATAAGACGAAATTCCTGGAGACCGCCGCCAGGGTGCGCGATACGATCGCTTTTTCGTACCAGCACGGCCAGGCCGCGTTGGTCGACTATCTGGACGCCCAGAGAGATTACCGGGCCGTGCAGGTGAGTTATCTGAACCTGGTGGGTTCTTACTTGTCCGCCGCAAGTCAGTTGAATCTCGCGGTGGGCCGTGAGGTGATTCAATGAAGCGGCGCGAACTATTGAGGCTCGCACAATACGGTGACAGCTTTTGTGACAAATGTGCCCCTCTGCATCGGGCTGATGTGGGGCGGCCAATCTTGGCCGCAGCCGCCTTTTTAGGCGGCTCGGGCCGGCTGAAAGCCGTCCCCAGAGGGGACCCCGGGCAAAATTGCCCGCCCCACAAGGTCCGAGCCTCAATAAGTCTTCTGACCGTGTGCCTAGCTTCAGTGCTGGCAGGCTGTAACGCGCAAGGCAAAGGCGATCCCAAAGCCGAGGCTCCACCGCCGGCCGAGGTGGAGCACGTCCAGACCGCGGGCCTGTTCAAGGTGGACGACCCCGGCAAATTCCCGCTGGCGACCGCGGGCCAGATCGACGCGGCGCCCGAGTTGAATGTGACCGGGGTGGTCGGCGCCGATGTGTCGCGGACCATTCCGGTGATTACGCTGGCATCCGGCCGCGTGATCGAAGTGCTGGCCCGCTTGGGAGATACCGTAACCAAAGGCCAGCTCCTGATGAAGGTGCAGAGCGCGGATATCGCTGGGGCGTACTCGGATTACGAGCAGGCTATGGCCGACGTAACACTGGCCAAGGCGCAACTCGACCGCTCCAAGATTCTCTTCGAGAAAGGCGCCATCGCGCAGAAAGAGCTGGAAGTGGCCCAAGACACCGAGACGAAGGCTCAAGTCACCGTCAAGACCACGCTCGACCACTTGCATGTGCTGGGCGCGGATCCGGATCGCCCATCGGCCATTGTGGAGGTACGCGCTCCGGTTGCGGGCGTGATCACGGACCAGCAAGTGACCGCCGCCGCCGGGGTACAGGGATTGGCCTCTCCGAATCCATTCACCATCTCGGATCTCTCGCATATCTGGATTCTTTGCGATGTGTATGAGAACGACCTGGCGCAATTGCATCTGGGCGAGTACGCGGACGTGAAGTTGAACGCCTATCCGAAGCAGGTTTTCAAAGGGCGTATCGGCAATATCAGCCCGATTCTGGATCCTAACCTGCACACGGCCAAAGTCAGGCTCGAAATGGCGAATCCCGGATCGATGCGGCTGGGCATGTTTGTCACGTCGACGTTCCATGGCTTGCAGAAAGAGTCGCACGCCACGGTTCCATCGTCGGCCGTGCTGCATCTGCATGACCGCGATTGGGTCTATGTCCCGGCGGATGGCGGGCAGTTCCGGCGTGTGGAGGTGACCGGCGGGAAGATGCTGCCCGGCAACCTCCAGGAGATCGCCGGCGGCATCCGGCCGGGCCAAAAAGTGGTATCGAACGCCCTGGTCTTGCAAGCCACGGCGGAACAATAATACAGTAAAACATGACCAAAGAAGAGGTTCGCGCACGCATCGAAGAGATTGGCATCATCCCCGCCATCCGGCTTTCTTCCACTGAAGACGCACGGTTTGCCGCGGAGGCCGTCTATCGCGCCGGGCTGCCCATTGCCGAGATCACCATGACGGTTCCCGGAGCGCTAGGCCTGATCTCCGCGCTGCTGCGGGAGTTTCCGGACATGGTGGTAGGCGCTGGAACGGTGCTGGACGCGGATACGGCGCGGCGCGCGGTGGAAGCCGGCGCGCGATTTATCACCAGCACCGGAATGGACCCTAGCGTGGTGGGCCTGGCGGTTGAGGAAGGCGTCCTGGTGCTGCCGGGCGCACTGACGCCCACCGAGATTATCAACGCATGGAAGGCGGGCGCCGATTTCGTCAAAGTGTTTCCCTGCGCGCCGCTGGGCGGAGACAGCTATATCAGGGCGCTGAAGGTAGCCTTGCCGCAGATACGCCTGATCGCGGGCGGCGGCGTGCAGCAGCACACAGCCGGCCACTTCATCGCTGCGGGAGCCAGCGCCATCGGTGTCGGCAAAGAGTTAATCACCTATGAAGCGATTCGCCATCGCAAGTCGGAATGGATCATGGAACTCGCGCACCGCTTCATAGCCATTGTGAAGAATGCGCGTGCGCATACGCCGTCGGCCAATGTGGTGACCTTTAAATAGCGGCAAAATAGCGCGGCATAGCTTGAACTGAATGATTCGCGGTCTCGTCGATTTCTCGCTCAATAACCGCCTTCTGGTGGTGGCTCTCGCCATTCTGCTGTTCGCCTGGGGCATCATCTCATTCAAGAATCTCCCCATTGAAGCCTATCCGGATGTAGCTAATAACTACGTACAGATCATCACGCAATGGCCGGGCCGCGCGGCTGAAGAGGTGGAGCAGCAGGTCACCATCCCTATTGAAATCGTGATGAACGGGCTTCCCCACCTGGAGCACCTGCGGTCCACCTCGCTGTTCGGGCTCTCCAGCGTAATGCTGATCTTCGATGACGCCTCGGACAACGATTGGAACCGGCAGAAAGCGCTGGAACGGCTGTCGGAAGTCACCCTCCCCGAGAACCTGCAGCCGCAGATCGGGACGGACTACAGTCCCGTCGGCCAGATTTATTGGTACTCGCTGCAGAGCACCAATCCCGAGTACGACCTGATGGAATTGAAGGCTCTCGAAGATTGGGTTCTGGAGAAGCAGTTCAAATCGGTTCCCAACGTTGTGGATGTGTCGAGCTTCGGAGGCATCACCAAGGAATACCAGGTGGCGATCGACCCCAACAAGCTGGTGGAATACGCCCTGAGCATCGGCGATGTGGAGCAGCAGCTAACCAATAACAATGTCAATGCCGGAGGCAGTTTCATCCAGCAGGGCCTGCAACAAGTCAACGTGCGCTCGATCGGGCTCTTCGAAAACGTGCAGGATATCGGGAAGACCGTCGTTAAGACTCAGAACGGCACGCCCATTCACATTAGAGACATTGCGACGGTTATGCAGGGGCCGAAGATCCGGCTGGGCCGCATCGGAAAGGCCCTCCACCGCAAGGATGGCAAGATCGTCGAGGACGATGACGTAATCGAGGGCATCGTGCTGCTGCGGAAAGGCGCCGAATCCGATGCCACGCTGGACGCCATCCACGAGAAGGTGAAAGAGCTGAATGAGCACATTCTCCCCAAGGGCGTGAAAGTCGTTCCGTTCCTCGACAGAAGCGACCTCGTCCACTTCACCACGCACACCGTTCTGCATAACCTGACCGAGGGCATTATCCTGGTGGCCATTGTCCTGTTCCTGTTTCTGGGGAACGCTCGCGGCGCCCTGATCGTGGCCATCACCATTCCGTTTTCTCTTTTATTCGCATCGATCTGCCTGGACCTCAACCACATTCCCGCCAATCTGCTCTCGCTCGGCGCGCTGGATTTCGGCATGGTGGTGGATGGCGCGGTGGTGATGGTGGAGAATATCGTCCGGCATTTGGGGCACCAGGGCGGGCCGCCGCGGCCAGTGGTGGAGCGCATTCGCGAGGCGGCGCACGAGGTGCAGCGGCCCGTCTTTTACGCCATCGGGATTATCATCACGGCGTATCTGCCGATCTTCACGCTGCAGAGCGTGGAAGGGCGTCTGTTCAAGCCCATGGCCTGGACGGTGGCTTTTGCGCTGCTGGGCGCCCTGATCTTCTCCATGATTCTGGCCCCGGTGCTATCCAGCCTGGCGTTCGGACAGAACACGCGGGAGTGGCGTAATCCGGTGCTGGCGTGGCTGATAGGGCGCTATCGTGTGACGCTGCGCCTGGCCATTCGCGCCCGCTGGGTCACGGCAGGCGTGGCTGTGATCAGCATAGCGGTGGCCGGCTGGCTGGCCTCCAGCGGCATCATCGGTTCCGAGTTTCTGCCGCACCTCGACGAAGGCGCCATCTGGGCGCGAGGCACCTTGGCCCCCAGCACCGGCCCGGACGAGGGCAACCGGCTGATGACGCAAGCGCGACTGGTTTTGGCCTCCTTTCCGGAGGTCACGCAGGTGGTTTCGCAGGTCGGGCGCCCCGACGATGGCACCGATACCACGGGCTTCTTCAATACCGAATACTTCGTCGATCTGAAGCCCAAAAATCAGTGGCGGCCGGTGTTCAAGGAAGAGAAAGTCGAACTGATTGGCGCCATGGACCGCGAGTTGGAGAAAATTCCCGGCGTGCTTTGGAATTTCTCACAGCCGATTGCGGACAACATGGAAGAGGCGGTGAGCGGCGTTAAGGGCGAACTGGCCATCAAGATCTACGGCGACGACCTGGTGAAACTGGAACAGACGGGCGACCAGATCGTCAACGTCATGCGCAACATCAAGGGCGTCGAAGACCTGGGTCTGTTCCGCGTCATCGGCCAGCCCAATCTCAACTTCTCCGTGGACCGGGACCAGGCCGCCCGGTATGGGCTGAACGTGTCCGACGTTCAGGACGCCATCCAGACCGCGGTGGGAGGCAATGCCGTCAGCCAGGTCTTGCAGGGGGAGCGGCGCTTCGACCTGGTGCCGAGATTCACGGCGCCATATCGCGACACCAGGGAAGCCATCGAGAACGTTCGTTTGCTGGCGCCGACAGGGGAGCGCGTCTCGCTGGCGCAGCTTTCCAAAGCCGAGGTGAAGGACGGCGCCTCGGAAATCTATCGCGAAGCGAATTCCCGCTATGTGGCGATCAAGTACAGCGTGCGGGGCCGCGACCTTGGCAGCACCGTGCAGGAGGCCATTCGCGACGTGAACCGGCAGGTGAAACTGCCGGAGGGCTACACCATTAATTGGGCGGGGGAGTATGCCAGCCAGCAGCGCTCCCAAAAGCGGCTGATGATCGTGCTGCCCATCACCATCCTGGTGATCTTCGTCATCCTGTATACGATGTTCCACTCCTTCAAGTGGGCTACGCTCATGCTGGCCAATATCGCCATGGCGCCTTTGGGCGGACTGATGGCGCTCCTGATTACCGGGACGCACTTCAGCGTCTCGTCCGGCGTGGGATTCCTGGCGCTTTTTGGCGTTTGCGTTCAGACGGGCGTGATCATGCTGGAGTACATCAACCAGCTTCGCGCGCGCGGTCACTCGGTGATGGACGCCGCGGTGGAGGGCGCCGTCCTGAGACTCCGGCCCATCATGATGACTACCCTGGTGGCCACCCTGGGATTGCTGCCGGCGGCCACATCGCGCGCCATTGGGTCCGATTCCCAACGGCCCTTTGCTATTGTGATCGTGGGCGGCCTGATGGTCGCCATGCTGATGAACATCTTCCTGCTGCCCACGTTGTACGTCTGGGTGGCGGGTGACCAGGATGTGCTGCCCAGGCCCGAGGCCGAATTCGAAGAATCGGCGTAGGCGCAGGAGGCGTAGGAGACGGCAGGACTTTACATTTACTTTACATCTCGCTTGAAGTATAATCGAAGCCGGGAGGACGCTTATGCGCCCATTGGACATCCCCGAAATGCTGATCGCTCTAGGCTTGGTCGCCATTCTGGCGTGGGGCGTTTACAATTGGAAGCACCGCGCGCACACGCACCGCTAGCGCCTGCCTGACGATCCGCCGCCCCGATCACACCTCCGCCCCGCCGCCCGCAACTCGTCCACCGTCACCGCCAGAATAATCACCGCGCTCCCGACTGAGCCCCAGACCAGAGGATCTGCGATATCTCGATCCGGCGGTAAACTAAACTAGAGTTATGAGCACGGCGTCTGAGGACGGGTTCGAGGACTTCCGGCTAGACCGCACGCAGTTTTCCGTCGTCCGCTTGACGGATCCGGACGATGCGGTCGCGTACTGGTTGTCCCGCCCGGTCGAAGAGCGGCTGCGAGCGCTCGAACTCCTGCGAAGGACCTTCTATGGCTATACCAGCGCTAGCGAGGGACTTCAAAGAGTTCTTGAAGTCGCTCAACTCGAACCGCGTTGAATACCTGCTGATTGGCGGGTACGCGGTCGGCATCCACGGTCATATCAGGGCCACCAACGATCTCGATGTGTGGGTCAACATTAGCCCGGAAAACGCCGCCAGAATTGATCGCGCGCTTCGCGAGTTCGGGTTCGCCGCGGCCGAGCTGACCTCGAGCCTGTTTCTTGACCCGAATAACGTGGTTCGCGTGGGGGTGCCGCCCATTCGGATTAAGATCCTCACTTCAATCTCCGGAGTCAAGTTCGAATCGTGTTACGTCGAAAAAGAAACGATCCGGATTGAGGACATGGTGGTTCCCGTGATCAGCCTGGTTCGTCTGCGGCAAAACAAGGCGGCCAGCGGGCGGGCGAAGGACCTGGCGGATTTGGAGAGCCTGCCTGAGTAGGGTTGGCCCCGGTCACGCCTCCGCCCCGCCGCGCCGCTTCCGCAACTCATCCACCGTCACCGCCAGAAAGCAGCCCCATGATCGTTTTGCGGCCTGCGGTTGTATGATGAAGAAGTGAATCTGACGATTGACCTGGACCGCGAGGAAGACGGCCGCTGGATCGCCGAAGCACTGGAGATTCCGGGGGTGATGTGTTACGGCGAAACTCGAGACGAGGCCATCGGCAATGTGGAACGCCTCGCGATCGAAGTCATTGCAGACCGCATCGCCCACGGAGAGCTGCCCTCATCCGCCCTCGGCGTTTCCTTTAGGATTCCGGATGAGCAATTGGCCCGCCAGTAAAGCGAGGCGAGTGCTGGCTGCTTTGGAGAGGATAGGCTGGCGAGTGCAACGTCAGCGCGGCCCTCACCGGCTGCTGGCGCGACCGGGATGGCCGGACTACGAGTTCGCCTTTCACGACCGGGACGAGATCGGACCCCGCATGCTGGCGAGAATCGCCAAGGGGACCGGTTTGAGCCCAAAGGATCTGTGATGGCCCGCCCTCCGGCGTCACGCGCGGCCAATCGCGGGGCCAGCATCGAGAGGCTGGCTTCGTGGCCGAACAGAGGCGACCGGGTAGCCACCAAGGCACATGAATCCGCTTGGGTGCCTTATCAAGCAGGAAGCCGATCCAGTGAGGGGCGATCCGCACGAAGGCACCGATCACATGGCGCAAGCCCACCGCCTGGCAATTCTCCGCTCCGAAGGTCAACTGATCCCGTGGTTGCCTTTCCCTCATTCAATTGCCAGCGAGAGCCACGTCGGGCGCTGCCTGCCTGCGAGCCAGGTTGCGTTTGTCGGTAGGAACGGCAAGGACGCGCTAGATCCGGCACAGGTTATGCGTTCTCCCCACCTCGCCGTTTCCGCAACTCATCCACCGTCACCGCCAGAATAATCACCGCGCCGATGATCGCCTGTTGCAGGTAAGGCGATATGCCCAACAGGTCGCTGCCGTTCGCAAGCAGCCCCATGATCAAAGCGCCGATCAGCGTCCCGATGACGCTGCCTTCGCCGCCACGCAGGCTGCCGCCGCCGATCACCACCGCGGCGATGGCCTGCAGTTCGTAGCCATTGCCGGCCGAGGGCTGGCCGGTCATCAGCCGCGAGGCCTCGATCATGCCCGCCAGGCCGGTGAGCAGGCCGCCTAGAGCATAAACCACGGTGATCGAGAACGCCACCGGCACTCCCGCGTAGACCGCCGCATCCGGATTGCTGCCGATGGCGAAGGCGTGGCGCCCCAGGCGCGTATGCTCCAGGATCACGTGCGTCGCCAGCGCGCAGACCACCACCACCCACAGCACGAAAGGCACTCCCAACAAGTTGCCCTCGCCCAGAAACGCGAAGCTCTGCGGGACGCGATGCACTGGCAAACCGTTGGTGATAATCAGGGTCAAGCCGCGAATAATGCCCAGCGTGCCGAGCGTCACGATAAAGGGCGCGATGCGCAACCGCGTAGTCAGCAGCCCATTCACCGATCCCCAGAACAACCCGGTCGCCAGGCCCACCAGGATGCCGACAGGGACCGGCATGCCGTGCTCCAGCGCCATGGTACCCAGCACGCCGCACATCGCCAGCATGGCGCCCACCGAAAGATCGATGCCGCCGGCGATGATGATCATGGTCATGCCCAGCGACATGATATTGATCACCGCCGTTTGCCGCACCACGCTCGAAAGATTCGTCTCGGTGAGGAAATGCGGCGACGCCATCGCCAGCGCCGCGAACAGAACCACCAGGCTCAAGAACGGCAGCAGCCGCTGCATCATAGCGTGGACTCCTGGTCCAGCGCGGCGAAACGCATGATTGCCTCCTGGGTGGTGCGTCCCGGCAATTCACCGGCAATGCGGCCCTGCCGCATCACCAGGATGCGATCAGCCACCTGCAGCAGCTCCTGCATCTCCGAACTGACCATCAGGACCGCTGCCCCGGAGCGAGCCAGTTCGTCCATCAGCTCGAATACCTCGGCCTTCGAGCCCACGTCGATGCCGCGCGTCGGCTCGTCGAACAG
>Ga0224555_1001592_pt1 | contig 30634 bp, 26 predicted proteins | sample 714S23034metaG_FD_180687 | JGI IMG/M metagenome (GOLD analysis project Ga0224555, IMG submission 180687) | Peat soil microbial communities from Stordalen Mire, Sweden - 717 S2 30-34 | ecosystem: Environmental > Terrestrial > Soil > Wetlands > Peat | place: Sweden: Norrbotten County, Stordalen...
GTGCCCCCGAAACTCCCGACACGCGTTAGTAACCCGCCCCCCTGATCTTTGACACCCAGGCAAACGACTCCAACTGATACGCGACCACTGTCTCCCCACCACCCCAAAACACAACCACCAGCCCCCAGCCCCCAGCCCCTAGCCCCTAGCCCCAGCGTGTCACCCAGCACCCAGAACCCAGCACCCGCTTTAAACTCAACCGCTTGGGCTTTGATCGTTCAGGAATCGTGGGGCAGGCTCCCAGCCTGCGGCGGCCTCCCAGGCCGCCTCTTCCCCCCTCCGTTTGCGGCTTGCCGCAAAGAAACTGCCGGGATCGGCCCTGCCTCCCAAACGCCGGACGCCCCCGCCCGTCTATCCGAATATCGGGCTATAGTAAATAAATCCGGCAACGCACCCTCAAGGATCGCAAGTGAAAGCATCCCTCATCTCCATTCTGCTGGCCGCCGCGTCCCTATACGCACAATCCACGCGCGGCTCCATCGGCGGACAAATTACCGACGCCGCCAAAAGACCGGTCTCCGGCGCCGCGGTCGCGCTCGTCGAAGGCGAAACCAACAAGAAGCGCACCGCCACCTCCGGCCCGCAGGGCGATTTCCTTATCACGCTCCTCGATCCCGGCACCTATCGCCTCGAAGTAAGAGCGTCGGGCTTCAGCCGCTACTTCCAGGACTTGATCCTCGATGTGAATCAGGAAATCCAGGTCGACGTGCCGTTGCTCACCGGCGTGCGCAGTATCGACGAAGTCATCGTCACCGCCACCCGCAGCATGCTGCGTCCGGAATCCGCCACCGTCGGCGGCGTGATCGACACCCGCCAGGTACAAGGGCTGCCGCTCGATGGCCGCGATTTCTACGAGTTGAGCCTGCTGCTGCCCGGCGTCGTTCCGGCCGCCGAGGGCTCCGCCGCCTCGGTGCGCGGTTCCTTCGCCATCAATATCAACGGCGCGCGCGAGGACGCCAACGACTTCCTGCTGGACGGCGTCTATAACGGCGATCCCAAGCTCAACGGCACGGCGGTCAGTCCGCCGGTCGATGCCGTCCGCGAATTTGAAGTCCTGTCCAGCACCTACGACGCCTCATTCGGCCGCAATGGCGGCGGACAAGTCAGCGTCATACTGCGATCCGGCGGCAACCAGTTCCACGGCACGGCCTACGAATTCTTCCGCAACGCCGTCTTCGACGCGCGCAATTATTTCGCGCCATCCGACACACCCGCGCCCCAGGACCAGCGCAACCAGTTCGGCGCCACCCTCGGCGGACCGATCGTCCCCAACCGTACCTTTTTCTTCGCCGACTATCAGGGCACGCGCGACAATACCGGCATCACGCAAGTTACCAATGTACCCACGCTTGCCGAACGCACCGGCGATTTCTCGCAGTCGAGCCTGCCCGCCATCGATCCCTATACCGGCGCCCCGTTCCCCAACAACCTGATCCCAAGCGCTTATCTCGACCCCACCGGCACAGCCATCGCCGCACTTTATCCTGCGCCTAACCGCAACGTGCCCAATCAGAACTATGTGTCCTCGCCCGACGGCCGCACGCGCGCCGATCAGTTCGATCTACGCGTGGATCATACCCTCTCACCGTCGTCGCAGTTGACCTTCCGCTATAGCTTCGCCGACGAGAGTCTGTTCGAGCCGTTCACCGGCCCCAGCTTTCCCCTGGTGCCCGGCTACGGCGACAAAGTTCCCAGCCGCGATCAGAATGCCATGCTCGCCGAAACGCACGTCTTCACGCCGGCCCTGCTCAACGAAATCCGCGCCGGGTTCGACCGCGTCTCGCTGGGCGTTTTTCAGCAGGATATCTGGCAAAACGTCAATGGCCAAGTGGGGTTGCCGGCGATCTCCACCAACCCGCGCGACCTGGGGCTCACCTCCATCTCGGTCACCGGATTCTCGCCGCTCGGCGACGAATCCAACAACCCGCAGCACGGCGCCACCAATGTGTATCAGTTGAACGATAACCTCACTTATGTGCACGGCCGCCACATGGCGAAGTTCGGCGCCGATTTCCGCATTACGCAGCAAAACGCCTACCGCGACGTGGAGTCGCGCGGCTTCATCGACTTCCTTGGCTTGTTTACCGGCAATGCCCTGGAAGAGTTGCTGCTCGGCTTGCCGACGGATTCCGGCGTCGCCACGCTCAATAACCCCGAGCATCTGCGCACCTACAGTTACAACTTTTTCGCCAACGATACCTGGCGCGTGCGCCCCAATCTCACCCTGATTCTGGGGTTGCGCTACGAGTACAACTCGCCCGCCGTGGACGCGCGGAATCACGCCAACCTGTACGATCAGGCGACCCAGACGCTGGTTCCCGTTGGAACGGACGGCATGCCTCGCGGCGGCTATCTCCCGGACCGCAATAATTTCGCCCCGCGCCTGGGCTTGGCCTGGACGCCTTCGTGGTCGCCGCGCACGGTGGTGCGCGCGGGTTATGGCATCTACTACGATCAGTCGTCGCTCGCTCCCGGCGAGGGCCTCTATTTCAGCCCGCCCTATTTCAATTTCAACGTGTACTATCCGCTGGGCCCCACGGCTCCGCTGCTGCTCTCCAACCCGTTTCCCAGCAACTTCCCGTTGCCCTACCCGCCCTCCGCCCTGGCCTTCCAGCGCGACCTGCGCACGCCCTATGTGCAGCAATGGAACTTCAATATCGAGCGGTCTCTGGGCGGCAGCCGCATGTTCGAGATCGGCTACGTCGGTTCGAAGGGCACCGGCCTGATCGGCGCACTCGACGCCAACCAACCGCCGCCTTCGACAAACCCGTATTTCGAGCGTCCTCTGCCGCAGTTTGCCGATATCGACCTGTTGGAATCAAACCGCAATTCCATCTATCACAGCCTGCAGGCACGCTTCGAACAGAGGCTGAATTTCGGACTGTCGCTGCTGGCTTCCTACACTTTCTCGAAATCGATCGACAACGACTCGAGCTTCTTTTCGAGCGCCGGCGATTCGAACTTCCCGCAGGACAGTTACAATCTGCGTGCCGAGCGCGGGCTTTCCAACTTCGATGTCCGCCACCGGTTCGTGGCCAGTTACACCTACGATCTGCCGTTCGGCCAAGCTTCCCGCTGGCTCAAGGGATGGCAGACCTTCGGCATTCTCCAGTTCCAGACCGGCCAGCCTTTCACCGTGGACCTGTTGGCGAATAACGACAACAGCAACACCGGCATCGATAGCCTGGGCTTCGGCGCCAACGACCGGCCAAACGTGGTTGGAAATCCCCGGCTCTCCAATCCCACGGCCAACCAGTGGTTCAATACAGCGGCTTTCGCGATTCCGCCCTACGGTACCTTCGGCAACTCCGGCCGCAACACGGTGGAAGGACCAGGCATGTCCACCGTGGATCTCTCGCTGGTGAAGAACACGGCCATTCGGGAGCGCGCCACGGTGCAGTTCCGCGTCGAAGCATTCAATGTGCTCAATCATACGAACTTCGGCCTGCCCGACAACTTCATCGGCTCGCCCACGTTCGGCCAGATTCTTTCGGCGGGCAATCCGCGCCGTGTTCAACTCGGCCTGAAGTTCCTCTTCTGAAGTGGGGCAGGCTCTCAGCCTGCGGCGGCCTCTCAGGCCGCCATGCCGCGCAGCGCTATAATGAATCAACAGGGATGCTGACAGGATGCTGACTGAAACCGAAACCGAACAAACCACCGCCGGCAGCTACTTCGTATCCAACTATCCCCCGTACTCCTTCTGGAGTCCGGCATACGTTGGCGACGTCTTTGCCGCGCTGGACCGCCCGCCGGCGCCAAACACTCCTCTGGGCATCTATCTCCACATCCCCTTCTGCCGCAAGCGTTGTCACTTTTGTTACTTCAAAGTCTATACCGACAAAAACGCATCTGAAGTGGAAGGCTATCTCGACACAGCGATCCAAGAACTAACCCTCTACTCCCAGAAACCCTTCATCGGCGCCCGCAAACCGAAGTTCATCTACTTTGGAGGCGGCACGCCCTCTTACATTTCCTCGCGGCAGCTTTCCAGCCTGGTAGAGCGTATGAAGCGCCTGCTGCCATGGGACGAAGCCGAGGAGGTCGCCTTCGAGTGCGAGCCGGGGACGCTGACCGAAGGCAAACTCCAGGTGATCAAGGACCTCGGAGTCACGCGTCTCAGCCTCGGCATCGAGAATTTCGACGACGACATTCTGAAAATCAACGGCCGCGCGCACACCTCCAAGGAAATCGGGCCCGCGTACCGTTTCGCGCGCTCCATCGGCTTCCCGCAAATCAATATCGATCTCATTGCCGGCATGGTGGGCGAAACTACCGCCAACTGGCGCGAATGCGTGCGCAAGACCATCGAACTCGACCCCGACAGCGTCACCATCTACCAGATGGAAGTTCCGTACAACACCACCATCTTCAAAGAAATGAAAGTCATGGGACAGTCGGTCGCTCCCGTGGCCACCTGGAAGACCAAGCGCGACTGGGTTCGTTACGCCTTCTCCGAACTGGAAGACGCGGGCTACACGGTGCGCAGCGCATACACGGCGGTCAAGAATCCGGCCAAGACGCGCTTCGTTTATACCGACCTTCTATGGTCCGGCGCCGATATGATAGGCTTAGGTGTCGCTTCTTTCTCGCACGTGCAAGGCACTCACTTTCAGAACGAGCACGAGTTCGAGACCTATTCCGACAAGCTCCGCCACGGCGTCCTTCCAATTTATCGTGCGCTCGCTCTCACTCAGGAACAGCGTCTGATCCGCGAGCTGATTCTGCAGATGAAACTCGGCCATGTTCGCGATCGGTACTTTGAAGACAAGTTCGGCGTGCGGATTCAGGAGCGCTTCGCCGGCCCTGTCGGCATCTTGCGCGATCGAGGCTTCCTGACCACTGACGCGGATAGCATGCGTCTCACCCGCGACGGCCTGTTGCAGGTCGACCGCTTGCTCTACGAGTTCTTCCTGCCCGAACATAAACTCACCTATGCAGTATGATGCCATCGTTATTGGGGGCGGCCCAGCCGGCTCCACGGCTGCCGCCGTGCTGGCGGCCAAAGGCCGGCGCGTGGTGGTGCTGGAGAAGGAGAAGTTTCCGCGCTACCACATCGGCGAGTCATTGCTGCCCTACGGTTACTTCACCCTCGAACGCATCGGCGTGCTCGACAGGATGAAGGCTTCGCATTTCACCAGAAAGCACAGCGTGCAGTTCGTCGGCGCCAGCGGACGCGCTTCCGTGCCGTTCTATTTCTCGCAACAGCTCGATCACGAAGCTTCCGCCACCTGGCAGGTCTTGCGCAGCGAGTTCGACCAACTGCTGCTCGACAACGCCCGTGAGAAAGGCGCGGAGGTGATCGAAGAGATAACGGTCCGCGAGTTGATTCAGCCGAATGGCGCGGTCACCGGAGTGAAAGCCATCGCTAAGGACGGCGCGCCGCACGAGTTCCATGCACCCATCACCATAGACGCCACCGGGCGCGACGCGTTCGCTGTGACACGCAACGGCTGGAAAGTGCGCGATCCGTTGTTAAATAAGATCGCCGTCTGGACTTACTACAAAGGCGCGCTGCGCGACCCCGGAATCGACGAGGGCGCCACCACCGTGGCGTATGTGCCGGAGAAGGGGTGGTTTTGGTACATTCCCCTCGCCGGCGACATAGTAAGCGTAGGAGTGGTCGCGGAGAAAGACTATCTCTACAAAGATACCCGCGACCTGGCGGCTATCTTTCACCGTGAAGTCAAGAAAAACGCCTGGATCGAAAAGCACCTGGCGGCCGGGCAGCAATTCGGACCCTATCGCGTCACTGGAGAGTACTCCTATCGCTCGCGCCACTGCGCAGCGGACGGGCTGGTCCTGACTGGCGACGCCTTCGGTTTCCTGGACCCCGTATTCTCGTCCGGGGTCCTGCTGGCGCTGCGCAGCGGAGAACTCGCCGCGGACGCCGTAGATGCGGCGCTCAAAGCCGGCGACGCTTCCGCGTCCCGTTTCGCCGCGTACGGCGCGCAGGTCTGCGCGGGCGTGGAGGCCATGCGCAAGCTGGTCTACGCGTTCTATAACCACGCCTTCAGCTTCCGCGTGTTCATCACCGAGTTTCCGCAGCTTAAGGGCGACATGACCGACTGCCTGATCGGCAACCTGTTCCGCGACTTTCGCCCGCTATTCGATGCCGTAGCTAAGTTCGCGGCCGTGCCCGAGCCGCTCCCGCACGGCAAGCCGCTGGCGACTGGAGAAGTTCCGGAGTCATGCCGGTAGCCAGGTTGTGCGAGCTTCTCGCAGCGGTTCTCCGCGATAATCCCTTCTACTCGGCCAAGCTGAGCGGCGCCACCCCGGACTCACCGCTCGCCAGCCTGCCCTTTACCCTCAAGCAAGAATTAATCGAAGACCAGCAAGCGCATCCGCCCTACGGTTCTAACCTGACGTACTCGCTCGACCGTTACACTCGTTTCTGCCAGACCAGCGCGACCACCACCGGAACTCCCATGCGCTGGCTGGACACACCCGAGAGCTGGGACTGGATGATTACCAACTGGACCCGCGTGTACCAAGCTGCCGGCGTCGGCGCGGGCGACCGCGTCTTCTTCGCCTTCTCCTTCGGGCCGTTCCTCGGATTCTGGGTCGGGTTCGAAGCAGCCGCGCGGGTGGGCTGCCTCGCCATACCTGGAGGCGGCATGCGCAGCGCCGCGCGATTGCGCACCATCGTCGAGACCTCGGCCACCGTGCTGTGCTGCACTCCCACCTATGCCATCCGGTTGGCCGAGGTGGCCGCCGAGGAGAACATCGACCTGGCGGCGGCCAAAGTGCGGACCCTGATCGTCGCCGGTGAACCGGGTGGCAGCGTGCCGGCCACCAGGCGCCACATTTCGGAACTCTGGCGCGGCGCGCGCGTGGTGGACCATCATGGCATGACCGAGATCGGTCCCGTCAGTTACGGCTGTCCGAAGAATCCCGGCGTATTGCATGTGATCGACGAGTCTTACATTGCGGAAGTGATCGACCCTTTGACCGGCCAGCCCGTGCCGCGCGGAGTTACCGGCGAGTTAGTGCTGACTAATCTGGGCCGCCTGGGATCCCCTCTGCTGCGGTATCGCACGAGTGACATCGTGCGGGCCGCGCCGGAAGACCGCTGCGAGTGCGGCGCCAGCGGTCTGGCGTTGATCGGAGGGATCCTCGGCCGCACCGACGATATGTTAGTCGTGCGCGGCGTGAACGTGTATCCCAGCGCCGTCGAGAATATTCTGCGCAGCTTCGACGCCGTGAGTGAGTATCGTGTCAAAATCCAAAACCATCGCACACTCCCGGAACTGAGCGTCCAGGTTGAAGCTCGGCTGGCGCACATCCACGATTCCACTCTGACGCATCGCCTGGAAGCGGCCCTCACCAATGCCTTCGCGTTGCGCATCCCCGTATCCCTGGTGCCGCAAGGGAGTCTGCCCCGCTTTGAGATGAAAGCCCGCCGCTGGGTAACTGACTGACGTGGAGACCATACCATGAACGGATTCCCTCAATTCGACCTCAACGGACAAACTGCCCTGGTCACCGGCGCCGCCCGCGGTTTGGGGCGAGCCATTGCTCTGGCCCTCGCGCACGCCGGCGCAGACGTGGCCTTGGGGCTGCGCGACGTGCATGCCCACGGCGGTCTGCCGCATGAAATTGAAGCCCTGGGGCGGCGCGCTTTGCCCCTGCAAATGGATGTCACCAGCCTCGACCAGATCCGGCGCGCGGTGGACGCCGCCGTCGAGCATTTCGGCCGGCTCGATATCCTGGTCAATAACGCCGGAATCGCGCCCGGCAATCCAGCCGAAGACGTGCGCGAAGACGACTTCGATCTGACCCTGCGCGTGAATCTGAAGGGAACCTTCTTTGCCAGTCAGGCCGCGGCGCGCGTCATGATCCGCCAGAACAGTGGGCGCATCGTGAATATCGGATCGCAGGCGGGCTTTGCCGCGCTGCCCACCGAGTCGGTGTACTGCATGACCAAAGCCGGCATTGCGCACCTGACTAAGTGCCTGGCCGTCGAATGGGGCAAGTACAACATCACGGTGAACGCCGTCGCGCCCACGTTCATCCACACGCCGGGCACTGAGGAGGCGCTGGCCGATCCGGCTTTCCGCGCCGACGTAGTGGAGCGGATCGCCGCGCTGCACCGTATCGGCGAGCCTATGGATGTAGCCGGCGCGGTGGTGTTCCTGGCCTCCCCGGCGGCGTCGCTGATCACCGGCCACACCATGCTGATCGATGGCGGATGGACGGCTCGGTAGGCTTATTTTAGGAAGCTGGAGCCGATCATGCCAAGCAGTTCTCTGGCATTGACGACCTCGGTCCTTTTCCAGCGTTTGGGGAAGTGCCGTTTGTTGCCAGTGACCAGGAAATCGGCGCCCGCAGCTTCCGCACACTCCAGAAAGCGGTTGTCCGGCTCGTCAGGAGACGCCGAGACCGTGTGGGTAGGATCGAACAGGGCGCTGGCGGAGCTAAGGCACTCCAAAAAATGGGTGATTTCCGTGGGATCGAATTTCAGGTGGGGATACGGCTTCGAGTCCCTCGTCGTTGACGTTGGCAGACACCAGCACATTGGTATCCAAGACCAGACGGATCATTTGGAGCGGCGTTTAGCTGGTGAGGGCTTCTGCCCTCTTCGGACTACTGCCACAATTCTGTCGATCTGCCCGGGCGTGAGCTTGTTGGCCCTCGTGCGTTTGGCCGTGGCCTGCATGGCGCGTAATTCCTGGGGAGCCGGAGCAAACGTGTCCATATAGTCCTTGATGCTCATGATTACCACGCTCGGCTCGCCGCGGCGGCCGACCACGAAGCGCTCATTCTTCTTGGTAGCCCGCTTCATGATCTGCCCGAATTGGGTGCGGGCCGTCCGATTATAGCAGGACCAGGCGCGCTATCAGGCCCCCAGGCCCGGCAGCTTCGTCCCGCTGTGGACGCGCGCCAGATGCACGAAGCCTTCCGCGGCGCCGCAGCCCGCTTCGCGGCCGCGATAGCTCTCCATCGCCTGGTGGAAGTCGCGGTAGATGCGTTCGCCGTCCTGGCTCTTGTGGGCGAATAGCGCGGCCTTCTTCCGATCGCGCACGCCGCTCACGTCCACGTAATCGGTGGGATGAAAGCCCATGGTCTGCGCGCCCAGATCGACTTCGTAGTAATACAATTCGAATCGCCCGCGCGCGGCCAGCCAGGCGCGAAACGCCAGCGTGGCGGCAGCCTGGTGATCCAGGTGCGCATCGATCGGCCATTGGGTGAACAGCACGTCGGGATCTTCGGCGAAGATCAGCTTGCGCAGCGATTCCGCGGCATTGCTGTCCACCACGGTGGCGCCGTCGATCTGGCCGGCGAAGACCGGCTTGGCCCCCAGGATCCGGCAGGCGGCCTCGCACTCGGCCGAGCGGATGGCGGCAGCTTCGTCGTGCGACTTGCGCGGAATCCCGGCTTCTCCGCGCGTCAGGTAAACGATGGTGACGCTGGCCCCCAGCGCGGCATAGCGCGCCAAAGTGCCGCCACAGCCCGATTCGGGGTCGTCCGGATGGCCGCCCACACAGACGATCTTCGTGGTATGGCCCGCAGCGGTCTGGCCCGCGGCAAGGGCCGGCAAAGAGAGGAATTGACGGCGCGAAGGTGTCATCGAGAATGCTCCCAGCGCTAAGATTATACAGGTTGCGAAGCATGCTGAAGAGGAACGCATTACTGCTACTGGCCGTCGCGCTCGCGCATGGCCAGGCGCAGACACGCATTGTACTCACCGGCGCGCGCGTACGCGTGGAGGCGGCCGCCGACGCCGGCAGGCTGCGGGAGCGCTTCCTCGCCAAGGAAGGATCGGCTTGGGTGGAGCTGGCATTCAGCAACGGCGAAACGGTGGCGGCGCTTTCCGCCGATGGGAATACGCTGTCCGAGGATTTGACCATCGGTAGTCTGCACGTGCGCCGCACGCTGAGCTTGACCTCCCGCGCGCACTGGCTGAAGGTAACCACGCGCGTGGAAGGCGGCTTCCCCGCCACGCTGCACTCGTTCGCGGACACGCTGCACGCCGCTATTCCGCCGGACTGGTCGTATGCGCCGTCGGTGGGTGGCTTCGTTCCGGACGCGCAGTACAAGGCTCCCCTCATAATGGTTCAGTCCGGCCGCCGCGCGCTGGGCATCGTGCCGGACGTTTTGTCCCTTACGCGCGATGTGCTGCGGCGGTCGAACCATGCGCTCTCGCTCCACGCGTCCGCCGGCGCGGTCTTGTCGGTGGGATTCATTCCCGCGCGGCAGGCCTATCATTCGGTATATCGCGAGGACTTGGACCGCGTCTGGAGCGCGGATGGGCCCATCGAGAATTCTTACTATATCTATCTGTCCGCGGAGGCGGAGCCGCGGGAGGCTTATCGCGAAGCCGTGCGATTCCACTGGGAACAGTTCGCCCGCAAAGAAATGGATGTGGCTGCCGCCGCGCAGGCTGGAACCGACCCGCAATACAAGCAGTGCGGCGTTTTCGACGATTGGCGGCGCGCCATCTGGGACCAGCAATCGCCAAAAAACTGGCTCTCCTTCGCGCTTCCCGATGGCTCGACCGGCGGCGCGGTCGGCATGCTGCGGTGGGGTGCGCCGCGTCCGTCGGTTTATTTGGGCGCATGGTTCAACAGCTTGCGCACGGCGTACGGCATGGCTCTGTACGCCCGGCGCACGGAAAAGCCGGAGCTGATGAATCTTGCCGGGCAGACTCTGCGGATGGCCCTCGCAGCGCCGGGCGCCGGCGGCGCGTTCCAGTCGATCGCCGTGCCTCATGGCGATGGCGGCCCCGTGAATTGGGCGGCCGGCGACGGCTCCGGCGCCAGCACCGAACATGGATTCCTCGGGTTCGATATGAGCTGGACCGGTTATTGGATGCTGCGGTGGCGCGCCGCGGGACTGCCTGGCGCGGAGCGGATTGTGGATCGCTGCGCGCGGCTGGCCGCATTCCTGATCGCGCGGCAACAGCCCGATGGCATGTTGCCCACACGCTTCGATCGAGATGGCGGCGTCGAGTTGGGGGCCGCGAAGATGGTCCAGGCCGAGACGGCGCCCGTGGTTCTGTTTTTGCTCGAGTTATACAGAGCTTCCTCTCACAGCGAGTATCTGGCAGCCGCGCGCAAGGGCCTCGCGTTCCTCGACCGGGACGTGATCCCCGGCCGCAAGTGGTATGACTTCGAAACGTTCTGGAGCTGCAGCCCGCGGCTGATTGCATTCGACGAACGCACGCGGCAGTGGCCCGCCAACGATCTAGCGCTGATCCACGCCACCGCGGCTTACCTGGCTGCATACCAGGTCACGCGGGAGCGCCCCTATCTGGATAAAGGCGAAGCGCTGCTCGACTACCTGCTGCTGTACCAGCAGAGTTGGACCAATCCGGTGCTGGAGGGTTTGACCGGGCCCGCCATGCTGCTGGGCGGATTCACCACGCAGAACTCCGACGCCGAGTGGTCCGACGCGCGCCAGAGCCTGGCGGGCAATGTTCTGATCGACTATTACCGCGCAACCGGCAACCCCGAATACCTGGAACGCGGCGTGGAAGCGTTGCGCGCTCAGTTCCCCATTTCGCCGTCGGAGAACTGGGCGCATGGGGGATACGGAGCGAAGGCCGGCGTGAGCAGCTTCCATTGGGGAAGCGGCAGCGGCATGGCAGGCATTGAGATCGACGAGGAGTACTTGCGGGATGCCGTGTTCGACGTTGCCGCCGAACGGGGTGTGGGCGTGAATGGTTTGAACCTGACCGGCGCGGACGTGCGCGACCACCGCATTCAGTTCCAGCTTGACAGTCCGTTTCACTGGGAGCGCAATCCGCTGGTAGTGTTCCGCCACACCCAGCCGGACCAGATGTATCAGGTGAGTGTCAACGGGAGATCGATCGCCCGATTGTTGGGGATGGCGCTGGAAGCTGGTTTGCCGCTACCTCTGACGGCGGTGCGGGAGAGGCCGGCTCCTCGGGCTGTGCGGTAGCTCTCAAAGAGCGGGCGAACTTTTGATCGTGCTTCATGATGTGGGCCAGCAGCCAGTTTCGGAGGAACAACATCAGGTAAGCATTGGAGATTGCTTCGCCATCGTGAATCTGCTGCTGCAGCTCGCACACCTGGCTGGTGAGCACCCGGTGTTGTTCGGCGTGCTCGGCAAGAAACTCGTAGGCATTCTCGCTCATCATGGCTTCTTCAAAGCGGAGGTGTCCCTTGGTGTACGCCACCAACTGGTCGATTAGCGTGTTTTGAAACGCGCGGCCCCTGCCTTCCCACATGGCTTCCTGCAGTTCCCGGATAAGGGCCACCAAAGCTTTGTGCTGGCTGTCGATCGTGTCGATGTGGACGCTGTATTGCGGCTTCCAAGAAACAAAATAGGTGTCACGCATTCGGTCTTCTCGCTCGATCGGCGCCGCCCTAACAGGGTAATCGGCAATAACCTCCGCGAACTATAGACTGCGCACACAACGCCGGCCTTCGGCTCTACGCGCCTATGTGCCGATGCTGAACGCTCGGGCGTACTTTTGGTCGTGCTGCATGATATGGTCCGTGAGCCAGGTCCGCAGAAACAACATGAGCGACGCATTGGAGACCGCTCCACCATCGTGGATCTTCTTCGGAAACTCCACCACCTGGCTTGTCAGCAGCCGGTGTTGCTCGGCGTGCTCGGCAAGCGATTCGTAGCCGTGCTCGCTCATCAGATCCGCCCTTCCTCCATGGCTTCCTGCAGTTCACGAATCATGGCCACCAAGGCCTGATGCTGCCGGTCAATCGCGTCGATGTGGACGCTGTACTCGGGCCGCCAAGTAAAGAGATGTCTGTCAGGCATTCGGATTTTCGCTCTATCAGCGCCGTCCTAAAACCATATCGGCAAGAAATTCCGCCAACAATAGACCGTTCGATTGGAGGGCGGGCAATTCTGCCCGCAGCCGGCTTTCAGCCGGCTCTGGCCGCCTAAAAAGGCGGCTGCGGCCACGATTGGCCGCCCTCCAAGGCGATGCTACGCAAATTACCGCCCGGCCCACTGGCGCTGCAATTCCTGGACGAAGTGTTCGGGGTCCTTCGCCTGATACAAAACAGGCGCGGCGCCGCCCTTCGGCGGAATGAGAACCAGCCGGTTCCCGCCGGCGCGATACAGGCGCACGATCTTGCCGTTGGCGGCGCGAAACCATCCGGATTGGTAATGCGCATTCGCGAAACCATTCGTGCGCAAGGCGGGCCGCCACTCGGACTCCCGCACCAGGTCCACGATCCGCACGTGTCCGGTGTCCGTCCCGTCTTCCTGCAAGGTCACCGGATAGAACCGGTCGTGGATGGTTAATCGGCCCGCGGTCAGCGTGTAGCCCGGTAGGCCAGGCGAATAGATTAAGACCGCCGAAATCAGCGCAAACACCAACCCTGCAATGCCGATCGCCACCAACTTGCCGGTGAGATTTCCCCCGGCGCTGCCAACCTGGAATTGCGGTGCGCCGCCTGAGGTGACACCCGTGGAAGGCACTCCCGAGGCCCCCATGAAGCCCGCCGCGTCGTCCGGGCTGAGCACCAGAATCCTGGCTTGGGTGGCTACAATGACGGTCCTGCTCCGGTTCGTCACGTACCAATAACACTTTCCGAGCTTCGCGGTCTGGTATATGCCGGAGTAACCGAAAAGGCCTCCGTTGCCCCACAGCCTCAGACAGCCCGTGAAATCGTCCGGGGTCCCCGCCCGGATCTCGCGAACGTCCGCCAGCGGCACCCGGATGTTCCCGATCAGCCGCTTGATGACGATGGCCCCGCCCGAAATCGCGTACCCTCTGGGCGAGTATGCGTAGGCGAGGCAGATCGACAAGGGAAACAGCAGCGCAACGAAGACCATGGGGACGACCCACGCCACAACCATCAGCAGCAGACAGACTACCGCGGAGATGGCCTTCGCTGTGGAATCGTAGGAAGCGGAAAAGGCGCGATCGGCCATCACTTAGCCGCCACCATACGGAAGTCCGTCATCCTGCGGCTGGATACCGCTGCCGATGGCGCACAGGTACGTTGCTTGCCGTGCGGTCCGGTGGGCACGCCGCCGCCGACATCGAATGGCATCAGGCGACCTTCGGCGTAGTTGTAACGGTTCCAGGCGCCGAAAAAGATCTTACCATTCGGCGCCACCGCATCGTGGCGCTTTCACGTTACAGAGCCGCGACCGCCGACGGCTGCGGACGGATCGCAACCGATTCCGTGCCACGCGTGCGAAACTCGTAGCGTTCGATCTTGACCGCGGCCTCACCCCGTTCGCTCCGGACTATCCAGCCGACGATCTCCAGCTTCATGCGGCATGTGTTATCCAGCATGGCCGGCCAGTTCATCGCCAGCCGCACTTTTTGGCCTTTCTTGAGAGGCTGCTGGGTGGTGAACCGGACTTCGCTACTGCTGATTTCGAGCGTTTTGCCGACTCCAACGGCGGAGATCCGGCTACCCTTCACGCATTGGTAGCGGACGTCCTGCTGAATGGGAAACCAGCGCGGCTCGCGCCGCCCATCGTCCTCGCATGGAAGGTTGTTCATCGTAGACATTTGGAATACCGCCCTGCCCTTGCCCAGGAGTCCTTTCCCTATGGTGACCGCCTCCGAAGCGCCCAAACCAGGGAGATTCCTATGGCAGCCACAACCACTACCGGCCACCACGGCGCGAACCCCCCGGCTGCGGTCAACGCCAACACGTTAGGCAAGCATAGCATGCCATAAAGATTATGTAAAGTTTTTTTGGCCCCATGGGCCCCATGCTGTTCACTTTGCTGGGGCAGACCATCGCACTTTGTGGTCTGCCGTCTTCGGGGAGCGCTTGGCAGACGACATAAAACGATCGTCTGCCCCACGGCATGCGCGACCGCGTCAGGCGAAGACCCGCGGCTGGCCGGAGAGGGGCGAAACGGGGATGGCGTCGATGAGGCGGCGCGTGTAGGGGTGGGCGGGGCGGTGGAAGATGCGCTCCACCGGTGCGAATTCCACGATTTCACCCTGGTGCAGAATGGCCATGCGCCGGCAGAGCGAGGCGATGGATAGCAGGTCGTGCGAGATATACAAGATGGCCATGGACAGCTCGCGGTTGAGGCGGGCGAAGAGGCGCAGGATTTCGGATTGGGTGAGCGCGTCGAGGGCGCTGGTGGCCTCGTCGGCGATGAGCAGCGCGGGACGATGGAGGATGGCCATGGCGATGAGGACGCGCTGGGCCTGGCCTACGCTTAGCTCGTTGGGATAGCGGCGCAGGAAGGGCTGGTCGACGGCGAGGCTGACGGCCTCAAGGGCGTCGAATATGGCGGTCTCGCGGCTGGCGCCGGGCGCGCGGCTATGGGCTTCCCAAGCCTCCGCCAATTGCGTACCGATGCGCAGGGCCGGGTTCAGGGAGGAGACGGGATTCTGCAGCACGAGCGAAATCTCGCGGCCGCGAATGGCGCGCATTTCGCGTTCGGTCGAGCGCAGCAGGTCGCAGCCGCGGAAGCGGATTTGGCCGCGCACGGCGCCGCCCTTGAGGTGCAGCAGCCGCATGATGGCGAGGGCGATGGTGCTTTTGCCCGACCCGCTCTGGCCGGCCAGGCCTACGATTTCTCCGGCCTCGATTTCGAACGCGACGCCGCGCAGCACGTCCGCACGCGCGCCATAGCCGGCGGAGATATGGACGGATAGCAGGGGCGCGTCGTCGATAGGATGGTCAGTCACCGGGTCTACCCCTTCCACGATGGCTGGCCATGGGTGGTCACGGCAAGTTACCTTTCGTTAATCGGATCTGCGAAGAGCGAGTCCTGGAGGACTCGCGCAGACCTGGAGGTCCGCCCCACAAGTTGCCTAAAGTTAGCACGCTTCTGTTTACTGTATCCGTTAACCGCCACTGGTTTATCCCAAAGGATACTATGCTGTGCCATAACCTTATCGGAATCTTGGTACAGAAAGTACCTGCATGCCCGATAATTGGTTTGAGTATAGAGCTTATAGAGCGTATGTTACTGGTATGGCGATGTCCGCGAAGATACACACATTAGGAAGCAGCGCCGCGGACCGCTTCAACTTGCATCGCACCGTACCCCGCTATAACCAGGAGGACCGGGAGCCGGACCCGCGGTACCCACAGGACCATCTCAAGGCGGCGCAGGCCCAGGACGACAACCACATCGTAGGCGGCGCAGTAGTGAGAAGCGCGCGGATGAAGGCCGTGTTTCGCCTGGTGGAGAAGATCGCGCGCACTAACGCCACGGTCCTGATTGGCGGAGAGAGCGGAGCGGGCAAAGAGGTTGTGGCGCGCGCGTTGCACAACTTGTCCCTGCGGTGCGAGCGGCCCTGGGTGGACATCAACTGCGGCGCGCTGCCGGATCACCTGGTAGAGAGCGAACTGTTCGGGTACGAGAAGGGCGCGTTCAGCGGGGCGGAAGCGCAGAAGGCGGGTATGTTCGAGCTTGCCCACGGCGGGACGTTGTTCCTGGACGAAATCGGGGAACTCGACGGAAAAATGCAGGTGAAACTGCTGCGCGTGCTGGACGGCGTGCCTTACTACCGGTTAGGGGGCACGCGCAAAGTTGCGGTGGACGCGCGCATCGTGGCCGCCACGAACAAGAACCTGGAGCAGGCCGTCGAGGCCGGCGCCTTCCGCGGGGACCTGTTTCACAGGTTGAACCAGGTCAGTATCCAAGTGCCGCCCCTGCGCGAGCGGGTGGAAGACATCGCGCCCCTGGCGTATCGTTTCTTGCACGAAGTAGACCCGCGCCTGGACCTGGGCGACGACGCGCTGAACGCGCTCGAGGATTACGGCTGGCCCGGCAACGTGCGGGAGTTGCGCAATGTGGTTACGCGCGCCGCAGTGCTGGCCGAGAGCTGCGAGATTTGCGCGGCGGACCTGAACCTGAAGCTCTCCACTCCGGGACACGCGGAGAGACCCGAGCTGAAGCGCCAATTGGGCGGACTGGAAGAGCAAGTGATCCGGGAGGCGCTCGAAAAATCAGGAGGCAGGCAGGATCTGGCGGCGGGAATGCTGGGAATCTCCCGCCGCACGCTGCTCCGGAGACTGAAGGAGTATAAGACCCGCGCCAACATCGGCGTGTGCGCTTCCCCGGTGCTATCGATATGAATATCAAGGCGAAGCTATACGTCACGATATTCAGTCTGGCCGGCTTGGGCGTCATCGGGGCGACCCTGAACCGGTTTGGTTCCGACGACTTATACCGCTTTGTTTTCTATCTCGTCCTGTCGGGTTTGGCAGCCGGATTGAAAGTGAGTCTGCCGGGGATCCGGGGGACCATGTCCGTTTGCTTCCTGTTTATATTCATCGGCATCGCAGACTTGAGTGCGTCCGAGGCCATGATTATAGGCTGCCTGGGCACGGTGGTGCAATGCCTTTGGAAGCCAAAGCAGCGGCCCAAGGCATTCCAGGTGATCTTCAACATCGCGAACACCGGAATCGCGGTTGCGCTGGCATATGCCTTCTACCATTACGCCCCTTTGCAACGGTTCGACAACATCGGTCCCTTGTTACTGATCGCGACCGGGGTAGCCTACTATCTTCTGAACACCATTCCTATCGCGGCGGTCATCTCTCTTGCCGAAGGCAAACGGTTTGGCGAGACCTGGCATAGCTGTTTCTTCTGGTCGTTTCCATTCTACCTGGTCGGCGGTTCGCTGGCGTGGATCATCAGTCTCTTCACCAGGCAGATGCACTGGCAAGCTTCGATCGTGTTGATGCCGGTCATCTATTTGATTTACCGCTCGTACGAGATCTATCTGGCGCGCCTGGAAGACGAGAGACGGCACGTGGAGTCCATCGGAAGGCTGCATATGCGGACGATCGAGGCTCTGGCGCTGGCGATTGAGGCCAAAGACCATACGACGCACGAGCACCTGCGGCGCGTGCGCGTGTATGCGGTCGAAGTGGGCAAGCAACTGGGACTATCCGGGCCGGAACTGGAGGCCCTCAAGGCGGCGGCGCTGCTGCACGATATCGGAAAGCTGGCAGTGCCCGAGCACATCATATCCAAGCCGGGCCGTCTGACTCAGGAAGAATTCGAGAAGATGAAGATCCACCCCGTGGTGGGCGCGGAGATTCTGGAGCGAGTATCGTTTCCGTATCCGGTGGCTCCGATTGTGAGGGCACATCACGAAAAGTGGGATGGGAGCGGTTACCCTTACGGTCTCCGGGGCGAAGAGATACCCCTCGGGGCGCGGATTTTGTCGGCGGTAGACTGCCTGGACGCGCTGGCTTCCGACCGCCAATACCGGCGCGCCATGGGGCTCGAGGAGGCCATGAGCGAGGTGGCCGATCTGGCCGGCAAGAGCTTCGATCCGGCTGTGGTCGACGTCCTGAAACGGCATTATGCCGAGTTGGAGCGGCTGTCGCAGGCTACCCCGGAGATCGCGGCCAAATTGTCGACGGAAGTAAGAATCGACAAAGGCTTGGAGCCGGGCGCTGGGTATCAAGGCGCGGCGCCGCGCGCGGCCCAGGCCAGTGAAACCGACTTTCTGGACTCGATCGCCGCGGCCCGGCAGGAAGTGCAGTTGCTGTTTGAGTTGGTGCAGGATCTGGGCAACTCCCTGAGTCTGGATGAGACGCTTTCCGTAGTGGCGGCGCGCTTGAAGAAAATCGTGCCCTACGACGCCATCGCCATCTACGTGCGGTTGGACGGGAAACTAATTCCTCATTACGTGAATGGAGAAGATTTCCGCTTGTTCTCCTCGCTCGAGATACCCGTGGGAGAAGGTTTGTCCGGCTGGGTGGCCGAGAACCGCAAACCTATCTTGAATGGCAATCCGTCCGTGGAGCCAGCGTATCTGGCGGATCCGGCTAAGTACAGCACGCTGAGATCGGCGCTGGCGGTGCCTCTGGAGGGTTTGAGCGGAGCGATCGGGGTGATGACGCTTTACCGCGGGGAGAGCGACGCGTTTTCCCGCGACCACCTGCGAATCCTGCTGGCCATCAGCAGTAAGGTGTCACTGGCGGTGGAGAACGCGTTGATTTTCCGCCAGGTTGAAGACTCGGCGACCACCGACTATCTCTCCGGATTGCCCAACGCGCGTTCCCTGTTTTTGCGGCTGGATAGCGAAGTGGCCCGCTGCAAGCGAAGCATGGAACCGCTGTGCGTAGTGGTATGCGATCTGGATGGCTTCAAGCAGGTCAACGACCGGTTTGGCCACCTGGAAGGGAACAAAGTGTTGCGCATGGTGTCGGAGGCGCTGCGCAGCCGTTGCCGCGAGTACGACTATGTAGCGCGCATGGGCGGCGACGAGTTCGTGCTTCTGCTTCCCGGCAGCGACCGCGGGTCCGTCCAAGCGCGTATCGCCGAGATCCGCCAGATGGCTATCGAGACCGGGATGCCGGCGGCAAGCGGCATTTCGATGAGCATAGGCGAGGCTTATTATCCGGACGACGGTTCCGACGCGGAGGAACTGCTGGCCGAAGCAGACAGGCGCATGTATAAGTCGAAACATCTTCGAAAGAGATATAAAATGACGATGTGTCCGCAGACAACGGTCGAAATTGCGGCCATTGCATAGCGGAAGTTCCAGGCGGGACGGGGAGTCCCGCGCAGGCTGGGAGCCAGTCCTACAAATATGAGAGTAAGTTCGATAGTGTTGGCGCTGACGGCAGCATTAGCGCCGGCATACGGTCAGTATGGCGGCGAGCTGCGATTCTGTCTTCAAGGCGAGCCCAAGACATTTAATCCTTTATTTGTCGAGGACGATCCGTCGGAGGTTGTCCGCTATCTTACAGGGGGCGTGCTAATCCGCGTGAACCGGTCGACGCAAGAGGCGGAGCCCGAACTGGCGGCCTCGTGGAAGATAGACCAGGGCGGGAAGCGCATCACCTTCCAGATCCGTCGCGGCCTTAGTTTTTCCGATGGCACGCCGTTCACGGCCGAGGACGTGGCCGGGACGATGCGCATGGCGATGGATCCAAAACTGCACGCGCCGGTCGGGGACGCGTTTCGCTCGGGGCCGGGCGCGGCGGAGATCGCGGTAATGGGCAAAGACAGGATCAGCATCGCGTTTCCCGCGGTGGTGTCCGGTATGGAGCGGCTCTTCGATCAGGTGGCGATCCTCTCGTCCCAGTCCCCGAAGAAAGAGGCCGCGGTGCTGGGACCGTTTTACGTGGCGGATTACATGGCCGGGTCCGAAGTGCTGCTGAGGAAGAATCCGCATTACTGGAAGCGGGACGCGCAAGGCCGTGCGCTGCCCTATCTGGATTCGATTCGCCTCTCGATTCAGCAGAACCGGACCATGGAGATGGTGCGATTTGCGCGCGGCGAACTGCACTTGATCGCCAGCGTCGCGCCGGATAACTTCGAGAAACTGGCCGCTGAGGCCCCCAGTTCCGTCAGTGACATCGGGCCGGGACTCGAATCGGAACTGCTGTGGTTCAACCAGGCGCCGGGCGCGCCGCTCGCGGAGTTCAAGAAGGCGTGGTTCCGCTCCACGGCGTTCCGGCGCGCGATTCTGCAGGCGATCAATCGCGACGATCTCTGCCGGGTGGTCTATCATGGACATGCCCGCCCGGCGGCGGGGCCGATTTCGCCGGCAAACCGCCATTGGTTCAACGCCAGCCTGAAGCCGGCGCCGTTCGACCGCGCGGCGGCACTGCGGAGCCTGGCGCAGGAGGGCTTTCAGATGAACGGCGGCGTGCTGCGCGACCGCCAGGCAAACCCGGTGGAGTTTTCGGTGGTCACCAACGCGGGCAACCTCGCGCGGGAGAAGATGGCCGCCATGATCCAACAGGACCTGGGATCGATCGGCATCAAGCTGAACGTCGTGACGCTGGATTTTGCTTCCCTGATCGAACGGCTGACCAAGACTTTGGCGTACGAAGCCTGTCTGCTGGGAACGGCTAATGTGGACCTGGATCCGAATCTGCAGATGAATTTATGGCTCAGTTCCGCGAGTAATCATCAATGGAACCCGAACCAGAAGACGCCGGCGACGGCTTGGGAAGCGGAAATCGACCGCCTGATGCAGGCGCAAGCGTCGGAAGCGAATCCCGCCCAGCGCAAGCGATACTTCGACCGCGTGCAGGAGATCGCCTGGGAGCAGGCGCCATTGCTGTACCTTCTGCATAAGAATACGCTCATTGCGGTGTCGCCGTCGCTGCACAATGTGAAGGCGGCGTCGATCCGGCCGTATGCTTACTGGAACGTCGAGAGCCTTTCGCTGTCGACTCAGGTGGCCAGTAAGCGGCCCTGACTTATTGAGTCTCGCGTAATATGGTCGGGGCTGATGTGGGGCGGCCAATCTTGGCCGCAGCCGCCTTTTTAGGCGGCTCGGGCCGGCTGAAAGTGTGGTGCGGCAACATTGCCCGCCCCACATGGCCTAAGTTGCTGTCACTGTATTATGCGAGCCTCAATAGTGTCTGCGAAATACCCAGACAGTTCATTGCCTTCGTTTTCCGGGCTCGGGGCTGGTGTTGCCCTGTAGCGTCTCCAGAGCTTGGCAGAGGGGTCGTGGTCCCGCCGCGTCTTGCAGTCGTGGGTCGTCGTGCGGCATCTTCCCTTCCGGATCGGCACGCCCGGGCGCAACATATAGTCCGGGAACTCCGGCGATCGCATGCATTGGATGTTTGCTTTCGCCCCCGGGACGGGAGCGATCATTCTCGCAACCCGTCCAGTTCCCCGTCAGTGAAGCGGTTGCGCCTGAGAAGCCGCTCCGCAAGGGTCGGACAGGACTCATCCGCAGCGGCGCTGTGGAGTGAGGTGCGCTGCGGTCCACTGCCGGATCTTCCGCCCATGCCCAAGGACGATAAGGACTGTGCTGCGCCGTCTGTGTGTAAGGACCACGGCGGAGACCTCTTCAGGTAAGGCTTGTCTTCTTCTCGCCGGCCCGTCGGATCTACCTCACCGCTTCCACATGACGATAGGGCTTCCCCGTCCCTGGCCGGTGACCCAAGCTGCAAAGGCCTCATATCCGCTTCCTGTACGTCGCATCCACGATTTCGGCGTAGGCTTTCTTCAGATTCCGCCTCGCGACGGACAGTCTTGCCTAGAGACCTAGAGACGGATGGTTCCAGTCATTACGGTCCAATGGGGGACTTCCACCCATTGACCGAGGGACTGCTCTACATTGCGGCAAGCCACAAGCAAATGCCGATTGACAATCGGCCTTGCAGGTTGACAACGTTGACAACCTACCCCACAGGAATTGGTCTTTAGCGCGCAGCGGCGAACTTCGGTTTGCCGCGGACGCCGCCGAACAGGAAAGCCAGGCCCATTACCGGCAGGACTAAGAGCGGCGCCCTCCATCCTAACCCGCGGCTCAGGACGGCTATCAGGCCGGCCACCACGCCTCCCAGCAGATAGTACGGGAAAGTGAACAGGTAACATTGCTGCCAGATGGCGCGCAACGGCTCGCGTTTTACCAGCGACAGCACCCCGGAAACCAACAGCGAGTTGGCCGTGAAATACAGGCACGTGGCCACAGCCATGGCGATCAAGACCGACTCGGCATGCAACTGCGCGCGGACGAACCGGGAACACTCGTACGCCAGGATCAGGCTGGTTGCCACCGCGGACACGCTGAAGAGCACCTGCACGGGCGCCGGCCGGATTTTCGCGCGCCACAGACATTGCACGACTACGCCGGCGCAGGCTATGAGCATGGTTTCCGGACGGGTGAATTCCGAAATGCCCAGCAGCACGAATACGAAGCCGATGGACAGCGTGCCGGTAAGCCCCGGCAGTTGCAACTTCAGAGCCGCCGCCAGCAGCGACAGCAGCAGGTAAGCACAAAAGCGGAAGGGATCGTGAGGCCACGGCGGGTCCAGGAAGGCGTACGCCATCGCCGCTATCCCCGCCGCGCTTACCAGGTAGATATAGAGTTTTGCATGACCAGGCATGTTTCACCTCGGTGTATGCGACGTTGAGTGGAGAATCGTGCGCCCTATTGGTCGCCGTCGTCCGCGTCCATCGGCTGGATCAGGGACGCAGGCAATGTCGTAGTCCCCCAAACGATGTTCGAGGGGTTCACCCAGGCGGCTCCGGTCCCAGCCCACAGGGTGGACAGGCCGTTCAGTGTCTGCCCCGTAAGCACGGTAGTGCCCCACACGATGTTGGTGCCCCAAACGATATTAGTGCCCCAAACGATATTGGTGCCCCAGACAATATTGGTGCCCCAGACGATGTTCTGCGCGAACATCAAGGTCACCTGGCCGTTCGAATTCATGATCGCCAGGGGCGATATAGCCGGCACCCCGACTGTATCGGAACTGGCGAGCGCTGCGGCGATGTTCAACTGGCCGGCGCCGATGGTAAAGATGTCCGAGATGTTGTTGTAAGTGAAATAGTGGACCCTGTCCTGGGCGGTGGTGTACAGCGAAAAGCTCTTGGTGGCGGTCTTCATGAGCCTGGCTTTGACTTGATCCGGAGTCAGCGACGGGTACTCCTGGAGGAGAAGCGCGGCGGCGCCGCTTACCACCGGCGTAGCCATGCTGGTTCCACTTAAGGAGAAGTACTTGGCGGAGGTGCCCGAAGGGCTGCCCGCTTGATAATAGGAGTCGTCGATGAGAGTGGATGGATACGTGGTTTCGAGCGTATTGTTGGGAGCCATCAACGAAACGATATTATCGCCGGGAGCCACCAGGTCGGGCTTGAGGATGTGATCGATAGAAGTAGGGCCATCGGAGCTATAGCTGGCAATCGTGTCACCGGACACGTTCGTCGAGCCGTGCGTGTTGGTGGCGCCCACAGTGATCACATAAGGATCGTTTCCCGGCGAAGTGATGGTCCCATAGAGGGGCATGCTGCCCAGGACATTCCGGCCGGCATTGCCCGCCGCCACCACCACCACGATGCCGCCGCTCCAGGCGGCTTCCGCGGCCTGGCAGAGGGGATCGAGCGTATAGCTTTCATAGACCAGTTGGCCGAGCGATAGATTCAAGACACGGATATTGTATGTGCTCTTCAGGCTGATGGCCTGATCGATGGCCGCGATCACGTTGCTCACCGTTCCGGACCCGTTCTGATCCAACACTTGCAGGTTGATGAGGTTAACGTTGGGCGCCATGCCGGTGAAGGTGCGGGTGAAGAGGGAACCGGTGGAATCCTTGCCATTGGACCCGATGATACCCGCGACGTGCGTGCCATGGCCGTAAAGATCGTTGCCGGTCAGCCCGGCAACGAAGCTCTGACTATAGACGATGCGGGAACCCGCGCCAGAGGAGGTGTGGAGGTCGTCATGCGCGTAGATGCCGCTGTCGACCACGGCCACGCCGATGCCTGTGCCGTTCCACCCGGATTGCCAGGCGGCGTGGGCGCCGACGGTCTGGGTGGTGACGTCGAGGGTGCCGGACAACGCGCGATTGGGCGACATATAAGTGACCTGCGGATTGGAGGCCATCGCCCTGATTTGAGCCGGCGACAGGAAGAGGTGGACAGCCTTGATGTGCTTGAATCGCCGTATGATCTGGTTCGCGGCGACGAGTTGGAGATCGGCATTGGTCGGTATGTGGTTGAATTGCACGATGACCTCGACGTTGCCTTTGCCGCCGAGCATTTGCTGGAGGTCGCCGGACAGGCTGGAGCCGGCCAGTGCCAGGCCGCATGCCACAAAGATGACGAGCGCTGCGAGACGCAGGCCCTGGCGAAGAATCGAGGCCGCGGCGGGCCGGCGCACACCGCCCCAAACGGCATGGTCGGGGGAAGGCTGTTTCTGGCAGCCGGTGAGCTCGTAATTAACGGAAGGCAACATTTCTTGTTCTCTCCTTATGGCGCTATTTGAATCTTGGTCGAGTTTCGTTTGCAGATCCACGGCTTTTCTAAAGCATCGGGGGTACCACAAGAAGGACTGCACGCAAGTCGCTGCGATATCAAGAAAGTTTGCCGGGCCTGGGGGATCGGTGGCAGCGTCAAGTGACAGAGTTGTCACCGGACGCGTGACAGAGGTGGCGCAGGTGGCTGGAGACCGGCGTCGAGCGGCCGGTCAGGGCCGCAGCCCGCTCCATTCTTCAGCCAGGACGATGGAATTGGCCGGGTTTCGCGGGTCGTATCGCACACATATATTCCCAAGGGAAGCAATGTCGCCGGGCAGAAATGCCTTCAACCTGGAAACGTCCTGCGAGGCCGTGTATTCGACGCCGCGCACCGCGTAGGAATAGACCAGGAGGCCGTCATGGATATCCAGCAGGTTGGCGTCGGCCCTCTTACCCGCGGAAAGCAGCCCCAACCGGCGGCGGCGTTCTTGCTCATCGGGAGAGATCCGGGAACGGCGCCAGGCGCGCACACCGATGGTTACAAGCAGGACAACCAGGACGCCCAGCAGCGCCGCGGTAATACCATCAGCCGTTGTGTACACCTTGTCGGAGAGTCAGCCGGGGTCAACCGGCGACCGGGGCTTCCTGGAACACCTTGGCCCAATCCTTGAGGAATTGATCGAGGCCCTTGTCGGTGAGTGGGTGGTTGAAGAGCATGTCCAGCACCTTGAGAGGCATGGTGGCGATATGCGCGCCAGCCGCGGCCGCATCCACCACGTGCGTAGGCGAACGCACGGAGGCTGCCAGTACCTGGGTCTTGAAGCCGTGAATCTTATAAATGTTGACGATGCTCTTGATCAGATCCATGCCGGTCCAGCCGATATCGTCCAAGCGGCCGACGAAGGGGCTCACGATGTAAGCGCCGGCCTTGGCCGCCAGTAAGGCCTGCGCGGCCGAGAAGCACAGCGTGACGTTGACGCGGATGCCGTCCTTGCTGAGGGTCGAGGTGGCCTTGATGCCGTCCCGCGTAAGCGGGCATTTCACGACCACATTGCGATGCAAGCGGGCCAACTCGCGGCCCTCGCGGACCATCTGGCCAGCCTCGGTGGACACCACTTCGGCGCTGATATCGCCATCGACGATTTCGCAGATGAGCCGGATCTGGTCTTCCAGCGGCCGGCCTTCCTTGGCGATGAGCGTCGGATTGGTGGTGACGCCGTCGACGATGCCCCAATCGGCGCCTTTTTTGAGCTCGTCCAGGTTGGCGGTATCCAGGAAAAACTTCACGTTTGCACCCTCCAGTTCCCCAGAATTATACCATTCCTAGCTCGTGGGGTAGGCCATCGGTTTTGGCGGCCTGCCCTGTTGCATATCGGCAAACGCAGACGACATAAAACGATCGTCCGCGCCACAGGTGCGGTAACATTCGTTGATGACTGGACTGCGAGCCTTATGCGCTATGTGAAGATCGGCGCTTTCGCGCTTGTGCTGTTATTGTTCGCGGCCGCGGTATTCCTGATGGTGGCCGACCGGCTAGGCCAGCCCGCGCCGCCCGATCCGGCCGGCCTGATCGCCAAGGCTGCGCAGTATCGCGTGCGGATCGAGCGCGACAACTTCGGCGTGCCGCACATCGTCGGCCCCAGGGACGCGGATGTCGCATTCGGCATGGCCTTCGCGCATTCCGAAGACGATTTCGCCACCATCCAACAGGTGGCGCTGGCGGTCCGCGGCCAGTTCGCCGCGAGCGAGGGACCGAAAGCCGCCGTCACCGACTACCTCGTGCGCCTCTTCCGAGTCTGGGAAACGGTCAATGCCAAGTATGAAAGCGACCTCCCGCCCGATCTGCGGCAAGTGCTGGAAGCTTATGCCGACGGCGTGAACTATTACGCGGCGCTCCATCCGGATCAAGTGGCGCGGGGCCTGCTGCCGTTCACCGGCAAGGATGTGGTAGCCGGATTCGTCTTCAAGCTGCCCTTCTTCTATGGGCTCGACCACGAGTTGCTGAAGCTGACCCGTCCGGAAGCCGGCGCCATCTCCAACAGCGGCAAGCATGCTTTTCTATTAACGGACACGCCGCTGCCGGTCGGGTCGAACGCTGTCGCGGTAGCGCCAGCTCGCTCGGCGGACGGAGCCACGCGCTTGCTGGTCAATTCGCATCAGCCTTACACGGGGCCGGCTTCCTGGTATGAGGCGGTACTCGACAGCGGGGAAGGCTGGCACGTCGCCGGCGGCTTTTTCCCCGGGTCGCCGTTCATGCTGCACGGCCACAACCAACATCTTGGCTGGGCCAACACGGTTAATGGCCCCGACCTGGTGGATGTCTACAAGCTGGTAGTGAATCCGGAAAATCCCAACCAGTACCGGCTGGATGGACAATGGCGCGACTTTGAGAAAAGCGATGCCAGTATCCGCGTGAAAATCTGGGGGCCGCTGGTCTGGACTGTGCATCGGGAAGTGCTCTACGCGGCGCAAGGGCCGGTGATGAAGACCGAGCGGGGCGCCTTCGCCATCCGCTATGCCGGCATGAACGAGGTGCGCGCGCCGCTACAGTATTTCCGTCTCGACAAGGCGGCCAATCTCGAGGAATGGCGAGCGGCTATGCGGCTACAGGCGATCCCCAGCCTCAACTATGTGTATGCCGACGAGAAGGGGAATATCGGGTACATCTACAACGGCTTGTTCCCGGTGCGCAAGGAAGGTCCGGACTGGCAGGGGGTGCTGCCCGGCGACCGGTCCGACCTGATATGGCGCAGCTATGTGCCGTTCGACAAGGAGCCGCAAATCTGGAATCCGCCGTCCGGTTTGGTCTTCAATGCGAACAACACGCCGTTCCACGCGACTGCGCCCGCCGGCGACCTGAAGCCGGAAGACTTTTCGCCGACGCTCGGGATCCAGACCGACATGACCAACCGCGCGTGGCGCGCAATGGAGACCTACGGCGCGGATTCCCGGATCACGGCAGAAGCATTTCACGCTTACAAGTACGATCTGGCCTACAGCGTGCGGTCGGAAGAGGCGCAGATCCTCGCCGAGGTCATGGGCGCCGATGCAGGCTCCGATCCGGGTAAAGATGCCGATCTGCGGCAGGCGTACGATATTCTGCGCCATTGGGATCGCAGAACCGATGTGGCGAACCGAGGCGTGGCGCTCGCCATCCTGACCATCGAACCGGTGCTGCGCTCGCGCCTGGAGGGCAAGGCGCCGCGGAGGCCGATGGATGCGCTGCGGGATGCCATCCGCACGCTCAAGACCCATTTCGGGCGGATCGACCCGGAGTGGGGACAGGTTAACCGCCTCCGCCGCGGACCGCTCAGTCTGGCCATCGATGGCGGCCCGGACATCTTTCGCGGAGTTTATGGAGAACAGCAGGCGGACGGCACTCTGACGGCGATGGCTGGCGACACTTTCGTCATGTTCGTGACCTGGGACAAGGCGGGCAAGCTGACGTCGGAGAGCATTCACCAGTTCGGCTCGGCGACGCTGGACCGGAATTCACGGCACTATGCGGACCAGGCGCCGCTGTTCGCCGCCATGAAGACGAAAGCCGTCTTGTTCAATGCGGCGCAGCTTGCGGGGCATGTCGAAGCGGATTACCGGCCGGGCGCGGCAAGACACTGAGGGAATAGCCAGCGTCATGTGGGCAGCGGTTGGCTACCGCCGCGGAGGGCGGGCCGCCTAAAAAGGCGGCTGCGGCCAAGATTGGCCGCCCTCCAGCGTGTTTTCGACGGTGCCCCACAAACGCACCAGCATAAGTTTCACTTATGTTACAATGACCTCGTTTGCACCTTTTCGAAGCCAAGCTTTTCAAAGAAATCGCCCAGACCAAGAGTATCAGCAGGGCCGCCGCGCACTCCGGCATCAGCCAGTCCGCAGCCACCCAGCACGTGCAGGAGCTGGAACGCCGTCTGGGTCTGCGGTTGGTGGATCGCAGCACGCGGCCGCTGGCGCTCACCGACGCGGGCAAACTCTACGCGGACTTCTGCCGCGAAATTCTGCGGCGCGAGGACCAGTTCCTGGTGGCGCTGGAGCGCTTCAAAGGTCAGGCCGAAGGCGCTGTGCGGGTAGCCTCCATCTACTCCATCGGCTTGTCGGAGATGTCGCGCCTGCGCCAGGAGTTCGAGCGCCGCCATCCCCACGCGCAGTTGCACGTCGACTATCTGCGTCCGGACAAAATCTACGAAGCGGTCCTGAGCGATCAGGCGGACCTGGGACTGGTTAGCTATCCCGTGGCCAAGCGTGAACTGGCGGTGGTTCCATGGCGCAAGGAAGAAATGGCCGTGGCAGTGCCGCCCTCGCATCCGCTGGCCGCCAAGACGCTTCTGCAACCCGCGGATCTCAACGGCCAGGACTTCATCGGCTTCGACGAGGACTTGCTGATCCGCCGCGAACTGGACCGTTTCTTCCGCGACCACGGCGTGGAGGTGAACCAGGTGATGCAGTTCGACAACATCCAGACTATCAAGGAAGCCGTGGCATTGGGTTCCGGAATCAGCATCCTGCCGGCGCGCGCCATGCAAACCGAAATCGAGCAGGGCCGTCTGATATCCGTGCCGCTGCATGCTCCGGAGTTGTTGCGCCCGCTGGGCATCGTACACCGCAAGCGCAAGAAGTTCAACCTGGCCGCGCAGGCCTTTCTGAACCTGCTGCGGGAGCAGCCGGCGGCGCGGACGTCATGAACGGGGCGCGCGCGGCGGCGTTGGCACTGTGGCTGGGCCATATCGCCCTGGCTGCCGGCGGCGACATTGTGGCGGACGTGCGCGCCGCATCAGCCGGCAGGAACTTCGCGCTGGCCGAGCGGGAGATCCGGAGCTATCGCGCGACGGTGGGCGTGACGCCGGAAATGCTAGAAGCGCTTTCCTGGCTGGCGCGCGGCACGCTGGACGCTAAGCAATACGATCGCGCCGACGCTTACGCCACCGAGACGCGGCAACTGTCGCTCGATCTGCTCAAGCGCGTGGGGAAAGGAGACGCTGCGCTGGTCACCGCGCTGGGCGCAGCCATCGAAGTGCATGCGCAGGCGCTGGCGGCCCGCAGCCGGCGCGCGGAGGCCATTGCCTACCTCCAGACCGAGATGGCTACTTGGGCCGGCACGCCCATAGCTCCCCGTATTCAGAAGAACCTCAATCTGTTGACCCTGGAGGGCAAGCCCGCGCCCACCCTGGACGTCAGCCGCTGGCTGGGTACGCGGCCCTCATCGCTGGCCGCGCTGAAGGGCCATCCGGTGCTGCTTTTCTTTTGGGCGCACTGGTGTGGGGACTGCAAAGCGGAGGCGCCCATTCTGGCGCGGTTGATGGCAACCTATGGTCCGAAAGGCCTGGTTCTGGTAGGACCCACGCAACTCTACGGATACACAGCCACTGGCGATGCCAACTCCGAAACGGAAACGCGGTACATCGACCAGGTCCGCCGGCAGTTTTACGCGCCGCTCGGAAACATGTCCGCACCCCTCAGCGCGGAGAACTTCCAAAGATACGGCTGTAGCACGACCCCGACCCTGGTGCTCTTGGACAGCGCGGGAATCGTACGACTGTATCACCCGGGCGCGATGAGCTACGATGCGCTGGCAGGCCAGGTCAGGCGCTTTTTAGGCGCCCAGGGCCATTCTTAGCTTGGCACTCGGCATAACTTTCCAGACAACGGATGAGGCTTTCCACGGCTGTTCGCCGGGAATAAAGCTCCACCAGTTTCTTGTTAATCGACTTAACGTCACGCGGAGATGTGTTATTAAACCCCAAATCGGCAGCCATCACCGTTCTTTTGTACCAAAAGTACTAGATCCCTTCAATACCCCCATCCGCGACCGGATAACACCACCCCCATTTAGGGGTACATGTGTTCTCGGAAGCGTCTTCAGCCCTGCAAGAATGCGGCGATCCGGTCGGCGTCGTTGGGTAACACTACGGGCTGATTGGCAAACCGGGAATGTATCGCGGCTCCGTCCGGAGCCTCCAGTTTTCCGGTGTGATAGCGGTAGATGTAATCGGGGTCCTTCAACAGGTTGCCGGTGAGAACCGCAACCACGTCGGCGCTGGCCGATATAG
>Ga0224555_1001594_pt1 | contig 30534 bp, 8 predicted proteins | sample 714S23034metaG_FD_180687 | JGI IMG/M metagenome (GOLD analysis project Ga0224555, IMG submission 180687) | Peat soil microbial communities from Stordalen Mire, Sweden - 717 S2 30-34 | ecosystem: Environmental > Terrestrial > Soil > Wetlands > Peat | place: Sweden: Norrbotten County, Stordalen...
CAGTACCGGCGCGGACCGAAATAGTCCCTCATCGCGCCGCCTCGCTCGCCTTTTTCTGCGCCGCCAACCGCTCCCGCGCGCGCTGCATCTTGGTCGCATCCACCCGCGCGATCTCCGCCCGTACCTCCGCCTCACCCGGAAGAGCATGATCGGGAAGCGGGCGAAGATTCAAGAACAACGCCCGCAACGCAAGAACCTCCGCCAGCAAAACTTCGCCCAAAAGATCGTCCGCTGCCCCACCGCCTGGACGGCCAGTCCCACCGTCCGGCGCAAGCAACCGCGCCCGGACCCACTCCGACAGCGTCAGATTCTCCGCCCGCGCCCGCGCCTCCAACGTCGCATACTCCGCGTCCGTGACCTTCGTGCCTACTGATTTTGTCCGCAAAGATGCCTTCACCATGCCGTCACTCCTTCGCCTTGTAGTTGTTCATCCCCGCAACCATCCGCGTGATGTACTCCCGCACCGCTGCCGATCGGCGCAAGATCGGGCGCGCGTTTGTCGCTGGCGATGGCGTTGCTGGTTGCGCCTGATTGCTGGCTGGGAACTGCTTCGACTGCTCCATGTATTCCTCGCTTTCATGGACGCTGCACGGCGGTTTTCAGCTAAGGGATGGAAAATCATCAAGTTACCCATCAGCAACCGGCGCGTGTTTATAGAATAGACCGGCTTACGCCATTTTTACTTTTAGTCGCTTGTTTTCTTATGGTTCGCGCTCGGTAACCTGTAAACACCTTATTTTTAGAGAGTTTTTCTTTTAGCTGCTTGATTCCATGATGGTTCCCGCAGGGGAACTTCAGGTTACTCTACAGCATCCATTCTGGGGTGATGTGTCCCCCTACTACCGATGCGAAGCAGCGCGATAGAGCCGCGATGAACGGGGCACAGCTTCTCAAGACTCAGAGTGATTCTTAAGGGCCGATGACCGGGCCACCTGCCGAAGGATGAGCCACCCTCATTGGTGGGAAGTCAAGGGTGCGCCACCCGCCCGGCCTCGGCTTCCTCCCGCTCAATTTCCGCCATGTATGCCGAAACCTCCCGGCGCGGTATGCGCCTATACAGGCTTAGCAACTCCGCGCATTCGCAACCAAATCCAAGGCGTATTGCCTGGACAAGCATCAGACGCTGTTGTGCATCCGGCCCCCCCCTAGGACCATGCCAAACCCCATTCAAATCCAACTCGGAACGTTCTTCTGGGACTATGACAACGGATGGGCATTCCCGTGCAACCTGCTGGAGAAACGTCCGCAGATCGGGGCTAAACCATTCCCAATTCATGGTGAGCCGTCCCTCTTCACTGGCTACGTATACCTGCTTACCTGAATCAGGCAACCTAGTGCTACAACCAAGACCTCCAACGCTACACGGCAATGAACGGATGTTATTGGAATAACTTTCCGCGACCGTCTGAGTAGGTTTGATCACCAACGATTCGACTATTTTGGGCTTAGGCCCGTATAAAAACACTTCGACAGTTCGGGCGGATATCGAAGCGATGTCCGAAGCTTCAAGCATGAGGACATCCGGCTCATTGAGGTCACCTTTTCCCCATCCTCGTCTCGCAAAAAGCCGAACGTACATCCGGTCAGCACCGCCCGCAATAACCCAGTTCAGGCGGGCGGATCTTCCGCGCCAAAGCAGAAACACAGTCAACGCAAGAAAAACCGGCATGCCGAGCCAGACCGCAGCCCGAGTCGAAACAATGAGGCTTACAGAGAGTGCGATCAACAGGCTCAGTACACACGCAATGCACGCGAGAGTCAGCGCGGACCAAACCACGCAAGCCAGTGCTCCCGCCGACGCGACGAACGTAGCTACTTCCGGTGAGTCAGATCGTACGAGTTTCATCGTCTTCTCTAGCGCCTCTTCTAAAAACCAAATGCAGCGCAGAGAACCGCAACGGGACCTGGCCACCCTGGGGGGCCAAACCCGAGCATGCCTATGGGTACTTGGGCTCTCGCGATTGCCTTTGCGACAAAGCAAAAAACTATTACCACAGCCCTTCCCACATTTGCGGCAGCTATCTCTAGAGGCGAACTGATTACTGCTGACTCAGCAAAGATGGATTCGATCACATCTACTCGTCCTGTCGGATCGATAGCGTTGACTGGATCGCCGCCCGCATAGAGATACTTATGCAGCGTCTTCGGATCGGTGGGCACCCCGTCCTCCGGATCGCGGCTAAGGAATCTACCCGTGTTGGGATTGTAGTATCTGGCGCGGAGGTAGTAGAGGGCGAGGTCTGAGTCGTATTGTTCGCCGCTACAGAACGACCTAACGCGATTCCCAGTCCATCCAGCCCGCAAGCCTAATGCGGTCGTGGAGTTGCAGACGTTCGGGGCCGGTTGCCATGCCTGATTTTTGGTCGAGACCCCCTGATGCGGTTTTTCAGCCCCAAGCCAGATCGCGGCCATGAAGCCGTCTGGGAGGCGCGCGCTGGAAGCTGTCTGCATGTGGCTCTGATTGTACGGCTTGAGGGGCTGGGACGGGCAACAGATGCCGCCTGGATGCGCTCATGGATCGCGGCGGCGGATTTTGGGCATAGGTATTCAACTTTAGCTGTAAATACACAACTAAAAGGGATAAGATTTCTGATTGTTTCGCATGTCTCTAACCGGACTGGAACCGGGCTGTTTGCGCAGCTATGTCGGGCCGGAAGCGGGCCGCTTGCGGGCAACTATTCGGACTGGATTCGAGAGCTATTCGTCCGGCTCTTGCTGCTCCTCTTCGGCCTCCCGGTCGAGAGCCGCAAGCAGGGCTTCGGCATCTGCATTGGAGGCTTTGAGCGACGGGTTTTCGCCTGGCTCCAGCAACGCTGCCGGATGCGTGGCGGCATGGACCTGTTGCAACGTGCGGATGGCAACCTGCGTGTAAATCTGCGTGCTCTTCAAGTCCTCGTGGCCAAGCATCTGCTGGATAAAGCGGATGTCGGCCCCGTTCTCGTGCATCAACGTGGCCATGGTGTGCCGGAACAAGTGGCAGGAGCCGGTCTTGCCCAGCTTGGCCGCGTCGATGCGCTGCCGGACCGCATAGCTCAGATGGCAGCGGCTGAACGGCTCACCCTGGGCGGTCAAGAACACCGTGAAGTCGTCCGGCTCGATGGCGAGTTGCGGACGGCTCTCCCGGATGTACTTCTGGAGCCACGCTATCGCCCGCTCGCCGATCGGCACATATCTGTCCTTGTTGCCTTTGCCCTGGCGAATCAGGATCAGGCCACGGTCCAGCGCGAGGTCGAAGAGTTTCAGATGGATGATTTCAAGGCGGCGCATTCCGGTTGAGTAAATAACCTCCATCAGTGCCCGGTCGCGCAGGCCGATTGGCTCCTCGATCTCGCACAGTTGCATGATCCGCTCGACCTCGGCGGCGGAGAAGATGTTCTTGGGCAGGCTGCGGCCCAGCCTGGGCAACTCGATCTCGGACGCCGGATTGTGCAGGATGTGGTTCTGCCGGGTCATCCACCGGAACCATACGCGCAAGGGCACAAGCCGCGTGTGCTGGCTGCGGAAGGTCAAGGGCTCCCCGTTCTTCTTGCGGTAAAAGAACAGGTATCGCTGATAGCGTTCGAGCACGGGCCGGGTGATTTCGATGGCGTCGCGCAAGCCGTGCTGATAGGCCCACTCGGTAAAGAAGCCGAGATGGACGCGGCGGCTGTGGATCGTGTTCGCCGAGTAGCCGCGCACACCGAGCGCGGCCAGATGCTCGTGCATCAGCAGTTCCAGCGGCGTCTTTGGCGCGGCTGGCTGCTTGCGCTTCTTCTCTACGCGGGCCATGCGCTGCCCTCCATTCTGCCGTTGCCTTTGCCGTTGGGCCGGGGCATAGGTACGACTACGATGGGAGTCTGCGGAGTGCTTTTAGTCTCGGCCCCCTTATATGCGTTTTTTGCGCTTTTATCGGAAAAATCGCCTTCCGCCCGCGTCATTGCTGGCGATTTCGCATCGTGACCTCCCCGTGACACCCCCATGACACCCCCGTGTCCGGCGGGTGACAACCCGGCCTCGAAGTGTGACACCCCCTCTTCCAACCGTGACCGGTCGGCATCCACGCGCACGGATTTTGCGCCGTAGCTCAACCCTGGCAACACCGGCTTGCCGTTCTCGTCCATCTCGAAATTGAGCGCATAGACGAAGCTTTGACCGGCTATGCCGCGATGCAGAGCCAAGTATTCAAGGTCTTCAAGGCGAGAGAGATGTTTCTTTAGCTGTGAGTCTCCCCAGCCGGTGAACTGCCGCACGGTGGCCCGCGTAAAGCGGTAATCCAGCCGCTCGATTTCGAGCCGTTCACATTCCGCGGTCACCATCTTGTCGATCAGCAGCAACAGGCGGCGCGTCTGTGTCTGCACATCGTCCAGCGAACGCATCAACACATGACTGGCAAGCTCCCAGGCCAGCTTCACGTCGGCTTCGGTCGCCTCGATGTACTCCAGCCGCACATCCTCTTCGACGCTGGTTTTGATCTCGCGCTGATGCTGATGCAACAGAGCGATAGCCTGGATCAGCGTCAAAAACTTCATGTGGTCGCGGCGTGTGCGCGTCATGGTGTCCGGGAAGCGCCGCTCTTTCAGGCACTCGATAACCACATCGACCGGGCGCAACAGCCGTTGCGCGTTGCGGTGCAGGCGCACGATCTTGTTCCGCCGCGTCCGCGCTTTCAAGCCTTCGAGCGTCTGCGCCTCGCGCTGCTTTTGGTGGATGGCCTGGGTCTGTTCGCGGTCCTCATTCACCGCCAACACAAGGCAACGATTCATCAGTTCCTCGTCCACCTCGTGCGCAGTGGTCGTAAGGAACAGCATCACCGGCCCCTCCACCGCGTACTCGTGCGTAACCAGCTTGCCGCTCACTGGGTCTTTGCCGGTGCTGGCGATATTCAGCTTGCCCTCCGACTGCAAGAGTTTGAGCGGATAGCTCGCGGCCTCCGCGCCCTGCTGCTCGGCGATGGCCAGTATCTTGTGTTTGAGATTCTTTTGCCCCATGTAGAAGAGAGCCTGGCCGGTCATCGCCGTGTACTCCTCTCGATGCTCCTCCGGTATGAAGTCGAGAACCGCTTCCATCAGCGCACTTTTGCCCGCAGACGAGGACGACTGCACCACGATGGCCAGCGGCTTCGCCAGCAGGCGCGACACCGCGGCCAGATAACTCACCTTCTTGTTGGTCTCCTCGCCCACTGCGCCGCAACGCTCGAAGTCTTCCAGCACACGGTCAAGCAAGCGCGGATCGCGCAGCAAGTCGAGCGCGGCCGCCTGCTCCTCGGCCGTTATCGCCTCCGGTTCCTCCTGCGGTGCGAGCGTCTTCGTAATACGCTCCCGCTGCAAGTCGCTGAGCACGGCCCACAGTTTGCCCACGTCGGCGTGCATCGTCTCTTCCTTCACCGCGAGCTCGTGCGCCGCCTGCTTGATGAACGCCGCCCGCCGCTGGAAGCTCTCCATGTCAAACGAATCGCCGTGATAGCAGTACTCCCCGCGCACGTTCTTGCCCGACACCTTCACGTTGACCTGCATCCGGCCCCGCGCTGTCGATTTCTCCAGCCACAGCACGCGGTACTCGCGCGGCCCGATGCTCACGCGCACTTCCTCGCCGTCTGTTTCGACCTTCGGCTCGGCGGGCACAGAGAGCGGCATGGGCCGCGATGGAGGCTCTTCGCAAGGCACCGTATTTACAGCTAAAGAAAAAACCTCTTGTGTCGGCGGCTCTGGCTTCGGCATGGGTTCCTCGATGATTTTTTCTTTAGCTGCTGCTTTTACTGCCGCTGGCTGCGGCTCGATGCTGGGGGCTGGCATTGGCTCCTCGATCTTTTTTTCTTTAGCTGTGCTTTTGGTTTTTGCTGGCAGTGGCTCGATGGCTGGCGCCGCCGCCGCTGCCGGTTCCGCCGCGATTCCTGTCTGGCTCACCGGCACGGCCACGCGCTCGGCGGGCGGCTGGCCTTTTCCCAGCCACGCCGCACGGTGCAACAGCACTCCAAGACTCTTCGCTGCTGGCGTCACTTTCTGCGCGTATTCATTGGCGTCTATGCCCTTCGGGAACTCCACGCGGAAGCACTCTATCCCCGACTGCATCAGATCCTCGGCCAGCTTCGCGGCGGCTTTGTTGCCCGCGTCATCGTTGTCATAGGCGATGTAAACCCGCTTCGTTCCGTGCTTCGCGAAGGCGGCCCGATGGTCGGCTGTGAAGCCGTTCACGCCGTAACTGGCCGTGACGTTGCGGTAGCCCGCGCACCAAAAAGTTAACGCGTCGATCAACGCTTCGCAGAGGATGATTTCCTTCGATGCGATCAGCGCTTCTTCATTCCATACGCCCCGATGTTCACCGGGAAGATACAAGTGCAGCGGCGTTCCCTCCCGCAACCGCGCCGTGATCTTCCGCCCGTACATCTCCATCACGTCGCCCGCAAGATTGAACACCGGCACAACCAGCGAACCATTGAAGTGCTCGTGCCCCGGCTTCTGGTTGCGCAGGATGCCAAGCTCTTTCAGCCGCGTCCGTTGCGCCTCGCCGGCGGCGCGGTTCGACGCCGGCAGATGGTAACTCAGTGTGCGGTTGGCGTAGCCCAGCCGGAAGTGCTCGACCATCTCCGCCGATTGCAGGCCGCGCTTCACAAGATACTGCTGCGCCTCCGGCTCCTTCTTCAGCGTCTCGTGGTAGTAGCTCACCACGATTTCCAGCAGCTTCTTGTCCTCCGCCCCGGCGTCGATCAACGGCGGCAGCTTCGGAACCGTGCTCTGTTTCACCGGCTTCCATCCCGATTCGTCCGGCCCGGCAGCTAACGGAAAATGTTCCCGCTTCAACATCTCCAGTGCGTGATGGAAACTGACCCCTTCGGCGCACTTCACCCACTCGATCACGTCGCCCTTGCACCCGCAGCCGAAGCATTGCCACTCGTTCTTTACCGGATCGATGCTCAGGCTGGGATTCCGGTCATCGTGGAACGGGCACAGGCCCATCAGGCTCCGCCCCGAACGGTGCAGCTTGATCCCCCGCGCCTCCGCCAGCCGCTGCACGGAAACCTCCCGCTTGATCCGCTCCTTCACGTCCTGGGGTACATAGGGCATTCCGTTGACCCTCGTTTCTGCCGTTTTCGGGCTTCCCGCAAAAAACCTGTCAAGAGGTTTTTCCTGTTTTTTTTGCGGTTTACAACTGTACTAATATATAAAGTATCTTACCGTATTTGTGAAGGGGATTATGCGAACATCTGTCGAGCACAGCCCGTACATTGGAAACATGCCGAAGAAGTCCAAGCTCACGCTGACCCCTATCGCCTCGGACGAGGAGACGCTCGGCCAGCGCCTCGCGCGGGTCCGCAAGGAACACGGCCTGTCTCAAGTCGCCCTGGCCGAGCGTACCGGCCTGATTCAAGTTCTCGTCTCCGACTATGAGCGCGGCAAGCTGCGTCTGCCTGCGGAGATGGCTATCCGCTTCGCCGAAGCTCTGGGTGTGACCACCGATGAGTTGCTACAGCCCCGCAAGAAGAGCCGCGCGGAGAAGACGACCAAGCAGCCAAGCATCAGGCTTGTCCGGCGCATGGAGCAGATTGAGAGCCTGCCCCTCTATCAGCAACGGGCCTTGCTGACGACCATCGACGCCTTCCTCGGCAACGCCGCCGAGTAGTCGCTCGATCAGACCTCGAACCCATCACGAACAAGGCCGGACACCGTCCGGCCTTTGTTGCATCTGCGTTCGATTCCGGGCCGGGAACCGGCCCCGCTAAGCCGTCAGGCTTAGGGATGGTGTCTTGGCCCCAACACTGCGCCAGATGCGCCACGGAACCACGAAAACGCCCTTGCACTGCACGCTTCATTGCTGGAACTCACCGCGCCGCCGTGGGCCGGGAGCCGTCGCCCTGGTCATGTGGAACATGAAAAGAAGACATTCTTTTCATAGCTGAAAAACAGCCGCAGCGGAGGCATCAGTCAAGGCCGACCGAAGGGAGCCGCGCAGCGGTCGGAGCGAAGCGCAGAGCCTTTACGGATGCCGGAGCGGAGGGTATCGCGCGGCAGCGCGACGGGAAGCTCACAGCGCCAGACAGACCCGCCGGAACGCCGCCAACTCGACAAGGAACTCATAAGCTCCCCCAGGAAACTTAACAGTTTCCTTTCAGGGATGGAGTATCGAAGTCATTCCGGCGCAAAGCGCCGCTCTCCCGGCGGCTCCGGCGGCAACAACCCCGCCAACAACCCCGCGTCGCCCCGACACTGTGTTTTCAACACGTTAACGCCGCAGGAACCTGAATCGGCACAGCCGCGCATAACTGCTTTAGTTTCAACGGTTGCCATATAGCAACCTGTAAACGCCAGCTTTTTCGCAGTTGTTGGCTGTAGGGCTCTGATTCCGCAGTGGTTGCTATATAGCAACCCAAGGTTGCTATTCAGCTCCCATTCTGGGGTAGTGTGTCCCCCTAATCCCCATGCGGAGCATGGTCGGGTTCACGATGCTGGATCAGAGCAGGATGGCGGGGGCGGAGACGGCTCCTTGCGGAGCCGTTCCTGCCGCCAACCACCGCTCAGTGGCCAAGAATGGAATGCAAGCGGGGGAGTTCGCTGACCAGACAAATACCAACAACAATCCCCCACAGGAACCAAAATGGGCGGTTTTTCCAGTCCAAGAAACTGGCGATAGCAAGTGGGGCGACGATAAGCAGCTCACTGTCTGTAACAGACTTTGAGGTATGCACGTTCCACGCGAGAAGGCAGAGTAGCATCGCAGCAATCGGAAGCCTTTCCCTGTAGGGATAGGTTTTGAGAGAGTGCGAAAGTCTTAGGAGCGGATTCATCAGCCCATTTCCTCGTTCTGTAGGTCGTTGCTATGCCGGAGGCCGTTCTTCAAAACCATTTAATCGGCGGAGGTCCGGGGAAAGGTGCGAGGCGGGTGCATGCATAGCCGAAAGCCAAACTGATTGCGGTTTTGGTTGGGTCGCTAATCTTATTTTCTGCCTCCACTCGGGCTACCACAAAGCTCACCGCGCCGCAAACAAGAACCTTTGAAATACCAGTGGCTTCTCCCGCTGCCGCTATCAATTCAAAGGCATACTGAGCGGTAAGGTAAGCTTGCCCTGCGGCCATCTGAAGCAACGCAATGGCCGCTGTAGCCTGTCCCGCCAAAGCTGAGAGTGCTACCTCGGTCGGCGTGGCAATAACTGTGATGGTGAAGATGGTCTCAATCGAGTCCGCCCGTCCACTCGGATCGATCCTGTTCACCGGATCGCCGCCTGCGTACAGATACTTATGCAAGGATTGTGGATCGGTTGGATCGCCCTCTAACGGATCGCGGGAGAGGAACCTACCGGTGTTGGGATTGTAGTATCTGGCGCGCAGATAATACAGGCTCAAGTCGGAGTCGAACTGTTCGCCGCTACAGAACGACCTAACGCGATTCCCAGTCCATCCAGCCCGCAAGCCTAATGCGGTCGTGGAGTTGCAGACGTTCGGGGCCGGTTGCCATGCCTGATTTTTGGTCGAGACCCCCTGATGCGGTTTTTCAGCCCCAAGCCAGATCGCGGCCATGAAGCCGTCTGGGAGGCGCGCGCTGGAAGCTGTCTGCATGTGGCTCTGATTGTACGGCTTGAGGGGCTGGGACGGGCAACAGATGCCGCCTGGATGCGCTCATGGATCGCGGCGGCGGATTTTGGGCATAGGTATTCAACTTTAGCTGTAAATACACAACTAAAAGGGATAAGATTTCTGATTGTTTCGCATGTCTCTAACCGGACTGGAACCGGGCTGTTTGCGCAGCTATGTCGGGCCGGAAGCGGGCCGCTTGCGGGCAACTATTCGGACTGGATTCGAGAGCTATTCGTCCGGCTCTTGCTGCTCCTCTTCGGCCTCCCGGTCGAGAGCCGCAAGCAGGGCTTCGGCATCTGCATTGGAGGCTTTGAGCGACGGGTTTTCGCCTGGCTCCAGCAACGCTGCCGGATGCGTGGCGGCATGGACCTGTTGCAACGTGCGGATGGCAACCTGCGTGTAAATCTGCGTGCTCTTCAAGTCCTCGTGGCCAAGCATCTGCTGGATAAAGCGGATGTCGGCCCCGTTCTCGTGCATCAACGTGGCCATGGTGTGCCGGAACAAGTGGCAGGAGCCGGTCTTGCCCAGCTTGGCCGCGTCGATGCGCTGCCGGACCGCATAGCTCAGATGGCAGCGGCTGAACGGCTCACCCTGGGCGGTCAAGAACACCGTGAAGTCGTCCGGCTCGATGGCGAGTTGCGGACGGCTCTCCCGGATGTACTTCTGGAGCCACGCTATCGCCCGCTCGCCGATCGGCACATATCTGTCCTTGTTGCCTTTGCCCTGGCGAATCAGGATCAGGCCACGGTCCAGCGCGAGGTCGAAGAGTTTCAGATGGATGATTTCAAGGCGGCGCATTCCGGTTGAGTAAATAACCTCCATCAGTGCCCGGTCGCGCAGGCCGATTGGCTCCTCGATCTCGCACAGTTGCATGATCCGCTCGACCTCGGCGGCGGAGAAGATGTTCTTGGGCAGGCTGCGGCCCAGCCTGGGCAACTCGATCTCGGACGCCGGATTGTGCAGGATGTGGTTCTGCCGGGTCATCCACCGGAACCATACGCGCAAGGGCACAAGCCGCGTGTGCTGGCTGCGGAAGGTCAAGGGCTCCCCGTTCTTCTTGCGGTAAAAGAACAGGTATCGCTGATAGCGTTCGAGCACGGGCCGGGTGATTTCGATGGCGTCGCGCAAGCCGTGCTGATAGGCCCACTCGGTAAAGAAGCCGAGATGGACGCGGCGGCTGTGGATCGTGTTCGCCGAGTAGCCGCGCACACCGAGCGCGGCCAGATGCTCGTGCATCAGCAGTTCCAGCGGCGTCTTTGGCGCGGCTGGCTGCTTGCGCTTCTTCTCTACGCGGGCCATGCGCTGCCCTCCATTCTGCCGTTGCCTTTGCCGTTGGGCCGGGGCATAGGTACGACTACGATGGGAGTCTGCGGAGTGCTTTTAGTCTCGGCCCCCTTATATGCGTTTTTTGCGCTTTTATCGGAAAAATCGCCTTCCGCCCGCGTCATTGCTGGCGATTTCGCATCGTGACCTCCCCGTGACACCCCCATGACACCCCCGTGTCCGGCGGGTGACAACCCGGCCTCGAAGTGTGACACCCCCTCTTCCAACCGTGACCGGTCGGCATCCACGCGCACGGATTTTGCGCCGTAGCTCAACCCTGGCAACACCGGCTTGCCGTTCTCGTCCATCTCGAAATTGAGCGCATAGACGAAGCTTTGACCGGCTATGCCGCGATGCAGAGCCAAGTATTCAAGGTCTTCAAGGCGAGAGAGATGTTTCTTTAGCTGTGAGTCTCCCCAGCCGGTGAACTGCCGCACGGTGGCCCGCGTAAAGCGGTAATCCAGCCGCTCGATTTCGAGCCGTTCACATTCCGCGGTCACCATCTTGTCGATCAGCAGCAACAGGCGGCGCGTCTGTGTCTGCACATCGTCCAGCGAACGCATCAACACATGACTGGCAAGCTCCCAGGCCAGCTTCACGTCGGCTTCGGTCGCCTCGATGTACTCCAGCCGCACATCCTCTTCGACGCTGGTTTTGATCTCGCGCTGATGCTGATGCAACAGAGCGATAGCCTGGATCAGCGTCAAAAACTTCATGTGGTCGCGGCGTGTGCGCGTCATGGTGTCCGGGAAGCGCCGCTCTTTCAGGCACTCGATAACCACATCGACCGGGCGCAACAGCCGTTGCGCGTTGCGGTGCAGGCGCACGATCTTGTTCCGCCGCGTCCGCGCTTTCAAGCCTTCGAGCGTCTGCGCCTCGCGCTGCTTTTGGTGGATGGCCTGGGTCTGTTCGCGGTCCTCATTCACCGCCAACACAAGGCAACGATTCATCAGTTCCTCGTCCACCTCGTGCGCAGTGGTCGTAAGGAACAGCATCACCGGCCCCTCCACCGCGTACTCGTGCGTAACCAGCTTGCCGCTCACTGGGTCTTTGCCGGTGCTGGCGATATTCAGCTTGCCCTCCGACTGCAAGAGTTTGAGCGGATAGCTCGCGGCCTCCGCGCCCTGCTGCTCGGCGATGGCCAGTATCTTGTGTTTGAGATTCTTTTGCCCCATGTAGAAGAGAGCCTGGCCGGTCATCGCCGTGTACTCCTCTCGATGCTCCTCCGGTATGAAGTCGAGAACCGCTTCCATCAGCGCACTTTTGCCCGCAGACGAGGACGACTGCACCACGATGGCCAGCGGCTTCGCCAGCAGGCGCGACACCGCGGCCAGATAACTCACCTTCTTGTTGGTCTCCTCGCCCACTGCGCCGCAACGCTCGAAGTCTTCCAGCACACGGTCAAGCAAGCGCGGATCGCGCAGCAAGTCGAGCGCGGCCGCCTGCTCCTCGGCCGTTATCGCCTCCGGTTCCTCCTGCGGTGCGAGCGTCTTCGTAATACGCTCCCGCTGCAAGTCGCTGAGCACGGCCCACAGTTTGCCCACGTCGGCGTGCATCGTCTCTTCCTTCACCGCGAGCTCGTGCGCCGCCTGCTTGATGAACGCCGCCCGCCGCTGGAAGCTCTCCATGTCAAACGAATCGCCGTGATAGCAGTACTCCCCGCGCACGTTCTTGCCCGACACCTTCACGTTGACCTGCATCCGGCCCCGCGCTGTCGATTTCTCCAGCCACAGCACGCGGTACTCGCGCGGCCCGATGCTCACGCGCACTTCCTCGCCGTCTGTTTCGACCTTCGGCTCGGCGGGCACAGAGAGCGGCATGGGCCGCGATGGAGGCTCTTCGCAAGGCACCGTATTTACAGCTAAAGAAAAAACCTCTTGTGTCGGCGGCTCTGGCTTCGGCATGGGTTCCTCGATGATTTTTTCTTTAGCTGCTGCTTTTACTGCCGCTGGCTGCGGCTCGATGCTGGGGGCTGGCATTGGCTCCTCGATCTTTTTTTCTTTAGCTGTGCTTTTGGTTTTTGCTGGCAGTGGCTCGATGGCTGGCGCCGCCGCCGCTGCCGGTTCCGCCGCGATTCCTGTCTGGCTCACCGGCACGGCCACGCGCTCGGCGGGCGGCTGGCCTTTTCCCAGCCACGCCGCACGGTGCAACAGCACTCCAAGACTCTTCGCTGCTGGCGTCACTTTCTGCGCGTATTCATTGGCGTCTATGCCCTTCGGGAACTCCACGCGGAAGCACTCTATCCCCGACTGCATCAGATCCTCGGCCAGCTTCGCGGCGGCTTTGTTGCCCGCGTCATCGTTGTCATAGGCGATGTAAACCCGCTTCGTTCCGTGCTTCGCGAAGGCGGCCCGATGGTCGGCTGTGAAGCCGTTCACGCCGTAACTGGCCGTGACGTTGCGGTAGCCCGCGCACCAAAAAGTTAACGCGTCGATCAACGCTTCGCAGAGGATGATTTCCTTCGATGCGATCAGCGCTTCTTCATTCCATACGCCCCGATGTTCACCGGGAAGATACAAGTGCAGCGGCGTTCCCTCCCGCAACCGCGCCGTGATCTTCCGCCCGTACATCTCCATCACGTCGCCCGCAAGATTGAACACCGGCACAACCAGCGAACCATTGAAGTGCTCGTGCCCCGGCTTCTGGTTGCGCAGGATGCCAAGCTCTTTCAGCCGCGTCCGTTGCGCCTCGCCGGCGGCGCGGTTCGACGCCGGCAGATGGTAACTCAGTGTGCGGTTGGCGTAGCCCAGCCGGAAGTGCTCGACCATCTCCGCCGATTGCAGGCCGCGCTTCACAAGATACTGCTGCGCCTCCGGCTCCTTCTTCAGCGTCTCGTGGTAGTAGCTCACCACGATTTCCAGCAGCTTCTTGTCCTCCGCCCCGGCGTCGATCAACGGCGGCAGCTTCGGAACCGTGCTCTGTTTCACCGGCTTCCATCCCGATTCGTCCGGCCCGGCAGCTAACGGAAAATGTTCCCGCTTCAACATCTCCAGTGCGTGATGGAAACTGACCCCTTCGGCGCACTTCACCCACTCGATCACGTCGCCCTTGCACCCGCAGCCGAAGCATTGCCACTCGTTCTTTACCGGATCGATGCTCAGGCTGGGATTCCGGTCATCGTGGAACGGGCACAGGCCCATCAGGCTCCGCCCCGAACGGTGCAGCTTGATCCCCCGCGCCTCCGCCAGCCGCTGCACGGAAACCTCCCGCTTGATCCGCTCCTTCACGTCCTGGGGTACATAGGGCATTCCGTTGACCCTCGTTTCTGCCGTTTTCGGGCTTCCCGCAAAAAACCTGTCAAGAGGTTTTTCCTGTTTTTTTTGCGGTTTACAACTGTACTAATATATAAAGTATCTTACCGTATTTGTGAAGGGGATTATGCGAACATCTGTCGAGCACAGCCCGTACATTGGAAACATGCCGAAGAAGTCCAAGCTCACGCTGACCCCTATCGCCTCGGACGAGGAGACGCTCGGCCAGCGCCTCGCGCGGGTCCGCAAGGAACACGGCCTGTCTCAAGTCGCCCTGGCCGAGCGTACCGGCCTGATTCAAGTTCTCGTCTCCGACTATGAGCGCGGCAAGCTGCGTCTGCCTGCGGAGATGGCTATCCGCTTCGCCGAAGCTCTGGGTGTGACCACCGATGAGTTGCTACAGCCCCGCAAGAAGAGCCGCGCGGAGAAGACGACCAAGCAGCCAAGCATCAGGCTTGTCCGGCGCATGGAGCAGATTGAGAGCCTGCCCCTCTATCAGCAACGGGCCTTGCTGACGACCATCGACGCCTTCCTCGGCAACGCCGCCGAGTAGTCGCTCGATCAGACCTCGAACCCATCACGAACAAGGCCGGACACCGTCCGGCCTTTGTTGCATCTGCGTTCGATTCCGGGCCGGGAACCGGCCCCGCTAAGCCGTCAGGCTTAGGGATGGTGTCTTGGCCCCAACACTGCGCCAGATGCGCCACGGAACCACGAAAACGCCCTTGCACTGCACGCTTCATTGCTGGAACTCACCGCGCCGCCGTGGGCCGGGAGCCGTCGCCCTGGTCATGTGGAACATGAAAAGAAGACATTCTTTTCATAGCTGAAAAACAGCCGCAGCGGAGGCATCAGTCAAGGCCGACCGAAGGGAGCCGCGCAGCGGTCGGAGCGAAGCGCAGAGCCTTTACGGATGCCGGAGCGGAGGGTATCGCGCGGCAGCGCGACGGGAAGCTCACAGCGCCAGACAGACCCGCCGGAACGCCGCCAACTCGACAAGGAACTCATAAGCTCCCCCAGGAAACTTAACAGTTTCCTTTCAGGGATGGAGTATCGAAGTCATTCCGGCGCAAAGCGCCGCTCTCCCGGCGGCTCCGGCGGCAACAACCCCGCCAACAACCCCGCGTCGCCCCGACACTGTGTTTTCAACACGTTAACGCCGCAGGAACCTGAATCGGCACAGCCGCGCATAACTGCTTTAGTTTCAACGGTTGCCATATAGCAACCTGTAAACGCCAGCTTTTTCGCAGTTGTTGGCTGTAGGGCTCTGATTCCGCAGTGGTTGCTATATAGCAACCCAAGGTTGCTATTCAGCTCCCATTCTGGGGTAGTGTGTCCCCCTAATCCCCATGCGGAGCATGGTCGGGTTCACGATGCTGGATCAGAGCAGGATGGCGGGGGCGGAGACGGCTCCTTGCGGAGCCGTTCCTGCCGCCAACCACCGCTCAGTGGCCAAGAATGGAATGCAAGCGGGGGAGTTCGCTGACCAGACAAATACCAACAACAATCCCCCACAGGAACCAAAATGGGCGGTTTTTCCAGTCCAAGAAACTGGCGATAGCAAGTGGGGCGACGATAAGCAGCTCACTGTCTGTAACAGACTTTGAGGTATGCACGTTCCACGCGAGAAGGCAGAGTAGCATCGCAGCAATCGGAAGCCTTTCCCTGTAGGGATAGGTTTTGAGAGAGTGCGAAAGTCTTAGGAGCGGATTCATCAGCCCATTTCCTCGTTCTGTAGGTCGTTGCTATGCCGGAGGCCGTTCTTCAAAACCATTTAATCGGCGGAGGTCCGGGGAAAGGTGCGAGGCGGGTGCATGCATAGCCGAAAGCCAAACTGATTGCGGTTTTGGTTGGGTCGCTAATCTTATTTTCTGCCTCCACTCGGGCTACCACAAAGCTCACCGCGCCGCAAACAAGAACCTTTGAAATACCAGTGGCTTCTCCCGCTGCCGCTATCAATTCAAAGGCATACTGAGCGGTAAGGTAAGCTTGCCCTGCGGCCATCTGAAGCAACGCAATGGCCGCTGTAGCCTGTCCCGCCAAAGCTGAGAGTGCTACCTCGGTCGGCGTGGCAATAACTGTGATGGTGAAGATGGTCTCAATCGAGTCCGCCCGTCCACTCGGATCGATCCTGTTCACCGGATCGCCGCCTGCGTACAGATACTTATGCAAGGATTGTGGATCGGTTGGATCGCCCTCTAACGGATCGCGGGAGAGGAACCTACCGGTGTTGGGATTGTAGTATCTGGCGCGCAGATAATACAGGCTCAAGTCGGAGTCGAACTGTTCGCCGCGATAGAGGTAATTGTTCGGCGTGGTGCCTTGCTTGGTGAACGAGTTGCCGTATGCGTCGTACTCGTACTCGTCGGTCGGCGTTCCGGTAGAGTCGGTCAGCTGGCGAACGCTGCCCGCGCCGTCGTATACATAGAAGCTGGGCGTCCATGCGCTATTGCCAGTAACAGTTGGGCTGAGGTATTGGCTGATGCGCTGCAACCCATAAGTGTACACCCGCTGGACCGCTCCGCCAACCTTCTCCTCCAACACCTGCGGCAGGCCGGTGGGGTTGACATCGTCCTCCACCAGATACCACGTCGTGACGCTGGTAGTGCCGCTGTTCACCGTCTTCGCAACGCGGTTGCCGAAGGCGTCGTAGGCCATGGTGATCGTCTTGCCGTTGCCGGTGGCGGAGGTCATGTGGTTTTCGGAGTCGTAGGTGTAGCTGTTGCCATTGGCGGCCAGGGTGGTGTTGCCGTTGGAGTCGTAGGTCTCCGACGAAAGCTGATCGTCGGCGTTGTAACTGCCCGCGATTGGATTGAAGCCGCTGAAGTTCGAGTTGGCCGCGGTGCGATTGCCGACCGGGTCAAGCGTATATGTCGCGCTGCCGTTGTTGCCGCCGTTATTGCTCGTGTCGCCGGTGATGGTTTCATTGGTCAACCGGTAGATGCCATCGTAACTCCAGTTGACGGTGCGGCCACTGGTCTCCGTTGCCTGAGTGCGATTGCCCGTAAGCCCGAGTTGGTAGGAGTAGTTGATCACCGGCGGAGTTGACTGAGGGGAATAGACAAGCTCGGTGAGCCGGTTCATTGAATCGTAGGTGAAGGTCGAGGTCAATCCGCTGGGATATTTCACCGTGGCCACGTTGCTGGCTTGGTCGTAGGTGTAGTCGGTGGTGTTCTGGCCGGGCAGATTGTTATCCACAACCGTGCTGAGGCGATTGAGGCCGTCGTAGGTGTACGAGACCCAGGCGCCGCCCGTGTTGGAGGATTGTATGCTTTCCACTTGACCCGCCGGGTAGTACGTATAGCTCAGTTTACCCTGCGGCGTCGCCTTGGTGCTGAGCCTGTCAAGGCTGTCATAGGTGTAGTTCGTGGTGTGGCTGCCGACCGCCGAGGTAAGGTACTTGCCGGTGGCCGTGTAAGTGAAGCTGACCGTCGGCTCGCCCGGCGTCGAGCGGGTCAGCAGGCGATTGAGCGCGTCGTAGGTGTAAGTCGTCGTCACGCCGTTGAAGTGGGTGAGCGTTTGCAGATTTCCGGCGGCGTCGTAGGTGCGCGTCTCTTTGAGAGTCTGATCGGGCAGCGTCTTCTGAGTCAGTTGGTTGAGCACGTTGAAGAGGTTGCTGGTTGTGTCGATGCGCTCATCTGTCAGGCCGGTCAGGTTGCCGAGCGGGTCGTAGCCGTAGGAGTTGGTGTTGTGCGATGGGTCAGGATGGTTGAGCTGGACGACAGTATTGAGTTGGTTACCAGCGTCGTAGGTGTACTGAACGACCGCGCCTGCCTGATCGGTGACGCTGGCCAGATTGCCGGGGCCGTCGTAGGTGTTGACGATGGTGGTTTTATCCGGATTGGCCGTTTTGATGAGCCGCTTGCGGGCGTCGTAAGCGAATTGAGACGTGTTGTTGTTGGCGTCGGTGGAGGAGATGCGATTGCCGGCGTCGTCATAACTATAAGTAAAGTTGCCCTTGACGCCCGCGATGGCGACGAGGCGGCCAGCGGCGTCGTAGGTATAGCTGGTGGTGTGGCTGAGGGCGTCGGTCTCGCTGACCTTGCGGCTGGCGTCGTCGTACTCGTAGGAAGTGGTGCTGGGAGTCGATGAGCCTGAGCCGCGCGTGACGGAGGTCAGACGACCGGCGAGATCGTATGCGTTCAGCGTGACGTTGCCCGCCTGATCGGTCTCCGTGAGCACGTTGTTGCGGAAGTCGAAGCTCTGCTTTTTTGCGCTTCCGTCTGGATAGTCCGTCTCAACAAGACGGTTCAGAGCGTCGTAGACGTAGCTGGTAATGTAGCCGCGCGCATCGGTGTCGGTGATTTTGTTGCCGTTGGCGTCGTAGGTGGAGCTGGTGGTGCGGCTGAGCGGCGCGGCGGTCTGCGTGAGATTGCCCAGGGCATCGTATGTGTAGCTGGTGGTGGAGGCAGGGCCGCCGGTGGGCGACGCGGGCGTGGGCGTGACCACGGAAGTCTTCTGGCCGAGGGAGTTGTAGACGTAAGAAGTTGTCCGGCCGAGCGCATCGATGCGGCTGGCCATGTTGCCGCTGCCGTCGTAGGTGAACTGCGAGGCCTTGGCCGGGTTAACGCTGATGTCAAAGCCGATGGCGCCGGCAGAGAGGGTCTGGTTGGGGTTGAAGATGAAGCTGGCCAGGGCGCCGATGGAGTCGGTGACGCTTTGCGGGTTATAGTTGGCGTCGTAGTTGAAGGCGCGCACGTTGCCCAGCTCGTCGGTGGTCGATGTCGGCTCGCTGTATTGGTTGTATTGCGTGGTGCTGGTGGTGTTGTGGCTGGTCGGCGTCGCCGGGTAGGTGGAGGAGGTCTTGTTGCCGCTGGCGTCATAAGTTGCGGTGGTGGTGTGGCCCAGCGGGTCAGTGGTCGAGATCAGGTTGTGGTTGGCGTCGTAGACGTTGGTGGTGGTGTGGTTGAGCGGATCAGTGGAGCTGAGCAACATTCCATAGTTGTCGTAGACCATGGTCGCCGTGCCGGCGATGCCGCTGGCGTCTGGCGGATAGGTAATGGTGGTCACGCCTGTGTTGGGGACGCTAACGCCATTAATAATGCTGGTGGTCGACAGTATGTAGGCGTAACTCGTAGTGTTGTTGAATGCGTCGGTCACGCTCTTCAAGCGGCCATTTAACGGAAGTCCATTGGGATCGGTGTCGGCGGCAGTGAAGTAACTCGAAGTGGGCAGTGGATTGCTGCGAGCATCGGTGCCGCTGAGATACAGGTGATTCGCGTCGTAGGTGTAGGTGCTGGGTTGTGGCGTGTTGGGGTAGGTGACGGTGGCGAGATTGCCGTATTGGTCGTAGCCATACTGATAGATGTTGCCCTGCGGATCGGTAATCTGCGTGATGCGGTTGCTGGAGTCTCGCACAAAGAGCACGTTGAGGCCGGTGGTGCTGGTGATGCCATTCGCGGTGATGGTCAGCCCGTTGCCGCTGCGATCCTGGATGGATTGCAAGTTGCCTGCCGCGCTGATGGTGTACGAGGTTCCGTTGGGATCGGTGTAGACGTATCCAGTCGTAGTGAATTGGGTGCTGCTTTGGTAGCAAAGCCACATAGCGCCGTCGGGAACCACCATATTAAAGACCTGGCCGCAACTCGATCCGCTATCCGTAAGCTTTCCGTAGAGGCCTGGCTCAGGAGTGTAGGCCACATAGTAGTAAGGGAAGAACCCGCCTCCATTCTGCGGTGCGAGATAGAAGGTCTTTCGTTGCCCACCCAGCGTAAAGGTCACATTGCCTGCATTGTCCACCGCGAGGTTTACATTGATGCCGAGATTCCAGCCATAGCCGAAGTCGCCGCTTGTGCCGGCATTGAGGCTGTCGTAGGTGCGTTGGATGTTGATGGCAAGCCCGGTGGCGGGGACAACCAGGTCCGTCACGGTTGCCGTGACGCGGCCCGGCTTGTAGTTTCCGGCAACGGTGACCGGCACGAGACCGTATTGCTGCTCGCCGTTCGCGTCAGTGGCCTGGAGCTGAATCCAATAGGTGCCGTTAACAAGCGTCGTAGTGTCCAGCGTGCCGATCTGGCCCGAGCCGGCGGTATTTGCATTCAGCACTGTGACATTGTTGGTATTGTTCGCCGGATAGTAAGTAAGGATACCGCTCTGTAGCACAATTCCCGACGCGAGTGTTATGGGGACCACGCCAGTAACGGTAGAGCCGTACACCGGGCTTCCGATCCATCCCTGCGGATCTTGTACGGGAGGATAAACCGTAACTTGCCACTTTACAGAGCCTCTGTTTCCTGTTGCATCGCTTGCGCTCAGTTGCAGTACGTAGCTTCCCACATCGCTGAAAGCGGCGGTTGTAGAGGCTTGATTTGAATTGGCAAAGGTGACCGTTCCAGGGCCGCTGACCTGACTCCAGGTTATTGTAGGCGTAAGTCCAGCGCTGTCGGTGACGGTTCCGTTCAGTTGCAGAGTGTTCGGCATCGTGACCGTAGTGTTCGCCGAAATGCCTATAGTAATTATGCCGCCGGAAGAAGAGTTAAGTCCCGACCATTGGTTATTATATATGTTGGAGAAAACAATATTCCGGTTGGCAGAATCAACGGCCATGACGTTGTAAGTCCCATTATTTCCATGGTAGTAATTGAAAAAGCCTTGACCAGTGATATCGGTCGTTCCGCTCAATTGGAAGTTGTCGACACCCCAGACGTAGAACCCGGTATTCGCGTTGAATACAGGGTTTCCGGAGGCATCAGTCGCCAACACAAAATAACCCTGCCTATCCTCCAATTGCTCCCTCAATTGCAGTAGCAAATTACCTGCCGGCGGCGGGGTCGGATAATTGATCCACATGAGGCTGCTTTGACTGGACGCAAGAGTTGGCGCGCCGGACAGAAATGCCTGAGCCTGCAAACTATCAATTCCTTGGTTAAACCCGCTATAGATGAACGTAGCTGTTCCGGTGGAATCGGTAGTAGCCTGCAACTGTTGCGCATTGGCTCCGGTTACATTGAGAATCACAGGCACGTTGGGCGTAGGCTTTCCAGAAGCATCTGTTACCAGCGCATTGAACGTAATAGGCTGATTCAATGGATACGATGAAGTGGTGGTGTACAGCGTCGGGAAATATGTTCCATTCCACAACTGAACGCCCGTAATGGATGCCTGATCGCCGTCTGCATTGACGAGTGGACTGATTGGATAATTAGCCGAAGCAGTACCGCTCTGATAGGCAATACTTACGCTTTCACCTTGCGTGAGACCAGTGGCCGCGACAACTGGATTTGTGCCGTCAAGTATGCCGTTTTGGATATTTGGAGCATAAATGCCATACTGATAGTTGTTGTTCAGCCCTCCAGTCACCCAGGTCCAAGGCATAGCCGTGGCCGGAACCGGTACTGGATTCCCATTAACTTGCACAACATACCCTGGGCCGCCATTGGCAACAAAATAGGCGCTATCAACCCCCAACTGAAGTTGCGTCGCTCCAGTCGGCACAATAAACTCTCTCTGACTTGCGCCGATGGCTATAGGTTCGATGACTGCTCCATTGCTGTCTGTGAATGCTCCTATCAATCCGGCCTTACCGAGCGCTGGCGGCGCCATCAGAGTAATGCTTTCTGCAGGAGTCGGCGGCACTGGAAGAACCCAGGAAGCAGAGACGTTGTTTGACGTCAATAATTGGCCGTTAACGACTGCTGTGGCCTGAACCGTGTCACTTCCGCTGTTGGCCCCAGTGTAAGAATAAGTGGCGATTCCGTTACTGCCGGTGGTGCTGCTGCCAACATTGCTGTTCGCGCCGCCTACAGTGAAATTCACTGTCACCCCAATTTCCGGTGTGCCGTTCTGATCTTGGAGTGTGGCTGAAAACGTCTGCGAACTTCCTATTGCGTATGGAGATTGGCCCGACGCCGCCAGAGTGATGGGGGAAGGTGGTGGCAGCAATGTCACGGCAGCATTACCTATCGTTGTGCCGCTCGCGGAATTCAACGCGGTAATTGCAACGGACTGTTGTCCTGTCACAATTTCGGGAGCAGTGTAGAGACCGTTCGATGTGAGTGTGCCTTGTGAACTCGATGACATTGTCCAGACGACAGAGGCATTGCATGAAATCGTTGCCGCAAACTGCTGGCTCTGCGCTGCGTAGAGGCTAATAGCAGAAGGAACAACCAGAGCCGAACTGGCAGGCTTGAACGTGTAGAAAGAGGAAGGCGAACTTTGGTTGTTGTACTCCGTTTGAATCCAATCGCCTGACCTGGGAGTATTCGATACGGTGACCTCGTCAAGATCTCCGTTGAAATATATCCAATCTTGGTTTCCATTATCATATTCAAATGTATCTACCGTCCCAACAAAGTACGCATAATCCTGACTGTAACCGCCAGGAAACGCCCCTTGCGCAGATCCTACATTCTGTCCATCAACGTACAACACTTCTGTGCCGCTAGTGGCGAAAGTCCAGACCGCATAATGCCAATTGTTGTCGTTATAGGCTATCGGCGAAATAATCCCACCGGCGTTTACACGACCGTTGTCATCAATGTATATCATTGAGTCCCATCCATAGTCAGGCGTATCTCCTGGTTCCATGGGACCGTTTGAGATGCAGACGAAAAAGTAATTAGTGCAGGTTATACTGCTGGATTGATTTAATAGGCCTCCCATTGATGCTGTTTTAAACCAAACGCCAAACGTCATGGAAAGGGAGGTCGTGTTATTCGTGTTGGGCAAACCAACATTGTTGTATACGCCGGTTGGGAAATTCGGGAAATCGGTCTCGGGAATCTGTATATAGCTGGACGCTCCGTTAAAGCTGCCCGCCCCATCGATCTCACCAGAAGCCGGCAATATCGACGTAAGTGTTCCACTGTTACCGTTGACGGTTGAGTCTGTTGCGACGCCTGTTCCCGTATTTGCCAAATGATAGACGGCTGTATAGTTGCTGTTCCACACGCCGATTGGGTTCTGTTGCGAGGCAATTATATTGGGATTCCCATAAAACACGTATATGACTGTGTCCGCGGTGTGCGACAGTGTCGGGATGCGCACCCATGCGATCACCTGGCCTATGAGCGGATTGTACGCCTCCATCTCGTGATCCAGCTTGGTGAGGCCATTTGGATCAGTACTGAAGATGATGTCATAACCGTTAAAGTTTGCAACGTGGCCTCCATTCGACGTGAATGCAAGGTCGGCGTCTGTCGTGTTGAACAGGAACGGGAAGTTAGTTTGATCCGAGTTGGGAACCTTTGTGTGGTCGATGACAATGACCCGTTGATATCCGTATCCGCTCGATACGCATTGCGTTGGAGTGAGTGTAATCGTGGCCGAAGCGGACTGAGCCATATCTGCTTGGCTGGTCGCTGAGATCGTCACCGTCTGCTCTGTGGTGACCACCGGCGGCGCAGTGTATAGTCCTGCCGCGTTGATCGTGCCCGTTCCAGCGGGAGTAATCGTCCACGTCACAGCGGTGTTGCTGGTGTTGGCCACGCTAGCGGTCAACTGCTGCGTCTCGCCGGCGTGAAGCGTAGCACTCGAAGGAGTCACGCTGACTGACCCCGGAATCACCGGGGCCGACGCAGCCAAGGTAATCGTGGCCGAGGCCGACTGGGTCGTGTTCGCAACGCTTGTCGCCGTTATATAGATCGTCTGCTGCGTCGTTCCGCTGGCAGGCGCAGTGTACAGGCCCGAGGCACTGATCGTACCCACTCCTGTAGGGTTAGTGGAAACAGAACAAGCTGCTGTTTCTGCGCAGGAAATCGTCCACGTCACGGCCGTATTGTTGGTGTTAGCCACATTGGCGGTGAACTGCTGTGTCTGCCCGCCGTAGAGCAACGCGCTGGGCGGAGTCACGCTCACCGACACGGGAGGCATCAGGAAAACCGTCGCCGAGATCGATTGGCTGGAGTCTCCCAGGATGGTCGCCGTGACGGGCACCGTCTGTTGCGATGAGATGCTGTTCGGTGCAGTATAAATCCCATTTGCTGTGAGCGTGCCTGGCATGCCCGACGGCATGGACCAGATTACAGCGGGAGAGCTGCACGTACCTGCCGCCGAGCCCATAATCGTGAACTGCTGGCTCTGCGAGTCATAGAGGCTGACCGTACCAGGGATAACCTCTTCCGCGTTTTCGGGATGGAGCGCGTAGAACGTCGAGGGCGAACTTTGATTGTTGTATTCCGTCTGCACCCAATCGGACGACCGGGCAATGGACGAAATATTCACTTCGTCAAGAGTGCCGTTGAAGTAGAGCCACGACCCATTCGCCTCTGGCCAGTTAGCTGTCTCGCCAGTCCCAACAAAATATGCATATGCAGAGTTGTAACCGTACTCGGTTACCTGCTGGGAGTTCACGTTCTGTCCATCGACGTACAGCGTCTCAGTCCCGTCGGCGTATGTATCGACTGCAAAATGCCAATTGTTGTCGTTATAGGCAGTTGTCGTCACAATTTGATCGGTTGCGCTGCCATGCGAGAAGAGGGAAGCCCTCAGTAAACCCGCAGTGTCAACATAGAGTGCCGGCTGCCATTGACCGGGGTTACCGCCGGGTTCCGTGCCATCGGTCTGACCTAAAATCACTCCAGCAGATGCTGTTTGGAACCAGACTCCGAAAGATGCGGAGAATCCGTTTGCGGTTGACCCAGAGATTGGGTAGGACAGGAAATCCGCCGATGGAATCTGCATATAGCTGGAAGCGCCGTTGAAGCTGCCAGCCCCGTCGATCTCGCCAGTGGAGGCCAATACCGAGGTGAGCGTTGCGGCATTGGCATTCGCAGTGGAGTCCGCTGCAGTGCCCGTCCCTGCATTCGCCAAATGGTAAACGGCCTGATAGTTGCTATCCCAAACATCGGTCGGATTCTGCTGTGAAGCGGTAACGCTTGGATTTCCATAGAACACATAAAGAACAGTATCTGCGGTGTGAGATAGAGTTGGGATGCGCACCCACGCGATGACTTTGCCGGTTACCGGATTGTACTGCTCTAGTTCATGATCCAGCTTGGTGAGGCCGGCAGGATCTGTGCTGAAGATCATGTCGTAGCCGCTGGAACTGGAAACATGGCCTCCATTCGCAACTGTTGCTAAGCTGGGGTCGGTCGTGTTGAACAGGAACGGGAAGTTAGCCTGATCCGTATTTGGCACTTTCGTGTGATCGATAACGATTACCCGCTGATAACTGTATCCGCTCGATGCGCATTGCTGTGGAGAGAGCGTAACCATGGCCGAGGCAGACTGGGAGGCAATCTTTGTCGGTGTGATTAACGATACCGTGGCACTGCCGGTGGCCCCATTGGGTGCGATCACTATGGTATAGGTTCCGGTGACCGGCAGGGTGGTTGGACCCAGTATCGGTGAAAAGCCTAACTCAGTATTTGTACCAAGAGTACCAGAAACTAGAGTTGAACCATCAGGGGAGAGGATGCTGACGTTTACTTCACTAAACCAACTGCTGAAGGTGCTGATGTTAAGCTGCACACTGGCTAACTGTCCCGCTGTACCGTTGAAGGTCAGCTGTGCATTCTGCCCAGGGATATTGATTGTCACCTGTACCGGTGCTTGAGATGCGATCGTTTCAGCTTGGCTGGTCGCAGTGACCATCACAGTTTGCTGGTTGGCTATATTGTACGGTGCCGTGTACAGCCCCGCCGCACTGATAGTGCCGGCCCCTAAGGGACTGATGCTCCAGGTCACAGCTTGGTTACTGTTGTTCAATACGTTGGCGCTAAACTGTTGGGTACGATCGCTGTATATCGTTGCACTGGGAGGAGTGACGCTGATCGACCCGGTTGACAGCATTGTACCTGTTTGATTTTGGAACAGCCACAGGGTGACGGTGGCGCTGCCGGTGGCCCCATTGGGTGCGATCACTATGGTATAGGTTCCGGTGACCGGCAGGGTGGTTGGACCCAGTATCGGTGAAAAGCCTATCTCAGTATTTGTACCAAGAGTACCAGAAACTAGAGTTGAACCATTAGGGGCAAGGATGCTGACGTTTACTTCACTAAACCAACTGCTGAAGGTGCTGTTGTTAAGCTGCACACTAGCCAACTGTCCCGCTGTACCGTTGAAGGTCAGTAGATCCTCTTGGCCCGGAATATTGATGGTTACCGTTTTCGGAATTCCTGAAGTGATTGTGCCCGTCTGTTCGCTGAACACACACAGTGTGACGGTGGCGCTGCCGGTGGCCCCGCTGGGTGCTGCGATAACCACGGTATAGGTTCCGGTGACCGGCAGGGTGGTTGGACCCAGTATCGGTGAAAAGCCTAACTCAGTATTTGTACCAAGAGTACCAGAAACTAGAGTTGAACCATCAGGGGAGAGGATGCTGACGTTTACTTCACTAAACCAACTGCTGAAGGTGCTGTTGTTAAGCTGCACACTGGCTAACTGACCCGCTACGCCGTTAAAGATCAATGGCGCAGTTTGATTAGCTATGTCGATGGTTGTCGATGCCACAACTCCAGTAGGGGAAGGTGTAATGGCAACTATCCCAGGTGTCACATTAAATGTGACTACAGTGTCTGGTTGACCTGCAACCGCGACTACCACACTCTTAACGCCGAGCCCAGTACTGGTCGGAATTTGCACCTGTATCTGCGTATCGCTCCAGAACAAGGTGACAGCGGGAAGTCCTCCGACTGTCACGCTACTGGCTCTTTCAGCGCTTCCGAATCCGCCAGTACCATTGATTGTGATCACCGTCCCTGCAGGTCCACTCCATGACGGCATCAGGGTAACTGCGGCCAATACTGAATTGTTATCTGTGGTCGTTGCCGTAACCGTAACGTTCTGTTGTGTCAGGATCGTGCTCGGCGCTGTATATAGGCCTGTCTGGCTAATCGTTCCCATACCTGTAGGCTCGATTGTCCAGTTGATTGCGGTCGGATTGCACGTACCCATTCCTAGCAGTGCAAACTGTTGGTTCTGAGCGGCATATAAGTTCACAGCGGCTGGAGTGATCTGTTCAGTGCTATCCATGCTTTCTGGAGATAGTTGATAGAATGCTGCAGGCGACCCTTGATTGTTGTACTCTGTGGCGATCCAGTCAGCGGAACGAGCCACGGTTGAGATTTTCAGTTCATCCATTTCGCCGGCGAAATAGGGATCGAACGACCAGGCAGAGCGACCGAAATAGTTATTCGTCCTCGTCACGACCGGAATGGCTTGGCTCGCATTCGTTGTCCTGAGTAATACTCCGTTCTTATAAATTGATGCGACATTGTTGCCGTCGACGGTCGCCACAAAGTGCTGCCATTGATTCAAAGATATTGCGTTCACACTGTCGAGCAAAACGATTTCGTCACCGTCGTTTCCGTAGTATGCGAAGACTAGCGAATTGGACGTGCCCTCGCGCGCTAATATAATGTTGTCATCTCCGGCACCGTTACTAAAATCCATGAAACGTGCATAGCTTAGGACCTCACTCGGATTAGCCCACAACTCGAATGTAAAGCCATTGGTAAAGTCGGCGAATCCCGATGGCTCGTTGATATAGCTGCCTTGGCCGCTAAAATTCTGTGCGCCATCAACTTGGCCCGCTTCAGGGGCAATATTGATTGCTGTACCGTTCAACGCATTTGATGTCGAATCGTAAATGGTGCTTCCTGCCGTCTCCCCTAAATGCCAGACACCCATGTAGTTGCTGTCCCAAACGCTGGCCGAGTTATTCTGCGCGGTGGTAATGCTAGAATTTCCGTAAAACATATAGAGGACTGTGTCGGAAGTATGCGAGAGGGTAGGAATGCGGATCCAAGCGATGATCTGACCGGTGACCGGGTTATACTGCTCCAGTTCGTAGTTCAGCTTTGTAACGCCGCTTGGATCCAAGCTGAAGACGATGTCATAACCGTTGGAGTTTGATATGTGTCCGCCATTGGCTATCGTTGCAAACGCCTGATCCGTTGTGCTGAATAGGAATGGGAAGTTAATTTGGTCGGTATTCGGAACTTTTGTGTGGTCAATGGTGATGGCGCGTTGGTAGCTTGACGCGCATTGCGTTGGAGTTAATGTAATCGTCGCTGCAGCAGACTGAGTTGTATCTGCCTGACTGGTTGCGGTAATGGTCACCGTCTGCTGTGTGGTAATGCTGGCCGGCGCCGTGTACAAACCTGATGGACTGATGGTACCAACACCCGCTGGAGTGATTGTCCAGTTCACGGCTGGGTTACTTGTGTTGGTCACGCCGGCGGTGAACTGCTGCGTCCAGCCCCCGTACAGCGTCGTGCTGAGCGGAGTTACGCTCACCGACACCGGCGGCATCAGGGTCACTGTCGCCGAGTCCGACGGGCTCGAACCTGTCTGGCTGGTCGCCGTAACTATAACCTGCTGCTGTGTGGTAATGCTGGCCGGCGCCGTGTACTGCCCTGATGGACTGATGGTACCAACACCCGCTGGAGTGATTGTCCATGTAGCGGCCCTGTAACTACATGAGCCGGTAACTGGAACCGTGAACTGCTGGCTCTGCGAGGCGTAGAGACTCACTTCTGTCGGGACAATCCCTACGGTGTTTTCGAGAGAGAATGCATAAAACGCCGAGGGCGAGCTTTGATTGCTGTACTCTGTGGCAATCCAATCGGCAGAACGGGCGATACCGGAGACCCTGGCTTCATCCAGGCTACCCTCAAAGTTGTCTCCATTGCCACTCAATGCCCCATCTATTCCGAGATTAAGGGGATACTGAGGATTGGCATCCGTCGTCTGTGCTGTACTTCCAACTAAAGTTCCATCCTCGTAGAGATTTACCGTTGAACCATCCCAAGTGCCTGTGAGGTAATACCATTGGCCGGTGACGAGATTACTGCCCACAGCCCTATCAACACCACCAGCGCCATCGACTTCAAAGTCTATTTGCCCCGAAGTACGATTCCAAAACAGTGCACCATTGGTGTCAGATGCGTTGCTGCCGTTCCCCATCGGGGCTGTCCAGTATGTAAAGGCGTTATAGTTTACCCATATGCTAAATGTTCCCGTGTGAGTAGGCAACACGCTTGGATTGTTCCCGGCACTGATGTAATTTGAACCGCCGCTCAGAACTGCGCTGTTGCCAATCTCTCCGGGAGTTTCCGACACGGAGCCGATTACTGTAGCGGTATTTGCATTGGCCGTTGAATCGGCAAGCGATTGTACAGTTCCGCTTCCTCCCAAATGCCAAACTCCACCATAGTGGCTGTCCCATACGCCGGTTGGGTTCTGCTGAGAGGAAGTAATGACGGGGTTACCGTAGAAAACGTAGATAACTGTATCTGTGGTGTGCGAGAGCGTTGGGATGCGGACCCACGCGATAACCTGTCCGGTTGTAGGATTGTATTCCTCCATTTCATAATTCAGGATGTTCTGGCCGGCTGGATCCGACGTGAAGATAATGTCGTAGCCGTTAGGACTGGTAACATGACCGCTATTAGTTGTTGTGGCGAGAGTGGGATCGGTCGTGTTGAACAGGAACGGGAAGTTGACCTGGTCGGTATTCGGAACTTTCGTGTGGTCGATAGTGATTGCGCGCTGATAACTATAGCCGTTTGAAGCGCATTGCGTTTGATTGACCATCAGACTGACAGAGGCCGTGGCTGTGGTGTAATTGACTGTATCGGTGGGCGTAAAGGTTACCGAGAGCGTTTGCGTCCCGATTGCCAGCACTGTGCCGCTGGCCGGAATGTATGCAAAAGTTCCTGCCACTGTCGACGTGGCGTCAAGCTGCGTAGCGCTCAACGCCGTTCCGGAGTTAATGGCCGCGGGCACCGCCCAGGTGATAACAGGCACGGATTGGTTTACCATCAACTGCATCGTAACTGTCACCGGGGTCGCATAATCGACCGTATCGGCTGGCGTGCAGTTGACCGAAAGCGTCTGCGTTCCGGCGTTCAGAACCGTCCCACCGGCAGGCGTATATACGCAGGAGCCAGCAATGCTCAGGCTTGCGTTCAACTGCGTCCCACTCAGCACCGTGCCGTATGTAATTGGTGCAGGCGGTGTCCATGTAATTGTTGGCGTGGCCTGATTTACTGTCACCGCTCCAGCCACGTAGCTGATGGTGTAGTTGGCCGAGGCCGCACCGGAGCAACTGGTCGTTGGCGAAGAGCCTGCCGCGCTGGTCGTAGTGTAGGTCGTAGTGCAGGTCGGCTGGGTGGTCAGCGAGGCGCTCGTCTGGCCGTTGACAAAGCCGCTGAAACTGGGCGTGATCGTGGGAACCGCCGCGCCATAGGCCACTGTTGGACTGGAGGCCGTCACGGTCAGCGCGTCCTTATTAACCGTCACCGTTCCAGCCACGTAGCTGATGGAGTAGTTGGCGTCTACCGCACCGGAGCAACTGGTCGTTGGCGAAGAGCCTGCCGCGCTGGTCGTAGTGTAGGTCGTAGTGCAGGTCGGCTGGGTGGTCAGCGAGGCGCTCGTCTGGCCGTTGACGAAGCCGCTGAAACTGGGCGTGATCGTGGGAACCGCCGCGCCATAGGTCATTGTTGGACTGGAGGCCGTCACGGTCAGCGCAT
>Ga0224555_1001597_pt1 | contig 30485 bp, 27 predicted proteins | sample 714S23034metaG_FD_180687 | JGI IMG/M metagenome (GOLD analysis project Ga0224555, IMG submission 180687) | Peat soil microbial communities from Stordalen Mire, Sweden - 717 S2 30-34 | ecosystem: Environmental > Terrestrial > Soil > Wetlands > Peat | place: Sweden: Norrbotten County, Stordalen...
TTCCTGAAGAGCCTCAACTTCCCCGAGACGGCACGCCATCTCGCCTTCGAGGTGTTCTCTCGCAGCTTCTTCGCCAGTCCCACCCAGCTGTCAGCCGCGGAACTGGCCACGATGTTCCACATCTACTTCCTCGGCTCCAGCGAGGGTCTGATCTTCGACGTCGTCAACGCCAACTACGACACCGCGCTGTGGCAGCCGCTGCAGCAATATCTGACCGACCTCGGCGTGCGGTTCCATCAAGGCAGCGCCGTCACAAGTATCGGCCGCGGCCACGCACAGACATTTCGCGTCCACACCGATACCGACGAGGATCTGGACGCGGACGCCGTCGTGCTGGCCACCGATGTGGCCGGCCTGCAGCGAATTGTGGCGGCCTCCCCTGGGCTTTGCGACGACATCTGGCAGGCACGGATCAAGAAGCTGCGTACCGCCCCGCCGTTCATGGTGCATCGCCTGTGGCTCGACCGCCCCGTTGCCGGTGATCGGGCGGCGTTCCTGGGCACCGCCGGCCACGAGCCGCTCGACAACATCAGCGTCCTTGACCGCTACGAACGCCAAGCCGCCGATTGGGCGCGGCAAAACGGCGGCTGTGTTGTCGAATTGCACTCGTATGCAGTGCAATCCGCGCGGCCGCAAAACGCCATGCTGAGTCAGTTGCATGAGCTGTATCCGGAAACCGCCGGCGCGCGAGTCGTTTACGAACGAATGCTGCATCACCGCGATTGTCCGCTGTTCGCGCCAGGCACCCATGCTCATCGGCCCGGCGTCGTCACACCGCTGCCCGGGCTACTGCTGGCCGGTGACGGGGTGCGCATCGACTTGCCGGTGGCGCTGATGGAGCGTGCGGCTACCACCGGCTGGACGGCCGCCAACCAGATACTCTCGCAGTGGGGGCTTGCCGGCCATGCCCTGTGGACGGTTCCGACCCAAGGTCGCTCGGCGCTGCTGCGCTATCTTGCCGGTCGAGAAAGGTTTTCGCGACGATGAACATCGGCGACAACGTGCGAAGCCGCTGGCCCAAGAATTGGCCGCTGCAGGCGATCCCACCGGTGGCCTGGGCCGCCCAGCGTCCGACCTACCGCGAGGCCTCACCGGCGATCATCAACGCCGCGTTGGACCGGTCGCAACGCCGACCGAGCGGCAACTGGTATGCGTTCGCCGCGAGCCGCGATGTCCGGGCTGGTCGACCGTTCGGCACGCGTGTCGCCGGCGTCGAACTGGTCGCCTGGCGCGATCAGCAATCTCTGCTGCGCGTCGGCCCGCGCAGTTGTCCGCATCTGGGCGCCGACCTTGCTACCGCCGCCGTACATCGCGGCGCCCTGATCTGCCGGTGGCACGGGCTCTGCCTGGACGGCAGCACCGACGAATTCGGGTGGCGGCCACTGCCCAGCCACGACGACGGCGTGCTTGCGTGGGTGCGTCTGGACGGTGTCGGTGGCGAAGCGCCGCTCGATCAGCCGGTGATTGCGGGCAGGCCAACCGGCGAGACACTCCACGCCGTCACCAGACTGGTCGGCACTTGCGAACCCTCCGACATCATCGCCAACCGCCTCGATCCGTGGCATGGCGCGTGGTACCACCCCTACTCGTTCACCCGGCTCGAGGTGCTGGCCCCTCCCACCGACGAGGCGGACCGATTCCTGGTCGCGGTGACATTCCGTATCGGCCGCGTCGGTGTACCCACCGTCGCGGAGTTCACCAGCCCTGAGCCCCGGACCATCGTGATGCGCATCGTGGACGGTGAGGGAACGGGCAGTGTGGTCGAGACTCATGCCACGCCAATCGGTTTGGGCCCGGACAATCGGCCGCGAACGGCGGTGATCGAAGCCGTCGTCGCCCACTCCGACCGGACCGGATTCAAGCAGGCGCGCCACGCCGCCCCGTTGGTCAGCGGGCTCATGCGCGTTGCCGCGTCGCGGCTGTGGAAAGACGACCTCGCCTACGCCGAACGCCGCTACCAGTTGCGCGCCGGTAGGACCTAATGCGGGTCGCCGCCGTCGTTCTCACTGTCGGTGCGCACCTGGCCTACCTGGTCTATCTGCCCAGCGGCGGATTTCTGGCGCTGCGCTGGCCGCGCAGCATCGGGCTGCATGTGCCGGTGGTGATCTGGGGTGTCGCCGTCGTCGTTTTCGGATTGCCTTGTCCGCTGACCGAACTCGAACAACGGGCGCGTGCCCGCGCCGGTATGGATCGTCTGCCGGAGTCTGGCTTTATCGACCGTTACGTTGACGGGGTCTTTTACCCGGCCGACCGGAAAGGCGCCGCGCAGGCGTTGGCGTTCTCTGCTGCCGCTGTCTCCTGGGTTATGTTCGCGTGGAAACGTCAGCGCGGCGCGCGTTCGAGCTGATGTCACGGGCGATACCACCGAGGACCGCGTGACGAAACGGTGTGGACGCTATCCAAAATGCTTCTCCGGCAAGGCCATACGGCTGGAACAGCGCGCGTTGACGAAAACGCGCCCCGCCGTCGCCGTCCTCGTGCACCGACAGCTCAAGCCACAGCCGGCCGGGTAGCGGAACATCCGCGCGCAACCGCAGCAGGTGGGGGCGATCCATGTGCTCGACCCGCCACCAGTCCAGCGCCTCACCGGAATGCAGGTGATGCGGCTGACTAGAGCCGCGGACGATCTTGGTGGCGCCGGCGAATAGGCCGGTCCAGCCACGCAGTGCCCACGCCGGCGGCGCTGCCGACCAGCCGTGCTTGGCGCCTATCGACTCTAAGACCTGCCAAAGCGTTTCGGCATCGGCCTCTACTCGGCGTTCAATAATCTGCTCGTGCAGTGATCCACCGGCCCAGTCCGGGTCGGTGGGCAGTGGCTGCGCTGGGCAGTCGTCAGCGCCGAGGCGCGACCAACGGGTCTGCAGCTCGCCGTCGCGCACCCGGGCCAACGCGAATTCGACGGCGTCTTCGTAGTGCGTCAAGCCATCCTCGGGGTCCGGAATATGCGCGGCGATGTCGTGCTCACTGCAGACCACATCGTTTTCCAACGAATCCATCAGCGACGAAGCCAACGACCGTGGCAGCGGGGTGATCAGGTTCACCCAGTGCGAGGAGAGCCGCGGAGTCAGCACCGGCACCGGGATGGCGAAACGTCGCTTCAGGCCCGCGATCGCCGCGTATCTGCGGATCATCTCGGTGTAGGTGAATGTGTCGGGGCCGCCGATATCGAAGGCGCGACTCACGTCGTCGGGCAACTCCGCAGCGCTCGTCAGGTAATACAGCACGTCACGCACCGCGATGGGCTGAACCCGCGTGCGCAGCCAACGCGGGGTGACCATCAACGGGAGTCGTTCAGTCAGGTATCGCAGCATTTCGAAGCTGGCTGAACCCGCTCCGATGATGGCCGCCGCACGCAACTCCACGGTCGGAATGCCTGACTCGTGGAGCAACCGGCCCACTTCGGCCCGTGATGCCAAGTGCTCGGACAGCTGCTGCGCATCGGGGATGATGCCGCCGACATACACGATGCGCGAAAGCCCTGCTTCGGCGGCGGCGGAGGCGACGATCGATGCCCCGCGCGCGTCGACATCGACGAAATTCGCGCCCAGCATCGAGTGCACCAGATAGTAGAGAACCTGCTGACCTTCCAGCGCTGTGCGCACCTGTTCGACGTCAGTGACGTCGCCCTCGACCACCTCGACGCGCCCACGCCACGGCACGTCATCGAGCTTGGCGGGCGTTCGGGCCATCACCCGAACCTGGTGACCGGCCGACAGCAGCTCGGGAACCAGCCGGGCTCCCAGGTAGCCCGTGGCACCGAAGACGACGCAGCGCATCGCTTACTCCTCTGTTGGCCCGGATATGTCATTGAGCCGAACGGCTACGATCCATCCGGGCCGTGTACTTCACAAGGTTAATAGTTAAGATTATGGTTCAATTGATTATAGCCGGGAGGCGAACCTCGTGGGAGAGCAGAACGTCACCAAGGGCGACAAAGTCGAATGGAAAAGCCACGGTCAGAACGTGAAGGGAACAGCGACTGGGGGAACCTTCCAGTGAATTCGCAAAGCGCGATGTTCTTGCAAGCGGCGCAACTGGTGGCGGACCTCCACCAACGCGCGTCGTTCGACACACCGGCACTGTTGCGCCAGCTGATTGCGGGTGCCGCCGAGTCGGTGCCCGGCGCCCAATACTCGGGCATCACGGTGACCGAGCGGCGCCGCCGCAGCCAAAGCGCAGCAGCAACCCATCGATACCCGGTCATGCTGGACGAAATCCAGAGTCGCTACCAGCAGGGACCGTGCTTGACGGCCGCCGCACGTCAAGACAGCGTCCGCATCGATGATCTCGACGCCGATGACCGATGGCCGCTCTACCGGGAAGAGGCGCTCAAGCAGACGCCGATTCGATCGATCTTGTCGTTCGGGATGTTCAGAGCAGGCGGCACCACGGCCGCGCTGAACTTCTACGCCGAACCGATCAACGCCTTCGATGACGGATCAGTCAATTTGGGGCTGATTTTCGCCACCCACACCGCGCTGGTGTGGAACATGATGCGGCGTGACCAGCAGTTCCGCAGTGCTCTGGTGTCCCGCGACATCATCGGCCAGGCGAAAGGCAGGCTGATGGAACGTTTCGACATCGACGCTGCTGAAGCCTTCGAATTGCTCAAGCAGATGTCCCAAGAATCCAACACACCGATTGCGCACATAGCCCAACGGGTCATCACCAGCGATCGTCCGCTCCCTGCGAAGTACCCGCGCTGAGCATCGATCCCGTTGCGCAACAGGGAAACTCAGAAAGCTGGGTTGGCTGCGCGCCCACCGCAACCTGTTGACCGCCAAGCCCCACTACTGCGATGAGGACGGGCGTCGTGAGTATCCAATGCGGGCCGCTACTCTGATCCGGCGTGGAACCTACACCGTGCGGCGATGCCGCAGCGCGGTTGCGACACATTTGGCATAGGCCGGCGGATCGTCGCTGATCCCTCAGGTTTCGGATACTGTTGCAACAATAGCGAACAAGGATGCGGTCAGGTGACTAAGCGGGGCATAAACGGTTCACCTCCCAGCAGGCCAGAGCTTGAAAAGCTGATGTCGGCCGACATGCGGGCGGTTACGGCACAGTCCGATCGGATAGGTCGCTACTTCGCGCGCCAGCACGACGTGAGCAGCAACGACTTCCACGCGTTGCTGCACGTCATGGTCGCCGAAACTGCCGGGACGCCGCTGACGATGGCTCAGCTACGGCAGCGGATGGATGTCTCCCCCGCCGCGATCACCTACCTCGTGGACAGGATGATCGACGCCGGCCATGTTCGGCGCGAATCGGATCCCGCGGATCGGCGCAAAGCGCTTCTTCGCTACGAACAAAGCGGCATGGAACTGGCACGCGGGTTCTTCACCCCACTCGGTGTTCACCTGCGCGCCGCGCTCGCGGACCTGTCTGATGAGGATCTGTTTGCCGCTCACCAAGTGTTCGTAGCCATGATCGCCGCGATGTCGAAGTTCGAAGGGGAACTGGTTATCCCGCAACCGAAGTCGTCGGCTGCGCCAGCCACGACGGCGAATGGTCTCGTCTGACCCCGGCTATTCCCGGACGCCCCTGGCGACCGGCCGACGCATGTGCGCCTCGATCAAGTCAGCTCCTCGCGCAACGCCTCCGGTCGCGGCGAAACCGGCTGCCACACGGCGGGCGCCGTCGGTCATCGTCATCGCTGTGCGAACAGATTCCCGCAGCGCCGGCGCGCTGAGTTTGTCGGCCGGTAGCCGAATGCCACAGCGAGCCACCTCGACGCGACGCGCGACCTCGGCCTGATCGCGAGCGAACGGAACGACGCAGACCGGCACACCGCGGTCGAGGGCCTTGACCGTCGTGCCCATCCCGCCATGCGTGATCGCACAGCACGCGCGATCGAGCACCACGCCGTGTGGGACGAATTGGCGCACCGTGGCGTTCGGCGGGGCGGGCAGGCCCTGAGGCACCCCTGCCGGAAAGGTCGCGACAACGTGCACCGGTTCGTCGGCCAATGCTTGCAAAGCGGTGCACGCCAACACGGTATCGGCCTGCTTGATCGAGGATGTGCTGACCAATACGATCGGCCGATCGATCGATGCGACCCAATCGGGCACCGAAGCAGTCGCAGGCTCGAAGACGCAGGCACCAACAAGGTGGACCGCATCACCCCAACCAGGATGCGGATACTCGAACGGCTCGCCTCCAACCGCCAACAACAGCGGTGCCCGTCGCATCAGTTCGTCGACTGAACTGATCGTCGGCGCCCCAACCGCTGCGCGAATAGCGTTCACCCGAGGCACGATTCGCCGGTCGAAGAGATGCGTCACGACCGGACGAATCGACGCATCGCGCAGTCGGCCAACAACTCCGGGCAGTGGCCGCAGTCCCGGGCCGAATGGCGGCACACCGGGCGACCGCAAGTAGGGCGTGAACGGTGAGAACACCAGCCAGGGCACATCGCCTGTGTCGGCCGCCGACATTGCGCCCCAGCAGTTCGCGTCGACGATCACCGCGTCGGGTCGCACCCGCTCGATTGCGGCCCGCAGATCATCGACCTCCAACACCGCTCGTTCGCACAACACATCGATCGACATCTTCAAGACATCCAGCGCGTTTCGCGCCATCCAATCCGGTGCCACGATGGCCTCGATTCGTGCATCGACCGGCTCTGCATCAATGCCCGCGGCGTGCGCTTTCGCCACGCCCGCCGACATGGTCCGCACATGGACCTGGTGTCCGCGCTCGGCCAACTCGCTCAGCAGCGCAGCAAGCGGCAACAGATGTCCGAGCGCCGGCGAGCCGTACGCCAGGATGACTGCCATATCCGCCACCCAACCGCGATTACGTGATCGGCGTGACGCCGACGTGGCGCAGTGCCGGTAGATCCGCTGCGCCGGCTCCATGCAAGCAAATGCGTAGTTCGTCGATGAACCGCTGCAACCAATCCACCACGGCCTCAGTGGATTCAATCGCTGCTGCCAACAGCGGGCGGGCGATCGCCACCACGTCGGCGCCCAACGCCAGCGCCTTGGCCGCATCCATACCGGTGCGAATACCACCGGAGGCGACCAGCGGGATCGCGGGCAGCGCCTCACGCACCTCCACGATCGCCTGCGCGGTGGGTATGCCCCAGTCGGCCAAATCGGGGTAACGGACCTCGCCGTAGCGAACGAGTTGCTCCACGCGCGACCACGAAGTGCCGCCGGCGCCGGCGACGTCGATCGCGGCCACCGGCAGCTCGCCGGAGTGACCCATCAACTCTCTCACCGCCGAGGTACCGATTCCGTGGCCCACTTCCTTGAGAAGCACCGGATATTCCAGTTCGGCGGCGACCTGACGGAGCCGGTCGACCGACCCGGAGAAATCGCTGTCGCCGTTTCGCTGCACGGCCTCCTGCAGCGGATTGGTATGTACGGCAAGCGCATCGGCACCGACCCGTTTCAGCGCATTCGAAATATCTTCGACTGCAGCGGCTGTCAGCTGCGCAAGCCCAATATTGCCGAACAACAACACATCCGGCGCTACATCGCGGACGGTGAAGCTGGCGGCCGCCTGCTCCCCCAAGGCGCTGTCCAGCATGATCCGCTGCGAGCCCAGCATGATTCCGATGCCGAGCCGTTGGGCAGCTGCGGCCAGATTCTTGTTGATCGTGCCCGACAGCTCGGCGCCGCCGGTCATCGCGCCGACCAATATCGGGGCGCGCAAGGGCACGCCGAGGAACTCGGTGGACAGGTCAACGCGGGCGAGGCTGGTCTGCGTCAGCGCGTTGTACGGCAGCCGGTAGCGTTCGAGCCCGGTCGTGACACCGTGATACGCGACCTGGTCGTCCAGACACACGTCGATATGGCGTCGCTTGCGAGTTGTCATCCCGCTCGAATCAGTTGGCACAGCATCTCACCCCCTCTCCGCTTGGCTTGCGCGGGCTTCAGCATGTTGGCTACCCCGGTCGTTTCAATGATGCGAGCTCATGCTGATAGCGCCGCATTGCCTCGATCAACACGGTGAACACCCGGCTGGCCGCCGACAGGTCGGCGTCGGACAAGTCTGCCATCGCGTCATGGGTGTGCGCTCCCAGCGGAGCGAAGAACGCTCGGGCTGTAGCAAGGCCGGATTCCGAATACCGCAGGATCACCTTGCGTCTGTCCCCCGGGTCAGATTCGCGCGTGATGTGGCCCGAGGCCATCATCCGGTCCACCAGATAGGTAATGGCCGCGCCCGACAATCCCATGCGCTGGCGTAGTTCGCCTGAAGTGATCGGCGCCCCTGCGGTTTCGGCGACCATGACGTGCAGCAGCGCGCGAAAGTCGGTGGGCCGCACGTTATGCACGGCAGCAAAATCTCGGCCGATCTGTTCAGATTCGGCCGTCAGCACCCGCAGATCAGCCGAGATCTGCGACTCAAGCGCGGCTCGGCCGCCTGCGGTCTCATCGGAGCCCATGACGATGTGCAGTTTATCCGCATTCGGCGGATACTTCAGTTGATTAATACTTAATTCACTGAAATAATCTGCCAATGCTGTGGGACCGCGTTGCCGCCTTGGTGACGGGCCGCCGCTCCTGGCTACTCGCTGTGGGCCTTGTGGTGGTCGGCAGCGCTCTGATGGTCTTGGTCGGCGACAACGCCGCGGCAGGTCGAGCTCCGCTGACGTTGCCACCGAGTTCGGATGCGGCCAGAGCCGAAGCCCTCGCGAACCAGTTTCCGGGTCGCGACCGGGTGGCTCTCATTGTCGTGGTGAGCAGGTCTGACGGCGCTATCCTGTCGTCCGCCGATGTCGCCGCCGCCGCACAGGCCCGCGACCGGGCGCAGTCGGCGATCCAGTCCGGTTCCGGCGCCAATGCGGCGCCAGCGCAGGTGTCCGCTGATGGCAAAGTCGCGCTCAGTGTGGTGCCGATCAGCGCGCAGCTCTCCGGTCTCGTTCTCGACGACACCGTCGCCACCGTCCGGAACGCCGCCGGCGCGGGCCTTCCGCACGGGTTGGACGCGCACGTTACCGGCGGACCCGCGTTCGGCGCAGACATCGCCGATGCCTTCTCCGCCGCCAATGTCACCCTGCTTGTGGTGACGGCTTTGGTGGTGGCCTTGCTGCTCGTCGCCACCTACCGGTCGCCGGTGCTGTGGTTGGTGCCGCTGATCGTGATTGGGTTCGCCGACCGGGTGGCCACTTCGGTGGGCACTGCGGTCGCGGGGCTGACCGGTTTGAGCTTCGACGGCGCCACTTCTGGTATCACCAGTGTGCTGGTGTTCGGTGCAGGCACCAACTACGCGCTGCTGCTGATTTCCCGCTACCGCCAAGAACTTCGGCGCCACAGCGAACATCGCGATGCCCTACATCGCGCAGTACGCAGCGCCGGGCCGGCCATCGTGGCCAGCAACGCCACCGTGGTGTTGGCGCTGTTGACGCTGATTCTTGCGGTGGTCCCGAGCACTCGAAGCCTCGGCGCGCTCGCGGCCTGCGGGCTGGTGGTCGCCGCCGTGTCGGTGCTGGCGCTGTTGTCGCCGCTGCTGGCACTGTGCGGGCGACGGGTGTTTTGGCCGCTCATTCCACGCCAGGACAACGACGACGGCGTCGACTCAGGCCCGTGGCGTCGAGTCGCCGACTGGGTCGCCCGCCGGCCGGCACTCATCGGCACGGTGGCGATCGCTGTTCTGGCGGCGCTGGCTGCCGGCCTGCTCGACACCCGAATTGGCTTGTCGCAAACCGAACAATTCCGCGTCCGGGCCGATTCGGTCTCCGGATTCCAGGTCCTGGCCGGCCACTTTCCTGCCGGCTTGGCAAGTCCCACCATCGTCATCGCCGGCAGCGCTCGGGAAGCACAGGTGGAGTCGGCCATCAAAGCGACTGGCGGGGTGGTGTCGGCGAACGAGTCGGGCCGCTCGCCGAGCGGCCTGACCGAGTGGACAGTAGTGACCAATTCAGCACCGGCGTCCGCTGATGCGTTCAAAACGATTGCCGCGCTTCGGTATTCGATCAACAGGGCCGATCCCGCTGCCGTGGTGGGCGGAGCCGACGCACAGGCACTTGACGTCCGCGACGGCGCGGCGCGCGATCGCCAGCTGTTGATCCCGGCGATTCTGGCCGTCATTGTGATCGTGCTCTATGTGTTGCTGCGGTCCGCACTTGCGCCGCCAACCCTGCTGGCGGCCAGCATTCTCGGTGCGCTGGCGGCGCTGGGATCGGGCGGGTGGGCCAGCTTGCACGTATTCGGATTCCCGGCACTGGACGTCAGCACACCGCTATTCGCGTTCTTGTTTTTGGCCGCGCTCGGGGTCGACTACACCATCTTCCTGGTGACCCGCGCCCGTGAAGAAGGTGTGCTCCACGGTGCCCGCGACGGCATGGTGCGCGCGGTATCAGCGACCGGGGGTGTCATCACCAGCGCCGGAATTGTCTTGGCCGCGGTCTTCTGCGTGCTCGGGGTGTTGCCGCTGATTGTGCTGACCCAGCTCGGGATCATCGTCGGTCTGGGTATCCTTCTCGACACCTTCATCGTTCGCACCCTGGTCATCCCCGCGCTGTTCGCGCTGATCGGTGACCGAATCTGGTGGCCCACCAAGGTGGGTGCCAGCGAAACCATTGAAACGAAATACGAAGGGAGACATCGTGAATAAGCAGACACTGGCCGCTACCGCCCTGGCGGTCACCGCGGCCGCCGGTGCTGGGAGCGTGGCCAGCAAGAACCGGCCACCGGCCTGGTACAACCGGTTGCGCAAACCCCGCTACGTCCCACCCAACGGGGTGTTCCCGGTTGCCTGGACCACGCTGTACACCGATATCGCGATTACCTCCGCGACGGCGATCGACCGGTTGCGGGCGGCGGGGCGCCACGACGAGGCCCGCAACTATTCCGTCGCGCTGGCCGCCAACCTGATCCTCAACGCCGGATGGAGTTGGCTGTTCTTCAAGTACCACAAGCTCGGCGCCTCGGCGATCGGGGCCGCGGTGTTAACAGCCAGCAGCGCCGACCTGGCCAGACGGACGGCCGCGGCGGATCCACGCGCCGGAGCCGCCCTGTTGCCGTATCCGCTGTGGTGTGCGTTTGCCACCGCAATGTCGGGCCATATCTGGGTACTCAACAGACGATGAGACAGATGGCCCGCTAATGCCCGCTTTGTTGTGGTTCCGCCGCGACCTCCGACTGCGTGACTTTCCTCCGCTGCTGCGGGCCGCCGCCGACAGCGACGAGGTGCTCGCCTGCTTTGTGCTCGATCCGCGCCTGGAGGCGTCGTCGGGTGGCCGGCGGATGCAATTCCTGTGCGACTCGCTGCGACAGCTGCGAGACGACCTGGACGGGCGGCTGTTGGTGACGCGGGGTCGGCCGGAGGAGCGCATTCCCGCACTCGTCAAGGAGCTCGAGGCGCCGTCGGTGCATGTCTCGGACGACTTCGCGCCGTACGGCCGACAACGCGACGATCGGGTGCGCTCGGAGTTGGGTGACGTGCCGCTGGTGGCGACGGGGTCGCCGTATCTGGTGTCGCCGGGTCGGGTGACCAAGGACAACGGCGAGCCGTACAAGGTGTTCACCCCGTTCTTCGGGCGATGGCGGGAAATGGGGTGGCGGTCAGCTGCGCGATCCGGCGCCAAGTCGGCGCGCTGGGTCGATCCCAAGCAGTTGGGCAAGCGCGCCAAACCCGCGGAGATACCCGACCCTGGCGTCGAACTCGATCTGCCCGCGGGCGAGGCAGCCGCCAGGCGACAGTGGAAGAAGTTCGTCGACAAGGGGCTCGAAGACTACGGCGAGGACCGAAACCGACCCGACCATGACGCCACCAGCCGGATGTCGGCGCATCTGAAGTTCGGCACCATCCACCCGCGGACGATGGTCGCCGACTTGGATCAGCGTCGCGCAGGCGCTCGAGCGTACTTGCGGCAGTTGGCGTTTCGCGACTTTTACGCCGCGGTGCTGCATCATTGGCCCGATAGCGCCTGGTGGAACTGGAACCGCGACTTCGACGCCATCAAGACGGATACCGGCGCGAAGGCCGAGCAGCGCTTCGAGGCCTGGAAAGCCGGCGAAACCGGCTTCCCGATCGTCGACGCCGGGATGCGTCAGCTACGCGAGACCGGTTTCATGCACAACCGGGCACGGATGATTGTCGCGTCGTTTCTGGTGAAAGACCTGCATCTGCCCTGGCAATGGGGTGCCCGCTGGTTCCTCGATCAGCTGGTCGACGGCGACATGGCCAACAACCAGCACGGCTGGCAGTGGTGTGCGGGATGCGGCACCGATGCCGCGCCGTACTTCCGGGTGTTCAACCCGACCACGCAGGCCGAGAAATTCGATCCCTCAGGGGATTACGTCCGGCGCTGGGTATCCGAGCTCGCCGACGCCGATGATGTCCGTCTGACCAAAGGCGACCGGCCGTCTGGCTATCCCGAGCCGATCGTCGATCACAGCGCGGAACGCAGCGAGGCGCTGCGCCGCTACCAAGGCATTCCCTGAGGGCCCGTCAGCGGTCAGCTTTTTTCCGATCGATGTCGGCCAGCGCCGCGGCCAGCTCGGCGCGCTGGGCGGCCGAGGTCTCCCACGCGAGCTGCCGATTTTTGACCACCTTGGCCGGTGCTCCGACCGCGATCGAATAGTCCGGCACGTCGCCTCTCACCACGGCGTGCGATCCGAGCACGCAGCCCCGTCCGATGGTGGTGCCCCGCAGCAGCGTGACCTTCACCCCGACCCAGGTGTCCGGTCCGATCCGGACCGGGGACTTGACGATGCCTTGGTCCTTGATCGGCAGGTTGATGTCGTCCATTCGGTGGTCGAAATCGCAGACGTAGCACCAGTCGGCCATCAGCACCGAATCACCGAGCTCGATGTCGAGATAGCAGTTGATGACGTTGTCGCGGCCCAACACCACCTTGTCGCCGAATCGTAGGGAGCCCTCGTGCGCGCGGATCGTGTTCTTGTCGCCGATGTGCACCCAGCGCCCGATTTCCAGCTGCGCCAATTCCGGTGTCGCGTGGATCTCGACGCCCTTGCCGATGAAGACCATGCCCCGGGTGATGATGTGCGGGTTGGCCAGCTTGAACTTCAGCAGCCGCCAGTACCGCACCAGATACCAAGGCGTGTAGGCGCGGTTGGCCAACACCCACTTCAGCGAGGCCAACGTCAGGAATTTGGCTTGGCGTGGGTCACGCAGATTCGATCCCCGCCAGCGGCGATGCAGAGGTGCCCCCCACATGGTCGTCATGGCCGGAAAGCCTAGCCGGGCGACGATGCGCGCCGGAACGGCGGGCTGAGGAGCCGGGCAATCAGGCCTGCCGGGCGACGATGCGCGCCGGAACGGCGGGCTGAGGAGCCGGGCAATCAGGCCTGCACGAGCCGCCACAGGTTACCCTCGGCTGTACTCGATCACTGCTGATGCCCATTGTTGATGCCCACTGTGCCATCGCGTTCCGGGAAGGATTTGGAACCTACACCGTGTTCTGGCCAGTTCCCCGACGTGCATTGCGGCATTGGTCATCCACGGTGTCGGCGCTCGTTCTCGCAGTCGCCGTGGCGGGTTGCGGCAATACCGATTCCTGGGTCGACACCGTGCCGGCTCAGGGTTGGCCCGCACAGTACGGCGATGCGGCCAACAGCAGCTACAGCGCGACATCCGGCGCCAGCGGCCTGACCCTGCGCTGGACTCGCTCGGTCAAGGGGTCGCTGGCGGCGGCGGTAGCGCTCAGCTCGCGCAACTGGCTCGCGGCGAACGCGCAGACACCGGGCGGCTGCTCGCTGGTGGAGTGGGAAAATGACGACAACGGCCGGCAGCGGTGGTGCACGCGGCTATTCCAGGGCGGCGGTATCTCCGGCCCGTTGTTCGACGGCTTCGACAATCTCTATGTCGGGCAGCCCGGGGCGATACTCTCCTTCCCGGTCACCCAGTGGATCCGCTGGCGCCGCCCGGTAATCGGAATGCCTTCCACGCCAAGGATTCTCGGGCACGGTCAACTGTTGGTTGTCACACACCTGGGGCAGGTGCAGGTTTTCGACGGCCATCGCGGCACCGTGGTCGGCAACTCGGTGGACCTGGTGGACAACGTCGATCCGAGCGACTTCACCCGGGGGCTATCGGATTGCGGGCCGGCCCGAGCAGGCTGCCCGATCGCAGCCGCGCCGGCATTCGCGGCCTCGAACGGGATGGTGGTGCTGGGCCTGTGGGAGCCGGGCGCCCCTGCGGCGGTGCTGGTGGGGCTGAAGTACCACCCGGGCCAAAACCCGCTACTGACCCGGGAATGGACCAGCAACGCGGTCAACGCTGGCGTGCTGGGCAGCCCGGTGCTGTCCAGCGATGGAACCACGATCTACGTCAACGGGCGCGACGAGCGGTTGTGGGCACTGCACGCCGCCGACGGCAAGCCGAAATGGTCGGTTCCGCTGAAGTTCCTCGCGCAGACCCCGCCGTCGGTGACTCCGGGCGGATTGATCGTGTCGGGCGGCGGCCCGGACACCCGGCTGGTCGCCTTCAAGGACGCCGGTGACCATGCCCAGGAGGTATGGCGCCGCAATGACGTCAGCCCGCTGTCGACGTCGAGCCTGGCCGGTCGGGCCATCGGCTATGCGGTGGTGACCGGCGGACCCGGCGAGGGCGCGCGCGGCATGACGCTGCTGGTTTTCGATCCCGGCAGCGGCCGCACCCTCAACAGCTACCCGCTGCCCGAGGCGACCGGATACCCCGTCGGTGTCTCGATCGGCCGTGACCGACGGGCGGTTACCGCCACCAGCGATGGCCAGGTATACAGCTTCGCGCCGAGCTGACCAGCCGGAAGGCATCGACTCGGCACGGATGGTGTGCGTGGCCAATCGCTGTCCGGCCCGGTTTAGCGGCTGGGCGTGATGGCATTTTCACAACAGTCAGGCGAGTCGCTGGGGGTTGCGGTGTTCGTTGTGCCCGCCTACGAGCGACACATCTTCCTGCGCTTTAGTGTGTCGCTGCTAGGCGGGCAAACTGGATACCGGCTCGACACGGAGATTGGCGTGGCAGATGTGACTGCTCCGGCCTAGGACGCCCTAGCCATTTACCGACAGCGGCGGGACAGCGTTGCGCGGCACGTGGACTTGGCTGGTACCGGCCAACGACGGCAGGAGTTCACCCGGCGCGAAATAGAAGATCAGCTCGTCGTCGGTGATGGCGAAGTTCTGATAATGCGACGCGTCGAGGCCGGACCCGGGCAGGATCGCAGCACCGAGACCCGTCTGCCGTCCCACCTCGCGTTGCACGATCGGGTAAATCGAGTCGAGCGGTTTGGCATTTGGCGCGAAAAGCGTGTCGAAGGTGATCGCCTTCTGCGCTCCCAGGTCGTAGTTGAAGCTTTTGTAGAAGGTGGACGGGCGCGGACCACCGAGATCTTCGAAGACCTTGAGCACCACGCTTCGGGTGCCGCTGGGTGGCCGGCCGGAGTGGTATTGCTCAGAGGTGACTTCCATCTGGTACGGCACATCGCGCGGGCCGGAAGTCTGCGACGACGTCTGCGCAACACTGACGAATCCGTCCCGATTCTGGCTGATGAAATCGGTCAGCGCCTGCTCGTCGGGATAGTCGACCGGAAACGTCATGTCCAGCATGTAGGTGGACGAAGAGGCGTGCACATGACACGTCTGCTCGTCCGGGAATTCGCCGCCCAGGCTGGTGCATGCCGAGTCCGCGGCCGCGACCGCTCCGCTGGACCAGCCCAACAGGGCTCCGGCCGCTATCAGCGCGGCCGACATCATGTTGCGCATCGGTCGACTTGTCCCCGCAGACTCAGAACGGCTGAAATACCGCCTCGCAAGCCTACCTGGCCCCCATCTCAAGGCATGGCAAACGCCTGCGGTCAGGCTGCTCTGCCCACGAAAGATGATCGCTTGCCCAGGTCAGCGGCCACCGCCCTCGCAAACGGCGGCCGCCGACCCAGCAGGCAGTGCGCTTTAGAACAGCGACGCGAGTTCGGTCAGGAAATTAGTCGTGTCGCTTGCGGCACTCGGAGCGTCGAACGCCGACAGCAGGTCGGTCAGATGGCTGCTGCTGTCCGCAGCCGCGGCGGCGGTGGAGGACGAAGAGTCGCCGTAGAACTTCAGGATGTCGGCCAGGTAGTCGGAACCTTGCGCGTGAGCTACCCCGAGATCGTTACCTTCGACGTAGGAGCCGTCATAACTGCCCGCACCTGCGGCGTCGCCGCCTGAGAGGGCGGTGTCGTCGTTGCCGAAGATGACGGAGTAGTCAAATGTGCCGGGATTCTCGGCGGTACCGCCGGCGAACGCGTAGCTGTTATCGCCGAAGACGAAGGCCGTGTCGTTGCTCGAGCCGACGCCGCCGGCGACGGCAGTCGAGTCGGTGCCGTCGACGTCGGCGTAGTTGTTGGTGCCGTAGGCATCGGCGACGGAGCCCGCGCCGTTGGCGATCGCGATGTCCCCGCCGCTACCGGTGTAGGGCCTCGGCGGTGCCTTCCTGGAAGAGCGTCGCCCCGTCGAACGAGATGGCCAGGTTCAGATCTGACGTGGCGGCGGCCGGAACGGCCGAGCCACTGAGAAGGCTATCGATCGACGACAGCCAGTCCGACGAGTCGGCCGCGGCGATCCCCGGCGTCGAAGCAAGCGCTCCCCCGATACCCAACCCCACGGCCAGCATTGCCAACCGAGCGATAGCGCGTGTGCGAACCATCGTTATTCCTTTCCCCCTGATGCACCGAATATGATTGCTTTCCCCTTCAGCGCCCACCGCTGAGTTCACATAGTTTATGCGCCAGCGTCAATTTTGTTCGAACAAAATCTAATAAACCGGAAAAATTGTCTGCCCGCTTTCGGGTGAGCACAGCGGCGGAGTTGCGTTCATTCGCGATGGAAAGCGGTCTGGCGGCCGTTTTGCAATGGTGGGTGACATACCAACGGTCCCCAAATGAGTCGACTCACGACACCCAGGCATCCAAGCTGAGAATGTATTGGTTGCCGAGCGGAAGGTTATTTTCGATTTCTCGGTCTAATCGGACGAAGACTCGGGAATTTCACAACTACCGTCTTGCAATGGCGCTTTCCGTCGCGCACCGCCGTGTATGCCTTAGTCGCGCAGCCGGGGGCGGTAAAGCTACAGCAGCTACGTCATGTCCCGGTGACGCTTCGCTGTAGCCGTGCCCCGCCCGCCGGCGCGCTCGTATCAGTCTGCCGTGCCCACTCGCCACAGTTCATGGGGAGATTTCCCTATCTTTTCCGTCAATCGCACGGTGGCGACGGGCCGGATCAGACGGCCAGGTCGCTGAAGCGTGACTGGGCCCGGACTGTCGCGCGGTGCTGCGTGACGGTGACCGCTGACCCGCGAGGAAGACAGTGGCTCAGAACAACGACGGCAGGATCTCGATGAGGTAGTTGCCGCCGGTAGCGCCCTCAGAAAAAAGGCTGTCACCGAAGACGGCGCTGAGGTCGAAGTCACCCGGGGTGCCAAGGCCGGCCCCGGCGTAGGCCTCGCTGCCCGCGGTGCCAAAAGGGTTGAAGACGGCGGCGACGTCGTTGTTGCCGATAAAAGAGCCGCCCGCGCCGTCGCCGCCGGCGCCCGCGATGCTGTTGTCGCCGAGGGTGTAGGCCAAGTCGTTGCTGCCGCCGCCGCCGAAATCGGCGCCGGCGTAGGCGCCGGTGTCGGGGGCGGAGTTGTTGCCGATGTCGATGGCGGTGTCGTAGTTCGCGCCAGTGGCTCCGCCGGCATCGGCATAAGCGAGGTTGCCGTCGGCGAGGGCGTAGTCGCCGGTGCCGTTGTAGGCGTTGGCCTCGGCGCCGCTGCCGTCGGCAATCGCGGTGTCCCCGGTGCCGTCCTCGCCGACGGCGACGGTGTTGGCACCGTAGGCGATCGCGAGGTCATAAGCACCCGGGGTGGTGTAGGCGTAGGCGCTGCCGTCTGAAACCAGCGAATACCCGTCGAACGAGATGGCCAGATCCAGACCCGATGACGGGGCCGGCAGGGCCGAACCACCCAGAAAACTATCGATCGACGACAACCAGTCGGTAGACGAGTCGGCCGAGGCGACCGGCGAGTGGGCCGCTGCAGCCCCGACTCCCAACCCCACCGCCAACATGCCCAGCCGAGCGAAACCACGCCTGTCGGAGAAGACCGGCTCTGCGCATGGGGCATTTTCCTTATTTTCGGCGGTGTCGCACTCCTACCGCGACGGCCGGCAGACGAACGCCGTCCCCCGTGCCGCCGCACCTAAGCCGACCCGGGTGATCACCACTGTCAACGAGCCGCTGCCGCGCAGCGCCAGCCGCTGCCGCAGCGCGTCGGGATCCACGTCAACGCCGCGGACCAGGATCTCCAACGTTCCGCAATCGAGCGCCGTCAGCGCTTGACGTAGCCGTCGCTCGTCGAAGGGCCGCTGCTGGAGAACCTCGAACCCGCGCACACCCACCGGCAACTCGTCGCCCGACAGGTAGGCGATGTGTGGGTCCAGCTGCCACAGCCCATGCCGCGCGGCGTAGTGGCGCACCAGACCGGCCCGCACCACCGCGCCGTCGGGGTCGATGATCCACCGCCCAGCGGGCCGAACCGGGCAGTCGTCCGGATCGGCGTCGGTGACCTGTTCGCCGCGGTCCAGGATGCTGGCTCGGCGGTGCACACCGGGCTCGGCCAGACCCGCCGACCACAAGCATGCCTCCCGCACCGACCCGCGATACGAGGTCACCTCGATCTCGCCGTCGAACCCGAGCTGCATCATGACATCGAAATCGATTCCGGGAGCGCATTTCACGATCAGTTCCCGGCCGCGATAAACCTCAAATAGCTGATCCATTGCGGGCTGGTAGTCGCGGGGGTTGAAGCGCCGCCGCCCGCCGCCGCGGCGCGCCGGGTCGGCCAGCACCACCGTGTCGCGGGTCACGGGGTGAAGCGCGTCAGCGCGACACAGGTCGACGGTGGCGCCGAGGTTGTGCCGCGCCATCGCCAGCCGCGTTGGGTCGATGTCACTGCCCACCGCCCGCGTGGCCGTGCCGCGCAGCGCCGCGAGCTCGGTGCCGATCGAGCAGGTCACATCGTGGATCACGTTGCCGCTCAGCCGCTTTGCCCGATACAGGGCGACCGGTGCAGCGCTGGCTTGCTGCAGCGCTTCGTCGGTGAACAGCCAGTCGCCGGTACCGTGCAGTTCGGATAGCTTCGCGACCGCGCGGCGGCGCAGCAACACCGTTTCCACCAACACCGGCGTCCGGTCGGCGAATTGCTCTCGTAGCGCGGCGATCTCGCTGATACGGTCGGTCAGCGGAAGGGCTGCGACCACGGCTAGCGCAGCGGAGCCCTCGTCCGACGCCAGGTAAGCGACATCGTCGAGGCCAAAGGTCAGGACGGCTTGATCCCGGTGATCATGACGTTGTAGAACCAGCCCTTCGGGACGATACGACGCCACAGGTTCTCGTCGATCCAGCTCAACGTCTTCCAGCTGGTAAACGCGAACCTCGCCCAGCCCCAGCCCAGCCGCCCCGGGGGCACCGTCGATTCGAATGTGCGGACCGGCCACCCCAGCATCGCGGCGGTGAACTCCACGGTGGCCGTGCGAACCTGCACCGCCCCGGCGTCGGTGGCCATCCGATCGAGGTCGTGCGGATCGAAGGTGTGCAGGTCGACTATCCACTCGAGCGCGGCCGCCCGTGAGTTCTCGTCGAGCTCGGCCTGCGGACGGCGCCAGCCGCCCAGTCCGGGCAGCTTCACGGCTCGGATGGTGACGTTCCAGGTCAGGTCCGCCAGCGCACGAGCGTATCCATTGCCGACGGTGGTCGGCTCGCCGGCGAACACGAACCGGCCGCCGGGCCGCAGCACCCGAAGCACCTCACGCAACGACTGCTCGACATCGGGAATGTGGTGCAGCACAGCATGTCCGACCACCAGGTCGAAGGTGTCGTCGTCATACGGGATGCGCTCGGCGTCGGCGACGCGACCGTCGATGTCCAGCCCCAGCGACTGCCCGTTGCGGGTAGCCACTTTGACCATGCCTGGGGACAGATCGGTGACCGACCCGCGCCGCGCCACCCCTGACTGGATCAGGTTCAGCAGGAAAAATCCAGTGCCACAACCTAACTCGAGGGCACGGTCGTACGGCAGCCGGTGGATCTCGTCGTCGGGGACGGCGCCGTCGTAGCAGTCCCGCGCGTAGTCGATGCAGCGCTGGTCGTAGGAGATCGACCACTTATCGTCGTAGTTCTCCGCCTCCCAATCGTGGTAGAGCACCTGGGCCAGCTTGCTGTCGTGTCGGGCGGCCTCAACCTGCTCGGCGGTGGCGTGCGGCTGCGGCACCGGGTCGGTACTGGTCATGGTGGCCCAGCCTATCGGCCGACCGGGTCAGCGACCATTCTGGCTAGGTTCCTGCGGGACTCACGGTGACGGTGACGGCGCTCGCGCCGGTGTTCGAGGCGATCACCAGTTCGGCGGCATTGGGGGCCGAGACGACGTCGCCGCCGGTGACGCTGACCTGGTAACCGTCCGGGAACTCGACGGTCGGGACCGCGATGGTGGTCTGCGAGCCGGCCGGGAAGCTGCCCAGGCCGTCGGCCTCTTCCGTGGAGTAGCTGAACGAGAAGGTGCCGTTGTCGAACGAGTAGGAATCGGGAGTGCCGGAGATCACCTGCGGGTAGGGCTCGGCGAGGGTGTCCAGGTTGGCGGTGTTGACGTTGGCGCCGACCGGTGGATCCTCCGGGTTGTACACCAGCGACTCCGAACTCGGCGGGTTCGCGCTGGTGGTGATGTCGCCCTGGCCTGAGTAGGCCCACTCCGTCCACCCGATCAGGTGCTGGTCAGCTCCTTGCATCGGGGCAGAGATCTCCGATTGGTCGCTGGTGGCTCCGAACTCGGTCATGAACGCCGGGATTCCTTGCGCATCTGCGTACGTCTCGGCGTTAGCGACGATCGCGCTGACGCTCGGCACGCAGCCCAGCGAGCCGAGGTCGAATTCGCAGTAGTCGTGGAACGAGAAGACGGTGCCCGTCGCGTCCACCGTGCCGAGGTGGGTGGGCACTCCCGCGTCGAACAGCACGTTGGGCTCGTAGAAGATCGGCGTGCTCGGGTCGACGGCCCGTATCGCGTCCGCCGCCTGGTCGTAGAAGGGGGTCAGCTGCTGGGAGTCGAAGAACGAGCTGCCCAACAGGGTCGGCAGCAACTGCGAACCCGGCGACGGCTCGTTCATCAACTCGAAGCCGACCACGTCGGGGTTCCCATTGAAGGCGTTGGCAACGTACTCCAGCATCTGCGAGTAGTTGTCCTCGAGTCCGACCCCGTTCGGCGCGTCGACGTTGCTCCAGAACGACTCCCAGGCCTGATTCGCGGCAGGATCAAAGAATTCGTTGAGCGGGAACGACAGCTGGGGGTTGGCCGCCCCATCGGTTTGCACCGCCCAGTCCGGAGCGCCCTCGCCACCGAACGCCGTGCTGTACGCGTCCTGGTGGAAGTCGATGATGCTGTAGATCCCGTGGTCGCCCAGGGTCTGGACGGTCTGCTCGATCGAGTTGAGGTAGGCGGTGTTGAAGACGCCGGGCTCGGGCTCAAGGTCAGACCAGATGACGCCCACCCGCACTGCGTTGAAACCGTTTTCGGCCAAAAACGCCGCGTCGTCGTCACTGAACCCGTCAGCGGAGGGCTCCCCCGGCGCCACCTTGTACACCTCGTTGAGCCCGTGCAGGATGACGACCTGACCGTCACTATTGGTCAGCCAGTCGCCGGTCGTCCCGACCGACAGCAACGACCCGTCGGCGTCCGACGCGTCACCCGATCCGGCAGGCAGCGTGCCATAGTCGCCGACCGCTCCGTGCTCGCCGAACGCCCCGGCATTGCCACCGGCCCCGCCGAGGGCGGCCAGACCGTCGGCGGTGGCGCCGTCACCGGCGTTGCCGCCATCGGCGCCGATGCCGAACAGCGAGCCGCCATCACCACCGTCACCGCCGCCGGCGCCGGCCCCGCCATCTCCGCCGTCACCGCCGTTGCCGAAGAAGCCCGCTGCATCCCCGCCGGAGCCGCCGGCCACACTTGCTTCATCGCTGTCCCAGCCGTTGCCACCGTCACCGAACCACGAGCCGCCGTCTCCGCCGCTGGGGTCCACCTGCGTTCCCGCAACGCCGTTGCCGATGAGGAACTGCCCCGACGCCGTGTTGATGAAGTTGTCCACCTGCTCACCGAACGAGCTGTTGATCCAGTCCTCGACGGCGGTGTGCAGCGGCTCGTAGATGTCTTGCTGGAAAAGCGCTTCCCCGGACAACGTTTCCGCGCTGGACGCGGTAGCGGCGAGCGCCTGATCGACACCTTGGGTGCCAAGTTCGGCAGAACTCGCGCTGACGACGAGGTCGCTGATCAAGTCGCCCAGACCAAAATCGTCGGCACGTGCGGACGGCGGGGTGGACATCGCCGTCACCCCGAACGCCACGAAAGCCGCGACTGTCGTACCCACACCGACTACGCGCCTGCGGCGGTCTGTCCTGAAGATCAGTTCGACCTCCATTTCACGCCGACGCCGATGTGAGCCAGCTCATAGTACCGAGCGACTCTCACGCTGTGTAAAGGCTTTTCTCAGATTTTTTTAAGTTGCCTCAACCGGCGGCCGCCGCAGATTGGCGGCAAACACGTCAAGGTAGCGGCGGTCGGCGGCTAGCCGCTCGGCCGGAGTCAGCTCGTCGACGGCGTCGATGCCGGCCTTCGCCGCGGCACGCGCCGCCCGGGGTCCGTCAACGAAGCGGCTCGCCCAGGCCGCGGCGGCGTCGTACACGTTGTCAGGGGCCACCATCTCGTCGATCAGGCCCAGCGCCAGCGCCTCTTCTGCGTCGACGAAACGACCGCTGTACACCAGCTCCTTGGCCCGGCTGGCCCCCACCGTGCGGGCCAGCCGCGCCATGCCGCCGCTATCGGGAACCAAACCGGCCAGGATCTCCGTCGCGCCGAACCGCACGTTGTCGCCGCTCACCCGCCAGTCGGCGGCCAGCGCCAGACCCAGGCCGGCGCCCAGCGCGTATCCGGTGATGCCGGCAACGGTCGGCTTCGGGATGGCCGCGACGGCGTCGATGGCGGCGCGGTGCACACGTATCCAGCTTTCGGCCTCCGGTGCGGTCAACGTGCGCAACTGGGGCATGTCGTTACCGGCGGAGAAAATCTCATGGCCGCCGAAGACAATGACCGCGGCGATGTCCTCGCGGCTGGCGACCTCGGCAGCGGCCCCCTCGATTTCCCGATAGACCTGCCGGGTCATGGCGTTGGTGGGCGGCCGCGAGAGCGCCAGGGTTCCGACGCCCGGATGGTCTGCGCCCAAGTGGACGCTGACGAACTCGCTCAATGCCGCCATCCCAGTCCGCCGGCTTTGCGGGCCCGGTGATAGCGGTCGGAGTCGAAGAACTCGAAAATCCAGTTGTCGCCGTCGATTTCAAGGTTCGGTTGCACGGTCACGATCTGACGCTCGACGGCTAACACATCGGCTACCGAGCGCCCGGTCAGCGAGTCCAGCTGCGTCCAGGTCGGCGGCAGCAGGAAGGAGCGGCCGGCTTCGAAGTCGGCGATGGCCGCCTGCGGCGTCGACCACTCCGCCCGGTCGGATTCGGTGTTGTCCCCGTCGGCACGCTGACCTTCCGGCAGCGCTCCGACGAAGAAGTAGGTGTCGTAGCGGCGGGTGCGCTCGGCTTCGGGCGTCACCCAGTTGGCCCACGGCCGCAGCAGATCGGCCCGCAGCACCAGGTTTTCCCGGCGCAGGAAGTCTGCGAACGACAGCGTCCGATCGGCCAGCGCCCGGCGCGATTCGCGATACAACGATGCGTCGCCGACGATGCCGCCCGGGTCGTCGGCCGGGCCGGCGAACAGCACGCCGCACTCCTCGAAGGTCTCACGGGCGGCGGCGCACAGCAGTGCCTCGGCCAGGTCGGTTTCGATGCCGAACCGCTGCGCCCACCACGACGGCGGCGGCCCGGCCCAGGCGATCTGGGCGTTGCGGTCACGGTCGTCGACGCCGCCGCCGGGAAAAACGATCACCCCCGCGGCGAATTCCATTGCGGCGTGCCGTCGCATCAAGAAGACGGCGATACCATCTGGGTTTTCTCGGAGTTCGCGCACCAGCATTACGGTCGCGGCCGGCCGCGGCGTCAACGGGACAAGCGAGTCGTCAGTCATCGGCGCCTCCGGTGGGCCGCGCGGGTGCGGGTACGCCGGGCGAAGTAACGCCCGTCGATCACGTCCACCGCGATCGACTGGCCGAACGCCGCGGACAGATTCTCCCCGGTCAGCACGTCGGCCAGCAAACCCGCCGCGACGACCTGTCCCTCCGCCAACAGCATGCAGTGGCTGAAGCCGGGCGGAATCTCTTCGACATGGTGGGTGACCAGGACCAGCGCAGGCGCGTCGGGATCAGCGGCCAAGTCGGTCAGCCGCGCCACCAGCTCCTCGCGCCCGCCCAGGTCAAGACCGGCGGCGGGCTCGTCGAGCAGCAGCAACTCGGGGTCGGTCATCAACGCGCGCGCGATCAGGATCCGCTTGCGCTCACCCTCCGACAGGGTTTCGTAGGTGCGGTCGGCGAGATGCTCGGCCCCCAGGCTTTCCAGCATGTCGACCGCCCGGTTGTAGTCGACGTCCTCGTAGCGTTCCCGCCAACGACCCAGCACCGCGTAGCCGGCCGAGACGACCAGGTCGCGCACCACCTCGTTGCCGGGAATCCGTTGCGCCAGCGCCGAGGAACTCAAACCCACCCGGGAGCGCAGCTCCGACATGTCGACCCGGCCAAGGCGCTCCCCCAGCACGTAGGCGACCCCTGACGAGGGGTGCTCGGCGGCCGCGGCGATACGCAACAGCGACGTCTTGCCCGCGCCGTTGGCGCCGATGATGACCCAGCGTTCGTCGAGTTCGACTGACCAGGTCACGGGCCCGACCAGGGTGTGGCCGTCGCGACGGAGCGCCACGTCGGTGAAGTCGATCAGCAGGTCGGGGTCGACTGCCTCGCTTCCGGTTTCGGGCACCCGACCATCGTGCCGTACCGCGACGCCACGGCGGCTGTCGGGTCCAAGTGGTGAGCAGACACATAAGCCCGCGACACGCCGAGGCGTGAGGGGCTTTTGTGTCTGCTCGCGCGCTTACTCGGTGGGGATGTCGATGCGGCTCACGACACCGTCGAGCGCGTCGGCGGCCTCGATCTCACCGCGCGTTACGCCGAGCAGAAACAGCACGGTGTCCAGATACGGGTGGCTCAGCGATGCGTCGGCGACTTCGCGCAGCGCGGGTTTGGCGTTGAACGCCACACCCAGACCCGCGGCGGCCAGCATGTCGATGTCGTTGGCGCCGTCACCGACCGCAACCGTCTGCGCCATCGGCACTCCGACTTGATGCGCAAAGTCCCTGAGCGCCTTGGCTTTACCCGCGCGGTCGATGATCGGGCCGATCACCCGGCCGGTGAGTTTGCCGTCGACGATCTCCAACTGATTGGCGGCGACGAAGTCCAGCATCAGCTCGTGCGCCAGCGGTTCGATGACCTGCCGGAACCCCCCGGAGACCACGCCCACGTGATAACCGAGCCGCCGCAACGTGCGCAGGGTGGTCCGCGCGCCCGGGGTCAGCTTCACGTCTTCGGCGACCTCGTCGAGCACCTCGGCGGGCAGTCCGGCCAGGGTGCCGACCCGCTGGTGCAGCGACTCGGCGAAGTCCAGTTCACCGCGCATGGCAGCCTCGGTGATCGCGGCGACCGCGTCCAGGGCGCCCGCCCGGGCAGCGAGCATCTCGATGACTTCCTGCTGGATCAGCGTCGAGTCGACGTCGAACACGATGAGTCGTTTGGCGCGCCGCGCGATGCTGTACTCCTCCAACGCCACATCGACGCCCGCGTCGGCAGCGACCCGCGTCAGCACCTCCTGCAGCCGACCCCCGATCCCGGGCGGCACGGAGACCCGCAACTCCAGGCCGGTGACCGGATAGTCGGAGACGCCGCGGATGAGGTCGATGTTGACGCCCAGTGCTGCCACCTCGCGCGCCACCGCGCCGAACGCTTCGGCAGTGATCGGCCGGCCCAGCACCATGATGGTGTGCGTCGAGGGATCCCGGATGATGGGCAGGTCGTCGCTGCGTTCGATGCTCACGTCCAAGCCGACCGCGTGGACCGCCGCCTCGATTTCGTCGCGGAACGCCTCGCCTTCGGCGACTTCCAACGGCGCCGACACCAGCACACCCAACGTCAGCCGGCCCCGGATCACCACCTGCTCGACGTTGAGCAACTCAACCTTGTGCCCGGAAAGGACTTCGAAGAGCGCCGACGTCACACCTGGCTTGTCGTGACCGGTGACGGTGATCAACGCCGACACCTTGTGGGGTGTACTCACCCCAGATTGCCGCCGCGAGAGGCCATTACGTGCGAACGCTCACGTCATCGGCTCGGGTGACGTCGCCGCTGTCCGGGCCGTGAGACCGGCCCACGTGCGCCTCGGCGCGCAATCGTTCCACCATGTGCGGGTAGTGCAGCTCGAACGCCGGACGCTCGGAGCGGATTCGCGGCAGCTCGGTGAAGTTGTGCCGCGGCGGTGGGCAACTGGTGGCCCACTCCAGCGAGTTGCCGTATCCCCACGGGTCGTCGACCGTGACCACTTCGCCGTAGCGCCAGCTCTTGAACACGTTCCACACGAACGGAAGCATTGACACGCCAAGGATGAACGCGCCGACCGTGGAAACGACGTTGAGGGCCTGGAAGCCGTCGGTGGGCAGGTAGTCGGCATAGCGCCGCGGCATCCCGACATCGCCCAGCCAGTGCTGCACCAAGAACGTGGTGTGAAAGCCAATAAATGTCAGCCAGAAATGCAGCTTGCCCAAGCGCTCGTCGAGCAGCCGGCCGGTCATCTTCGGAAACCAGAAGTACACACCGGCGTATGTGGCGAACACGATGGTGCCGAAAAGCACGTAGTGGAAGTGCGCGACCACGAAATAGCTGTCGGTGACGTGGAAATCCAGCGGTGGGCTGGCCAGCAACACCCCGGTCAGACCGCCCAGGAGGAACGTGACCATGAAGCCGACCGAGAACAGCATCGGCGTCTCAAAGGTCAACTGGCCCTTCCACATGGTGCCGATCCAGTTGAAGAACTTGATGCCGGTGGGCACCGCGATCAGATAGGTCATGAACGAGAAGAAGGGCAGCAGCACCGCACCGGTCGCGTACATGTGGTGCGCCCACACCGCCACCGACAACGCGGCGATCGCCAGCGTGGCGTAAACCAGCGTGGTGTAGCCGAAGATTGGCTTGCGGGAAAACACCGGGAAGATTTCGCTCACGATCCCGAAGAACGGCAGCGCGATGATGTAGACCTCGGGGTGGCCGAAGAACCAGAACAGGTGCTGCCACAGCAGCACTCCGCCGTTGGCCGGGTCGTAGATGTGGGCGCCCAGGTGCCGGTCGGCGGCCAGCCCGAACAATGCCGCGGTCAGCAGCGGAAACGCCAGCAGGATCAGGATCGATGTCACCATGATGTTCCAGGTGAAGATCGGCATCCGGAACATCGTCATCCCGGGTGCGCGCATGCACACGACCGTGGTGATCATGTTGACCGCGCCCAAGATGGTGCCCAGACCGGCGACGGCCAGCCCCATGATCCACAGGTCACCGCCGACCCCGGGTGAGTGGATGGCGTCGGTCAACGGCGTGTACGCCGTCCAGCCGAAGTCCGCCGCCCCGCCAGGGGTGATAAACCCTGCGGTCGCGATCAACGCGCCGAACAAAAACAGCCAGAACGAGAACGCATTCAGCCGCGGGAACGCCACGTCGGGCGCGCCGATCTGCAGCGGCAGCACCAGGTTGGCGAAGCCGAACACGATCGGGGTGGCATAGAACAGCAGCATGATCGTGCCATGCATGGTGAACAGCTGGTTGTACTGCTCGTTGGACAAGAACTGCAGACCGGGCGCGGCCAATTCGGCGCGCATCAGCAGCGCCAGCAGGCCGCCGATGAAGAAGAAGACGAAGCAGGTGACCACGTACATGATGCCGATCAGCTTGTGATCGGTGGTGGTGATCAGCCGGTAGACCAGGTTGCCTTTCGGCCCGATCCGCGGCGGGTACGGACGACTGGCCTCGAGTTCTCCCAGCGGGGGCGCTTCGGCGGTCAAGAACTCCTCCAAACATCGGGCAGGGCAACTGGGATCAGTGGAACTTGAGTTTAGCCTTCGAGCGGGCCCGGCGACGGGCTGGTCCTACAAACTGTCGTAATTACCCGGTGAAGCCGGATGTTAACGTCGGACCCGTGCTGCTCAGGGGTGTGCGACGCGCGGTGACAGCTGCCGCCGCGGCAGCGATGGCAGCCGCCCTGTGCGGTGGTTGCACATCAGGACCGTCCGGCCGCGGCGGATCCCCGTCGGCGTCGGTGATCACCAGCACCACCCAAGTCGCCGGAGCGGGCGTTTTGGGCAACCAGCGCCGGCCCGACGAGTCGTGTGCGCCGCAACCGGCTGGGCCGGACGCCGGGCCGTCGACTCGGACCGCGCACAACGCGGCCGGTGTGCATCCCGACACGGCCGAGGTGCCCGAGGATCCGCAGCGCATCGTCGTGCTTGCCGGTGATCAGCTCGACACGCTGTGTGCGCTGGGCCTGCAGTCCCGGATTGTCGGAGCCGCGCTGCCGGACGGCTCCTCCGCCCAACCGTCCTACCTGGGAACGGTCGTGCATCAGCTGCCGAGCGTGGGCACCCGCAGCAGCCCAGACCTGGCCGCCATCAAGGCTGCCAAGCCTGATTTGATCCTCGGCTCGCAAGGCTTGACGCCGAAGCTGTATTCGACATTGGCAGCCATCGCGCCGACGGTGTTCACTGGGACGCCTGGCGCGGCCTGGGAAGACAACCTGCGTGCGGTGGGCGAGGCGACCGCGCGGGGCGACGCCGCAGGCGGCTTGATCGACGCTTTCATCACAAAGGCCCACGAGGACGGCGCCGCGCACGACGCCACCCACTATCAGGCATCGATCGTGCAGTTCACCGAGAACACGGTCCGGGTGTACGGGTCCGACAACTTCCCGGCCAGCGTGTTCGCCGCAGTCGGTGTCGATCGCCCTGCGTCGCAACGGTTTACCGACAAGCCTTACATCGAGCTGGGCAGCACTGACACCGACCTGGCGAACAACGCGGACTTTTCTGCGGCCGACGCCGACATCGTGTACGTGTCGTTCGACTCGCCGGCCGCCAAAGACCGCGCCCCTACGCTCTTCGACAGCGACGCGTGGCGCCGACTGTCTGCCAACCGCGACAATCGGGTCTTTGTGGTCAACAACGAGATCTGGCAGACCGGCGAGGGCCTGGTCGCTGCCCGCGGCGTCATCGACGACATGCGCTTTGTCAACGCCCCGATCAACTGACCGGTCGTGTGACGCCGACCGCATCGAGAGAAATACATAGCCTGCCTATGATAATGTTGATCGCGTTCAAGAGAATTCGATACTGAACCAAGCGCATTCAAGAGGATCACCGATGAGCACTGTTTCCGCGTACGCCGCTACCTCGGCGACCAAGCCACTGACCAAGACCACGATCACCCGTCGCGACCCCGGCCCGCACGACGTGGCCATCGAGATCAAGTTCGCCGGGATCTGCCACTCCGACATCCACACCGTCAGAGCGGAGTGGGGTAAACCCAACTACCCGGTGGTTCCCGGCCATGAGATCGCCGGCGTAGTGACCGCCGTCGGCTCCGAGGTCACCAAGCACAAGGTCGGCGACCACGTCGGGGTTGGCTGTTTCGTCGACTCCTGCCGCGAATGCAGCAGCTGTCTGGCCGGCCTGGAGCAGTACTGCACGGGCAGCGGGATGGTGGGCACCTACAACGGCGTCGGCAGAGACGGCCAACGTACCCAGGGCGGCTACAGCGGCGCGATCGTCGTCGACGAAAACTATGTATTGCGCATACCGGACGGGCTGCCGCTGGACGCCGCGGCGCCACTGCTGTGTGCGGGTATCACGCTGTATTCACCGCTGCGGCACTGGAACGCCGGGCCCGGTAAACGCGTTGCGGTCATCGGCCTCGGCGGACTGGGCCACATGGGCGTCAAGCTGGGCCACGCGATGGGCGCCGAGGTGACGGTGCTGTCGCAGTCGCTGAAGAAGATGGAAGACGGCCTGCGCCTGGGCGCCAGCCACTACTACGCCACCAGCGATCGCGATACTTTCAAGAAGCTGCGCAACAGCTTCGACCTGATCCTGAACACAGTCTCGGCGAACCTGGATCTCGGCGCGTATCTCAAACTGCTCGACGTCGACGGCACGATGGTCGAACTCGGCATCCCCGAGCGCCCGATGGAGGTTCCCGCGTTTGCGCTGGCGTTGATGCGGCGCAGCCTGACCGGGTCCAACATCGGCGGCATCGCCGAGACCCAGGAGATGCTGAACTTCTGCGCGGAGCACAACTTGACGCCCGAAATCGAAGTCATCGAGGCGGATTACGTCAACGAAGCCTACGAGCGAGTGCTGGCCAGCGACGTGCGCTACCGCTTCGTGATCGACACCTCAACGCTGTGAGCTAGCCCCCGAGGCCGCGGTCGTCGAGTCGTCCGCACCATCGCCGTCGGAGTGGCCATCGATACCGGCCAGCGGCCAGCCCGCGGCGGCCAATCGGGCAGCCACCCGCGCGA
>Ga0224555_1001598_pt1 | contig 30475 bp, 30 predicted proteins | sample 714S23034metaG_FD_180687 | JGI IMG/M metagenome (GOLD analysis project Ga0224555, IMG submission 180687) | Peat soil microbial communities from Stordalen Mire, Sweden - 717 S2 30-34 | ecosystem: Environmental > Terrestrial > Soil > Wetlands > Peat | place: Sweden: Norrbotten County, Stordalen...
CTCATGTACACTCTTTCGTCGTTTCCCGATCCTTACAGGAGACAAACAAAAGACGAAAGCATTGCCGAAAAGCTCGGATGAGTTGCCAACTGGGACTATCTACGCAGCCTTGCCGAAAGCTCACGACACTCGTCGCGCCGGCCCTACTCCGGTTGCGGCAGTTCCCCAAACTCTTCCGGATGCGCCGTCACATAAGCGAAAAGCAAATCCCTTAGATCGTGCGGGTAGGCGAAGAACTCCGAATCCAAAGCATCGAGTTTGTCGAGTACTTCGTCGGAAAAATCGGCTGCTGCCGAGGAGATCGCTTCTGGCGTAGACGGCAACCCCGCAGGAAATGCGCAATGGATCGCACGTCTGCAAATATCGGCGGTGCGCGGTGCGCCGATGGAATCGAGCGCCTCCGCCGCGAACGACGCCGTCTCAGAACTGCTGTTCAGGAAATACTGAGAAAAATCGCCGTTGTTGACCTCCGCTTCAACGGCCCAAACGCCTGAGAATACCTTCTGCGGAACGGACTGCTTCCCGAAGTCTTCTTTTCCAAATCTGGTCCTATCGGATTCGGAGAGGTCTATAAGGATGCGGTTCTTGTCCATGTGTCGATCCCACTATTGTAGGCTGCGATCTGCCACAGCAACTCGTCTGTCTCCTCAGCATCGGCTCTCCTCGTTCCAAGGGCGAGCGCTTGGCCGCCGACAACGAGATCCAGATTGAACAAGCGTGCCTATGCTCGAGTGTTTAATGGGCGTTCGTTTAAGGCCATCTCTGCGCGCCGTGAAGAATACGATCGACTTCGACTAGATCGTCGCCGACGCGATAAACAGCCAGAAAAGGAAGGCCCGTAAAAACGAGCTCGCGGGTGCCTGGGCTGCGGCCTGGGCGGCCACGCCGTGGAAACTGGGTTAGGGAGCTCAGGCCCTCGTAGATCCGGAGCGCGGCGCGGCGGGCAGCCTCCGGGCCGTCGTGGTCCTCGGTGTAATCGCAAATGTTCGTGAGATCGCGCGCGGCGGGTTCCGTCCATCGGATGCGCATCACCCTCGATACCGGCTGTCAATCAACTTGCCGATGTCCTCATGGTCAATGAGTTCGCCTCGGTCGGCGGCAGCCACGCCCTCCCTCACCTCCCGGAGAAACCACTCATCATAGTCCACGAGGCGCTCCACAGCCTCCCGCACAAGGGTACCCGCATCGCTGTCACGATCGGCGGCAAGCCGGGTAAGCCGAGCTTGCAGGTCGGGGTTGAGATTCACTTCCATGTCTCAAGGGTAAGGACAGCGCCGCCCCGTGTCAAGATCGAGCTGCATCGCTTCGTCATTCATCGGTCGCGCCACAGACGAGTCCTGCGCGGCTTCGAGCCTGATGATCACGCTTCGGCGCCCACCCGGATCTTATTGAAAACAAGCCTCGACTGTCCAGCAATCCACCGAAACGGCCGAACAGCCGTGGTAGTGTGATCTCACAGCGAGAAGATGCTGCCATCCGCTTCCAGCCACACCGTGCCGTCTTTAGATTTCTTGAAAGCTCGCATCCACCGACATCTTCCCCGAAATCGACATTCCGGTGGTAGAGCACCACGTCTTTCAGATATGCGGCCTGGGCCGGCCAGGGCTGCCGCCCGGCCTGTTCTGTAACCCCCGCCGCCGGCAATACGCGCAGCAGCGAGCAAGGTAGCATTTGACTCCCAACCATCCAAAATGGTAAATACAATGCAGGTACACGAATCTGGAGCGTCCGCCAGCAGCGCTTTTCGATTGGGATGACGCCAACCGTCGCCACCTGACTCGCCATGCCGTTTCGCCTCAGGAAGCCGAGCAATGCTACGGAAACGATCCCCTCGTCGTCGAAGAGCAGTTCATTGATGGAGAACTTCGTTACCTTGCGTTGGGTGAAACCAGCGCCGGCCGACGCCTGGCTACCGTTCGCGGCGCCCGCGTGCGCTTCGTCACGGCCTACTCCATGACTCTACAACAGCAGGAAAGCTACGAGGAAGGTTAGTTCTATGAGCCACCAACCCATTCCCAAATTCGCCAGCGAGGAAGAGGAAGCCGCCTGGTGGGATGCGCATCCCGAAGTCCTTACCGAGCGATTCCAGACGGCCGGACAACAGGGCCAGGTACGCCGGCTGAGCCAAACTAACTTGCCCGGCGCCTCTGAAACCGTCACCATCCGCATTCCCCCGGAGGAATTGACGCGGGCGCGCACCCTGGCCGCCAAGCGTGGGCTCCGCTATCAGACCTACCTCAAGATGCTCCTGCACGAGGCCCTCGACGCCGAAGAAAGAAAGCTCGCCAGTTGAGTCCGCCGTTCATTGGGACGGCCCGCATGATGATGACACGCTCCGCCAATAAACATCTCCCTATCCATCAATCACTTGCCGCCCTTGCCCCGCCTCCCGCGCCAGGTCCCGTGCTCCTTTGGAGGTAGGGAGGCCCTTTCAATGTTGCTCGTTCCCCACCTGATCCCGGTCCAGCAAAGCGAACGTCGGCAATGGGCCTCCCGCGTCCATTTTTTGCGAGTCTCTCCCCCAGGCATCGCTCACCGCTTTCACAGCGGACGGCCCGACGCTGCTGCATGTCAACTCATTGATTCAAAAGACCAAATGGGTTCGGTCGACCAAATCCGCAAACGGCCTCCCCCAATGCACAAAAACGGCACAAGAACGCATAATCCGCCCATCCCGGATGCCCCTGCCGCGAATGCAACCAATGTTACACGGTGCAACACGAAAATGGATAAACCGCGCTCTGTAATCCGCACCGCCCCGCCACCCGCTACGCACGCCACACCCGCATGCCCTCCCGAAATCGGATTAGAATATCAGAAAGACCTCCTGGCCATCATGGTTACTGGGGATGGGAAATAATCTCGCTGATGCGGTATGTGTCGCGGTCGATGGTGAAGTAAAAGCGCCAGTTGTCATTGACGCGGGCTTGCCATCTGCCCTTGGCTTCGTCAAACTTCTTAGCGTGGAGCGAGGGGTGGTTAAGGTTGCGGACCAGATAGTTGATTTGCTTGATGAAGGCTTTTTGGACAGGCAGAGGTGCGTCGAACAGCCCCTCGACGGCGGTCTGCGAAAGGTGGAGGTTCATCCGAGTTTTCTTGATTTGGCCGCCCTGGCGGTGCTCCGGATCTTCTTCTTGAGGAAAGCCGCAACCTCGGCGCCGCCTTTGAATGGGCCGTGAAAAGGTCCCTTTTCGGCTTCGTCCAGGCGGGCATTAATGATGCGGCGCTGCTCAGGAGTGTACTCGTCATCGGCGTTGGGGAATTTGGAGCGGTCAATCACCAACTGGGGGATGATAACAATTCTTTTGCCAACTGCCCGGACCTCAACAAGGTCGCCGTCAATTAAGCCCACAGCAGAGCGTACTCGGCGGGGAATGGTCATCTGGCCTTTTGGTTGAACTCTAACAAGCGTGCCCATGAGGTTTCCTTGGACTCTCGGAAATCCGGAAAATCCGACTCCTGGAGGTAGCATAGCAGACGGGCCGGTGTTATCAAACCCCACGGCGACCTTGACCGCACGCCGGAATCAAAGCAAGCTTTTGTTATCAATATGTTGGGGTTTGTTTGTCCAATGCAGAGGTGCCCAGCCGCCGAAGTTCGCCAGCCCCCACCCAAATCGGATTAAAATATCAGAAAGACCCCCTGGCCATCACCCATGTGGATAGTCCGTCTCGCACTCCGCCGCCCCTACACCTTCGTCGTCATGTCCATGATGATCGTCATCCTGGGCATCCTCGCCACCGTCCGCATGCCCACCGATATATTCCCCGAAATCAATATCCCGGTGGTCAGCGTCATCTGGTCCTACGCCGGCATCTCCCCGGAGGAAATGGCGGAAGTGGTCACCATCCGCTGCGAGCGTTCCTTCACCACCTCGGTCAACGATATCGAGCACATGGAGTCGCAATCCCTCCCCGGCCTGTCCATCATCAAGATCTTCTTCCATCCCAACGCCAAAGTCGAAGCCGCCGTCGCCCAGTTGGCCGCCGCCTCGCAATCGGTGTTGCACTCCCTGCCCACCGGCATGACGCCGCCCTCCATCCTGCGCTATAACGCCTCCAGCGTTCCCATCCTGCAGATGAGCATTTCGTCCGACACCATGAGCGAGTCGTCGCTCTACGATTACGGCTACAACTTCATCCGCACCCAGATGGCTACCGTGCAAGGCGCAAGCTTCCCCTTGCCCTATGGCGGCCGTCCCCGCCAGATCATGGTCGATATCGACCTGAAGGCGCTCTACGCGCAAGGCCTCTCCGCCAATGACGTGGTCAACGCCGTCAACGCGCAAAGCCTGATCATTCCCTCCGGCATCGCCAAGATCGGTCCCAACGAATTCGTGGTGCGCCTCAACAGCCTGCCGCCCTCGGCCGACGCCTTCAACAGTCTTCCCATCAAGCAGACCAACGGCACCACCGTCTACATCCGCGACATCGGCCACGCGCGCGACGGCTACGCCATCCAGTCCAACATCGTGCGCCACAACGGCAACCGCTCTATCCTGCTCACCGTGCTGAAGAACGGCGGCTCCTCCACCCTCAGCATCGTCTCCAAGATCAAGGAGATTCTGCCGCGCATCCGCTCCACGCTGCCCGCCGCCCTCAAGCTCAAATTGCTGTTCGATCAATCCATCTTCGTGCGCGCCGCCATCAACGGCGTGCTCAAAGAGGCCACCATCGCCGCCTGCCTCACCGGCTTCATGATCCTGCTGTTCCTCGGAAGCTGGCGCTCCACCATCATCGTCTGCATCTCCATCCCGCTGTCGATTCTCACCTCGCTCGCCGTGCTGAACCTGCTGGGCGAAACCATCAACGTCATGACCCTCGGAGGTCTGGCCCTCGCCGTGGGCATCCTGGTCGACGACGCCACCGTCGAAATCGAAAACATCCATCGCAACATGGGGCAGCGCAAGCCCATCATCAAGGCCATTCTGGATGGCGCGTCGCAGATCGCCGTCCCCGCCTTCGTCTCAACCTTATGTATCTGCATCGTGTTCGTGCCGGTCATCTTCCTCAGCGGCGCGGCCCGCTACCTGTTCACGCCTCTGGCGCTGGCCGTGGTGCTCGCCATCATGGCCTCGTACCTCCTCTCGCGCACCCTGGTCCCCACCATGGTCAAGTACCTGCTGCGCGGTGAAGCCAGCCGCTATCAGAACGAGTCCGGCGAAATGGAACATGCCGGGCACGGCTGGTTCGCCGGCATCCACCACGGCTTTCAGACGCGTTTCGAACGCATGCGCAACGCTTACCGCCGCCTGCTGGGCTCCGCGCTGGCGCATCGCAAATTGGTGGCGGTTTGCTTCGGCCTGATCGTGGCCGCCTGCGCCGCGCTCATCCCGTTCATCGGCACGGATTTCTTCCCGCAGGTGGATGCCGGCCAGATTCGCCTGCACGTCCGAGCGCCCGCCGGCACTCGCGTGGAAGAGACCGAAGCGTATTTCAAACAGGTGGAAGAAACCATCCGTCAGACCGTGCCGCCCGCGGAGCTGTCCGATATTCTCGATAACATCGGCTTGCCCTATAGCGGCTACAACATTGCGTTGAGCGACACGGCCACCATCGGCTCGTTCGACGGCGAAATCCTGGTTTCGCTGAAGGAGGGGCACGCGTCCACCTGGAACTACATTCGCGATCTCCGCCATCGCCTGAACCGCCAGTTCCCCGACCTGACCTTCTTCTTCCAGCCGGCCGATATCGTCGGCCAGATCCTCAATTTCGGACTGCCCGCGCCTATCGACGTGCAGGTGATCGGGCCGCTTACCAACGCCCCGGCCAACTATGCCCTGGCCCGCCAGATCACCGCGCGCCTGGCCCGCATCCCCGGCGCGGTGGACGTGCACCTGCATCAGGTCGTGGACGCGCCCGAACTGCGCTTCAACGTGGACCGCACCCGCGCCGACCAGCTTGGCCTCACCCAGCAGGACGTCGCCAACAGCCTGCTCATCTCGCTCTCCTCCAACATGCAACTCGCGCCGAATTACTGGATCAATCCGCAAAACGGCGTGGACTATCCCATCGCCGTGCAGACGCCCGAATATCGCATGGCCTCCACCGCCGACTTGTTAGCCACGCCCGTACATGCGGGCGGCGCTCGCGCCCAAAACCAATTGCTCACCAACGTGGCGCGCCTGGAGCGCGGCTCCACGGCATCGGTAGTCAATCACTACAATGTGCAGCCCCTCTACGATGTCTATGCCAACGTGCAGGATCGCGACCTCGGCAGCGTGGCCGGTGAAGTCCGTCGCGTGTTGGACGACTTCCGTCCCAAACTGCCCAAGGGCAGCTTTTTCGAAACCCGCGGCCAGGTCGAAACCATGCGGACATCGTTCATCGGACTGGGCGCCGGGATGGTGTTCGCCGTCGTACTGGTGTATTTCGTAATGGTGGTCAACTTCCAATCCTGGCTCGATCCGTTCATCATCCTGATGGCCCTGCCGGGCGCGCTATCGGGCATCCTGCTGATGCTTTTCGTCACCCAGACGACCATCAATGTTCCGTCATTGATGGGCGCTATCATGAGCATTGGCGTGGCCACGGCGAATAGCATCCTGCTAGTAAACTTCGCCAACGACGTGCGCGCCACCGGCTCCGATTCCATCACCGCCGCGCTGGAAGCTGGCTACACGCGCCTGCGCCCCGTGATTATGACCGCGCTGGCCATGGTCGTAGGCATGCTGCCCATGGCGTTGGGCGTCGGCGAAGGCGGCGAGCAAAACGCCCCGCTGGGCCGCGCCGTAATCGGCGGACTGCTGCTGGCCACCGTCGCCACGCTGTTCTTCGTGCCGGTAGTTTACAGCGTGCTGCGGCGCAATCCGCCGACCTATCTGGAACACGAAGCCGAAGTGGAGGCCTATGATCGTTGAAAGTGGGGCAGGCTCTCAGCCTGCAGCGGCCTCTCAGGCCGCTCGCCCCAAACCGCGCACCGGCCGCCGCGGCCTGCTGGTGTTCTTCGCGCTGATCGGCGTGCTGGTGGCCGCTGCCGTCGTCGGCGGGATTCTGCCGCGCCTCACCCGTCAAAAAGCGCTTCTTGCCGCCGCGGAAACTCAAACCGAACAGCGGCCCATCGTGGAAGTCGCCACCGCCCGTCAGGCCCCCGCGCGCTCCACGCTCGACCTGCCCGGCGACATGCAAGCCGTGGTTGATTCGCCGGTTTTCGCCCGCGTGGATGGCTACCTGCGCACCCGTCTGGTCGATTACGGCGATCGCGTCAAGACCGGCCAGCTTCTGGCGGAAATCGACACACCCGAGCTCGACCAGCAGATCCGCCAGGCGCGCGCCGCAGTTTCGCAGTCGCAATCCGCGCTCAACGAAGTTCGCGCCGACCTGGACCTTTCCAAAGCCAATCTGAACCTCGCCCGTCTCACCGTCGAGCGCTGGCGGCGATTGGCGAAGGGCGGCGTGGTGGCCCGTCAGGAAGCCGATCAGAAAGAGGCCGACTTCACCGTAACCGAAGCGCAGGTGGCCAAAGCCCAGGCCAGCATTGCCACTACCCAGGAAACGGTTCATGCGAACGAAGCCAACGTGCACCGCCTGGACGACATGAAGGCCTTTGCCCGCATCACCGCGCCCTTCGATGGCGTGATCACCGCCCGCAACGTGGATATCGGCACGCTCATCAATTCCGGCAACGGCGGCGCGGCCCGCGAGCTGTTCCACATCGCGCAAATTCAGGTGCTGCGCATTTTCGTCAACGTGCCGCAGACCAATGTCGCCTCCATGCACCCCGGCGAAACCGCCGAACTGCGCGTCCAGGAGTTGCCCGGCCAGGTCTTCTCCGCCCGCGTCACGCGCATCGCCAATGCGCTGGACGCCACCTCGCGCGCCATGTTGACGGTGCTCGAAGTCCCCAATCCGAAAGGCGTGCTGATGCCCGGCATGTACGCGCAAGTGCGCTTCTCGACCGGACGCGCCGAGGCCGCGGTGCTCGTCCCAGGCGACGTGTTGATCCTAGGCCGCCAGGGCCCGCGAGTCGCAGTAGTCGGCCCCGACCATCGTATCCACCTCCGTCAAATCCGCATAGGCCAGGACTTAGGTTCCGAGATCGAAGTCGTCGCCGGCCTTGCCGCCGGCGAAGTGGTGGTGGCCAATCCGTCCGATGCCGTCCGCGAAAACGCGCTGGTCGAAGTGCGCAACATCGGCAAATAAGTGGGGCAGGCTCTCAGCCTGCGGCGGCCTCTCAGGCCGCCCTGGTGCAACCCGAAACGCTCCCGCTTCTGGTGCTGTATAACCCTCCAATCCGCGTTCTAAGGAGGGGGAAATGGAGCGCTATTACCTGAGGACAAGCCTGCTATTGCTGGCGTTGCTAACTAACACATCCGAATAGCCCGTGATCCGTCAACAGTTGACCGCCTCAAAAGGCAAATCGCCCGCATGATAGCTGTTGGGAACAGCCCTTCCGTCCAGTTATCCGGATCAGTCCCGTGATACGCCGCTCACGGAAATAGGTACCGCTAACGGCCTGGGTTCAATCACCGAAGCTACCCATCCGCTAACCACCTGAAAACAATCGCCAAGCGCCGTCGCTCCCCCCGGACTCCGGAAAAACTCGTGCTACCCTTATCTCAGGTAACCGGATATCCCCGCTGGTCCTGGAAGGCTCCCGCACTCGCCACAAGGCGTTCTGCGCGGATCCGCCCCCGCTCTTTGACAATTTCACCCGATGCCGGAGCCGACCATGGTCCCTCAGCCATAAGCCGCCAGGCTCCGAACGTGTTTAATCCAACCCCGGCAAATTGGCTTTGCTATTTTTTCAACGATAAGTAACTAAACAACTTATTGGCTTCGTTCGTCAAAAAATGAGATTCGTGCCGCCCCAAAACCAAATCGCCGCCGCGCACAAAACGCACATCCGTGCCCATCCGCGGGGGGTGCCGCTGAGGTCCCCGTCGCATGCGGCGCTTGGCTCATTTTGTAGAATCGCCGCTCATTCCCGGTGCGCCCGCGCACCCCACCGATACTACCCCACTTATACTGAGGATTCATGGAATCGTCTGAAACGCTCCTGTTCCGCGTCGCGCGATGGCTCACCTTCGGCTCGGCGGTAGCCATTCTTTTTTCCATTGCCGCGTCGCAAATCCTGCTGGCGCTGGCGCTTGCGGCCCTGCTGCTGTCCGGAGGGCGCATGCGGCTGCCGCGCATCTGGCTCCCGCTCGGCCTGTTCCTGTTGGGCACGCTGATCTCGCTGGCCCTCTCGCCCGACCCCGCGGCCGGGTTGCCGCAAGTCCGCAAAATCTTCGTATTCACCACCCTGCTGGTGGTCTTCTCCACCCTGCGCGACATGCGCGTCATTCGCTGGCTGTTCCTCTGCTGGGCCGGCGCCGGTACGCTCACCGCGCTGCGTGGCCTGGTGCAGTTCGGCCACAAAGTGCAGGAAGCGCACGCGCAGGGCACCAGCTTTTACAACTACTACGTCGCCGAGCGCATCACCGGCTTCACCAGCCATTGGATGACCTTCGGCGGCGAGGAAATGTTCGCGCTGCTCATGATCACCGCGTTTCTGTTCTTCGCCTGCCTCGCCCGCAAGCGCGCCTGGTTGTGGCTGCTGTGCGCTTTCCTGATGGCGCTCGCGATGCTCTTGGGCTTCACGCGCAGCATCTGGCTTGCCAGCGCCGGCGCCGGCATCTACCTGCTGTGGTTCTGGAAGCGTGCGCTGGTGGTGGTGCTGCCGGTCGTGCTGCTGCTGATCGCCTTGCTGGCCCCGGCGTCGATTCGCGAGCGCTTCTCCTCCATGCTCAAGCCCGGCAAAGTGGATTCCAACCAGCATCGCATCGTCACCTGGCGCACGGGCCTCGAAATGATCCGCGCGCATCCCTGGTTCGGCGTGGGTCCCGAAGAGGTCAAGCTGCAGTTCGATCGCTATGTGCCGTCCGATATCCCGCGCCCGCTGCCGGAGGGCTGGTACGGCCACCTGCACAACATCTATCTGCAATACGCGGCTGAACGCGGCATTCCCACCATGCTGATGATGCTGTGGATGCTGGGCCAGATCCTGTGGGATTGCCTGCGCCGCCTCTGGCGTCTGCCGCCGGGGCGCAGCGATTTGAAATTCGTGCTGCACGGCGCAGTGGCGGTGGTCGTCGCCACCATGATCGCCGGCATCTTCGAATACAACCTGGGAGACAGCGAGGTGCTGACTATGTTCCTGGTGGTGGTGGGCTGCGCGTACGCGGCCATGGCCATAAATACGGACTCCGCCGTTGCCTGACGCACTCGATATCGAAGACGCTCCGGCGCTGCTCGCCTACTTGCAGCGGACCGGCCGCATCGCGTCCGGCGAACAGCCGCGCATCGCCATTCTGCAAGGCGGGGTTTCGAACCGCACCGTGTGGGTCGAGCGCGAGTCGGGCGAGGCGTGGGTATTGAAACAGGCGCTCGCCAAGCTGCGCGTTCCAGTGGACTGGTTCAGCTCGCCCGAGCGCATTCATCGGGAAGCCCTCGGCTTGGAATGGCTGGCGCGCCTGGCGCCGCCTGGCTCCATCACTCCGTTGTTGTTTGAAGATCGCGAGCGGCATCTGCTGGCCATGCAGGCCGTCCCGCAGCCGCATGCCAACTGGAAGACGGTGCTGCTCGGCGGAACGATTTGCGCCGATCATGTCCGCCAGTTCGCCACGCTGCTCGCTGCCATTCATCGCGAAGCACATGGCCGCGCCGACCTGGCGGAAGTATTCGGCGATCGCGCGTTCTTCGAATCGCTGCGCCTGGAGCCTTATTATGGCTATTCCGCGCAGCAGACGCCGGACGCCGCGGCTTTCCTGGATTCCCTCATCCGCGAAACGCTGGCCTGCCGGATCACCCTGGTGCACGGCGATTACAGTCCCAAGAACGTGCTCATTCACGAAGACCGCCTGGTGCTGCTCGATCACGAAGTGATCCACTTCGGCGATCCGGCCTTCGATCTGGGCTTCTCGCTGACGCACTTCCTCAGCAAGGCGCACCACCTGCCGGCGCTGCAGGGCGAGTTCGCCTCCGCGGCACGGGAGTATTGGCGCGTCTATGCAGAGGTCCTCGGCGCGCCGCAATGGGCTGCGGACCTGGAGCCGCGCGCGGTGCGCCACACCTTGGCTTGTCTGCTGGCCCGCGTGGTGGGCCGTTCGCCGCTGGAGTACCTTTCGCCTGCCGAACGCCTCCGCCAGCGCGATGCGGTGTTGCGCATCATCCCGTCCGTGCCGGCCACCATCGCGGATCTGATTTCTCAATTCGAGGAGCAACTATGCCAACTATCGAGCGTGTGACCGCCGCCGAAATCCTGGACAGCCGCAGCCGTCCGACCGTCAGCGCAACCTGCATCCTGGCAGGCGGCGCACAGGCCTCCGCTTCCGTGCCCTCGGGCGCATCCACCGGCACGGCCGAAGCGCTGGAGCTTCGCGATGCCGATCCGCAGCGCTATGGCGGTCTCGGCTGCCGCAAAGCTGTCGCGCACGTTAACGGAGAGATTCATCAAGCGCTTGCCGGTGCGAGTTTAGCCGATCAAGCCGAGCTGGACGGCGTGCTGGTCGCCCTCGATGGCACGCCCAACAAATCCCGGCTCGGCGCCAATGCCATATTGGCCGTCTCCGTGGCCTTCGCGCGGGCGAGTGCGCTGGAGCGCGGGGTGCCGCTGTATACGCATTTCGCCGGGATGTTGGGGCTCGCGCCGGACACCCTGCCGCGCCTCACCATCAACCTCCTCAGCGGCGGTATGCACGCTGGCCGGCAGGTGGCTATCCAGGATGTGCTGATCGTGCCCGCCCGCCCCACCACCATCGACGAGTCGCTGGCCATGGCTTACGACATCTACCAGGCCGCCGCCGCCCTGATTCTGAAACGCTATCGCATGCGGCTGCTCACCGCCGACGAAGGCGGACTCGCGCCGCCATGCGAGAGCGCCGAGGAACTGATCGAGACCGCCATTGTGGCGATTAAATCGGCCGGTTACCGCCCCGGCTCCGACGTGATGCTGGCGCTCGACGTGGCGGCCAGTCACTTCTACGCCCACGGCAAATACTATCTCGATGGCGCTCAACTCGACAGCCCCGGGATGATCGCCCGGATGGTCCGCTGGGTGGAGCGTTATCCCATCGTGAGCCTCGAAGACGGCCTCGCCGAAGACGACTGGGAATGGTGGCCCACACTCCGGCAGGCTCTGGCCAAGCGCGCGCTGGTCGTAGGCGACGACTTGCTCTGCACCAATCCGCAGCGCATCCAACGCGCCATCGAGGTGCGGGCCTGCAATACGCTGCTGCTGAAACCCAACCAGATCGGCACGCTCACGGAGGCGGCCCAAGCCTGGCGGCTCGCCACCCAAGCCGGCTGGCAGGTGACCATCAGCGTGCGCAGCGGCGAAACCGAAGACAATTGGATCGCCGACCTGGCCGTGGGCTGGCGCGGCGATCAGTTCAAGCCCGGCTCTATCACGCAATCGGAGCGCTTGGCCAAGTACAACCGCCTGCTGGCGATCGAAGCGGAAACGCAGTGGCCGGTGGTCCGCTGGGCGCTTGGATGACAGCAGGATTTGGCTTGGGCGTCCCGGTACTCTTGTAACATTACTTCTTGTACCTTTCTTGGCGGGCTTTCCGTTGACAACCGCCCTGGATGGGACATACGATGTTCACGCCGGTCAAACGAACCGGCTATTCGCACCCCAATTGGAGGATTCATTAAATGACGAAAGTTCGTATGCTCTTGTTTGCCGCCCTGGCCGTCGTTCTGGCTGGCGCCATTTGCGGCCAGCCGGCGCTGGCACAAGATCTGGCTGGAGACGCCCACGGTAGCATGATCGCAATCGGCCACATCACCGACGCTTTACCCGACGCTACTTCTCCCGGCATGTTCCAGGGAATCGTAGGCATGGGTCCGAATCCGCCGGTGGCCGGCGACTGGCCCTGCTTCGGCGGGAGCACCTGCTCCAACGTCGTGGCGGGCGGCCTCGTCATCGCCGAGCCAGAACAGATTTGGACGAAGAGCTGCTCCGGTTGCGGGCAGATCTATTACACGTTCCAGACCACTACTGCGACAGGTACTGCAACCTTCACCATCACGGTTACCCAGGGCAGTCCGGCGAAGACACTCTTCCAATATTCCTTCACGGGCAGCGTCGCGAAGAATCAGATCCATGCCATTTCGGTGGGTCCCGTGACTTTCACCGGGGGCGTCGCAGGAGCGGCCACCATCAACGTTGCCACCACCATTGGCACGGCAACGATAAAAGGCGGAGCCAAGATCACGCTCCATTAGTCCCTTGATGTTGTGCAACCCTATTCTTCATGGACCCTGTGACCGGCTATCGCGCCTGGCCTAAGGCGGAGCTGCATCTGCACCTGGAAGGGTCCGTGGAGCCGGAGACCATGCAGGAGCTGGACCCCGGCCTCTCCGTGGAAGCGGTACGCGCCATGTATCGCTTTCACGGTTTTCAAGGGTTCATTCAGGCGTACAAATCGGTGGTCGAGCGCCTGCGCACGCCCCAGGACTACGCACGCATCACGCGAGCCTTGTTGCGGCGCCTGGCGGCCGAGACCGTGCAGTATGCCGAAATCACGCTTTCCGCGGGAGTGGTGCTGTGGAAGGGGCAGGAGTTCGCGCCCGTATATACGGCTGTACGGCAGGCGGCGGCGGAGTTTTCCATCGAGGTGCATTGGATTCTGGATGCCGTCCGGCACTTCGGCGTCGAGCACGCCATGCGGATCGCGGAATTGGCGGCGGAGCGCGTGAACGATGGCGTGGTGGCGTTCGGGATCGGCGGCGACGAAGAGCGCGGACCGGCCGCCTGGTTCGGCGAGGTGTACCGATTCGCGAAGGGTGGGGGCCTCGGGCTGACCGCGCATGCGGGCGAGACGGTGGGGCCGGAATCGGTGTGGGCGGCGCTGGAGATCGGCGCGGAGCGCATCGGCCACGGCATCCGCGCCGTGGAAGATCCGGCATTGCTGCGGCATTTGCGCGATCGCCGGATTCCGCTTGAGGTGTGTATCACAAGCAACGTAGCGACCGGGGCGGTGGAGTCACTGGACGCGCATCCGGTGCGGCGCCTCTACGATGCCGGCGTGCCGATTACCTTGAACACCGACGATCCCGCCATTTTCGCGACGACGCTATCGGGCGAATATGAGTTGGCCGCGCGCCAGTTCGGGTTTTCCGAGGCCGAGTTGCGCGGGATTGCGCAGAACGCTTTCCGCTACGGGTTTCGTTAGTCAACGGAGCAAGATCAGCCCGGCTGCCGGCGCGACCAATAGCAATGCCAGCACCACCCAAGTCCAGCGGTTGCCGAAGTTCAGAGTGTACCCGATGCCGAAGCGCTTTTCGACCAGAATCGACGGATCTGCGGGATTGACGTAAACGAGTCCCCACTTCCAGCAGGCATCCGGCGTATGATCGCCCACAGGCGCGGTCCCGGCGGTGACCGTTGCGTTGCTGCCGCCCTGGCCGCCCCGCATCAGGCTCACAGTGAAAGCGACGATCGCGGCCGCCAGCGCCAACCCCCACGCGTTCATAGCCGCCGCGGCCGGTTGGAACAGCGCAAACCATGCGGGACAAGCGAGGAAATACTCGCAAACGATCGACAATTGGACGATACGCCTGCGAAAGTGACGCTCGGCGGCGGCGCCCGCACCCGTGGTCGAGATGCGGCGCGACCAGTTCAGCAGTCCCCAGGCGAGCCCGGCCAGCAGCAGGCACACGAAAGCTTGAACTGCCAGGAAACCGAACACCGTGGCGGGCGTCGTGTTCACCCACCGATCCGCCCCGTCAATGCCCCAATGCACCGGAAAACGCCGCGGCAAGCGGTCCCAATGGAAGCCCACCCAGAGGCCCAGAGCTACCAGCGACAACACCGGGAGTGCCGCCACCAGCAGGCCTCCGGGCAGGCGCTCCTGCGGTGTCGCCAAATCCACTTCAAGAACCGAACTAGGCGCCGCGGCGTAGGCCCGCACCGCCCGGTTCGCGCTGACCAGCCCCCATAGATACCCAATCGCCTGCAGCAGCACCGCCGCCACCGCCATGCCAGCCGCCAGAGCCAGGCCGCTCGCTATCAGCGTGGCGATCCAAACGATGGCCCGATACCTCCCCAGTATCCGCCGCGCGGCGGAACTGCGGCGGAATTCGGGCGCAACCGTAACGGCGAAGAAAAGGTCAGGCCGGGTCAATCCGGGCATGATGTGGAACAACCCGCCTATCAGGATAAGAAGCGGAACGAACAGCATGGTCTCCGTGGACATCGACTAACTCCTCTCCAAGGTTTTGGCAAGCAGCCGCAGTTCGCGCGCGATGCGGTCGCGCGGAAGGCCGCGGGCCTGCACCTCGGCCACCATCTCTCTCAGGCGGCGTTCGAAAGCTTCACCGGTTTGGGGATCGCAACGGTTCTCAACCGTCCGCGAAACCACACGCGCGCCACTGCGACGGCCAATCTCGAGCCATCCTTCTTCCTCTAATGTGCGATACGCTTCCGCCACCGTGTTGAAATGGACGCCGAGGTCGAGCGCCAGGCGGCGCACCGGCGGCAACGCATCGCCGGGACTCAGGTCTCCGTTGACCAGCAGGATGCGAACCGCGTCTACAATCTGGCGGTACACCGGAGCCGGCGATTTGAGATCTACCCGCAAAATAATCATTGTACTTTGTACATATACAATGTACAATGAGGCTATGAAAAAGGCAATATGCATTTTCCCGCTGCTGCTCGTCGGAGCAGTTTTGGCCGCGGAACCGGTCCGCCTGGATACGGGGACCGGTACGCTGTACGGGACGCTCGAGACGCCTGCCGCCAAACCGCCCTATCCCGTGGTCCTGATCATTGCCGGCTCCGGTCCCACCGACCGGGACGGAAACTCGCCTCTACTGCCAGGCAAGAACGACAGCCTCAAGATGCTGGCCGAAGGACTGGCCGCCCGTGGAATCGCTTCGTTGCGTTACGACAAGCGCCTCATCGGCGAAAGCAAAATCGTCGGGTTGAAAGAAGAGGATCTGCGATTCGAAACCTATGTGGCCGATGCGGTCCGCTGGGGCGAGTATCTGCGGAAGGATCCCCGCTTCCGGTCTTTGGTCGTCGCCGGCCACAGCGAAGGGTCGCTGATCGGCATGCTGGCGGCCCAAAAACTCGCGGCCAACGGGTATGTCTCGATCGCGGGCGCGGGCCGGCCCGCGGGGCAAGTCGTCCTGGAACAGTTTCGGTCGCGGCCGCTGCCCGCCGATCTGATGAAACAGGTGGAGGACGACGTGAAGGCGCTGGACGCGGGGCATACCGTGGAATCCGTTCCGCCGGCGCTCGCGGCGCTTTTCCGCCCGAGTGTACAACCGTACCTGATTTCCTGGTTCCGGTACGATCCGGCGCGCGAAATCGCCAGGCTCAACATGCCAGTCCTCATCGTGCAGGGGACCACCGATATTCAGGTGAGCGTCGCCGACGCAAAACTGCTGGCGCAAGCCAGTCCGGGGGCGAAGCTGGCGGTGATCGAAGGCATGAACCACGTCCTGAAGGAAGTGCCTGCGGCGATGGACAAGCAGATCGCGTCGTATGGCGATCCCTCGCTGCCCTTGGCAGCCAAACTCGTAAACGAAATCGCCAGTCTGATTGATGGGCTGAAGGCTTCGAACTGACTGCCGTCTACCGCGCGCCCACCAGCGGCAGCACCACGCGATCCAACTCGTCGTCGGTAAAGTCGCGGAGCTTCACGTTCTTGTGCAGCGTCCAATGCTCGACGTGCTCGAGCGAAGCGCCGGGCTTCAAGTGTTGCAGCGGACCTAGCGTCTCCAGTTCCAGGAAATAGGCATCGGTGTAGGTTTCAAACGAGCAGCCGAAATCCGGGTAGTTCTTCGGCGAATCCTGCGCGTCGTAGCGCTTGATGAACAGCCCGCCGCCCAACGAGTAAGCGGCCCAGGTGCTCTTGTTGAAGCTGCCCAGCTTGGTCGGTTCGCCGTTGGCCGGGTCCTGGTGCAGCATCAGGTATTTGCGGGTGTAGCGCCAGCGGTGATCGGAGAGGTTGCTGAAGGCCCACATCACCAGCGGGTTGGTGGGATAGAGCACCTCGGGATGCTTGCCGCGCGGCGGAAAGCCGTGGATGCCCACGCCGCCCTGCGCCATCATGGTAAGGGCCCAAGGTGCCAGGTCCAGCGGATGGCTGCCGGCGTTCTTGATGCGGTGCAGCACTTCCACGCTCGTGCCCTGCGGCGACAATTTCACCACAATCTGTTTTTCGAGGCCGGTGAGCCGCTCGACCGGCTCAGTCACTTCCAGCACGTCGCCCTTGATTTCAATGCGTACCGGGCCGTTGTCCGTGGCGTAGGTGCGGACGGCGTCCTCGGGCGCGGCCCAGATGCGATGTCCGCCGCGGGCGACCCAGGCGGGTTCGCCGGATTTGCCGAGAGCCTCGGCGAATTCCTTAAAGAAGTTTTGTCCGCCCACGAACGCGTAGCGCATAATGCGCGGGCCGATGTCGCCAGGCACGATCAGCTCGACTTCTCCGTTGGTGATGCGGTAGCTGTTGGGCCAACCCTTGTAGTTGGTCTTCTCGATTTTGACGGCGGCGGTGGCGCTCATGGTCAGCAGCAACAGGGATGCAGCAAATCTCAGCATACGGCCTAGAATAACAGAATGACGGAAACGTCCCCCTTCGTGGAGTGGCTGGCGATCGGCACGTATCGGGACTTCAGCTTATCTGGGAGACTGGCAGGATGGGCCTGCGGCCCACGAATCGTGATGAAAAACCTTGTGGGGCAGGCCCTCGGCCTGCGGCGGCCTCTCAGGCCGCCCGGCTGCTCTTTCAATAACCTACGGTGGGGTTGCGACCGTGCGGCGGGTTTCCAGACCCGCCCTTCAGTTCCGAGCGCGTTTAATGTCACATTGCGCTTCTTGAGAAATGCGCCATAATACGGAGATCGACGCTTAGTAAGCGCCTTTGGGGATAAACTGAAATTGGGTGCCAGGGTTCCGGCCATGTCATCGTTAGAAGGTCGTCCGATTCGGAGTCTCCGCGTAGCGCTCGGTACGCTGTTGCTGGCCGTCGCCGTGCGCGGGCAGTCGATTCTGCCGGGCTCCGGCCCGAGTGGCGCAACGCACCTCTTCAACACCGACGCGGCCGTTTTGGAATCGCAGGAGCCGCGCAAGGATCTTCCCTGTACCGCCACGTCCGTCAAACCCACCCTCGGCTTCGACCTGAAGTTTCATTCCGGTTACGAAGTGAATGTCCCCTTGAAGGAACTCGCCGGATCGCAAAACCTCCTCACCATGATCTACAGGGTCACTCCGGACGCGTATCCCGACGAGCCGGTTTACATGTCGCAACGGGTCAACGTGCCGGAGATCGAAGACAACGCGCATGGCGACGCCTATTTGCAAGGCACCTTCGACGTGGGCGAGGGCAAGTATCACGTGGACTGGCTGATGCGGGACCGCGCCGAACGCGTGTGCTCGGCCTTCTGGGATATCGATGCCAGCGTGCCGCCCAAGGACAAGCCGGTGACTCTGGACATCCCGCCGAATACCATCCTGGGCGCCGACAACGAGCCTTTCAAGGACGAGCCGCCCGTTCCGCGTAAGGCGCATGGCGCTCCGCTGAATGTGAAGGTGATTGTCAACTTCGCTCCCCAGGAACCGGCGGCGGCTGTTTTGCACCCCCTGGACGTAAACGCCCTGATCTCGATTTTGCGCGGCATCGCCCGCGAACCGCGCATCGGGAAGTTCTCCATCGTGGCCTTCAATCTCCAGGAGCGGCGCGTCGTCTACCGGGAAGAAGAGGCGTCGCGGATCGATTTCCCGGCCTTGGGCGAGGCTTTGCACTCGCTCAATCTGGGGACGGTGGACCTGAAGCGGCTCAGCCAGAAGCGCGGGGAAACGGAGTTCCTGACCAACCTGTTTACCGACGAACTGAAGACGCGCGACCATCCGGATGCCGTGATCTTCGCCGGTCCGAAAGTGATCCTGGACAACGGCGTCCCGCAGGAGTCGCTCAAGAAAGTCGCGGATGTGGAATACCCGCTCTTCTACATGAACTACAACCTCGACCCGCAAGCCGTGCCGTGGCGCGACGCCATCGGAAATGCGGTGAAATACCTCAAGGGAGTCGAATACACGATCACCCGGCCGCGCGATTTGTGGAATGCATGGGGCGATATCATGTCCCGTATAGTAAAATCAAAAGTGGGTAAGCGCGCGGCGAACGGCGCTTCCCAATAGCGCATGCGGGTTCAAGCGTTCTCGACGACGGTCTCGACGGTGGTGGTTCTGGCCTTGGGAGCCTGCGTCTCTGTCTATTCCCAGCAGTTCAGTAAAGACAACCTGGCGCCATACATCCCCAGTCCACAGGAAGTGGTGGACAGGATGCTTAGCGCCGCGCGGGTAAAGCCGGGCGAGATGGTTTACGACCTGGGCAGCGGCGACGGCCGCATCATTATCACGGCGGCGCAGAAATTCCAAGCGCGCGCGGTGGGCGTGGAACTGCGCGGTGATCTCTGCAAATCCGCCCAAGCGCGGATCAAGTCGCTGGGCCTGCAGGATCGCGTCAAGCTAATGCACGAGAACATGCTGAAGGTGGACCTCAGCCCGGCCGACGTGGTGACCCTGTACCTGCTGACCAGTTCCAACGAACGCCTCCGGCCGAATCTGGAGAAGTATCTGAAGCCCGGCGCCCGCGTTGTGTCGAACGACTATGAGATCCGGGGGTGGACGCCGTCCGGCATCGTGCCCATCACCGCTGGCGGCGTGCTGCATTACATCTACGTCTACGAGATCGGCGCAAAGAACTAGAGGCTCTTGTGGGGCAGGCCCCCGGCCTGCGCGGGGCTCTCAGCCCCGCTCCCCGCGGGCGGACCTCGCTCATTGCTTCGTTCCGAGGAATCTACGTGCCCTGATACCCCCCTTTTTCATGCCCGGCTCTTGCTGTCTTCCTTGGAGGCGGCGAGAATCGCTCCCTGCCCGTCATTCGTTCGCGCACCGGTCCCGCCAGTAAGAAGCTGGCGAAACCCAAAGGGCTGCCATTCTTGGAAGCGGCAGACCGCGGTGAGGTCGAGGAGACTTCTTTTGCCGAACTCGCCCGAACCTGGGAGGGCGCGTACGCCAAATCGTCCAGACGCCGCAAGGGCCGATTAACAATCGGCCCGCAGGATTCCATCCTGCCCCACAAGTAACACTACAATAGTTCCGTGACCGCCCCATTCGACGTCGTCGGCGTAGGACTGAACGCCACCGACACCCTGCTCGTCGTCCCGCGCTTCCCCGCCTACGCCGGCAAGGTGCCGTTTGAAGAGGAGATCGTCAGTCCCGGCGGCCAGGTGGCCAGCGCCATGGCGGCCTGCGCGCGGCTGGGCTTGCGCACCAAATACATCGGCACCATCGGCGACGACGAGCGCGGGCGCATCCAACTGGGCAGCCTGCGCGAGGCGGGCATCAACGTGGACCATGTGCAGAGCCGCGCGGGCTGCCCTAATCAGTCGGCCTACATCATTATCGATCGCGGCACGGGCGAACGTACCGTGCTGTGGTCGCGGCCCGAGTGCCTGCGTATCGCCCCCGCCGAGATCACCCCTGACCAGATCCTGTGCGCCCGCCTGCTGCATATCGACGGGCACGATACCCCCGCCGTGGCACACGCGGCGCGCATCGCGCACGGCGCCGGCATTCCCGTGACGGTGGACGTGGACACCATTTATCACGGCTTCGATCGGGTCTTGCCGCACGTGGATTACCTCATCGCCAGTTCCGAATTCCCGGCGCAGTGGACCAACGAGCGCGATCCTCTGCGCGCTCTAGAGCTGATTCAGCGCGAGTATGGCATGCGGGTGGCGGCCATGACTCTGGGCGCGCACGGCGCGCTGGCGTTGGAGAACGGCCGCTTCCTGTATTCGCCGGCGTTTGTAGTCAACTGCGTGGATACCACGGGCGCGGGAGACGTGTTCCACGGCGCCTTCTGCTATTCTGTTTTGCAGGGTATGGGTCTCGCGGACGCACTGGATTTCTCGAACGCCATGGCGGCTCTCAACTGTACGGCCATGGGCGCGCGCGGCGGAATTTGCGGCGCAGCGGAGGTCCGCGCGTTGATGGAACGGGCGCCGCGCCGCGAGCATCCCGATATGCGCGCCCGCATTGGACGCGCAGTCCCTACCACTTAAATGTTCCCGCTCAAAGATACGCAGCCCAGTTATTCGCGGCCGGTGGTGACCATCGCGCTCATTACCGTGAACCTGCTGGTCTTCCTGTTCGAAGCCTCGCTGGGCCCTCGCACCCTGAATGCCTTTGTCGAATACTACGGGCTGGTGCCGGACCACTTCCAACTGAGCAGAGTTTTCACCTCCATGTTTTTGCACGGAGGCTGGCTGCACGTGTTAGGCAATATGTGGTTCCTGTGGGTCTTCGGCGACAGGATCGAGGACCTGCTGGGGCATGGGAAGTACCTGTTGTTCTATCTGCTCTGCGGAATCGTGGCGGCGCTGGGCCAGGTGATTGCGAACCCCTACTCCACGGCTCCCATGGTCGGCGCCAGCGGCGCGATCGCCGGCGTGATGGGCGCTTACCTGATCAAGTTTCCGCGAGCGCGGATTCTCACGCTGGTCATGCTCGTCGTGTTCTTCACGACCATCGAAATTCCGGCGCCCATCATCTTGGGGTATTGGTTCGTCACGCAGTTGTTCAACGGGATCGGCTCGATTGCGCGAACGCACCTTTCCCAGGGCGGGACAGCCTTTTTCGCCCATATAGCCGGATTCGTGGCGGGCATCGTGCTGGTGAAAGTGATGGGGGCGAGCGACCGCTACAATCGGCGGCGGGACCGTTACTGGGAATGACCCGAGTGACTCTCTACACGCGCGTGGGGTGCTGCCTGTGCGACGAGGCGAAACAGGTGCTTCGGGCGGCTCGTGCCCGCGCCGCCTTCGAGTTCGACGAGATCGATATCGACCGCCATCCGGAGTGGCTGCCGCTGTACAACGAGGAGGTGCCGGTGATCGCCATCGACGGACGCAAAGCTTTCAAACACAAGGTATCCATGGACGAATTCCTGAAGCGGCTGGCGGCGCGCGCATGAGCCTGGACGTTCTGGCGATCGCCGCTCATCCCGACGATATCGAGCAGACCTGCGGCGGAACCCTGATCCGCATGGCGGAAAGAGGCTACCGCACGGGAGCGCTCGACCTGACCGCCGGCGACATGGGCACGCGCGGCACTCCGGACGAGCGCCTGGCGGAAGCCGAGGTGGCCGCCGGGCACATGCGCCTCGCCTGGCGCGGCAACCTCCGCTTCCCCGATGCGCGCCTGGAAAACACCCTCAGCGCCCGCATGACACTGGCGGTGAAGATCCGCGAGTTGCGCCCGCGCGTGGTGATCCTGCCGTATTGGGAGGGCCGCCATCCCGATCACTACCGCGCCAGCGAATTGGGCTATGAAGCCTGCTTCCTGGCGGGTCTGAAGAAACTCGACGAATACTCCGCCCCGCACCGCCCATATAAAGTGATCTATGCGTCGCTCTACGCCAATGTGAAGCCGTCGTTCGTGGTGGACATTAGCGGGCAGTTTGAGGCGCGCATGGCGGCTTTGTTGAGCTATCAATCGCAATACGGGGCGCAGGACGAGGGCAGCGGCTTGTTTCCCCAGGAACAGGAAATCCGCGAGCGCCTCGGCGCCGCCGCCCGGTTTTATGGCAACCTGATCGGCGTGAAATATGGCGAGCCATTCGTGGTCAAGGAAACCATGCAGGTGGATGACATCGTCAACATGGGTGTACGCAGTATTTAAACAAGAAGTGGGGCAGGCCCTCGGCCTGCGGCGGCCTCTCAGGCCGCCCCACAAGGTGGAACAGGAAACAGGGGGAAATCGCCAATGCACTACGCCGCGCGCGGACCGGTTCTCATCTCGGTGGCCGCCGGTTTGTTGATCTTGAGCTTGCCCGCGCACGCTCAGCAGGCGGATACCGGAGTGGGAATCGCCGCCGTTTCGGGGGGAGGGATCTTCGGGCTGGGAGCCCACGGATCGGCTGGCGCGAGCTTGGGAGCGCCGGTTTCGAAGTATCTGGTGCCGTTCATCGACTTCTCATATTCTCCGCTCACCAGCTATGCGTTCACCTATGGCGTGAACCTTACGGGCAAGGGCTTGTACACGTCGAGTATGCTGGACGTCAACGGCGGACTCAAAATCCGCTTTCCCAACAAGAGCGACTGGGTGCCCTACATCGGGCTGGGAGCCGGACTCCTGCGTTTGTCGTCGAGCACTTACACGAGCGGTTTCAGCACCACTGCAACGGTCAACCGGAGCAACAACGATCCGGCCGGCAACGTCAGCGCAGGCGCGCTTTATTACGTTACCAAGCGTGTTGGCTTTGGTATGGAACTGAAGGGCTATATGGCCCAGCACAACCGGTTCGGGCGCGCGTTGGCTGGAGTTTTCTACCAGTTTCCGTAACACAGGCTGAAGCCTGTGCTACCTCGGCGCGTAATATCCCGCGCGCGTGCGCACCACCGCGCCGGGCACGTCCACATCGACGCGGATCTTCCGGAAACTGCCGTCGGCCGCCAGGTTCGTCGGCGTATAGGCCAGGATGTATTGATTCCGGATTTCGTGCGCCATCTCGGGCGTGATATTCGCGATCTCCGCCACGTCGTTCGGAAACCAGGATCGCCCGCCGGTCTGCGCGGTCAACTCGTCGAGCTGCTTCCTGGCGCGCGCCGCGCTGGCCACTTCTTCGGCGCCCAGCAGGCCGATAGCGTAAATGATCACGTCGTTCTGTTGCGCCACCTGCACCAGGTGCGCTTGGGTCTCGACGCTGCTGTTGTCTTCCCCGTCGGTGACCACCAGCAGCACCTTCTTGTCCCTGTGGGCGCTGTGGCGGAGGTGCTCGATCCCGAGCAGCAACGCGTCCCGCATAGCGGTCTCGCCCTTCGCGTCGAGATCGCGCAAAGCCTTTTCGAGATCCTTGATATCGTTGGTGAATTCCTTTGCCAATACCGCGGATTCGTTGAAGTTGATGATGAACACCTCATCCTGCGGATTGGATGCCTTCACCATGGCGAGTGCGGCGGAGGCCACCCGGTCGCGCTTATTGGTCATGCTGGCGCTGGTGTCGATAATCAGCCCCAGCGAGATGGGCACGTCATCCTGCCGGAATACGTTGAGCGTCTGCTTGTCGCCGTTTTCGTAAACCGTGAAGGCGCTCTTCCCAAGGTCCCTGACGATCTTTCCGGCCTGGTCGAAGACCGAAACGTTAAGCACCACCAGGCGCGTATCGGCCCGGAACGTGGCCTCCTGGCCGCACAATACCAGGCTCGCGAATGTAGACAAAATTACACACCGCAGGCGCATCATACGGATCGCAGCACGTCAAGTACCGCAAAGTTCCGGTGCGCTGCGCGCCTCGCTATGATTGGGGGATAGATGTCTATCATTCTCGATGGAAACCGCGTCCGCGACCGGATCCTGCGCGATCTCGGTCCGCGTGTGGCGGCGCTGGCGGCGGCCTCGCGCCGGCCGGGACTGGCCGTTGTGCTGGTGGGGAACGACACCGGCTCGCAAATCTATGTGCGCAACAAGGTAAAGGCCTGCGCGGAGCTGGGCATCGCCAGCCACAGCCTCACGCCGCCCGCCAACATCGCCACCGAGGAATTGCTGGCCATCGTCGAAGGCCTCAACCAGCGGCCCGATATCGACGGCATCCTGGTGCAATTGCCTCTGCCGCCGCAGGTGGATTCGCGCCGCGTGCTGCTGGCGGTCGCGCCGCAAAAGGACGTGGACGGATTCCACCCCATGAACGTGGGGAATCTGGTCGCCGGACGCCCCGGTCCGCGGCCCTGCACGCCCTCCGGCATCATGGAGCTTTTGAAGCAGTACCAGATTCCGGTGGCCGGCAAGCGCGCGGTAGTGGTGGGACGGAGCGACATCGTGGGCAAGCCCATGGCGGTGCTGCTGCTGCACGCCAACGCCACCGTCACCATCTGCCACTCGCGAACTGCGGACCTGCCGGGCGTTTGCCGGGAAGGTGAGATCCTGGTGGCTGCCATGGGACGGCCCGCTATGCTGACGGCCGATTACATCCGGCCGGGCGCCGTGGTGGTCGACGTGGGCATGAACCGCATCACCGACCGCGCCGAAGCCGCACGCATTTTTCGCAATTCGCCGGAGCGTCTGGCAACGCTGGAGCGCAAAGGCAGTGTGCTGGTAGGCGATGTCGATCCGCTGGACATGCAGGCGAAGGCGTCAGCCTACACGCCAGTGCCGGGCGGAGTAGGCCCCCTCACCATCGCGATGTTGATGGCCAACACCGTGAATGCCGCGGAAGCCGCCTGCCGTATCATGGAAGAATCATGCTGAAACTTCGCGCCGTCCCGTTGTCTGTTCTCCTAACCATAATGTGCGCGGCGACCGCCCTGGCCGCGCCGCCGCCCAAACTGGTGCTGGCCATCGTGGTGGACCAGTTCCGTTACGATTATCTGACCCGCTTTCGCAGCGACTACCACGCCGGCTTCGACCGCCTGCTTACCAAAGGCGCGGTCTTCACCAACGCCCGCTACGAGCATTATCCGACGGTGACCGCGGTGGGCCACAGCACCTTCCTATCCGGTGCCACGCCGTCCATGAGCGGCATCGTGGGCAACGAATGGTACGACCGCGAGACAGGCAAAGTGGTCGCCAGCGTCAGCGACGATTCGGTGAAGCTGTTGGGCGCGGGCGGCGAGGGCGCTTCTCCCAGGCGCATGCTGGTCGACACCGTGGGAGACGAGTTGAAGATGGCGCGCAGCGGCAGCAAAGTCATCGGCATCTCGCTCAAGGATCGCAGTGCCATCCTGCCGGCCGGTCACATGGCCGACGGCGCGTACTGGTTCGATCCGCGGGCCGGCAGCTTCGTCAGCAGCACCTTCTACTTTGCCGAACTGCCCGCGTGGGTTGCGGCGTACAACGCTTCCAGGCCAGCCGACAGGTTCCGCGGCGCGCACTGGCTCGACCGCACTTTGCCCTCCGACACATCGGTCTATGCTGCGCTCGAAGGCAGTCCGTACGGCAACGAACTGGTGGAAAGCTTCGCGGAGCGCGCCATACAGGCTGAGAAACTGGGGCAAAGAAATGTGACCGACCTGCTGGCGGTAAGTTTTTCCGCGAACGACTACGTGGGACACGCCGCGGGCCCCGACTCGCCCGAAGTCAAGGAGGTGTCCATCCAGACCGATCGCGCCTTCGGCAAGTTATTCGGCTTTCTGGATGGCGCGGTGGGGATGAGCAACGTATTGGTGATCCTGACGGCCGATCATGGAGTGGCGCCCGTTCCCGAAGTGAACGCGGCGCGCAGAATGCCGGGCGGGCGCATGCCGTCGGGCGTCGTGCGCAAGGCCGTGGAAGCGGCGCTCATCGACAAGTACGGGGCGGGGCAGTGGATCCTCAGCCCTTCCGACGTCGCCTTCTATTTCAACCGGGAACTCATCCGGCAGAAGAAACTGGATGCGGCCGAAGTGGAACGCACGGCAGCGGATGCGGCGCGTCAGGTCGCGCATGTGTTCCGCGCGTACACCGCGGAGATGCTGTTGCACGGCACGGTGGACCTAGAGGTGGGCCGGCGCGTGATGAACGGATTCTACGCGCCACGCAGTCCCGACTTGTATGTATTGCTGGAGCCGTATTGGCTGTATGGAAGCAAGGGCACCACGCACAGTACAACCTTCAGCTACGACGCGCACGTGCCCGTGATCTTCATGGGACCCGGGATCAAGGCGGGCCGCTTTAACCAACAGATTTCGGTCAACGACGTGGCGCCCACGCTGGCGACGTACTTGGATCTCGAAACGCCCGCGGGGAGCGTAGGCCGCTGTCTGTCGGAGATCCTGTTCTAAAGTGGGGCAGGCTCTCAGCCTGCGGCGGCCTCTCAGGCCGCCTCTTTGTCCGCTCCTTCGATTGTGCTACCGTAGCATCCTATGTTCAGTCGAACCGCACCGATCCTCCTGCTGCTGACGGCGGCCGCCTGCGCCGCCGCCGATAAGGTCAGCTCCCTGGATGTGCGCCTGCTCTCCACCATGCTGACCTCCAATGAAGGCTACGGCGAATGGGGCTTTGCGGCGCTGGTAGTGGCGGATGGCCACCGCATTCTCTTCGATACCGGCGCGCATCCGGATACCGTATTGAACAACGCCCGCGACTTGCACATTGACCTCTCCAATGTGCCGGATGTGATCCTCTCGCACCATCATCTCGATTACACCGCGGGCCTGGTGACGCTGCGCCGCGAATACGCCAAGTCGAACCCGGCCGCGCTGGCCCGCGCGCACGTTGGCGCCGGCATCTTCCTGAGCCGCACCGACGGCGGCGCGCCCGAGGCCAACCCCATGATTGCCACCAAGCGCGATTACGAGAGCGCCGGCGGGACCTTCATCGAGTACACCCAAACCCGTGAACTGTTTCCCGGTATCTGGCTGACCGGGCCGGTTCCGCGCAAGTACCCCGAAAAGAACTGGAGCCCCGGACGCATGCTGCGACTGGGCGATGGAAAAACGACCGAAGATAATCTGCCCGAGGATCAGTCGCTGGTCATTGTCACGGACAAAGGTCTGGTGGTGATTTCCGGTTGTGGACACTCCGGCATCGTAAACACCATGGAATATGCGCGCGCCAAAATAGCGCCGGCGCCCATTTACGCCGCGCTGGGCGGCTTCCACCTCTATCAGGCCAGCGACGACACGCTGGCCTGGACCGCGGCCAAGCTGAAGGAATTCGGCTTGCAGAATCTGCTGGGTGCGCACTGCACGGGCATCGAAGCCGTCTACCGCTTGCGCCAACTGACCGGCCTGGACCGCAAAACGGCCGCTGTCGGCGCGGTCGGCGGCGGCTTCAACCTGGCCACCGGACTCGACCCCGGATCAATCGCTCGATAGCCACCCCTCCGACCATGCGCAAAACCCTGTACTGGATCGCCGCTATTCTCGCCGCCGCGCTTGCCTGCGCCTTCATCTGGCTCCCCGGTTACGTCGAGAACTCCATGAACGGCGTGCTGCACAAGCCGCCGTATCAGATCTCCGCGCGCGCCCGCGATCTGGAAAGCCGCATCCCCATCGTGGATCTGCACGCCGATAGCCTGCTCTGGTCGCGCGACCTGCTGGTGCGCGGCACGCGCGGCCAAGTGGATATCCCACGCCTGATCGAAGGCCACGTGGCGCTGCAGGCGTTCACCGTCGTCACCAAAACGCCGCGCGGCTTGAACTTCCAGCGCAACACCGCCGGTTCCGACAACATCACGCTGCTCTCGTTCGTCGAGCGCTGGCCGCCCGCCACCTGGAGCAGTCTCACGGAGCGCGCCTTGTACCAAGCCTCGCGCCTGCGCGATGTCGCATCCCGCTCGCACGGCAAGTTCACGATTGTCCGCTCCGCGGCTGGCTTGCGCGCCTACCTCGACCGCCGGCGCGCCGATCCCGCCATCACTGCCGGCTTCCTGGGCATCGAAGGCGCGCACGCCCTCGATGGCGACCTTGCCAACATCGACCGCCTCTACGATGCCGGCGTCCGCATGATGGCGCCTACGCATTTCTTCGACAACGATATCGGCGGCTCTTCGGCGGGCGTGGACAAGACAGGACTCACCGGCAAGGGCCGCGAAATGGTCCGGCGCATGGAAGCCCGCCACATGCTGGTGGACCTGGCGCACGCCGCGCCCCGCACCATCGACGACGTGCTGGCCATCGCCACGCGTCCCGTGATTGTCTCCCACACGGGCGTGAAAGCCACTTGCGACAATAGCCGCAATCTCAGCGATGCGCAGCTTCGAGGCGTCGCCCATACCGGCGGCGTCATCGGAATCGCCTACTTCGATGTGGCCGTGTGCGGAACCGATGCGTCCGCCATCGCTCGCGCCATTCGCCACACCGCGGACACAGTTGGTGTGGATGCGGTGGCGCTGGGCTCGGATTTCGACGGTGCAGTCGTTGCGCCCTTCGACACTACCGGACTGGGCCTGTTGATCGATGCGCTGTTCCAGGCCGGATTCAGCGAGGACGACATCGCCAAGATCATGGGCGGCAACGCTCTGCGCGTCTTGCTCTCCAGCTTATAGGACAGGCCGCCTGGCTATTCCGCTTCGCTGCCCTGAGCGGCGGCGCCCATGGACACAGCAGCAGCGGCCTTTTCCCGAACCTCGGGAGCCACCGGTTTGCGCACATCGTAAAACTGCACGCGGCAGTACCGGCAATGGTAAAGGTCGGCGCCCCACATGAACTGCACCCAATTGACCGGGCCCTTTAGCATCTGATCGATCTTGTCGCGCGTGGCCAGGCGCGTCAGGCGATACGTCCCGCAGCGCGGGCAGCGCGGATAATCGCCAAGATACAGGGCGTACCAACGCGGATCGGGCTTGCGCGTATGACATTTGCCGCATTCATACATCGCCACGTATAGCAACTTTTCGGCAAAGTTTCGATGGACGCGCCGTAACCTTCCCTGGCAAGTCGGACAGTGGAGCACTTCGTCCTATTTTACACTACAATTGCGCGAATCACTCATCCGCGCAACAATAGAGTATCGTCTTCACTTCTCCCTAACAAGTGCTATGCTCGAACGGATCTCGGTGCACGGTGCGCGCCAGCACAATTTGAAGAACATCGACGTGGAGATCCCGCGCAATAGCCTGACCGTGATCACCGGGCTGAGCGGCTCCGGCAAGTCGTCGCTGGCGTTCGACACCATCTACGCGGAAGGCCAGCGCCGCTATGTGGAGACACTTTCCACCTACGCGCGCCAGTTTCTGGACCAGATGGAGCGCCCGGACGTGGACTCCATCGACGGGCTGAGCCCCGCCATTTCCATCGAGCAGAAGACCACCAGCCGCAGCCCCCGCTCGACGGTGGGAACCATCACCGAGATCTACGATTACCTGCGGCTGCTCTACTCCTCGATCGGCACGCCGCACTGCCCGTTGTGCGGCAATCCGATCTCGCGGCAGACCACCGAGCAGATCCTGCAGCACGTGCTGGCGCTGCGGCCGGACGACCGCATTATGGTGCTGGCGCCGGTGGTCCGCGGGCGCAAGGGCGAGTACAAGAAGGATCTGGAGAAGCTGGCGCGCCAGGGGTTCGTGCGCGCGCGGATCGACGGCGTGTTGCGCTCGCTCGAAGACGATATCCCGCTAGACAAACGCCGCAACCATACCATCGAGGTGGTGGTGGACCGGCTGCTGGTGAAGGCGGGTATCGAGAAGCGCCTGGAGGCTTCCATCGAAACCGCCACCAAGCTGGCCAACGGCCTGGTGCTCATCGCAGTGGTGAACGGCGAGGAGCGGCTCTACTCGCAGAAGCTGGCGTGTACCGAGTGCGGAACCAGCGTGCCGCAGCTTGAGCCGCGCTCGTTTTCGTTCAACAGCCCCTATGGCGCTTGCGAAGAATGCACGGGCCTGGGCAGCAAGTGGACATTCGATCCAGGCAAAGCCATCGTGGATTTTTCGCGGCCGTTGTTGGAGGGCGGGCTGGGGCCGGGAGCGGGATCGGCGTACATGCGGCACCTGCTGGCGGAAGCGGCCAAGGCTATGAAGATCGACCTGGGCACGCCCTTCGACCAGTTTCCGAAGAAG
>Ga0224555_1001599_pt1 | contig 30468 bp, 21 predicted proteins | sample 714S23034metaG_FD_180687 | JGI IMG/M metagenome (GOLD analysis project Ga0224555, IMG submission 180687) | Peat soil microbial communities from Stordalen Mire, Sweden - 717 S2 30-34 | ecosystem: Environmental > Terrestrial > Soil > Wetlands > Peat | place: Sweden: Norrbotten County, Stordalen...
ATTCGAGCAGGCCTTCGCGTCCGCCTTCGCGTCCGTAGCCACTTTCGCGATAGCCGCCAAAGCCGCAGGAAGCGTCGAACAGGTTGGTGCAGTTTACCCAAACCACTCCCGCTTTAAGTCGCGCGGCAACATGCAAGGCAACGTTGATGCTCTCGCTCCAGACGCACGCCGCCAAACCATAGACCGTATTGTTCGCCAACTCCACCGCTTCCGCAGGCGTACGGAAGGTCATCGCGGCCAGCACCGGTCCGAAGATTTCCTGCTGCGCCACAATCGACGTCGGATGCACATTGTTCAAGAGCGTCGGTGGATAGTAGAAGCCGCGCGCCGGCAAGGAGACCTGCGGCTGCCAGCAGGTTGCACCGTCGGCCACACCCTGGTCAACCAGCTTGCGGATGCGATCGAGTTGCACGCGCGCCACGATGGCGCCGATGTCAATCGCTTTGTCGAGCGGCGCGCCGATGCGCAGCGTGCTCATTCGATCTTGCACTTTGGCTATTAGAGCTTCGGCAATGCTCTCCTGCATCAGGAGGCGCGAGCCCGCGCAACATACCTGGCCTTGATTGAACCAGATTCCGTCGACCAGGCCTTCCACGGTGCTGTCTAGATCGGCGTCTTCAAACACAATGAATGGAGATTTTCCGCCAAGCTCCAGCGAAAGGCGCTTGTGGCTCGTCGCGGTGGCGGCACGAATGGCGCGTCCGACCTCGGTCGATCCGGTGAACGCGATCTTGTCCACGTCTGGATGTTTGACGAGCGCCTCGCCGGTTGAGCCGTCTCCGGTGACGATGTTGACCACACCGGCGGGCAAGCCGGCTTCCTGGATAATTTCGGCGAAGGCGAGCGCGGACAGCGGCGTAAATTCCGCCGGCTTCAAAACCACGGTGTTGCCTGTCGCCAGAGCGGGCGCAATCTTCCACGCCAGCATCAGCAGCGGAAAATTCCAGGGAATGATTTGGCCGACGACTCCGCAAGGAACGTACTCGGGGAACTCCTGCTCCAGCAGTTGCGCCCAACCGGCATGATGATAGAAATGTCGCGCTACCAGAGGAATGTCAATGTCGCGGCTCTCGCGGATGGGCTTGCCGTTGTCCATCGTCTCGAGCACCGCCAGCAGCCGGGAATGCTTCTGCACCAACCGCGCGATGGCATAGAGGTAGCGCGCGCGGGAATGTGGAGAGAGCGCCTGCCATCCGGAAGACGCTGCCCGCGCGGCTTTGACCGCGGCGTCAACATCAGCCGCCGAGCCTTGCGCGACCGACGCGAGCTTCTCGCCGTTCGAAGGATCGACGGTGTCGAAGTATTCTCCCGCCGCGGGTGGCTGCCATTTGCCGCCGATGAAATGTTGAAAGCGGTAGCCATGGCGTTCCAGCCATGTCGTCGCTTCTTTCGAATCTTCCGGAGCGGGGCCGTATTCCATGCTTGCGAACTTTTCGGCAATGCTCATTTGGCGTTTGCTCGATTCCCTTATGAATTGTCATCCCGAGCGAAGCGAGGGATCTGCATTTGGCGGCGAACTGCAGATCCCTCGCTTCGCTCGGGATGACAATTGAAATAGTCTTTCAACAAACTCTCCGGCCTCGTAGTCTTTGTTCGCAACTCACGCCATTGGATGCCGATACTCGGCGGAATAACGTCCGGTCGCATGATGCTCCAGTTGCCGCTCGATGTCGCCTAACAGGCCGCTGGCTCCGAGGCGAAACATTTCCGCCCGCAGCCACGATGGGCCCAGTTCCTCTTTGATCATCGCCAGCCAATCCATCGATTGCTTCGCCGTGCGAATGCCTCCCGCTGGCTTGAAGCCCACGGCCATTCCGGTCTGCTGCGCGTATTCGCGGATGGCGCGAGTCATTACCAAGCCGACCGGCAAGGTCGCGTTCGTCGGCTCTTTACCCGTGGAAGTCTTAATGAAATCAGCGCCCGCCATCATGGCCACTACGCTCGCGCGCCCCACGTTGCGCAGCGTTAGCAGGTCGCCGGTTCCGAGGATCACCTTCATGCGCTTGGATCCACAAGCTTGTTTGAACGCCGCCACCTCGTCATAGAGCGCCTGCCAACGTCCGCCGAAAACATACGCTCGGGTGATGACCACGTCGATTTCATGAGCGCCCGCCTCCACCGATCGGCGAATCTCCGCCACCCGCTCCGTCAGCGGCGACAGGCCTGCGGGAAAGCCGGTGGACACGGCCGCAACGTGCACTCCGCTGCCTTCGAGCGCTTGCAGAGCGGTTTCCACAAACGTGTGATAGACGCAGATGGCCGCGACTTTTATTTGCAGCTGCTCGATCCCAAGCTTCTTTTCAATTTCCTGCTGAATGGGATGCCGGCCCTTCGCGCACAAACGGCGAACTCGCTCATCGGTGTCGTCGCCGGAAAGCGTGGTCAGATCCATGCAGGTGATGGCGCGCAGAAGCCACGCTGCCTGCCATTCTTTTTTAACGGTTCGTCGCGCGACCTGGGATTGGGCGCGGCGCTCGACCGCGCTGGTGTTGACCCGCACTTCGCGCACCCAATCCAGGTTTAGAGGAATGCCGCTATTTGGCAACAGAGGTCGCCCGGAGAGAATTGCAATCGCACTGTCGCCGTCACTTGAAACGCGGTGGGCGACGCTCGGAAAGTCGTTGTGTTCGACCGGCATCAAGTACTCTTTGCGAAACACGCTTTGCGGTTCGATTGTACGGCAGACTTGCTGAAAGATGCATTCTTGGTTTTGCCTTGACACTGATGGCTTTGCACGACTACGCTCGGCGCGATTCCTAAATTCTGCAATCTGCAATCTGGAGGTCGGTTCTGATCATCCCGAGTGTTCGTTTTCGAGTTCACCAAAAGGCCTTCATTACCGCGATTATCTCCGCATGCCTCGTAATTGCGCTGGCCATCCCCGCGTCCAGTGCCACCAAGAAAATCATCTTCGATACCGATCCCGGTTCTGACGACGCCATGGCGCTGATGCTGGCGCTGAACTCGCCTGAGTTGGACGTCCGCGCCGTCACCGTCGTGCCCGGCAACGTAACCGCCAAGCAGGGGCTGGAGAATGCGCTGCGCATGATTTCGCTGGCCAATCGCTGCGATATTCCTGTCGCCGCTGGAGCCCAGCATCCGCTCTTTCAGAAGTTGACCACGGCGGAGTTCTGGCACGGTAAGAACGGCCTCGCGAATATCGATTTGCCGCCCAGCAAGTGCAAAGTCGATTCGCGGTATGGCCCAGACCTGATCATCGAAATGGTGCACGCCGCTCCGCACGAAATTACGCTGGTTCCGGTCGGTCCGCTTACCAACATCGCGCTCGCGGTGGAGAAAGATCCGTCCATCGTGCCGCTGGTGAAGGAAGTTATCCTCATGGGTGGCTCGATCAGCGGCGGCAACGTGAACGCGGCCGCCGAGGCGAACATCAACAATGACCCCGAAGCGGCGCAGATTGTTTTCCAAGCCGGCTGGCCGCTGACCATGGTTGGCCTCGATGTCGGCGATAAAACGTTGCTCACGCCGAAGTACCTTGCACAACTCGGACAGACCCACGGGCCCATCAATGATTTCATTTATCAGGTGGCGCACTATCTGATCGACTTGTCGGCGCAATTTGGCTCCGACGGCACGCCCATGTATGATCCGCTCGCAGTCGGGGTGGCCATCGACGCAACGCTCGTAAAAGCGCCACCGATGCACGTGGACGTTGAAACCCGAGGCGAGTTCACGCGCGGCGAGACCGTCGCCAATCGCCACGGCACGGTCGAGCGCAACGTGCTTCACGGTGACCGCTACATCATTGAAGGTCTGGACAAAGTCGAGCCGAATGCCAAGGTATGCGTCGAGGTTGATGCCGACCGCTTCCTGCAGATGTTTGTTTCCAGAATTCGCGGCAAATAGACTCACAGAGAAGCACAGCCAAGGAGAACGGATGTTCACACCCCACAGTCTGGGTATTGCACTCTTCATGATGATTACGAGCGCCATCTGCTGGGGCTCGTGGGCCAACACCTACAAGGGCGTCAAGAATTATCGCTTCGAATTGTTTTACTGGGACTATGCGGTCGGCATTTTTCTGGTGTCGCTGATCCTTGCGTTCACCATGGGAAGCACGAGCCATGACGCTGCGAGTTTTTTGAACAATGTGCGTTCCGCCGATACTAACAACATCGTTTCCACCATGGTCGGCGGCGCCATCTTCAATCTGGCGAACCTGTTGTTGGTGGCGGCAATTGATATGGCCGGGCTGGCTATCGCCTTTCCGGTTTCCATCGGAATCGCGCTCGTGGTCGGCGTGATTTCGAGTTTTGCCATCCAAATGAAGGGAAATGCGCCGCTGCTTGCCGCGGGCGTCGTGTGCGCCCTCATTGCCGTTGTCATGGACGGAAAAGCATATGGCAGCCTGGCGATCGCGGGGCGTTCGGTTTCGAAGAAGAGCATTATCGTCTGCGTGGTCTCCGGGGTTCTGATGGGGCTGTGGGCTCCCTTCGTGGCGCGAGCGATGACCAACGGCAACACACTCGGTCCCTACAGCATTGCCGTCTTTCTCACGCTGGGCGCGCTGCTCTCGTGCCTGATCTGGAACATTTATTTCATGAAGAGACCGCTGGTCGGTGAACCCGTAAGTTTCGCGGGCTTTTTCAGCGGACCGATTTCCGGCCACGCGCTCGGGTTGCTGGGCGGATTCGTCTGGGGCATCGGCATGGTTTTCAATCTGGTCGCTGCGAGTTTTACCGGTGTGGCAATTTCATACGCGATCGGGCAATCCGCGCCGATGGTTGCTGCGCTCTGGGGCGTTTTTGCCTGGAAGGAATTTGAAGGCGCACCCGGCAAAGCCAAGATGTACCTGGTCTTGATGTTCGTCTTCTACTGCCTCGGGATCTTGCTCGTGGCCAGGGCAAATGGCTGAAGTCACGCTCGGAGCCGCGACTTCGTGGTTGTTACTGTTGGCGATTCAGGCTCACGGTGGAAAGCCGGGCGAGACGCCCGTCGCTCCACGTATGATTCATCGCGCGGCAACCGCGTCGCAAAAATCCGCGAAAGCATAGTTGTGAAAGACGAAGTTATGAAAAAGTGAATTCCGCACTTCGTCGCAGGCGCGGAGTCGGCACAAAACGCTTGACTTTGCATATCTAATCTATTTAGATGGCGCATCGTAAAACAAGGGACGCTCCACGTTCCAGCCGCGAGGGAGTCGAGCCCAAATCGCCACTCTTTGAAGAGAAGAGTGGCCGCAAGGTGAAAACTCATGCTGAAAAGAAAAGCGCTGCTCGTAGCGGTTTCTTGTTCCGTCTTTTTCCTCTGTCCGCTTCTTTACAGCCAGGCGAACGGGAGTTTTTCCGGAACGGTTACCGATAAAACCGGGTCCGTCATCACCGGAGCGACGGTGAGAATCATATCGCAAGGCACCGGTCTGACTCGCGAACTGAAGACCGATGCGTCAGGACACTACCTGGTACCCCGGCTGCCAGTAGCGTTTTACAGCATCCGAGTGGAATCCCAAGGCTTCCAGACTACGGAGCAGAAAGACATACGTTTGCAGGTCGACGAGGCGCGCGAGATAAATTTCACGCTCAACCCCGCGTCTGTCAGCCAGACGGTGGAGGTCAGCGCCACCGAAGTAGCGGTGGAGACGACGAATCCAACCCTCGGCCAGGTGATCACATCGGAGGAAGTAGCGGACCTTCCGCTCAACGGACGCAATTTCGTCCAACTCGCGACCCTGACTCCCGGAACAACTCAATCCACCAACCCGGCCAGCTTCTTCACCAGTGCGGCCAGCAGCGAGGCCGCCACGCGCGGCGCCTTTTCGCTCTCGGTCGGTGGATCGCGCGAACAGAGCACGGATTGGCTGCTCGACGGGAACGACAACAACCAACTCGACGAAGGCGGCATTGGAATTTTCTCTTCGATCGACGACATCCAGGAATTCAAGGTGCTGACCTACAACTACTCCGCGGAATATGGAGAGCGCGCAGGTCCGACCGTGTTGGTCACGACCAAGTCGGGCTCGAATCAGTTGCACGGCACGCTGTTTGAGTTCTTCCGCAATACTGACCTCGATGCATCGACTCCGTTCATTAACACCGTAGGGAAATTTAATCTGAACCAGTTCGGCGGCTCGCTCGGCGGCCCCATCCGGAAAGACAAGACTTTCTTCTTTGCCGATTATCAAGCCAAAATGCAGCGTAAGGGCGTGCCTTTTACGGGGTTTGTTCCGACCACCGCGATGGTGACGCCTGACGCGAATGGCAACTACGACGAGAGCTCGAATCCCTTTGGCACCCAGCTCAACAACCCCTATCCCTACATCACTACTGTCGGCGGCGTCACCACCTCCACCACGTACCCCTTCATTTGCAACGCCGCGACCGGCCTTCCCGTGACCCCGAATCCCGCTGGCAGCTCCAACGGCGGTGGAAGCCAGGGACCGCCAACAGTGGCCACCCCGGCCTGCGACGTCATTCCAGCGGCCATGATCAGCCCCCAAGGTGCGGCCGTGGCTGCGCTCTATCCGGCGCCCAACGTTTCAGGCAATTCCTTGTATAACTACGCGAACCAACCCGTTCGCAAGCTCAACGAGGGAACATGGGACATCCGCCTCGACCACAATTTTTCCAGCAAGGATTCAGCGTTTGGGCGCTTCAGCTACGACCAGGCAACCAACTACGTCCCCGGAGGCTCGCCGACCTGGTCGGAACAAAACGCTTTTGGCAGCAACCAATACATCGCCAACCACGGGCGCAACGCCGCGTTCTCCGAAACCCACGTCTTCTCCCCCACCACCATCAACCAATTCAACGCTGGGTTCAATCGGATTTTCAACCACATCCTCTCTTACGGTACCGGAAGCTGTGAAGCCGCAAACCTGGATATTCCCGGCGCCGATTTAGGCAGCAAGTGCGATGGCATCACCGGCTATCCCGCGAGCCTGAACCAGGCCACCAACGATTGCGAAAGTTGCGGGCTGACTTCATTCCAGATGAGCCAATACTTTTCGGTCGGCGATCGCGGATACGCGCCTTATCAGGGCGGGACCAACGTCTACTCCGTCGGCGACACCATTGACCTGATTCGCGGCAAACACGACATTCGGGTCGGCCTGACATATCGCGCTGAGGAGATGAATATAAGAAACAACGCATTTCAGGATGGCTATATCGTGAACTTTGGTTTGGGGACTAACGACAACATCGGCGACTTACTCCTGGGGGCGATGGGCGTTTTTGCGGCGCACGATCAAACCTTCCTCGGTGCTACCGTCGGTCGCCGCTTTAAGCTAGTTCGCCCCTTCGTTCAGGATGATTGGCGCGTGACCAGCAATCTGACCTTGAACCTCGGCGTTGCCTGGGCGCTGGTGACCCCCGAAACCGAAGTCAAAAACCGCCAGGCGAACTTCGATGTTACGAACCTTACGTGGTACGTTCCCGCAGGCAGCCCCGGAATTACCGGCTGCACGAACTGCGTTACCACCAACGGCCGAGTCGGTATCCAATTCGATAAGACCGCCTTGGAGCCTCGCATCGGCCTGGCATGGAAGCCCTTCGGAGGCGACAAGACGGTGGTTCGCTCCGGCTATTCCATCTACCACGATTCTTCCTGGGATCAGGGCGGACAAGGGCTATGGCAGAACCCGCCGTACTATGCGGAAGTCGACCCGTCCTTTTATCCGAATGTAACTCCCTATTCAGGTGTTTGCCCCTTCGGCGCCACCAATTGCGGACTGTCGTTTGGCTTCCTTCTCCAGTGCACGCCAACCTGTCCGGCTTCTACCACGCCGGTAGGGAACGGTGCTATCTATAGCTCGCCCGTGAACCCGCAAGCCTACAGCGGAACCATTCAGTCCATGAACCGCAATTTCAAACAGGGTATAATCCAGCAGTTCAACCTCAACGTCGAGCGTCAGCTGCCGGGCGATGTCGTGCTGACGGTGGGCTACGCCGGTACGCGTAGCGCCCATATTCTCGTCAGCCAGGTGGACGAAAACATCGAGGACCCCAGCGCCTGCCCCGACGGCGCCCATCCCGTCCTCGGTTATACTCTCGGTTGTAATCTTGGTGCCGCCTACCCTTTCGCCCCCTACCCTTACGCCCCGTATGGCCAGTCCATCTCCAGCAACAACAGTATCGGTCAAGCCCGCTATGACTCCGTTCTGATCAAGGCGGAGACCAAGAGCGCACGGCATGGACTCTACGCCCTGTTCGGCTACACCTATTCTCGCAATTTTGACTCCGGCTTGCCCGATGGCTTGGGCACAAACCCCGGCGCGTTGTATTGGCCACTGCCTGGAACAAGCAAGCTGGATTGGGGTCTTTCGCAACTAAACCTCAACAACAGTTTCACCGCCAGCGTCCTCTACGATCTCCCCTTCGGCAAGGGCAAGTATTGGGGTAGCGGCTGGAGCAGCCCAGTGGACGCAGCTCTTGGACATTGGTCAGTGAATCTGATCGAAAGGGCCACATCAGGGTTCCCGCTGTTCGTGGTCGATAGCACCAACCCATCGGGCGTGAACTTTTCCTACAATGGACTCACCGTTTCGCGTCCGAACGAGATCAGTGACCCGAATGAGGCCGGTGTCGTGGCTGCCAATCCGAACCCCGGTTGTCAAGTCCTGGTTTCACAGGGAGGATTGGCCCCGGACCAAGTGCATACGCTTTCGCACTGGTTCAATCCCTGTGCATTTGCCAGTGCTCCGGCCGGGGAACTCGGCACTGGCGTGCGCGCGCCGGTTTACGGTCCTCGCTTTGTAAACACGGATTTCTCCGTAATCAAGGACATTCCGTTGACCTTCCGCGAGGGAATGGGTCTGCAATTCCGGGCCGAGTTTTTCAATCTCTTCAACCATCCGCAGTACTGGATGCCCGGTATCAGCGGCACGGGAGAACAGGACATAGGTACCACCTCCAGTTTTGGGGTGATCAGCAGCACCGTGAATAACCCGCGCCTGGTTCAGTTCGCCCTCAAGCTCAAGTTCTAAGGGCGTTCCCGGCTGTGCGGTTTGACGTGCGTTTTCAACTCTGGGCAGACTGAGCAAGCTGGAATCGCCAGCCGCCGCTCCGTCTGCCCTTATTTTCCGCATCGTTGCCAGTCGAAATCTTTTGGTTCGCGGTGCGGTCACGTCAAGGAATGCAAAGTTCTTTGCGAGCAGTTCTAATGTTCTGAGGTGAGTGAATGAAGTTGGGGCGATTCTGGGGTTTCATCGCGATCGCAACTGTAATTTTAGTGACGTGTCTCGTGTCCCAAAGCCAGGACAAGCGCAAGATCATCATCGATCAGGACGCGGCCGGACCCGCTGGGACTGACCAGCAAGCGATACTGCTGCTTATCCAGTCTCCGCAGACGGAAGTCTTGGGCATCACCGTGGTGACGGGCGATGCATGGCTCACTGAAGAAGTCGCGCACACGCTGCGCATGCTTGAACTGATCGGACGAAGCGACATTCCGGTCGTGCGCGGCGCCGAGTATCCGCTGGTCAGAACAAAAGAAGAGACGGAGCAGTGGGAGCAACGCTATGGGGTGGTGGCGTGGCTGGGGGCGTGGACTCCGCGGGTGTATCACGCAGCCCGAGAATTGGGAGCGATGCCGGAAGGGAAGCCCACCACCAAGGCCGCCGACGAAGACGCCGCCCACTTTCTGCTGCGCATGGTCCATAAGTATCCGCACCAAGTTACTATCTATGAGGGCGGCCCCATGACAAACCTGGCGCTCGCCATCTCCATCGACCCCGAATTTCCGAGCCTGGCCAAAGAGCTGGTGTTCATGGGCGCCAGCCTGAGCCCACAGACCGAAAATCCCGAATTTACCAACACACCCCGCCGCGAATTCAACCTCTGGTTCGATCCGGAAGCGGCTCACATTGTACTGCGGGCGCCTTGGGAGAAAATTGTCTGCACCCCAGTAGATATTTCCGTGAAAACGAGAATGACCAATGAACTAATCGACAAAATCAAGGCGGGTAACTCGCCGGCAGCGCAATACATCGGAAAGTATGCGCGCCTGCAGGGCTCTTATAACTACCTGTGGGACGAACTCGCGTCGGTGGCATGGCTTGACCCAAGCCTGATTACAAAGAAAGAAAGCCGCTATATGGACGTGAATCTGGATCGCGGCGCGGGTTACGGAGATACTCTCACCTGGACAGATCTAGATAGACCCAAGCGCGATCTCCAGCCGGTGGAAGTGCAGGTCGACTTGGATACGGATAAGTTCTATAAGTTGTTTGTGGACCTGTTGACCGGACCGACGCCGCAGCCGGGCAAGGGGTCGACACCCTAGGGATTCGGACTGTGCCCGCGTTACAGCCTCTGAAAATCTTTACTGTCGCAGCCGGTCAGGCGTTACAATTGCCCACTTGATCTGCAGCGAAATCGGTTTGGGTATGCCAAAGACAAAGGTGCCAGCTGCCATGCGCGAACGCCTGCTCCGTTCGGCGCGCAAAGTAATGAAGAACGCCTACGCGCCGTTTTCCAACTTTAGAGTGGGCGCGGCCATTCTCACCTCGAAAGGCGAAGTCTTCGTGGGCTGCAACGTCGAGAATTCTTCTTACGGGATGACCAACTGCGCCGAGCGTACCGCCATCTTTTCTGCCATCGCGAAGGCTGGCCCGGAACTTGAGATTGACGCCGTCGCCGTCGTCGGCTCTCCCGATAACGATCGTGGAGTTCCATGCTCGCCCTGCGGCGCCTGTCGCCAGGTCATCTATGAATTCGGGCCGCGCGCCATCATCTTCTACCAGGGCGAAAAAGGACCGAAGCAAAGTCTCATCACCGATCTTTTACCGGAGGGTTTCCGCCTCAAGTGAGCCCGCCGAGTGTTGCGCAATTCCGCGTCATCGATCTCATCCGCAAGAAGCGCGATGGCGGCGCATTATCCGCCGCTGAAATTGAATGCCTGGTCGCTGGCTGCACCGACGGCAGCATTCCCGATTACCAGATGGCCGCGTGGCTCATGGCAGTTGTATTGCGCGGAATGACGCGCGAGGAGACTGCCGCACTCACGCACGCCATGCTGCATTCCGGTGAGGTTCTTGATCTCAGTTTTCTGCCGGCGAAAAAAGTGGACAAGCATTCCACCGGCGGCGTCGGCGACAAGACCTCGCTTGTGCTCGCCCCGCTGGTCGCTGCCGGTGGCCTGTTCGTGCCCATGATTAGCGGCCGCGGACTCGGCCACACCGGAGGCACGCTGGACAAGCTCGAATCCATCCCCGGATTTCGCGTTGGTCTGATGGTGCCCGAATTCCATCGTGTTCTCAAATCCTGCGGATGTTCCATGATTGGCCAGACCGAGAAAATCGCTCCCGCGGACCGCAAGTTGTACGCGTTGCGCGACGTGACCGGCACGGTCGAGAGTCCATATCTCATCTGCGCCTCGATCATGAGCAAAAAACTGGCCGAAGGCACCGATGCGCTCGTGCTCGACGTGAAGACCGGCTCCGGGGCGTTTATGAAAAAGGAAGAAGACGCCGTTTTTCTCGCCGAACTCATGGTCGAAACTGGCGAACGCATGGGCAAGCAGATGGTCGCGCTCATCACCGACATGAACCAGCCGCTCGGCCGCATGGTAGGCAACGCACTCGAAGTGCAGGAGTGCATTGAGGTGTTACACGGCGGTGGACCGGAGGATCTGCGCGAGCTCTGTCTCGATTTGGCGGCCTGGATGTTCTATCTCGGCGGCGCTTCAAAGACGGTCGCTCAAGGCAAGCAACTCTCTGAGCAGATCATCGCCTCCGGCCAGGCTTTTGAGCGCTTCCGCCATATGGTCGAGTTACAGGGAGGCGACATCAGCGCGATCGACGATCCGACGCGGCTTCCGGGCACCGGTCACTACGTGGATGTGCCCAGTCCCCAAACCGGATTTGTGACTGCGATCGCGTGCGAACAGGTCGGCACCGCTTGCGTCATTCTCGGGGGAGGACGCGAACGCAGAGAAGATTCCGTCGATCCCGCCGTCGGCATTGTTGTTCATAAGAAGATCGGCGACAAAGTGTCTGCCGGCGAGGCGCTTTGCACCATTCACTGCCACTCCGACGCGCAGGCCGCGCGCGCAAAGACGTTGCTGGAAGAGAGCTATCAAATTGCAGCCGCACCGCCCACGCACAAAAGATCCTTGATTCATCGCGCGATTTACAAAGGGGAACATTAATTTGTAGAACATTGACTTATAAGACCGATCTATAAAGGGGATAAAGATGGGACGCTTTACTGGCATTCTCGGCCTGCTCACCATGTTGGGCCTCGCCTACGCTTTCTCCACCAATCGCCGCGCCATCAACAAGAAAACGGTTGTCTGGGGCCTGGGATTGCAAGTTGTGTTCGCCATTTTTGTGCTGAAGATTGAGATCGGCCGAGTGCTTTTCCAGAAAGCCGGAAACGCGGTCAACCGCCTGCTTAGCTATGCCTTTGCCGGATCACAGTTTGTGTTTGGGGATCTCGGTGCGCAGCATTCGCCGATGGGATTCTTTTTCGCATTCCAGGTGCTGCCGACCGTCATTTTTATCGCCGCGTTTTTCGCCGTGCTCTATCACTACGGGATCATGCAATTCATCATCAAACTGGCCGCGAAGGTGATGACCCGCTTCATGGGCGCGAGCGGCGCGGAGTCTTTGAACGTGGCGGCGAGTATTTTCATGGGACAAACTGAAGCTCCGCTTACCATCCGCCCGTTTCTTCCCGACCTCACCCGCTCTGAACTGATGACGGTGATGACCAGCGGCATGGCCCACGTCTCCGGCGGCATTATGGCCGCCTACATCGCCTTCGGCATCGAACCCAAACACCTTCTGAGCGCGGTAATCATGACCGCGCCTGGGACCATCCTGATATCAAAAATGCTGGTGCCTGAGACCGAGGTTCCGAAGACCGCCGGTCGTGTCGTCATGAGCGATGAGGAAGTGGGCGCCGAGAAAAGTGAAAACCTACTGGGCGCGATTGCGCGCGGCACCACCGACGGCTTAGGCCTCGCGATCAATATCGCCGCCATGCTGATTGCATTCCTCGCGCTGATCGCGCTGGCCAACGGCATTCTTGGCGGGATTCACAACCGGCTTGGAATAATGTGGTTTCCCTCCAGTTTGCAGCAGATCTTCGGCACACTGTTTGCGCCGATCGCGTGGGTTATCGGAATTCCATGGCGCGACTGTCCCGCTATCGGCAATCTTCTCGGCACGCGCATGGTGTTGAATGAACTTGTGGCGTTCTCCATGCTTGGACCGCAGCGAGCCGTGCTCGACCCGCGCTCGTTTACGATTGCGACCTTCGCACTCTGCGGTTTTGCGAATTTGAGCTCGATCGGAATTCAGTTGGGCGGCATCGGCGCGCTCGCTCCCAACAAGCGCGGCGAACTGGCTCGTCTCGGCATTCGCGCCATGCTCGCCGGCACCATGGCCAACCTGATGTCGGCCTCGATTGCCGGCATGCTTCTGTGAGGGGCGGAAATCAGGCGCGTGTTTGAGTTACTTTTTCGAGGATTTCGTCAGTAGTAACCAGCCTTGCTCCCAGGCTCTGCAGATCAGCAAGTGTTTTGTTCCCGACTTCCGGGGCCAAGGTTTCAATCGCATCGCGGACCACGGTTACCCGCCGCTTACGCTCCAGCAACCCCTTAACCGCGCAACTGACGCAGTATTCCGTCACCACTCCAAACACCACGAATTCGGCAGTGTTTCCCAAACGTTCCACCAAACTGTTCCCATGGTGAGACTCAAAAATATCCAGCGTCTGCTTTTCCAGGATGATTTGCTGGTACTTGAAAAGATCTTCTGGCAACCTGGCGTTGGCATCGTTTTCCACCCGAACGAAGTTCTCCGCCAGCGCTTCGGGAACAAGCTCCGCTCCAGCCGTGCCTTTCAGGCAGTGCGGCGGAAACTGTCTGAACTCAGGATCGTTGGCCGGATGAAAGTCTCCATGCGAAACCAGGAAAACTTCGCCGCGCCGCGCCGCGTCCGTCAGCTTGCGGATGTTGGGCAGAAGTTTCTCGGCTCCGGGAACGTAGAGCTTGCCACCGGGCAGCATAAAATCAGCCTGCACATCCACTTCCCAAAAAATGTAATCACGAGATCGCATGCCACTCTCCGTCGTCTCGATGGCTGTAATAAGTCATCTCATAATGGACGGAAGAAGTAAAACGGTGGCGCCCTCAAGGGCTAAAGAGTGTGCGTGAGAACTGGGTCGTCCCTGCGGGGCTGGATTCTCGAGAGTTCGGACGATGCGGAATTTCCGTATCACCCTGTTGTACAGCACTTGCCGCGCGTTCCGGCCGTGCTCAATCGCATCCCGGCAAGGTCGACGGGGCACCACTCTCGGCAAGGATTTGCCCGACAAATTGGTTTGCTCCGCAACTTGCGGTGTGTAATCCTGTTCAGCGTAGACAGATCACGCAACACTGGGAGAGCCCCTATGCGAACTAAACTTGTTCTTGCCCTGATCGTTTTTTGCTCGCCGACCCTCTGGGCCGCCGATAACATTACGCCCCTCAACGTCAAGGAAGGTCTGTGGGAAATGACCGTGACTCATTCCATGACCGGGATGCCAGCCGTGCCAAACCTCCCTCCCGACGCTTTGGCCAAGTTGCCGCCGGAGCAGCGCGCCCGCGTGGAAGCCCTGATGAAGGGTGGAGCAAGCACTGACGTCCACAAGGAATGCATCACCAAAGAGAAACTTGAAAAGCACTCGGCTTTCAGCAACAACCGCGGGGATTGTACCCGCACGGTGGTGAATTCCACGAGCCACAAGCTCGAACTCAAGCTTCACTGTGAAGAAAAGCAGGCGACGACCGATGGCACGCTTGTGGTGGAAGCCCTGGGTTCCGATGGCGTCAAGGGAACGATGCATTCTGTTACCAACACGGACGGCCATGCGATGACTATGGACTTCACTTTCAGCTCCAAGTACCTCGGCCCAGCCTGCGGAGACGTCAAGTAAAGTCCGCGAATGGAGTTCACACCCGCCCCTTGCAAAGAACGCAAGGAGCGGGGCACCCGTTGTCAAAAATGTTCGGCGGCAAAAAAAAAGCGCGCAGCGGGCAGGCTGCGCGCGGAAGGAATGCTTGGAGGGTTATCGACCGGCAGCCGTGGCCATCGCTTGTGGCTGGTTCTGTTCGGCTCGACCCACGTACATCTTGTATGACCGGTATACGGCGAACAGCATTGCCATTAGAGCTGCCAGTGTTGCCAGTCCGCTGATGGTACCGAAGGTGGAGGCGATCGCAGTCAATCCCGCACCGATTACGTAGTTCGGGAACGACCACAGAAAGACCTTGTGCCAGAGAGCAAAAGGATTGCCGCCTTCGGTGAGACCGATGATGCTGGCTACTGGCGCCGTGTTCGCCAGGAAGTAGGTGGCTGCGGCCAGCAACAAGGCAATCGTGTGCGCTGCCACGTGGGCTCCGAGGATCTGGCTGTGGTAGGCCAGGTAGGCGAGGCCGGACGCGTTCAGCAGTGTACATGCGTTAAATACAAATTGGATTGGTTTCGTTTTATTCCCGCCGGAACTAAAGGATTGCGCGATCGCCGCTGTTATTGCTACGAGCAGGCTAGCGAACAATCCCAGTTGCGTGACTCCCAGAAGAATAACGGGCAGATTTCCCGACATCGAGCTCGTCAACCCAGGCAGCTTCACCTTGAAGCGCGAACTGAGGGCTGCTGCGGCTACGAGGAGCAGCAACTGTGGCCAGGCTTGCGATTGCCATCTGACTACGCCGAACGACAGGGCGCACAGACTCGCAACGGCCACCATTCCGATCATGACTTTGGCTTTGATTGGCAATGTATTTGTCATGGTAGTCTCCGAATATGGTTGCAGTCGGTTGTCTAGTCGTCTCCTGGGTCGCCATCGCTAAGCGCCGTGGTGGCACTGGCGACTGAAGAAGTTGCACCCCAGACTACGCTGTAGCCAGAAACGGAGGTCGACCCCCAGACCACGCTGGTGGCGCCCCACACTACCGAATTTGCGGAAAACGCGTTAGAACCCCAAACCACTGAAGTTCCCCAGACCACCGAGTTAGCACCCCAAACCACGCTGCTGCCAGTGAAAACAGAGTCGAGGGTAGTATTCTTGACAGTGACAGTGCCGTTCGAGTTAGGGACCGCGGTCTGGGAAAGCGCTACTCCCGTCGCGAGGTCTGTGTTGGCAAGCGCGGCGTCGACATCCAGATACCCCGCTCCGTAGGTGAAGAGGTCATACTCGTTGTTGTAAAGGTTTCCGAAGCTATCGTGTGACCATGTGAATTGCCCGACGCCTTTCCAGGCTGTCTTCATCAAGCGCGCTTTCACTTGATCGGGTGTCAACGCGGGGTTCTGCTGCAACATCAGTGCGACCGCGCCGCTCACCACCGGCGTTGCCATGCTGGTGCCGCTCAATTCGTAGTACATGGCGGTTCCGCTGCTCGGGCCAACTTCATATTGCGGATAGGTTGTGTCGAGCGTGCTGCCCGCAACCCGCAAGGAGACCTGCCGGTTTCCCGGCGCAACCAGGTCGGGTTTCACGATGTGATCGAGCACGGTCGGCCCTTTGGAACTGTAGCTGGCAATCTTGTCGTCGACCCGTGTCGGCGTCATCTCAGTCATGGTCGCTCCCACCGTGATTACGGCAGGATCGTTGCCCGGAACGTCGATAGTGGCGAAGCCGCCCGCAACTCCGGAGCGTCCGCTGTTGCCCGCAGCCACGACTACCACAATGCCGGCCTTCCAGGCGGCTTCCACTGCCTGGTCAACCGGATCGAGGGTGTAGCTCTCGAACACTGGACGTCCCAGCGACATGCTGATGACCTGGATGTTATAGGTATTCTGCAAGGCAATCGCCTGCTCAATGGCAGCGATCACCTGGCTGTCCGTGCCCGAGCCGTTCTGATCCAGCACGCGCAGGTTGATAAGGTTGACGTTAGGAGCCATGCCGGTGTACGTCGCCGCATAGCCATTGGCTGTGCCGGAGCTGGCGCCGGAGCCACCGATCAAGCCCGCCACGTGAGTTCCGTGTCCGAACTTGTCGGAAGTCGTGGTGTCGCCGGCCACAAAGCTCTGGCTATACACAATGCGGCTGACGCCGCTGGCATCGTTCAGATCGGGGTGAGCTGCGATTCCGCTGTCAATGACGGCTACGCCGACGCCGGTGCCATCCAGCGCATATTGCGACGCCGCAACATCCGCCTCGATAGCGGTCGCGAACTCTTCGGCCGCAGGGTTCGCAGCCATCTTTTGCGTACGGTCGGGCGTGATGTAAGAAACGTTGGGATCATTCGCTAATTCCGCCAGCATGCTGACGGGCACGCGCATCCTCACCGCACGGATGGTGTGGAACTTCGACTTGATGGTTGCGCCACGGCCCTGCATGGCTTTCAGATGCGAGTCAGAGGGCATCTGGCGATGTTGAACGATGACGGTCACCATACCGTTCGCGTCCACGCGCTGCGCGAGATCTCTGGAGAACTTGGCTGTGCTGGGTGTGCCGTTATTGAGAACCGGCCGGGTGCCGGCGTAGGACGGGATTGCCGAAAGCACTAGCAGAGCCAGTCCAAGAACTCGGCCCCAGGCAGCACTGAGCGCAGGGGAATTGGGCGGACGGTCTTTGTCTTTGCGTCCGTTTGTGATCTGCGACTTTTGGTTGTTTGTCATAAAAGTTTTGGCGGCGATTGCGATGGACGTATAGCACGTCCTTCGTGCCTGGCCTTTTATGGGCAATCGCGAGGCCAATCGCAATGGAGCTAAGCTTTGTATTTACAATCACTTACATAGGAGAGGCAGACCGGCGCGAAGGGACAACTTGGCCCAACGACCGGGCTCGATGCCGCTGCCGAGGACGTAACTCATTGGGAACAAAGGCTGGGCAATCCGGGAAGGTGCTTTGGGACAAAGTGGCCCGACTTCGTAGAGGCAGTTCTCCGTTTCCGGGTCTCAGTTCTCAGTTGAAGACACTCGGGCTGTGACTGAGAACTGAGAGCCGGGAACGGAGAAACTTCTAAGTATGCTCCGCGCAAGCGGACAGCAAGTACAGCTATGCGTGCGCCTGGCTCGGAGCGAGCACGGGACGCAACGGGGCACTCAACCCGTGCATCACGCGCTCGAACTGCGCGAGGTCGAGAGACTGGGGCCCGTCGGAAAGCGCGCGCTCCGGACAGGGATGCACTTCGACGATGATGGCGTCCGCTCCGACGGCAATCGCCGCGCGCGAAACCGCCCCGATCAAACTCTGCTTGCCGGTGCCATGCGATGGATCGGCCACGACCGGCAGGTGCGAGAGTTCCTTGGCGAGGGCGACGGCGGAAAGGTCGAAAGTATTGCGAGTAGCGGTTTCGAACGTCTTAATTCCGCGCTCACAAAGGGCAACCTGATCATTTCCTCCGGACAGCAGGTATTCCGCCGCCAGCAGCCATTCTTTCACCGTGGCCGAGGGTCCGCGCTTCAGTAGAATCGGCTTCTTGACGGTCGCTAGCCTGCGCAGCAAGGCAAAGTTCTGCATGTTGCGCGCGCCGACCTGAAGCATGTCGGCGTACTCACAAATTAAGTCCACATCTTCCGTGCTCATGACCTCGGTCACCACCGGGAGGCCGGTGAGTTCACGAGCTTCGCGCAAAATCTTGAGAGCTTCAATTCCCAGGCCCTGGAACTCGTAGGGAGAGGTCCGCGGCTTGTAGGCTCCGCCGCGCAGCATGGTAGCGCCTGCGCGCTTTACACCTTGGGCAGTCTCCAGCAACTGCTCGCGCGACTCAACCGAGCAGGGACCGGCAATGACGACGACTTCCGGCCCGCCGATCTTTACGCCGCCAGTCTTTTTTCCGCCCGTCTCCTCCCCGCCAACGACGACCACCGACCCCTGCGGCCGCGTTTGGCGGCTGACGAGCTTAAAGGGCTGGGCGATCGCGACCACGTTGTCCACGCCGGGCGCGACCGAAAGCGCCTCGATTTCATGGCGGCGCCCACCGCTGCCGACGGCGGCAACGATGGTGCGCTCGGTGCCACGCGTGATGTGCGGCTGGAATCCAGCTTCGCGGATGCGTTGAATGATGTGGTCGATCTGTTGTTCGGTGGCGCTGTCGGACATGTTCACAATCATGGCGATAACCTTTCATTTCCCGCCAAAAACAAAAGCCGCGATTCTATCGCGGCTTTGGCGGAATCTTTGAGCTGTCTTTATTACCCGGGTGACTGGCTCCGATCCTGCACCTCCGCCGCGAATGGAAACCAATAGCGGCCAAACAGGCGGAAGGTACTAAATCGAGTCATAGAAATGTTGAACCGTAGGGTCTGCAACACCGATCTCTTGTGAAACTTGTGGAGCCGAGGTTAGTTACTTAGAGAACTGGCAACACTGGAGAACGCGTTGTTGGCGTTAGTCCCGATTAGACGCACAGTGCCGATCACCAATACCAGGATGACGGCAAGCATGACGGCATACTCAGCAATGTCTTGTCCTTGTTCGTCCGTCCAAACATTGCGGAAAAACTGAACCATAGATCCTCCGGGCCCCGCGAATAGATTTCCAGGAAAACTGGTGTAGCTAATAATGCCGACTCGGACGGCGATTGTCAATCGCAACCAGGGCTGATTTTTCCACTGCCGGCCCTCACGGCTGAAGCCAGAAGTTGAGCCGTGGGCAGGGGTTACGGACTTGCCAGAACCCCCGGTGCTTAGGTTCGCAAATCAGAGCTACGGTTCTGTGGCGTGATAACCTGCCGATAGTTCCGGGGCCGCTCGATCGCTTACCAGTTGGCGGGCGGAATGCGCGGCGTAATCGAGCACGCGTCCCGGCAGCACTCCGAGGTAAAGCGTAAGCAGCACGCAAACTGTAATGGCGAGCGCTGCCGCCACGGGCACAGGAGTAACTGGAACTTCGCCGCGCGGCTCACGCATGTACATCATGACGATGATACGCAGGTAATAGTAGGCCCCTACGGCACTATTCAGCACCAGTATGATGGCCAAGCCAACCAGATCCGACTTCAGGGCTGCACTTAGCACGTAGAATTTCGCGAAAAAGCCACCCGTGATCGGAATCCCGATCAAAGACATCAGGAAGAATGTGAAAGTCGCGGCCAGCACGGGCGAACTCCTGCCGAGGCCCGCGTAATCCTCGAGCGTAACGTACTTTTCGCCCACGTTCGCAAAGTGGGTGACGACGGCAAACGCACCCACGTTCATCGCCGCATAGGCGGCCGTGTAGAACATCGCCGCGGACGTGCCCAGTTCCGGTTGTGCCGCAAACGCGACCAGCAGATATCCGGCGTGGGCGATTGAAGAATAGGCGAGCAGTCGCTTGACATTGTCCTGCACCAGGGCGCAGACATTTCCCAGCGTCATGGTAAGCGCGGCCGAGACCCAGATCAGCCAGAAGCGTCCGGGTGCGTTCGCTTCGAACATGACGCGTAGCAAAATCGCGAAGGCGGCTGCCTTGGGGCCGGTTGACATCAGGCCGACGATCGGAGCGGGAGCCCCTTCGTAGACGTCCGGAGCCCATATATGGAAGGGCGCAGATGAGACCTTGAAGGCCAAGCCCACGAACATGAACGCCGTAGCAACATACGCGAGAGCCGGTACGGGTGCGCCGCCGGAGTGCAGAGCTTGGCTGATCGCGTCAATGTTGGTGGAACCGGTCGCGCCGAACATGAGCGCAACACCGTAGAGGAAGAACGCGGTGGCGAACGATCCCAACAAGAAATATTTCAGCGACGATTCGCTGCTCGAGGCTTCGCGCCTCCGGAAACCTGCCAGCACGTAAGTCGAGATCGAGGAGATTTCGAGGGCAATAAAAATAAGTACGAGTTCGATCGCGGACGACATCAGGCACATGCCCACCGTGCCGAACAGGATGAGCCCGTAGTACTCCCCGGCGCGGATACGCTGCACTTTCAAGTATTCGAAAGAGCTGAGGATGACCACCGCCGCAATTGCGATCACGAGAAAGTGAAAGAAGACGCTGAAGCCTTCCACCCGAACCATGTTCCAGAACGCGGTTCCGGGATACTGCGCCATCCAGGCGGTCGACGCCAGCGCGGCCAGGGTGCCGATCAGTGCGATGGTGCCGAGCGATTGGTGACTGTTTTCTTCGTCGAGCAAGGGATCGACGACCATTATCAGCATGCCGAAGATCGAAAGCACCAGCTCCGGCAGGATGCGCATGTAGTCAGTGCCTGGCGGCGGCAGGGAAGTCTGCGCCTGCGCCAGCAGAGCCGGTAGTGAGTGCGAGAACGCTGTCATGACCATCATCATCATTGGCCCACCACCTTGCTGGCCAATTGGGTGAAGGGGGCGAGCGCCGCTTGCACTGCCGGATCAATCGCACCGAGCCACACTAGGGGCGCAACGCCCATGACCAGAGCGGCAACGGCAATCGGCCAAAGTGCAGCCTTCTCCCGCAGGTTGAGATCGGGCAGCGCGTTGTTGACGTCGTGCTTCACCTTGCCGAAGAAAACGCGCTGATACATCCAGAGCAGGTAGCAGGCACTCCAGATCACGCCGGTCGCCCCTAGAACCCCATAAATAGGCCGCGCCTGGAAGGCTCCTGTCAGCACCAGGAACTCGCCGATGAAACCGTTCAGCAGCGGCAGTCCGACGGAGGCCAGCACGGTGACCAGGAAGAAGGTCGCGTACTTGGGCATGGGGGTCGCGAGTCCGCCGAACTCGCTGATCTCGTAAGTGTGGCGGCGTTCGTAGAGGATGCCCGCCAGCATGAAAAGGCCGCCGGTGGCGACGCCGTGCGCCAGCATGATGAAGACGGCTCCGTTCAGGCCGGCCGCGGTGAAGCTGAAGATTCCGAGGACGACGAATCCGAGGTGGCTGATCGAGGAGTAGGCGATCAGCTTTTTCATATTCGGCTGCACCAGCGAGACCAGCGCGCCGTAGATGATGCCGATCAGTGCCAAAACCATGACCCAGGGCGCGTTGCGGTGCGCCTGCGCGGGAAACAGGCCGACATCGAAGCGCAGCAGGCCGTAGGTACCCATCTTCAGCAGCACGCCAGCGAGCAGCACCGATCCCGCGGTGGGCGCCTCCACGTGCGCGTCGGGCAGCCAGGTATGAAAAGGGAAGAGTGGAACCTTTACCGCAAAGGCGATGAAGAAGCCGAGGAAGAGCCATAGCGAGGCTTGTTCGAAGCCCGGCACGCTGCCGCTGCGAATCGCGTTTTGGATAACGACGAAATCGAAGCTGCCGGTCTTGGTATAGAGCCACACCAGCGCTGCCAGCATGAACATCGAGCCGATCATGGTGAACAGAAAAAACTTCACTGCGGCATAGACCTTGCGTCCGTGGCCGTACATGCCGATCAGCAGCGCCATCGGGATCAGCGTCGCTTCCCAGAAGAAGTAGAACAGGAACAAATCGAGCGCGGTGAAAACGCCGATCAGAGCCGTCTCCAGGATGAGCAGCAGAATGAAGAATTCCTTTACCCGCTCGTGAATCGAATGCCAGGAAATCAGCACGCACAGGGGCGTGAGGAACGTGGTCAGCACCACCAGCCAGACGGAAATTCCGTCAATGCCCATGTGGTAATGAATGTTGGGGGACGTAATCCAGACTTTGTCGATCTCGAACTTGAACGCGCCGAGTTCACGATGCAGGTGTACCGGCAAATGCAGCGAGGCCACAAATGCCAGCAAAGAGATGACGAGGGCAAAGAGCTTGATGTCGCGATCGCGGCGCGGGATCAGCAGAATCAGCAGCCCGCCCACAGCAGGAATGAAGGTGACCAGCGAAAGAATGATGGGACTGAGGCTTTCCATATTCAGTGCGTTACTCCCATCCAGACCATGTAGGCAATCACCACGGCCCCTCCGGCGGCGACCCAGCCGGCATACGAGCGCAGGTTGCCCGACTGCATGTGGCGCACGTTGTCAGATATGTGGCGCGCAGCGTCGGCGGAGTCGTTGACCGCGGCGTCGATCACTCCCTGATCAACGTCATGCCAGAGAATCGTGGTCGAGCCGTCGACAACCGGCTTGACGAAGAGAACGGCGTAAAGCTCATCGATGTAGTACTTGTTGGCGACTGCCTGGTAGAGCCCGCCCAGGCTCTGGGCAATTTTCGCCGGAAGGTCGCGGCGCTTCTGATAGAGCAGGTAGGCAAGATATAGGCCCAGAAATGCCGCACCAACGGAAATCAGCATGAGGAGTGTTTCAGTCCCTTTGCCCGCGGCTTCGCCAGTGGCCTCGCGCGCCATCTCTACGGTGCCTCCACTCTGGAAAACCGGAGCAAGGAAGTGCTCGAAGTTGCCACCGATTCCGACCCACCCGCCGACGACCGACAGAATCGCCAGGATTACCAGAGGGCCCAGCATCACCCACGGGCTCTCGTGGGGCTCGCCATGGCCGTGTCCATGATCGGAGTGATCGTGCGCTGCATGCGCGTTGGCTGGCTGATGCGCCGCGTCGTTCGCGTTACCTCCGCGGTAATCGCCGAAGAATGTCAAGAACCACAGGCGGAACATATAGAACGAGGTGATGAAGGCGGTGATCACTCCGAGCAGCCAGTACACCCAACTTCCGTACGGGCTGGAATAAGCCTTCCAGAGAATTTCATCTTTTGAGAAGAAGGCGGCCAGTGGTGGGAAGCCCGCGATCGTAAAGGTGGCGATCGACATTGTCAAGAACGTCCACGGCATGTACACGCGCAGGCCGCCCATCTTTCGCATGTCCTGCTCGCCGCCGATGCCGTGAATCACCGAACCCGCCGCGAGGAACAGCAGGCCCTTGAAGAACGCGTGCGTCATCAGGTGGAAGATGCCCGCCGAGAACGCGCCTACGCCGCAGGCCATGAACATATAACCGAGCTGCGAAACGGTGGAGTAGGCGAGCACTTTTTTGATATCGGTCTGCGCAATGCCGATGGTCGCCGCGAACAGAGCAGTGAGCGTGCCAATGATCGCAACCACCATCATCGCCATGGGCGCGCGCTCGAAGATCATAGACGAGCGCGCCACCATATAAACGCCCGCCGTCACCATGGTGGCTGCGTGGATTAACGCGGAAACGGGAGTGGGGCCTTCCATGGCGTCCGGCAGCCACACATAAAGAGGAATCTGAGCCGACTTGCCGGCGGCGCCGACCATCAACAGCAAACCGATCGCGGTGAGTATCCCGACGCCCACGGTCTCCGTCGGCCACGCGCTGACCTGCTCAAAGACCTTCGTGAAATCCAGCGAGTGGAAATGCTTGATCATCAGGAAGAGCGCAATCAAAAATCCAAAGTCGCCAATCCGGTTGACGATGAATGCTTTCTTACCGGCCGCCGCCGCTGAGTCTCTTGTGAACCAGAAGCCGATCAGCAGATACGACGCCAGGCCCACGCCCTCCCAGCCGATGAACATGACCAGGTAGTTCTTCGCCAGCACCAGCGTCAGCATAAAGAACATGAACAGGTTCATGTAGGACATGAAGCGGTAGTAGCCGTCGTCGTCCCACATGTAGCCGACCGAGTAGATGTGAATGAGGAAGCCGACGCCGGTGACCACGAGCAGCATGACCAGCGATAATTGATCGAGATAGAAATCGAAGTTAACGCTAAACGCTCCCGAGCGGATCCAGTGTGCAACCGGGAAAGAATAGGGCGCGACCGCCGATGAGAAGCTGGCTGCGATTAACAGCGCCGCAAAGAACGCCAAACCACAAAATGCGAGAGCGACCGTCGTGATCGCTTTCTTCGATGACCGCCGGCCAAAGAAGCCGTTAATCGCCGCCCCGCCGAGCGGAAGCAGCGGAACGATCGGAACCGTCCAGAGTAACGGATTGAGCGTCGGTGGCGTCATAACTTGAGCAGGTTCACCCGGTCGACATTCAAAGTTTCACGCGTGCGATAGACAGCAATGATAATCGCCAGACCTACGGCGGCCTCAGCGGCGGCCACGACCATTACAAAAAAGACGAAGACCTGTCCGCTGAGCGCGTGCCATTGCGCGGCGAAGGCCACGAACGAAAGGTTCACGCCGTTCAGCATCAGCTCGATCGACATGAAGATCGTAATGATGTTGCGCTTGATCAGAAACCCGAGCACACCACACGCGAAGAGGATTCCGCTCAGCAGCAGGTAGTAAGAAAGAGGGATCATCGGTGATCCTTTCCTGTCGCAACCAGTTCGCGAGTTTCCTGCGGCCCTGGAGTGCTGTGATGTGGCCGCGCGATCGCTTCGGGCCGGCTGGCGAGCACGACCGCGCCCATAATGGCGATCAGGATCAGCACCGACGTGACTTCAAAGGGGAGCAGAAAATCGTGGAAGAGGAGCCGGGCAATATCGCTGGGATCGCCCTTTAACGCGCCGATGGGGACCGTCTGCATGTCGGGCCGATGGAGCAGCGTCCAGGCGACGAGCACGCCGCCGATCACCACTCCGGGAACGCCGATCAGGATCGCGATCCGGCTGCCCTTGGTGCGCTCTTCTTTGCCGGCGTTCAGCAGCATGATGGTAATCACAAACAACACCATGATCGCGCCGGCATAGACGATCACTTGCACGGCAGCCACAAATTCCGCGCCCAACAGTAGATACTCGCCGGCGAGCGAGGCCATCACCGCGATCAGCGACAACGCGCTGTTGATGGGATGGCTCTGCGCCAGCAGGTTAATCGCTCCCGCCACGCAGATCGTTCCGAAAAATAGAAATAGAATTAGATGAAGCATTTTTGTCAGCGAGCTACTAGCTTCTGGCCGCTAGCTAGTAGCTAGAAGCTAGTAGCCAGCGGCTAGTTCTCAAGCTCTCCACGCCACAATCAGCGCCGTAACCACGATGTTCGCAACCGCGAGGGGCAGCAGCACCTTCCATCCGAACGCCATGAGCTGGTCATAGCGAAAGCGGGGCAAGGTCCAGCGCACCCAGACGTACAGAAACATAAAAAAGAAAACTTTCAGGCAGAACCAGAGCACCGGCAAAATCATCTGCAGGATCGGCGGTCCGCCCACCGGGCCAAGCCAGCCTCCGAAAAACAGCAGAGTCGCCAGACAAGCCACCGTTACCATGTTCGCGTACTCGGCCATAAAAAACATGGCGAACTTCATGGCGCTGTATTCGGTGTGATATCCGGCCACCAGTTCCGACTCGGCTTCCGGCAGGTCAAAGGGCGTGCGGTTCGTCTCCGCGTAGGCGGAAATCAGGTAGATGAAAAACGCGACCGGCTGGAGAAAGATATTCCAGTGCAAATGGCGTTGCGCATCCACGATGTCGCGCAAGCTGAGGCTGCCGGTCACGATCAGCACGCCGACCAGGGACAGGCCGAGCGAAACTTCATAGCTGATCATCTGGGCGCTGGCGCGTAGTCCGCCGAGCAGCGAGTACTTGTTGTTCGAGGACCATCCGGCAAGCGCCACGCCGTACACGCCCATCGAAGTAATACCGAGCACAACCAGCAGTCCGATGTTCACGTCGGTAATCTGCAGGTACGTGCCCCAGGGGCCGATGTCGACCCAGTTGCCAAACGGGATCACCGAAATAGACGTAATGGCAAAAACCAGCGAGATGATCGGCGCCGCGATGTAGAGCGGCTTGTAGACATGCGGCTGGGTCAAATCTTCTTTGAAGATGAACTTAGCGCCGTCGGCGAGCGGCTGCAGCAGGCCGAAAGGACCGACTCGCGTGGGGCCCCAGCGGTTCTGGATGTGCGCCGACACTTTGCGCTCCAGCCAGACGCTGTAGGCGACCGCGGTCAGCAAAACGCCTAGCACGACAACCGACTTGATAATCGAAATGATGACGAACGTCGTTATGCTCATCGAGTTAGTTAGTGTGGAGCGGGCACTCTGCCCGCTGCCCTTGATCTTGTTCTTGATCTGCCTGCTTGCTAGTCCGCCCTAGTCCGCCGCAACTTCCGACACAGCGGATTTGTTTTCGAAAACCGAATTCAAAGTCTTTGAATACCGCCCGAGCGTGCCCGAGCTGAACAAGTCATCGTTCGCCGGGACGATGAGCTCCGGATTCTGAATCGCGCTCGCGCCGCTTTCGGCAATCTCGAGATGCTGATCATTGCCCGCCAGCAGATTCACCCGCGACACATCATACCCGGCAACCACGCGCTGGATTTCGTCGAGAATCGCCATGGGATCGAACGGCGTCATTTTCGGCTCCAGGTTGTGCGCTTCGAGCCACACCGCATGGCGATCCGCCTCGCCCGATTGCGCGCCGCGGGTTTGACCCATGTCGGAGTGCGTCCCGCTCCCAAAGGGCACCAGACCGCTTACATCGCTGCCCATGGCATCGGCGATGCGAACCATCATCTCGAAGTCCGGCTTCGTGTTCGAGACTTCGCCGGCCTTCTTCACCAGTTGCAGATCGCCGCAGGTATTTGTATAAGTTCCCGTTTTTTCGTACGCATTCGCCGCCGGCAAAACTACGTCGGCGATGGTCGCGGTTTCGGTCAGGAACATGTCCTGCACCACCACAAAAGCTTTCGAGAACGCAAAGGGATCAACCTTCAAACGGCCAATCGGATTCGAGCCCACCACGTACAGCGCTTTCAGTTTGCCGGCCTTCGCCGCTTCCACCATCTCCGGCAGGCTCAGACCTTTTTCGGGCGGCAGCTTGCCCCATTCCTTTTGGAACTTGTCTGCGCTGGCGATGGGTTCGTATCCCGGCAGAAGATCGGGATAGAGCCCCATTTCGCTGGCGCCGCGGGAATTTGCGTAATCGCCCAGGCAGATCAGCTTCGCTCCAGCCAAGGTTGAAGCAAAACTCACCAGCTTCTCGATGTCATGGCCGCGCAGTTCGGACCCGAAGGCAATGACCATATTCTGCTCGGCGCGAATTTTGTCTCGCAGCGCAATCCAGGCGTCGCGCGTCATGCTGTCGGCGACTTTGGGATCTGCAAGCTGGTCGAGCAGGGAATCGTCGCCGGCGAGAAATGCGACTGCCTTCGCTTCCGCGCCCGCCGCGACCAATGCGAAACCCGCCGCCTGCCGCCGCAACTTGATGGGCGCGGAGTTGATGACGTAAAGTTTCGCGCGCCGCAGTCGGACGTTCGTCCGGATCTGCCACGCCAGCAGCGGATGCTGATTGGTTGGGTCGTTGCCGATCAGCAGAATCGCGGGCGCGTTCAACACGTCGCGCATGGATGCCGTTTTTCCGGGCTTGCCGTGGAGCGCCGCCGCCAGCGCAGGGTAGTCTGCTGTCCGATGATGATCGACATTGTTGGTCTTGAGCACGGAGCGGGCAAATTTCGAAAGGAGATAATTTTCTTCGTTGGTCGTGCGATTGGACCCAATCACGCCGATGGCGCTTCCCCCGGCATCTTCGCGAACTTCGCGAAACCGCTTGCCGATCAGCTCAAACGCTTCTTCCCAAGTCGCAGGCGTCAGCTTGCCGTTCTTGCGAACCAGCGGCTCGGTGAGGCGCTCCTTATTATGGGCAAAGTCGAAAGCGTAGCGGCCCTTGATGCAAAGGAAATCGTTGTTGATCCCGCTCTTGTCGCGGTTGTCACCGCGGACGATTTCCGCGCCGGTATCGCAGCGGCGCACGCCCAGCGTGGTCTTGCATCCGTCCCCGCAATGGGTGCAGATCGTGCCCACGTGGTTCATCTCCCACGGGCGCGTCTTGTAACGGTAGGCGCCGGAGGTGAGCGCGCCGACCGGGCAAATGTCGATACACATGCCGCATTCTTCGCAGTCGAGATGGTCGTCCTGGTTGGGCGCGATGATCGAACTCACGCCGCGGTTCTGCACGCCCAGCGCCCACACGTCCATGCCTTCGCCGCAGACGCGCACGCAGCGATAACACAGGATGCAGCGCGGGCGGTCGAAATACACCACCGGAGACCACTGCTGTTCCTCCCGGTGGTTCTTGGCCTCGGTGTATTTCGATTCCGGAGCACCATAGGAGAACGCCATGTCCTGCAGTTCGCATTCGCCGCCGGCGTCGCACACCGGGCAATCCAGCGGATGGTTGCCGAGCAGCAACTCGACCATCGCCTTGCGCGCCTGACGCACCTCATCGCTGTCAGTCGAGACGATCATGCCCTCGGTCACGGTCGTGGTGCAGGCGGTCTGAAGCTTGGGCATCTTCTCGATCTTCACCACACACATGCGGCAGGCGCCCTGCAGCGACAGGCCGGGGTAATAGCAAAACGAGGGCACTTCAATGCCCACGCTCTTGCAGGCTTCGATCAGCAGCGAGCCAGCGGGAGCCGTGATCTTCTTGCCGTCGACAATGAGGGTTACGTCAGCCATTGCGGATTTGGTAATTTTGTAATCGGGTAATTTTGTAATTTAACTTCTATCGGTTTCGGCGTACGGTGAATTGCGACGCCGTAAATATTGCGCTCAACTCATGTGCTTCCGCCAGTAGCGATACTAACTTCTTCTGCGGGACTATCTCACAGTCCGACAGCATTTCCAACCAAAAGACCGTCTCGTCAGCCTCCTCCGCAACAATGCCGATCTTCGCGACCCATTCAGCCTTTGATCGGGCGCGGCAAGCTGCCCGGTAGTTCGCTGCGACTGATGTCCCAGACCGCATCAGTTGTTTGCCTAGTACTTGCGCGTCGCTCTTAAACGGCAGCGTCCTATAAACCCGCACAATCCGAACCGCAAACTTCTTAGTTCGATCACGAAGCTCTTCTTGCTGCGACGGCATCAGGTTCACAAATTACAAAATTACCCGATTACCAAATTACAAAATGGCCATTGCCGGCTCCGCCGCGCCCGCTTTCTCAAACGGGCACGGTTTCCCATCCAAGTGATCTTCAAATTCTTTTCTGAACTTCTTCACGAACGCCATCGTCGGCATCGCCGCCGCGTCTCCGAGCGGACAGAATGTCTTGCCCAGCATGTTTTCCGCGAGGTAATAAATGTTGTCGATATCTTTCTTCACCCCGCCGCCTGAATGGAACCGGGTCAACGTCTTTTCCAGCCAGTCCGTACCTTCGCGGCAGGGAATGCACCAACCGCAGCTTTCGTGCCGGTAGAACTTCATCGTGCGCAGCGCGAACTTCACGATGCAAGCGGTATCGTCGAGCACTACCACACCGCCGGAGCCCAGCATCGAACCCGCTTTCGCCACCGAGTCGAAATCCATAGCGACGTCGATTTCCTCCGGCAGGAGCACTGGCGTTGACGATCCGCCCGGCACCACAGCTTTCAAACCGCGCCCGTTCGAAATTCCGCCGCCGACCTCATAAATCATTTTCTTGAGGTTATAGCCCATCGGAAGTTCGTAGACGCCGGGCTTGTTGAGATTTCCGGCGAGGCAGAACAGTCGCGTTCCGCCATTCTTGGGCGTGCCCAGTTTCGCGTACCAATCGCCGCCGCCCAAAATGATGTGCGGCACGGCGGCGAGTGTTTCTGCATTATTAATGACCGTCGGGCCGCCCCATAGGCCAACCACGGCAGGGAAGGGCGGACGGATGCGCGGAATGCCGCGCTTGCCTTCGAGCGATTCCATCAGCGCCGATTCTTCGCCAACTTCGTAAGCGCCCGCGCCACCGTGCCAATAAATATCCAGATCGTATCCGCTGCCGAAGATGTTCTTGCCGAGGAAGCCCTTCGCGTAGGCGTCCTTGATGGCCTTCTGCATGATCACCGACAGGTAGCGATACTCACCGCGGA
>Ga0224555_1001600_pt1 | contig 30442 bp, 18 predicted proteins | sample 714S23034metaG_FD_180687 | JGI IMG/M metagenome (GOLD analysis project Ga0224555, IMG submission 180687) | Peat soil microbial communities from Stordalen Mire, Sweden - 717 S2 30-34 | ecosystem: Environmental > Terrestrial > Soil > Wetlands > Peat | place: Sweden: Norrbotten County, Stordalen...
CGCAGGGCTTCAGCGGTAAAGGGCTTGAGCAGGAAGCCATCGGCGGCGGCGATTACGTCTTGAGGCGGGTTGCTGCCGCTGATGGCAAAGAGACGGGCTTGGCTGCGGGCGCGAAGTTGATCGATTAGCTGGGTTCCGCTCAGGTCGGGCATCTGCGCGTCCATGAGGATGACGCTGGGGACGCAGGCTTCGCCGGCGAGGAGCTGGAGCGCTGACGCGCCGCCTTCAGCGGTGTAGACGGTGTATCCGCTCATGGTGAGGACGGTGGCCATCACCTCGCGGCTGATGGGGTCGTCGTCAATGAGCAGGATGGTGGGTAGTTCCCGCTGGCCGTCGAAATCGAGCATGGGTATAGTGTGCCACTGTGGAGCGGGGTTGGGATGAGAATTGGCTGGGGAATTGGGGCGGTATCGAGATTCGTCAGTGGTCTACCTCTGAGGTTCGCCGCATAAGTGAGTAAGAGAAGAAGGTCCTTCGACTACGGCCGCCGCGGCGGACTCCGCTCAGGATGACAGCTCTAATATGGAAAATATTTTTTATAGACAGGATACTAGGTCTCTGACCGCATGATTTCGTACGTTGCTATGGAGTGCCGAGGTATCCCACCCTAGGCGCAAAAACAGAGGCGCGCCGAGGGTGGGGCACCCAGCTTTGATACAACATCAAGCGGTCAGAGACCTAGTGGGAGATGACCAGAATCTGGAAGCTGCCTTGAGCCTGTGGGGTGTGGAGGGTGCCGATGCTGCCGGGCTTATCGAGGGCCATACCTAGATAGTCGGTGACCAGGTAGACATCGCCAGTGACGGGATTGACGGCGAGGGTGCGGGCGCGCTGGCGGGTGGGTATGGTTTGGATGACCGCGTAGGTGTCGGTGACGTCCTGATGGATGACGGTGAGGCTGCCCATGGCTGCGCCGTTGGCGGTGTAGATGAGGCCGCGGTCGGGGTCGTAGCCGATGGCTTCAACTCCGTAGCCGATGGGCAGGGAGGTGATGAGGTCGCCGTTGGCGGCGTTGAGGACTTCCATGGTCAGGTTGTTGCAGGCGGCGAAGATGCGCATGTGAGCGCTGTCGACGGCGATGCTGCGGGGATCGGGGCACTGCGAACCGAGGGGGAAGAAGCGGATATGGTTGCCGGTTGACTGGGCTGAGCGGGGCAAGGAGCTCCAGTCGATGATTACCTGGGCGCCGGGAGGGCGTGCTGGGGTGGGCTGGCCGGATGCGGCGCGGGCTACTTCGGCGTTGCCAGGCGCTCCGTGGAGACGGGACTCGATGGCTGTGGCGTCGATCCAGGCGATTTCGTTGCGGTCCTCGAGGATGATGAAGAGCTGGCCGGCGCCGTTGGTGGCGGCAAAACCGAGCTTGCCGGGGAGGAGGATGGTGGCGATGACAGCACGCGCCTGCGTATCAATGACCGTGAGGGAGGATTTGGCGGACTGATTGGCGGGACGCGATGAGGACGAGCCTTGAGCCAGAGGGTCGGAGCTGACGGCGAAGAGCAGTTTGGTCTGGGGTTCGTAGACCAGGGCGCGGGGATTGGGTCCGGTGGGGATGCGGGCGACGATTTTGAAGGCGCGACGGTCAAAGACATCCACCTGGTTGGCGGGGCCGTCGCTGACGTAGCCGAAATCGCCGCCTTCGTCGAGGGCAATGGAGTGGGCGAAACGGAGGCCGGTGACCTGGCCGGCGAGGGTTCCGGTTTCAGTGTCGACGACTTGCACGACGGGGCCGTGGGCGATGAGGAGCTGGCTCGACTGCGGGTCCATGGTGAGGTAATCCCAGTTGCCGGCGCCGCCGATGATCCATGTGTCCTTGATGACGAAAGGGTTGGCGGCTAGTTCGGTGGGCGCGGGGGTTTGTTGCGCGGGGAGAGCGGCACAGGCGAGGAGGGTGAGGGCTAGCAGGGTCTTCATCGTGAACGGCTCCTCAGTAGTAGATGCGGTAGCGGGGGGATGGGATTGGCAAGTTAGCGAGTTAGCAAGTCAGCAGGTCAGCGTGCCAGTGGCTTATGGTTACTGATTGGTTAACTTACCTCTAGAAACGTTCGGCGGAGTGATGGTTTATATGCCACCGAATTTGTGTGCAGTAGTGGTCTGATAGGCACGGATTGGGGACAGAGTGAGAAGGGATGGGCCACTGGAAATGAAGAATCGGTGTGGACGGTGCTGCCAGATTTTTTGACTTCAGTAGTTCTCGTGTTCCCGGATTTCTTGTCTTCAGTGGTTCATGTCTTGCCGGTTTGAGGCGAATGGTTGCATGGAGCTGGCGGAATGCTAACGACTGTTTGCATATTAATACCGGTATAAGGCGCAATATGTGTAATTAGAGGCCAATTAAGCTCGTTTTGATGGCTTTTTGAAGGTGATCAGCGTTCTGGAAGGCTACTGGCCGAATGGAGCAGACGAAAGGAAGGGGTTGAACGATGCGAGGACCGTTGTGGACGCATAAGCAGCAAATACTAGACATGGAGACGCGGGAATACCAGGCGGCGCGGAAGGTGCAGCGGCCATTGCGCGGGTGGCTGCGGGAGGTGAGGAAGACGATGGGGTTTACGGCCGCGGCGATGGCGGAAGATCTGGAGGTAAGTCCATCGATGGTGTTTCAACTGGAGCGGTCGGAGTGGAAGGAGACAATTACGCTGAAACGGCTGAAGGATGTGGCGCGGTCGATGGAGTGCGAACTGGTGTATTGCATTGTGCCGCGGGAAGGGAAGTTTGTGGACCAGTTGATGGTTTATGCGAAGCAGATTGCGAGGGAGTCGAGGAGCCGGAGGAGGTAGCTAGGGGGCTGGTGGATCCCAGGTCTCAGAAGTGAGACCTGGGTTACCCAGCAACTGCATTCAGCTGAGTACACGTACCTCTTGCTCCTTGAATTCTTACTGTGCCAGAGTACAATCACATTCAACAATGGAAGACCAAGACCTAACATTTTCAGATTTTCTCCCAAAGATTGGTGATCTCGGGAAGGGTGAGTGGGTAACGGTATATTCCGGACACGATGGGATGCTCGATGGTCCAGTGTTCTATTCCGCCCTAATCCGTGAAGACCAAGCATCGCAGTCCCTCCAAGATCCCGGGTGGGATTTCCGAATTGGGAGCGGTGCGCCCGGATTCTCTATGCATTACGAGGACGGGAAGGAAGTCACTACCTATTTTCGTCCCTCGGACGAGGGAATTGAGCCTTTGGTCCTCTGGCGTGAATTTCATGGAATACGGCCCGGCTACTGGGAAGTGGCTGAAGAATTCCGTCTCTATTTCAACCTGTACGACGACCGTCAGAATAACAAGCTCCTCTTTATCGACAACAATGGTGATGAACATGATGCAGTTTTAATGTCCGCCACCGAGATCAAAATTAAAGGACACCTTATCAAGGAATATCTAGCCGCAAAGAATATGCGCCTAGCGTTATTCTTTGACTTTAACCGCTTTTCTGAAAAGGCACTCGAGGAACTTGGGCTTCATGAGTACCACGAACATCGCAATGGTGATGATTTCTCGATCTCAATTGGCGCTCGTCCTTGGAGCGGCTTCGCAGTAGACCCTCAGCGTTCGCACGGCTTCCTCATGGGTAAGAAGCTTGTATTGGGAGACCCGAATTTCAAACCGGATTTTTTGCGTCGCGGCGATCGGAAATATGTCGAATTCATAATCGGCGTTGATGATAACGGCAAAGAGGTATTACACACCTGCGAGGAGGATAAGCTAGCAAACTATTTTGGCAAGAACCCCGGCGCTCCTCAGTACGTAACCCCTGTATTCTTCCGGAAGGAAGTCCTCAACAAGTACTACTCACAACCGGACAAATATACCGTAGATGACGGGAACCTCAGATGTGGCGGTCTATGGAGCCTTCGGATGGATAACAACCATCCCGAATCAGTGATGGTCTTTCTCGGCGATCTTGGTCATCTTTCGTATTCAGAACAGTTCTACTGGAGGGGGTTTAATCTGTCGTCCGGCAAGATGAGCCGAACCGCGTTTGAGAGAAGCATCATGGGCCAGTTTTCGGACCCAGAGAATGTTGACCTATTTTTTAAGCAGCAATTCTCCGAGTTCAACCGAAAATGGAAGAAAAGGTTTGGATGGGACCTCTTCAAGCCGATGACAGATAAAGATAGCTATTATTTCAAGATACTGCGGATACCGCTGACAAATGATCAGCGCGAGTTCGACGAGCAGATTCTCGCGCTCACGAAGGTATTTATCGATTCTTTGAACGAGCAAGAGCTAGGGCAAGAGCTCACCCTCAAACCCGATGCAAAAGGGTTAGACAAGTTTGAAGCCTGGTTGCGAGCCAAGTGTGGCTACAGCGAAAAGATGGTCGAGTTTATGAGGAAGCTCCAGGCTTTGCGTTCCGCAGGCTCTGCCCATAGGAAGGGAGAGAAATACGAAAGAGTAAAGAAGTTTTTCCAGATTGGTGAAAAGAACCACATTACTGTCTTGGAAGACATTCTCGTAAAATGCGTCTGGACCCTAAACACTCTTGAAAGATGTTTCCTTAAGGAAGAGGAGTAGGTAGGGTTGGACTCGGAAAGTAAGGGATTTGAGCGCGGCTTGCGCCGCGTACACAATCTTTCGATTTTGGGGTAGGTAGATTTTGCCGGGGTTAAAACCCCGGCCTACCGGAGCCGGTTTTTTGGGATGTTCTGGTTTCCTAATTCGAAAAGCATCCCTCAGGGGCTAAAGCCCGGGTTCATTTTGCCGCTATTTGCGGCACGACTGAAGTCGTGCCCTGATACAAGACCACACGCATTGGTGGGATGGGTGGATTTTCCCTTTTGCAGTTGGTTGCGTTTTTGTGGTTTCCCACCCTTCGCCCCAAAAAGCGAAGGATGGGGCACGGGGCTTTTTGTGGGATGGGTGGTTTGTGCGCTTTCCGGGTATTGAGTTTAGTGGTTTCCCAGGTCTCAAAGACAAGACCTGGGGCAACCGCTTTTTTGTGGATGGGTGGCTTTGCCCGTTTTTGGGGTGTTGGGTTTTGTGGTTTCCCACCCTTCCGCAAAAAGCGCGGAAGGATGGGGCACGGGGCTTTTGAGTTGATTCGTTCCCACCCTAGCCACAAAAACAAAAACGTGGCGAGGGTGGGGCACCCGGTATGTTGCTGATTCGGTACGTGGTCATAACTGGACATAGGAATTAGATTGCTGCCGGTATACTTCGTGCAATGGCGAAATTTGGAAGGAAGACCAGGGAGCTGCTGAAGATTGCGGGGCCGGGGCTTATTACCGGCGCGGCGGATGACGACCCATCGGGGATTGCTACTTATACGCAGACGGGTGCTCAGTTTGGGTATGGGCAGCTTTGGACGGCGCTGCTTATCCTGCCCATGCTGACGGCGGTGCAGGAGGCTTGCGCTCGAATTGGAGCGGTGACCGGAAAAGGGATTGCCGCCGTGGTGAAGGAACACTATAGCAAGAAGGTGCTTTATGGGACGCTGCTGCTGATCCTGGTGGCCAATACCATCAACCTGGGAGCTGACCTGGGGGCGATGGGGGCCGCGGCGCAGCTTATTGTGCCCGTCAATTTTGCGGTGCTGGTGCTTTTCTTTACGGCGCTGATTCTTATTCTGGAGATCTTCACGTCTTACCGGACTTATGCGCGGATTTTGAAGTGGCTTTGCATCACTTTGTTCTCTTATGTGATTACGGTGTTTCTGGTTCATGAGCCATGGGGCACGATTTTGAAGGCAACTTTTGTTCCGCATATCGAGTTCACTCCGGAGTTTTTCTTTATCATCACGGGCGTGATCGGCACTACGATTTCGCCGTATATGTTCTTTTGGGAAGCTTCAGAGGAGGTGGAAGAAGAGCGGAGCAAGGGGATGATCCACAACGGAGTGCCGAAGCTTACCAAGCCGTTTATGAAGCGGCTGCGACTGGACAATTTCCTGGGCATGCTTTCGTCGCAGATCGCGGCGTGGTGCATTATCGTGGTTGCCGCGACGGTGCTGCATAGGAATGGGATCACACATATCGCAACCGCGGCGGATGCGGCCAAGGCGTTGGAACCGCTGGTGCATACTTTTCCGCATGCGGGGTTTCTGGCCGAGTTGATTTTTGCCATCGGGATTATCGGATTGGGGTTTCTGGCTGTGCCGGTTTTTTCAGGATCGGCATCTTACGCGCTGGCCGAGGCGTTGAACTGGAAATCAGGCCTGAATCTGAAATTGAACCGGGCGCATGGATTTTATGGTGTGATTACGATTGCGACGCTGATCGGGTTGATGATTAATTTTATCGGCATCAATCCTATTCAGGCTTTGGTTGTGACGGCCGTGATCAACGGAGTGGTTGCGGTGCCGTTGATTTTTCTTATTGCGCGGATTGCGCGGAATAAGGAGATCATGGGCGAGCATCGGAGCGGGATGCTCTCGAATGTTCTGGTGTGGGCTACTTTTGTATTTATGGGTGCGGCGGCGGCGGCTATGTTTGTGACGCTGAAGTGGTGAGGGGTGGGGTTTTGTGGTCTCCCACCCTTTCCGCAGAAAGAAGCGGAAAGGATGGGGCACGGGGCTTTTGTGGGATGGGTGGTCATCTCGATTTCCGGTTTGTTGCTTTTGTGGTTTCCCATCCCCTTCGCAGAAAAAAGCGAAGGAAGGTGTGCCCGGCTTTTATCGGCGGATCATTGTTGGGAACACGGCGCGGCGTGATAGAGTGACCCCGGAGGTTATCAATGAAAGAGTTTCGAATATTTGTGTTCACTTCCTCTTTGCTGGTCTGCGGTGCATCGCAGGCTATCGGGCAATACAAGGTTGACCTTGTGAGCGCACAGGGCGGGACTATAACCTGCGTGGCGATTGGGCCGGCCGCTTCGTTGGGGAAAAAGTGCGTCGATATGTTTCAACAGGCGGGTCTTATCCGGGATAAAGAGGTGGGAGATTCTGGGCTGACAATCGGCACAACGGGGAAGGACGATGGCGCGATCACGGGCATTGCACCTGATTCCGCGGCGGCACAGGCGGGATTGAAAGTGGGCGATGTGATTACGGCTGTGGAAGGTAAGCCTGTGAAGCCGACGCCGGGAATGATTGCAGCGAAGGCTTTGTTTGGGAAGCGTGGAGAGACTATCCACTTGAAGCTGCTGCGCGGCGGCGCTGAACAGGAGGTGAGTCTGGTGCGAGCCGCGAAGGATGCGCCGGAGGGACCGAAGTCCCCCAGCAGGCTCATCATGCTCAGGCCGATGATCGATTGGCTGGGCGAGTTTATTCCCTGCATGGGCGCGGGATTGGCCGCACAGGGCGCGGTTGAATACTGCTACAGCCATTTCAAGCCGTATGGTTACGTCAAGGTGGGGGAGTTTGGTGCGACGGGCATTCGGATGGATTTTGCGCGCGGAGACAGGGCGACCATCAAGGGAGTGGAACCGGACTCTGCCGCGTCTCAGGCCGGGATTCAGGTGGGAGATGTGATTGAGGAGGTCGATGGGCGTGCGTTGACCGCGAGCACGGGAGAGGCGGCTAAAGAACGGATCTTTGGCAAGGTCGGCGACCAGTTTCACGTGACTGTGCGGCGGGGGAGTGGCGACAAGACAGTTGAATTGCAGTTGGCGGGTAAGCCTAATAGCTGATGCTGTGGTTTTTCAATAGATGTGTAGAGCAAATGCGGGTTCTTCGGCTTCGGTCTCTGCGGCGATCTCCGCTCAGGATGACAAGTTATTGAGAAGGTTTGTGGTTTCCCACCCTTCCGCAAACTGCGCGGAAGGATGGGGCACGGGGCTTTTGTGGGATGGGGGGATTTTTCCGTTTTCCGGTTGTTGGGTTTTGTGGTGCCCGAGGTCTCAAAATCGAGACCTGGGGCACCCATCATTTGTGGGATTGAAGAATGTGAAATGCCAAGATGCAGGTTAGTCGTTGGCGGAGGCGGTTACTTCGTGGAGCCAGCCTGGGGCTTTTAACAGCTCACGGGGGCGGGAGCCGTCGGCTGGGCCTACTAATCCGTCGTGCTCCATCAGGTCGATTAGATGGGCGGCGCGACCGTAGCCGATTCTCAGGCGGCGCTGTAGGAGCGAGGTGCTCGCTTTGCCGAATTCGAAGACGAGACGGACGGCGTCGTCGAACATGGGGTCGTTTTCTTCGGGGTCGGGGTTGGAGCCGTCGGGGTTGACGCGATCGTCTTTGGGGGCTTCAAGGAAGCTCTCTACATATTCGGCTTCGCCTTGATTCTTCCAGAAGGCGACTACGGCGGCGGTTTCTTTTTCACTGACGTACGGGGCGTGGAGCCGCATGAGACGGCTGGTGCCGGGTGGGAGGAAGAGCATATCGCCGCGACCGAGGAGAGATTCAGCGCCGTTGGTGTCGAGGATGGTGCGGGAGTCGACCTTGGTGGCGAGACGGAAGCTGATGCGGGTGGGGATGTTGGCTTTGATGAGGCCGGTGATTACGTCGACCGAGGGGCGCTGGGTGGCGAGGATGAGATGGATGCCTACGGCGCGGGCCATTTGGGCGAGGCGGGTGATGGATTCCTCGACGTTGGAACGGTCGAGCATCATGAGGTCGGCGAGTTCGTCGATGATGATGACGATGTAGGGGAGGGGTTCGTTGTCTTCGGCCTCGTCGAAGAGCGAGGGCATGGAGGATTCGAAGAGCTTGTTGTACTGATCGATGTTGCGGACGCTGCGCGAGGCGAGGAGTTTGAGGCGGCGCTCCATTTCGCGGACGGCGTTGCGGAGGGCGTTGGCGGCCAGCTTGGGCTGGGTGATGATGGGCGTGAAGAGATGGGGGACGCCTTCGTACATGCCGAGCTCGACGCGCTTGGGATCGACGAGGATGAGACGGACCTGCGCGGGGGTGGTGCGGAAGAGCAGGGACATGATCATGGCGTTGATGGCCACGGATTTGCCGGAGCCGGTGGAGCCGGCGATGAGGACGTGGGGCATGGAGGCCAGGTCGGCGGTAACGATGCGGCCGTTGATGTCTTTGCCCATGGCCAGGGTGAGGCGGGATTTGGCTTTGTGGAAGGTTTCGCTTTCGACGATGTCGCGGAGATGGATGGTTTCGCGCTCGCGGTTGGGGACCTGAATGCCGACGGTGCTTTTGCCGGCCATGCGCTCGATGAGGATGGATTCGGCGCGCATGGCGAGGCAGAGATCGTCGTCGAGGGTGGTGACGCGCGAATATTTTACGCCGGGGTCGGGCTTGAATTCGTAGGTGGTGACCATGGGGCCGGGGTTGATTTGGACGACCTGGCCGCGGACATCGAACTCGGCGCATTTTTCGACGAGGGCGCGGGCTTCTTCGCGGAGTTCTTCTTCGCGGATGGTCTGGGGGGCTTCTCCTGATTGGAGGAGGGTGCTGGGCGGGAGCTTGAAGCCGCTGACGTTTTTGGGGGCGACGGTTACGGCGCGGGGGTTGGCGTCGGCGCGGTTGTGGATGGCGATGGCTTCGTTGGGATGAGGGGTGGGCTCAAACTTGCCGATGGGTTGGGATATCTGAGGGTTGGGTTTGTTGGGTGTTGTGGTATCCCAGGTCTCAGAATCGAGACCTGGGCCACCCGACTTTTGAACGGCAGGCTGGGGCCTGGGCTGCATGGGGACTACGTTGGATGGGGCTGGAGTGGGCGGCGCGGAGGCGGTGCGTTCCCAGATGCTTAGTTTTTGAGCGGGGGCGGCGACGGGGATCTCTTCGCTGGACGAATCGAAGCGGGCGCGCTGGTAGGCGGGAATTTCGTCCAGGGGGTCAAGGTCGGGAGTGCGGGTGCGGCGGCCGAAGAGAGAGGCGAAGAAGCCGGGGCGGCGGACGGACTGCGCATCATAGGAGACGGGATCCGTGCTGGAGATTAAATCCCGATCGCCGTCGGGGTGGGCGGCTGCTTCGCGCTGGGCGCGGCGCTCTTCACGGTGCTCGGCGCGCTGCTCACGCCAGTTGCGCCAGCGGTCGTGCCAGGAGACGGCGTGAAGCCAGCGATCCTGGATGCTTTCTTTGAGTGCCCAGAAGCTGACGGCGCAGGCAAAGTAGAGACCGGCGAGCGCCAGGACGCCGGCTACCAGCCAAGTGCCTTGCTGGTTGAGGTAGCGGACGAGCAGGTCGGCCATGAGGCGGCCCAGTACGCCCTCGATGGGAAGCTGATGGAGCCAGCGCCAGTGCCAGGGCAACAGGGCAAAGGCCGTGGGCAGAAAAAGGAGGGCCAGGGCGGCACCGACCCAGCGGAGCACGGGCGAGTCGCCGGAGCGCGACTGCATCCACGTCCAGCCGATTCCGGCGAGCCAAATGGGGAGGAAAAAGGCGGTGATGCCGAGCGATTGCAGCAGCAGGTCAGAGAACCAGGCGCCGAAGAGGCCGGCCCAATTGTGCGCGGGCAGGCTGGTGGCGGAGTTCAGCGATGGGTCGGCGGGCGAGTAAGTGGCGAGCGCGAGGATGAGGAGGAGTGAGACCAGCGATAGCACTAGCCCCAGGAATACGTTGAGAGGGCGGCTGCCGGTGGGCGATAGGGCGATGCGAATGGATTTCATGGCTAGGGCGCTCCCGTGCTTCGGCTGCCACGGGACGTTCCGCGAGCGAGCCTGTGGAGCGGCAAGAACAATCCCAGAGCAACTTTCATTATGGCGGCTGGGGTGGGGGATTTTGGGTAAAAACGGGCGGGGGGAACCTTGGTGTGGACCCCCTTTTTAGGGACTAAGGGACTAAGGGACTAAGGGACTAGGGACTAGGGACTAGGGAATAGGGACTAGGGACTAGGGACTAGGGAATAGAAAAGCCCTCTGGTTGAATGTTGTGCTATCCCAGGTCTCAGAAGCGAGACCTGGGGCAACCGGCTTTGGTGTGGCTAAGTGCCCAGGTATTTGGCTCCATAGATTAGGAGTGCGGTGCCTAGAATAATTCGGTAGATGGCGAAGAGGGTGAAGCCGTGCTTGCGGACCCACATGAGGAACCATTCGACTACGCCCAGAGCGACGATGAAGGAGACTACAAAGCCGATGATGAGCACGATCCAGTTTTGGGAGTTCATGACCACGTGGGCGGTCTGGCCGTGGCCGGGGTGAAGCTCCTTGAGCAGGTCCCAGAGGGTGGCGGCGATCATGGTGGGAATGGAGAGCAGGAAACTGAACTCGAGAGCGGCGGGGCGCGACATGCCGCCGAGTTGGCCGGCGGCGATGGTGGACATGGAACGCGAGGTGCCGGGGAAGATGGCCGAGAGCGACTGGCAGAGGCCGATCCAGATGGCCTGAGGGAGGGTCATCTCCTCGACGTGGTTTGTACTATCCATGCGACGAGAGGCCCATGCATCGATGATCCACATGACGATGCCGCCAATGAGCAGGGCGAGAGCGATGGCCTGGATGCTTTCCATGTTCTTTTCACTCCATTTGTGCAGCAGCAGGGCGGGGACCGAGGTGACGGCGAAGGCGATGAGGGTGAGGGAGATGGGATGGGTGAGCCAGTTGCGGTCGCCGTTTTCGCCCTTGGGAAAAGTGCGCAGGAAACCGGCGATGCGCCCCAGGAAAAGTAGCAGGAGGGCCAGGATGGCGCCCAACTGGATGACGATGGTGTACATCTTCCAGTAGGCGTCGTCGAGGGGGATGCGCATGAGAGCTTCCGAAATGCGCAGGTGGGCCGTGGAGCTGACGGGAAGGAATTCGGTCAGGCCTTCAACGATGCCGAGTAGGATGGATTGAATTTCCGGGTTCACTTGGCCTCCATGTGGGGTGGTTCCATACACGATCAATCGGTAGAGAACGGTCCAGTAATTAGTTTGAATCTACTAGAAAAGCATACCTCAGGGGTTGAGGCCCCCTCATAAATTTGGTTGTAATTGCGGCACGGTTAAAACCGTGCCCTTTCAAAACTGGTTTATGCGACCAATCCTATGTTTCGGTGAGGATTTGGGCTAGCAGGGCGGGGTCGACATTGCCGCCGCTGACTACGGCTACGGCTGTTGTGTAGGGCGGGAGCTGGGCGGCGTGGAAGAGGAGGGCGGCGGTTGCGACGGCTCCGCTGGGCTCGGGGACGAGGCGCGTGGCGGCTACGATGGCACGTACGGCGGCGCGGATTTCTGATTCGGTGACGGTGATGATGCCTTCTACAAAGGCTTGGAGGTGGGCGAAGTTGCGGACGCCTACGGATTGGGTTCGGAGGCCGTCGGCGATGGTCCGGCTGACGAGTTCGGCGCCCCAGGTGACGATGGAGCCGGTGCGGAAACTTTCGGCTGTGTCGCCGGCTAGCTCGGGCTCTACGCCGAAGACTTTGGCTTGCGGGCGGAGTTGCTTGACGGCGGCTGCGACTCCGCTGAGCAGGCCGCCGCCGCTGACGGGGGCGAGGACGAGATCGACTTCGGGGAGGGATTCGACGATTTCAAGGCCGCAGGTGGCTTGACCGGCGATGATCTGCTCGTCGTCGTAGGGAGGGATGACGACGTAGCCGTGCTTGCGGACTAGCTCGTCTGACTTGGCGAGGCGCTCGCTGGAGGCTACGCCTACGTCTACGATTTCAGCGCCGTAGGAGAGCGTGGCGGCGCGCTTGATGGCGGGGGCGTTGGAGGGCATGACGATGACGGCTTTGGCGCCGACTTCGCGGGCGGCGTAGGCTACGCCCTGAGCATGGTTGCCGCTGGAGTAGGTGATGACGCCGCGGGAGATTTGCTCGGGGGTTAGCTGGAGGATTTTATTGGATGCGCCACGGATTTTGAATGCGCCGATGGGCTGGAGGGATTCGGCTTTGAGGTAGATTTCTTTGTTGGTGCCGTGGCCGGAGAGGTTGGGGAATTGGGCGCGGACTAGCGGGGTGCGGACGGCAATGTTGGAGATGCGGGCGGCGGCGGAGCGGATGGCTTCTAGGGTGATTAGTTGGTCTGGCATAGGTTAATTGTCTTTCAGTGTCATGGTATCCCACCCTTGCGACAGGAAAAAGTCGCAAGGATGGGGCACGGAGATTTGGTGGGGGGCGAGAACAATATCTGGGGTGGTTTTGTGGTATCCCAGGTCTCAAAATCGAGACCTGGGGCACCCAGATTCTGTAGGTGAGGATAGATTTCTTTGCTTAGATTTCGAGGATGATTGGCATGATCATGGGGCGGCGGCCGGTGGTTTTCTGGATCAGGCGCTTTAGCTCTCCGCGGACTTTTTCTTTGACCATGCCGTAGTCGGATTTTTGCTCGGTGGTCAGGCTGTCCAGGGTCTTGAGAACAAGTTCGCGGGCCTGGTCGGTTATGTCTGCGCCGCCGAAGCCGCGCATGACGACCTCAGGCGATTGCTCTACCTTGCCGGTGCGCTTGTTGATGGCGAGGACCGCGAGGACGATGCCGTCTTCTGAGAGGATGCGGCGGTCGCGGACTACGAGTTCTTCTACTACATCGATGGAGGAGCCGGAGTCGATTAGGATGCGGCCGGCGGTTACTTTGTCTTTTTTGCGGGCGTCGTTTTTGTCGAGCTCGAGGACGTCGCCGTCTTCAATGACCATGGCGTGCTCCACTGCGCCGGTCTCCATGGCTACCTTGGCGTGGTGGGCGAGGTTGCGGTAGTCGCCGTGGACGGGTATGAAATATTTGGGGCGGACGAGATTGATGAGCAGGCGCTGCTCTTCCTGCGCGCCGTGGCCGCTGACGTGGATGAGGCCGTTGGTGCCGTCGTCGCAGATTACGTTGGCGTCGCGGCGGCTTAGGTGGTCAATTACCCGAAAAATGCTTTTCTCGTTGCCGGGGATGATGCGGGAACTGAGGATGACGGTGTCGCCGGCGTCGACGTGGGCGTGCTTGTGGTTATCGACAGCCGCGCGGCTTAGAGCGGACATGGGTTCGCCTTGCGTGCCGCTGATGAGGATCATCAACTGCTCGGGTGTGTAGTCGCGCATCTGGCCGGGGTTGATGACCAGGCCCGGGGGGATTTCGATGTAGCCGAGATCCTGGGCGATCTCAGTGCTCTCCATCATGGAACGGCCTACGACGGCGACTTTGCGGCCGTGCTTGCGGGCCAGGTCGAGGGCGATGCGGATGCGATAGATGGAGGAGGAGAAGCAGGAGAAGAAGAGCTTCTTTTTGGTTTGGGAAAAGATTTCGTCGAGGCGGGGAATGACGGCGCGCTCGCTGGGGGTGTAGCCGGAGCGCTCGACATTGGTTGAGTCTTGGAGCAGGGCCAGCACGCCGCGCTTGCCGTATTCGGCGAAGGTGTGCAGGTCAAAGGCGTTGCCGTCGAGGGGCGAGAGATCGATTTTGAAGTCGCCGGTGTGGATGACGACGCCGACGGGGGTTTCAATGGCCAGGGCTACGCAATCGACCAGGGAGTGGGTGACGCGAATGGGCTCGATGGTGAAAGGGCCGATGGTGAATTTTTCTTTGGGGATGATCTCGATGAGGGTGGTTTCGTCGAGCAGGTGATTCTCTTCGAGATTGCCTTCGACGTAGGCCAGAGTGAACTCGGTGGCGTAGACGGGAACCTTGAGCTCGGAGAGGAACCAGGGCAGTCCGCCAATGTGGTCCATGTGGCCGTGGGTGAGGATGATGGCGCGTACATGCGCCTTGTTTTCAACCAGGTAGGTGATATCGGGGACTACGATATCTACGCCCAGGAGTTCCGACTCGGGGAACATGAGGCCGGCGTCGATCACGATAATGTCGTCTTCCCAGCGGAGGGCTAGGCAGTTCATGCCGAATTCGCCGAGGCCGCCGAGGGGGATGATTTTCAGTTTTTTTGTTTGCATCTGTCAGGTTTGATGGTAACACCGGAGGGCAGCGAGTCAGCAGGTCAGCAGGTCAGCGAGTCAGCAAGTCAGCAAGTCAGCGAGTCAGCGGGCCAGCGAGGCGTCTGGGCAGCGAAGCGACGGCGGTTAGGTGGGCTTTGCTCTTGGTAACTGTTCCTTCCGCTTGCCTGGGTGGAATCCTGGCTGCGTGATGAGTGGTATAAAGGTTCGACAAACGAGTCTGGTGCGGTAGTTGCCGCTATTTCGGAGAAATTTTCACGGTGAAGAATGAGCGGTAGAGGCGGTGCGGGATGGGATTGAGGAAGGGAACAACGATGCGGCATTGGGGAGTGGGGATTCTGCTGGCGGCGGCGGTCTTGTGGATGGGCGCGGGAGCGGCTAATGGGCTGGGCGCGCGCGGGACGAGAGCAATGGTTGCTCCTGCTGCCGCTGTGGATGTGCTGCTGGATGGCGGCGATTGGCGGATGGGGTCGTTTGAATTTGGGGCGGGCGTGAAGGCTGGGGCTGCGCTGGAGAGCTTCGACGACAGCGGATTTCGTGCCGTGACGGTTCCCGGGGATACTCAGTTGCAGTTGGGCTATACAGGCGAGGAGCGGTTTAACGAGAGCAAAGAGTTGATTGGAGTGAACGACAAGGAGTGGTGGTACCGGAAGCACTTCAAAGCTGGAGCGAAGGCGGCGGGCTCGGTGAGCCGGCTGATCTTTGATGGGTCGGATTACTTTACGACGGTGTGGCTGAATGGGCAGCTGCTGGGGACGCACGAGGGAACTTATACGGCGTTTTCTTTCGATGTGACCGGGGTGCTGCGGTATGGCGGGGAGAATGTGATTGCGGTTCTGGTGACGCATCCAGTGGCGCCAAGGGGAGGCAGTCTGCTCCAGTACCTGGACGGGAACCTGGGCGGTGAGGCTGATCCGGACGGCATGAAGCTGAAGAATGCGCCTTACTACATCGATATCCACTGGGATGCGCTGCCGGCGCAGGGGAATGCGACGTTTGTGATGGGGATTTGGAGGAGCGTTCACCTGCGGACGGAGAGCGTGGTGGCGATTGGCGATCTGCATGTGGAGACGGAATCGATTGCGGCGGATGGGAGCGCGACGCTGCGGGTGGGGGTGACGCTAAAAAATGCCGGGCAGGAGACGCGCACTCGGACGGTGAAGCTCGCACTGAAGCCGGAGAATTTTGGCGGGGCGGTGGTGGAGTTGCCTGTGCTGGTGATGAAGGCTGCGCCGGGTGAAACCATGGCGGAGATGGAGGTGCGCGTGCCGGATGCGCGGCTGTGGTGGAGCTGGGATAAGGGCGCACAGAATTTGTATTCGCTAGAAGCGGAGATCGGCGCGGAAAAGGGGGATTGGGGCGACCGGCGGTCGGTGGTGTTTGGGATCAGGACCATTACGCGCGACGCCGATATGGCGTACCGGCTGAATGGGCGAAAGATGTTTGTGAAGGCTTCGTGGTTTCCGATTGCGGATTTTTACCGGTCGACGCCGACAGCGGAGAGTTATGAGCGGGATTTGCGGCTGTTTCGCGATGGGAACTTCAATTTGCTGGTGAATTTTACTGTGGTTGAGAAGCCGGAGTTTTACGATTTGTGCGACCGGCTGGGAATTCTGGTGGTGGTGGAGCTTCCGTTTCCGCAATATGGGCCGCAGCAGGTGATGGACCAGGGCAATCCATTGCGCGAGCCGTTTCTGAAGCAGGCCGGGTTGCAGGTGAGAGAGATTGTGACCGCCCTGCGTAATCATCCGTCGGTGGTGGAGTGGGCTCCGCTGGCGGAGGCGCACGAAAAGGCGGGCGGATGGAGCAATGGGGTGGACCAGCAGGGCTACGACACGTTTATGGCGGAGATGAAGGCGATTGTGAGCGAGCTTGCGCCGGGCAGCATCTTTCATCCCAGCCTGTGCGACCTGGGCGAGCAGCATTTCTGGTATGCGGCGGCGGGAATGACTATGCAGACGGGGGATTATCAGGAATTCTTTGACGCGAAGACGGGGTTTGTTTCCGAGTACGGCGGCATCTCGCTGTCTTCGTATGAAAATCTGGGCAAGTATCTGACGCCTGCTGAGCAGTGGGATGAGAAGGCGAGGCTGCCGCGGTGGTTTAATTTGCCTATCGATACTGAAGGCTACGCTTACCTGACCAGCTACGAGAGTTCCGGACTGTATAGCATGCTTTATCGCACAGAGCATTTTGTGGATCGCGATCCGGGGTCGGTGGCGGAGCTGGTGAGCGATACGCAGCTCTATCAGGGATTTTTGTTGCGGTATGCGGCGGAGGCTTTCAGGCGTAAGAAGTACGATCCGATCAACGGCATTCGCTCGTGGGATTTTGTGGAGCTGAATCCGGGTTTCCGCTTTGCGATTGTGGACTACGACCGCGTTCCTAAGACGGCTTACTGGTATATGAAGCGGGCGCAGGCACCGGTGGCGTTGAGTTTTGAATACAAGGATGCGTTGGAATCGCAGACGGCGGGGAGCCGGTGGTCGGCGCCTGTGTGGGTGATCAACGATCTGGACCGGGAGATTCGCGGGACAGTGCATGCGGAACTGCTTTCGCTAAGCGGCGAAAAGGTGACGGGGGCTGATTTTCCGGTAACGATTGGCGCGGATGGGAAAGGCGTGGCTGGGGAGTTTGCTTTGACTTTGCCACAGACGTCAGGAGTTTATGTTTTGCGGGCGACGATGGACGGCGGTGCGGAACAGGCGGCGGAGGAGACTTCGTTTATCAAGGTTGTGCCGGCGGCGTTCTCTGGCGAGCATCGCGTGCTGCTGATTGCGCAGCAAAAGTTTGCCGGGCCGATTGGCACAATGCTGCGCGGGATGGGCCTCAATGTGGATGTGTACGACGAGAACTCTCTGGCCGCGATGGGGCGCGAGCTTCGGGATGGAGCGGCGCTGCGGGCTAAGTATGACGTGATCTGGCTGGGGAGTTTTCAGACGTTGGCGAAGGTGCTGCCTGTTGAGACCGCAAAGGCGCTGGGTGAGGCGGTTAAGGCTGGGTCGGGGTTTATCCATACGGGCGGAGAGGCGAGCTTTCATGGAGGGTTGGGACGCGCTGCCGTTGTTGAAGCTACCGCGCTGGACGCGGTTTTGCCGGTGGAGATTCAAGGACGCGGCGACCTTATATATGGAACGCACGGAATGGACGATGGGCTGCAGACGGAGAATGCGATTCATGAGATTGCAACTGGGCGCGAGGCCGGCGGGTTTTCGCCGGAGGGTCTGGAACTGCTGCGACATTATGGGCTGGTTGGTTTTAACCAGGTAACTGCACGGGCAGGGTCGCACACAGAGCTATCGATTGCGGGAGAACCGCTGCTGGTTATGGGTGCGTACGGGGCGGGCAGGACGGTTGCGTTTACTGGATTTACTCAGGCGGAGGACGCTTACTCTGCGTTGCCCGTCGATGAGTATCTGATTGCTGAGCCGCGGGGGCGGGCTTATTTTGTTTTGTTCGCGGATATGCTGGCGGCTGTGCTGCCGGGCGGGCACGAGCGTACGGCAGAACTGCTGCGGGCGCACGAGAAGCCGCTCTTCCAGACGCTCAAGGAACAGCCGGAGACAGAGATTGCGGCCACGGAGGTGGGTCCGGTTGCGGTTGATGGGGCTGTTGCGCGCTGCAGGGTTCGCTTAGAGAACCAGGGAGGGTATGCACACCTGGTTCACTTGAGAGTGGAGTGGACGGGGGATGGGCCGCAACCCTACTTGAGTGAGCTGAACGATAACGACTTCGAGTTGATGCCGCGCGAGACTCGAGAGATGGAATTGGATTGGCGGAGCTCGAATTCCGGTCGGCAGGCGAAGGGAACATTGATTGTGAAGGCGGCTAACTCGGCGGAGATGCGGCTGGCTTTTTAGCGCAGCAGGTCTTCTAGCGTGGTGCTCAGGTCGGTTTTGTCGTCGCGGTATTTTACGATGACGGGGGCGTAGAGACTGAGGCCCCAGTCTTGAGCTCGCTCATGGCCTTTGCCTTTGGTTACGGCGCGGGAGCCGGGGACTACTACGGCGTTTTCGGGGACGATGAGGGGTAGGTCGGCGGTGGCGCGGAGGATTTGGCCGTTGACGAGATCGAAGAGGGGAGTGCCGCGGGTGAGGATGGTTCCGGCGGCGAGGACCGCGCCGCGACGGACGATGGTGCCTTCGTAGACGCCGGAGTTGCCGCCTACCAGTACATCGTCTTCAATGACCACGGGGCTGGCGTTGACGGGCTCTAGGACGCCGCCGATCTGGGCGGCGGCGCTGAGGTGGACGCGCTTGCCGACCTGGGCGCAGGAGCCGACCAGGGCGTGGGAATCGACCATGGTGCCCTCGTCCACCCAAGCTCCGGCGTTGACGTACATGGGCGGCATGCAGACCACGCCGCGGGCCACGTAGGCTCCGGCGCGGATGGAGGAGCCTCCGGGAACCACGCGGATGCCGTCGCCGGAGGAAAAATGGCGGATCGGATAGGTGCTCTTGTCTACGAAGGAGAGGCCGTCGCCGGGAAGCTCTTCAAGGACGCCGAGACGAAAGCCGAGCAGGATGCCTTGCTTGACCCAGGCGTTGACGCGCCAGCCGGTGGGCGAGGCTGGGTCCGGCGAGGCGGCGCGGATTTCGCCGGTTTCGAGAGCGGAGCGCAGGGAAAAGAAGGCCGTCATGGCGGACTTGTCTCCGATGGCGGAGGGTCCTGCGGCAAAGTGGCGCTCGATGGTCTTTTGAAGCTGGCTCAGGGTCATGGCAATTTGAGAATAACAGGGATCAGGGATCAGGGATCAGGGATCAGAGATCAGAGATCAAAGATCAGAGATCAAGGATCAAGGATCAGGGATCAGGGAATAGGGAATAGGCCATCATCGGATGTTGAGAGAATGGGTTCACGGTTGTGGGCAATTTGATTGTTATTCCGCTTGGCGGGTTGGCTTGTTGGCGAGTTGGCGCTCAGGCTGCGGAGATCAGGGAGGAATCGGGGAGTGGAGTTTGGGTTGACTGGATGGGGTGCCTTAATTTGGAGTGCGCGGTCAGAGAGATAATTTGCAGGCGGAAGGAATTTTCTCCGGTGGGAATCATGGCCATGGGGAGGGGGGTTCGGTTGGAATTTCCGCGGAAGTTTTTTGCTTCAAGCCAGGCGCACAGCCGGGGGTCGCGGATCTCCGGCCGGCCCCGCCAGAAGGCAGGCGACAGGCCGCACTGAATGAGCAGATGATCGAGGTGCAACTCAATGACGGAGATACGCTTGGGAAAATAACGGCGGACATTGTTTATGCCTACGTGCAGACCGGTCACCGTGAGACCTCTGCTTTGCGTTCTGACCACCATACGTAACGTACCTGCTTTTCTGGTTGGTTGTAGTTAGTTTCGGTGGAATGCGCGGCGATGGGGTTTACTTTTTAGATGAATCGCGATGCGGATTCCACATCTGAAACACGCCGGGAGGAAAGCCCGATATGGGAAGATAAGGCGTTGCTTAATCAGCTCTGTGGGGAGCTCATCCAGGGCCGCGAATGTTGCTGAGCCGCGTTGCATGGGTTTACGTCTTGGATGGTATTGCTATAGAAATGGATTTTCACGTGAAGGAAGAACATGACGAATTTGAAGATATTGGTTTTGGGGCGCGGGGGCCAGGTGGGATGGGAGTTGCGCCATCGACTGGCTTGCATGGGAACGGTAATCGGGATGGATTTTCCGGAAGTGGATTTCTCGAAAGCCGATTCGCTTCGCGAGACGGTGCAAGCAGTTGCTCCGGCTGTGATTGTGAATGCCGCTGCTTATACGGCGGTGGATAAGGCGGAGAGCGAAATTGAGCTGGCCATGGCGATCAACGGCACGGCGCCGGGCGTGCTTGCCGAGGAAGCCAAAAGGCTGGGCAGCGTTCTGGTTCACTATTCGACGGATTACGTCTTTGACGGCACAAAGCAAGGGCTGTATGTGGAGAGCGATGCGCCGCATCCGATGAATGTTTACGGGCGGTCGAAGCTGGCGGGCGATGAGGCGATTCAGAGAGTGGGCGGGGATTACTTGATATTGCGGACTAGCTGGGTTTATGGGGCGCGGGGGAATAATTTTTTGCTGACCATGCTGCGGCTGGCGAAGGAAAAGACGGAGCTGCGGATTGTGGACGACCAGATTGGATCGCCGACTACGAGCGAATGCATTGCGCAGGCGACGGCGGATATTTTGGCGCAGGTGCTTGCGCCGGCAGGGGGCGGGTTCGAGGGGCGCAGCGGAATCTATAACCTGACTTGCGCTGGAGAGACGAGCTGGTTTGGGTTTGCGAAGGAATTTTTGAGTGCGCAGGTTGGGAGCGCGACGCCGAAGCTGATTCCGATTCCGACCAGCGAGTTTCCGCGTCCGGCTAAACGGCCGGCCAATTCGCGGCTCTCTTGCCGGCGCGTGGAGGAGACGTTTGGGGTGGTGATGCCGGATTGGAAGGTTGCGCTGGCGCTGGTGCTGGAGACGTTGAACGAGGGACGATAGGCGGCGAACGGCAATTGACAGGATTATTTATCTTCGATAAGGTTTATTAACGGTATGTCACAAACGATGAACACTATCTCCAACAGAATCGCTTGTTGTTGTCTCTGACCTAGCCGGCGCCCGCCGGCCTGTAGCGATTTTGTTTCTCCAAAGCACATTTGATCTTCAGTGATTTACGAGCATAGGAGCCCTGTGTTCCCTACTTCGACAGCACTAATCCGCGCTGACCATGGCCGCTTGATGAGCAGGCCGGCAACGGCGCTGTGCCCCTGTTGTTGTTGTCGATAATTGCTCGCAGCTTCCCCGCCGCCAGGCGCACTGAGCGGTAAACCAACACAACTCATTCCATTCAACGCTCAATCTGTCGCTGCGGCTCTATCTATGCGCGGAACTGGTGAGCGTCAATTCAAAGGAGAATTCAAAGTGCAAAATACTCTTTATGCTGTTCTGTCTGCTTCTCTGCGCCGGTTGCCGCTATCGATCACTGCTGTGCTTTTTCTGTTTGCCATAGCGGCCGGCCTGCCCTTGTCCGCGCAGGACGATCTCACCATTCAAAACGCGACGTCCGGGTTCAATGGCGTATACATCACCGGGCCGGCCTCGAACCCGTTGAGCTTTCTGAACGGCGCGGCCGGGCGTACTACCGCGAACCCGGCGCCCTACGACTTTCACGACTTTGCCCCGTTTACCTACGTCGACTCAAAGCTGCCCAATTGGATCGATTTGCGGGCCGAGGAGCGGTTCCGGTACGAGGCGTACGACAATTCAAGCTTCAAAGCGAAGACCGATGACTCCTACCTGTTGAACCGCTTCCGGTTCCAGGTGGACGTGCATACGGCCAGTTGGCTGCGGGTTACGGCGCAGGTGCAGGACGCCCGTGCGGGCTACCAAAACCCGCCCATTGGGCCGCCGAACACGGTTCGCTGGGATCTGAAGCTGGCTTACGTCGAGGTCGGCGCACCCGACAAGCACTGGTTCAGCTTGCGCGTGGGCCGGCAGCTTATCAACTACAACAACACCATCATCGCCGACTCCGAGTGGCGCAACCAAGCCCGCTCCTACGATGCGGCGGTGCTGAACCTGAACGCAAAGCGCGAGCACCTGGGTATCTTCGCCGCCTCGGCTGTGGTGCCGCAGGCCTATGGTGTAAGCCCGCATCAGGAAGGCAACAATATCTACGGAGCCTACGGCCGCATCGATGACCTGGTGACGCCGCACTCGAACCTTGAGCCGTTCTTCCTGTGGCGCGTGCAGCCGGCAGAGGTGGTGGAACCCGCCGTAAGCAAGACCGTCACCGGCAAGGAAAACGAGAAGGTTATTGGTTTGCGCTTCAAGGCGCGAGACAAGAAGGCGTTCGATTACGGAGGCGAGCTGATCTACGAAGGCGGCAAGGTGGGACCGCAAAGCATCGATGCTTATGCGGGGCAGGCAGGCGCGGCATACCAGTTCCTCAATACAGTAGCCAAGCCGCGCGTCTTTGCCCAGTACGACTACGCTTCGGGCAACGGCAATCCGAAGCTGAACGCAACGCACTCCACCTTTGACACGATCTACCCGACAGCCCACGACCGCCTTGGAATCGTCGATCTGTTCGGCGCGCAGAACATTGAGGATGTGCGCGCTGGAGCCACAGTTGAGCCCCACCGGCGGCTCACTTTCACGGTGCAGGGACTGGACTTTTGGGCGCCTTCGGCGTTGGACTCGATCTACAACACCTCGGGCAGCGCGATCGTGACCAACAAGACCGCCCACGGCAACCATGTGGGCGCGGAAGTCGATGGCTACTCCTGGTATGAACTTAATCGGCACTTCAATGTGGGTGGCGGCGTCGGCTACTTCGGCGGTGGCCAGTTCCTGTCGAATGTGACCAACAGCCACTCGTATACGTACTACTACGCTGCACTGAACTTTAAAGACAACGGAAAGAAATAGCATACAGTTCAGTCGAAAAGCGGAAAGGGCAGCCCATGTGGGCTGCCCTTTCCGCTTCTGGGGAAACCGAAGATTCGCTGGGTTATGGGAGGTAGTAGCGGAGGGAGGTCCAGAACATATTGTCGATGCCCTTGGCGCCGACGGCGGGAGTACCCGTTCCCGACCAGCCCTCGCGCACCGCGTAGCTGTACTGGAAGCCCTGACGGAAGCGGCCGTGATCGCCCTTGTAGATGTCATACCACCAGCCGGCAGTGGCTTCCTGCACGTCGCGGGTTTGCGCGCCGCAGGAACCGCCGGGGAGGTAACCGGTGGAGCCGCCGGTGTTGTAGCCGGGAGCTGCGATGACATTGCAGGCGGAGTTGGAGGTTTCGCGCGAACCGTAACCTACGGCCGTGGTTCCCGCGGTGGGCGTGCTCCAGTGACCGCCCCAGCTGCCGCCGAGAGCGATATCAGCAGCGGTCGGCGTCTTGGTGCAGGCGAAGGCACCGGATGTGGTGGGGCAGTATTCCGCGGCGGGCGAGCCCAACGAAGAGGGCAGCAAGCCGCCGTTGCTCGCAACGGGTTCCTGAGAGAAGTCCGTGCGGCCTGCATAGTCGCCGCCGTAGTTCAGGTAAATGACCAGGCGGGGAGTGGGAGTGGCCTCGAGGGTGAACAGGCCGCTGGCGTTGTGGATGGGGGCGAGGTTGCCGTTGGCATCGGCCGTAACGTCAGCCAGAGTGGTGTCGCCGTAGCGGCCCATGCCGGGACCGTAGAGGCCCTTGACGCCGAAGTCAAGCTTGTTTTTGATGATGGGAACGCGCAGGCTGCCGCCTACGCCGCCGAGGATGATGCTGTCGGGATGAGAACCGGCCGAGGTGGATGAGGCCCACACATTGGCGCCGGTGGCGATATCTTTCTGGCCGCCGTATTTGACGCTGTTGGTAGTGGTGCCGGGATAGACGGTCTCGTGGGCAAAGCCGGCGATTCCGAAGACTTCATAGTGTCCCCAGCCTGGATCGAAGGCGGCCTTGAAGATCATGTCGGGCGCTTGGTTGAAGGAGATGTTGGCGATGTTGGTGTTGGCGACGATGGTGGCGTAGGCGGGAAGAGCTACACTCGGCTCTCCAGCCAGGCATGTGGTAGAAGACGACCACTCCACGCAACCGTTGGTATAGTTCTGGACGTAGGTTGTGGTGCTGCTGGCGCTGATGGCGGCGTTGAAGTTGCCGCCGTTTTGTCCGGCGCTGCCGAGGACGGCGTAGGGAGTGTTGCCGGCGATGGAAGCGGTGTAGAGGAGCTGCGGATTCTCAGCCGCAACGCCGAAGGCCGCGTGCTTGAAGGTCTTGGTGACGCGGAATCCGTACTGGCGGGTCCAAACGAAGCCCGTATTATAGTTCGGGTCTATGGTGAGCGGCGTCATGATGTCGCCGGAGAGGTTGGAGATGCCCTTTTTGTCTTCCGTCGCCAGGGACCACAACTGGCCGCCGGTGAAGGCCCATCCGCTGTTGGTCTCAGCCTGCGCCCAGAGAACGCGCTGACGGAGGACGTAGCTGTTGGACTGGTTGTTGTTGGAGGTGATGCCGGTTCCCAACCAGTCAGCCTCATAGTATCCGCGCACGGCGCCCCAGCTGGGCTTGCCCTGAACCATCATGGAGACGCGCGACTGACGCGCATCGCCGTAAAACTCGCTGAGCGAATAAGCATCGGCGCTCTCGTAAGGAATGGAACTGAAAGCGGTGGGAATGTCGCCGCCGGTGGCCTTGGAGCGCCACACGGTTTCACCCGCGACGAATCCGCCGGGCGTGATGCTGACGCCCTTGTAGTGGAGGACGTTGGGGTTGTTGATTTCATGCTTGATCTTGGCAGTCTCGTCGGAGACGGTGGCTGCCAGCGAAGCCTGGTTGCCCTTGAGGTCAGTGACGGTGGTCTGGAGCGTGGTGACGGCGGCAGCGTTGTCGCTGACGGCCTGGCTGGAAGATGAAGCGGCGGCATTCGCCCGGTCGGCGGCGGCCTGTGCTTCAGCAGCGGCTTCCTTGGCCTGCCTCAGCTCGGAGTCCTTGTTGGCCAGGTCGGTTTTGAGACCGTTGATCTGGTTTTGGAAGTCCTGCCGCAGATCCTGAATCTGTTCCTCCACTGTAGGCGGCTTGGGCTTTTTTTCTTTTGCGGTTGCGGTGTGCTTCTTGACCGGCGCGGCTTCCTGGCCGGCGTTGGCGTACGTGGCAAACAGGCTGACTGCCAGAATTGCCGCGGCTGCTGTTGCGAATTTGAATTTCATTGGGCCTCTCTCTTCCTCTCAAATCAGATTGGTTTGATCATGCGCACGCTAATCAAGCGAACGTACTTGACTCCCGCATCCCAGAAGCGATGAACATATAGCCGATCCGCGTTCGTATCGGCCATGCGGGAGGAACATCGAGAGCCGGGGAATGATACACGCATACAAGATTTTCCCTGGCTGGTTCCGTCTTTCAGATTGGCAGAGTTTGATGAATATATGACTAATTCACGTATTTTTAACAGAGTTATAAGTAATTGATTCCGTGAGTTCCGAAACTAATTTACATATTTTTAATAATTGAATTTGTCGTGATGTGATTGGGGGCTTATTACTTCTAATGTTCATTGGTGAGGCGAGTTGAACTCGCTGTTAATAACCTGCGCTAACTCTGCCGGCGCTAAGTAGATTGGCGAGGATTCGATAGGATCCGGGGACTAACTCGGGGAGTTGGCGATAGAGCGCGAAAGCTACATAGATATAAGTGCCTTTGCCCGGATGGGCGACGAGCAGGCCGCCACGCTGCGAGTCCTGACCGGGATCGGCGGTCTCAGTGAGAGCGGTGTAGGCGGGGTCCCAGGTATCGAGAAAGGAGTGGCCGCGCTCCTCGACCCAGCCGTCGAAGTCGGCGGCGGTGATGGCGTTGGGTGAGGTGAGCAGGGGATTGGAAGGCTGGAGGAGCTTGACGGGGGCCTGCTCATCGACGACGCGCTCTGGAGAGCGGCCCATGGAGAGTGGGAACGGGGCGGGAAAGCTCGCGCTTTGGTACTGGACGATGAGAGTGCCGCCGCGACGCACAAATTCGTTCAGACGCGATTGGGCGGCGGATAATTCGGGACGCGTGGAGTAGGCGCGGATGCCAATGACGATTACGTTCCATGGGGAGAGATCGGCGGAAGCGAGCTCGGAGGCGGTGAGCAGGTGCGGAGAGGCGCCCAAGGCCTCAATGGCTTCAGGGACGAGATCGCCGGTGCCCATTATGTAGGCTACGCGGAGGCCGGGGGCTAGTTTCACGTCGATTTTGCGGGTTTGCAATTGGGCGGGTTTGTAGAGGTTGTAGGGGCGCAGGCCAGGGTAGCCGATGCTTTGCCAGCCGGATGTGTAGGTGAGCGGAGTTAGCGGGGTTAGCGGAGCTGGCGGAGCTAGCGTTGCTGTGTGGTCGCTTAATGTGGCGTGGACCACGGCGTTGATCTTGTATTCTCCAGTCTCTGCACCGTCCGTCGAAACAGAAAAAAGCAATGGCTCGGTGTCGCCGGCGCTGTCTAGATGGAAATGCGCTTCAGCGGGGTTGGAGGTCCATCCGGCGGGGAGGTTGAGATCGACTGTGCCTTCGGCGGCGGATTGGGAGTGCACGGTAACGCGGACGGGGAGGGCGGAGCCGTCGAGGGGGAGAATGCGGGCTTCGGGGTCGAGGCGAACGCCGATGGCGGGAGTGACGACTAACGGCTCATAGACGCCGCCGGGGCCGACGACGCGCTGCATGGTCTGTACTACCAGGCCGATGCGGATGGGAAGACCGTCAAAGGTGAACTCGGCCCATGCGGCTAGAGGCCAGGGGGCGAAGGAACGAAGCCGGTACTCGGGATGGGTCAGGTCGTAGTAGGGTTGCTCAATATTAGGGCGGGTGAAGTAGGGCTGGGTGGGAGCGGCGTTTTCCGCGGCCTGGACGCGGAAGATGGGGTCGGCGGTGGACGCGGTGGGGTCGGTTGCAGCGGTGATCTGATCGTATTTCCACGGGTCACCGCTGCTGCTTTCAAGCCAGACTTTGCTGAGTTGGGTTTCGGATGTGGATTGCGATGCGTGGATGCGGACGCGAAACTGCTCGCCGGGAGTTACGCTGCGAGGGGTTTCGTCGGGACCGCCCCCTCTGGGGCCTCCGCTTGGCGCGGTTTCGGATTTGGTGGTGAAGGCTGCGAGGTCAAGGCCGAGGAGATTTTTTAGCGTGGATTGGAACTGGTCGATCTTTAAGTCCAGTTCGAAGAACAAGTCGCCTTTGGATTGCGGGTCGATGTTGCTGGAGGCGACTTTTGCCCTGAGTTCGAGAGTTTCACGGTAGATGCTGGCGAGCTTATGCGCAAACTCGATGGAAGAAAGGCTCTTGCGTTCAGACTCTGCGTTCTGAATGCTGTTATCGATGCTGTGCATGCTTGCGGCCAGCCAATTGGGCGGATTGTTTTTGTCGAGGTTGGTGAGGCCGCTGAGGGTGGCGTCGATGGCGACTTTCGAATTGTGAAAAAGATCGGCGTTGGATGTCATGACGCCGGGTGCTGCGGCTGCTGAGGGCGCTACGGCCCAGAGGTGATAGCTGGTGGAGGCGGGGCCGCTTAGGGTTGGGTTTGCGCCGCCGTTTTGCGACTTCTGCTGACCCCAGCCTTCGCGCGCGATTTGTACGCAACTGCGGCCGAGGACGGGGTCGCGCGTGCCTACCTGGATGGTTGCATCTGCGGAGGGGATGCCGGTGGTCCACTCGCCGGTGATGTAGTTTTTGAATTTCGCGGGGGCCCATTTGCCTGTGGCGTAGTCGAACATTCCCTTTTCAGTAATAGGGGCAAAGGGAACCATGGAGTAGACGGCGAGGGGCTGCCAGGGCGGAAGACCGTATATTTTTAGCTGGTCAGGAAAGACTGTGGGGTCGGCGGCGGCTTTGAATACTTCCTGCGCGATTTCTCCTGAGACCTGGTGGTGGCCATGGCCGTCAGTAACGCCGCCGACGAAGGTGGAGACGATGATTTGGGGGCGCTCGCGGCGGACGGCGAGGACGGCGTCGTAGAGGACGCGGTCGTGACCCCATTTTGCAAAGGCTTCTTCCTGCGTTTTGGAGAAGCCGAAGTCGATTTCGGTGCCCCAGAGCTGCTTTGCGCCGTAGTATTCATCGGCCTTGAGGAGTTCGTTGGTGCGGATGAGGCCGAGGGCATCGTAGCTGTCGGCGGAGATGGCGTTCTGGCCGCCTTCGCCGCGGGTGAGGGTGAGCAGGGTGCAGCGGATGCCGAGACTGCGGGAGAGAGTTGTGAGGAGCGCGCCGTCTTCGTCGTCGGGGTGGGCGACGATCATCATCAGGCTGGCGGTGGTTTGCAGGCGCTTGAGGGATTGCTCGAGGGCTGCGGCGCCACGGTCTTCAGCGATGGGTAGGGCGATGGGGCTGGGCTCGAATGAGGGGAGCTGGACGGGCGAGGCAGAGGGGATGGGCGGCGGCGCAGATTGTTGCGCGGGCAGGCGGGCGGAGAGAACGCTTGCCAGGATCAGGGCGGCAAGGACTGTCCAGGCTGCGGGTCGTTGATGCTTATCGGCAAGGAACATACTTTCCGTCAGTGTACAATCCGGGGAGCGTGAAATCTCCCACTAAAACGCTATTGAGTGAGGTAATACGATGATCAAGATTCTAAGAGATGGAAAGAACCAGCCATATATCCAATGGGAACAGGCGCCTGACGGATACAAGAGAGCATGGATTCAACATAGAGAGGCGGGTGACAATGACTGGGCGAATACGGAGCGTTATCTCAACATTGTAAGGACGGCAGGGCCCGACAGTGGCCCCGCTGGAAGTGCGACTGATTTCCCAATCTACTCCAATTTGCCTGACGAGCAGATTCTTGAAGCATTCGTGGGGGCAGTATGTGCTGTAACGGGATGTAAGATTCCGAGTGGATCATAGATAAACCAGATGATGAATATTCAAACTGGCTCACTTCAGCGCAATATCGGGCTGCGGGCGGCTGTGCTCTTCAATATGTTGGAGATGATCGGGGTTGGGCCGTTTATTACGCTGCCGCTGGTGATTGCGGCGGCGGGATACCGGCTGAGCGTTTGGGCGTGGGTGCTGGGCGCGGTGATTGCGGTGGCGGATGGGCTGATCTGGGCGGAGCTGGGAGCGGCGTTTCCGCGCGCCGGGGGGTCGTATGCATTTTTGCGCGAGATCTATGGGCCGAAGGGCGCCGGGAACTGGCTCAGCTTTCTTTACGTTTGGCAGTTGAGTTTTTCTGCGCCGCTGGCGATTGCTTCGGGGTGCATCGGGCTTTCGAGTTTTCTGGGGTGGTTCTGGCCGGGGCTGGAGAACGCTCCGATTGCGGCGTTGCCGGCGCTGCACTATGCTAACTTTGCCGCGGCGGCGGTTTGCCTGCTGGTGACGGCGCTGCTCTATCGGAATTTGAGTTCGATTACGCGGCTGGCGTGGGTGCTGTTTGCCGGGGTGATGGCGGCGATTGCGGGGGTGATCGTTTCCGGATTTGTGAATTCGGCTGGGGGCTGGCATATGCCTGCCTCGCCGGCGCAGCCGCTTGGCGCGGCGCTGGGCGGGCTGGCGCAGGCTACGCTGCTGACTACTTATTGTTATTGGGGCTACTACAACATTTGTTTTTTGGGCAGCGAGGTGAAACGGCCGGAGCGGACGATTCCACGGGCGATTTTGCTTTCGGTGCTGTTTGTTTCGGCTTTTTATGTGGCGATGAATCTGGCAGCGCTGCCTTCGATGCGCGATGCGATTTCGCATGTGGCTGCCGGAGAGACGGTGCGGCTGCAACTGGTGGCGGATATTGCGAAGGCCGCGTTTGGAACGCTGGCCGGGAGGCTGATGGCGGCGCTGATTGTTTGGACGGCGTTTGCATCGGTCTTTTCACTGCTGCTGGGCTACTCGCGGGTGCCGTATGCGGCGGCTCGGGATGGAAATTATTTTCGCTTTTTGGGCGCGGTGCATCCGAAGCATGGGATTCCGCATAGATCTCTTGTTGCGCTGGGGGTGGTGGGGGCGTGCTTTTGTTTTTTCTCGCTGGCACAGGTGATTACCATGCTGGTGATTACTCGAATCCTGTTGCAGTTCTTTTTGCAGCAGGCGGGGGTGATGGTGCTCAGGGTGCAGAGGCCGGAGCTGGAGAGGCCGTTCAGGATGCCGCTCTATCCGCTGCCGCCGCTGGTGGCGATGGCGGGATTTGTTTTTATTTTGGTGAACCGGAGGCACGCGTTGGGGGAATTGGCGCTGGCGGCGGGGATCGGGGTTTCCGGAACGCTGATTTATCTTTATCGTGCTCGGCGGATGGAGCAGTGGCCGTTTTTGGCAGGGGAATGAATGGTTGGTGGAGGTTGCGATGGATGACAAAGGCGGCAAGTTAGCACCGCTTCGCGGGATCGCAAGTTGGCGAGTTGGCGTTATTGCTGCAAAAATTATTCGAATTGAAGGAT
>Ga0224555_1001601_pt1 | contig 30428 bp, 27 predicted proteins | sample 714S23034metaG_FD_180687 | JGI IMG/M metagenome (GOLD analysis project Ga0224555, IMG submission 180687) | Peat soil microbial communities from Stordalen Mire, Sweden - 717 S2 30-34 | ecosystem: Environmental > Terrestrial > Soil > Wetlands > Peat | place: Sweden: Norrbotten County, Stordalen...
CTGACCAGGACCGCCGTCGGCGCCCTGCGCAGCATCCAGAAACAGCCACAGAGAGTAGAGAGCTACTTCAGTCAGAAAGATGTGTGCTATGCCGCTGCGTAGCAGAACTTCAGGGCCGGATCAATATCGACTAACAACGGCCTCACTTTGACCGCGTAACGCCCTACCCAGCGCAAGCAGCCCCGTCCCAAGCAGCGCAAGGCTCACCGGTTCAGCGAGGGACTGCATCACTGACAACCATATTTGCACCTCGTGTAGACTCATAAAGGAGGATTTTGAATGAGCACGAAACAACTACTGGCTGAAATCGAGCGCGGCATCAACGCCTTGCAGAGGCACGTACCTTGTGTTTGAAAGCTGAGGCTGTTGCGCCGAAGGCTAAGGCAACCGCTGCTAAGACAGCCAAGGCATCAAAGGTGCCAGCAAAGAAGGCCGCTAAGGGCGGCATGAGCGATGAAGGCCGTGCCAAGATTGCCGCTGCTCAGCAAAAGCGCTGGGCGAAGGTCAGGCGGGCAAAGAAGAAGGCAGCTAAGGCGGCTAAAGCCGCTCAGGTCGTCCCCACAGCAGAGTAACCCGCTCTCACCCACACGCACAAAGACCCCGAGGCTATCGACCTCAGGGTCTTTTTGTTTTCTGTGGCGGACTCCCCTGTCTGCCAATTTGGAAAAGAGAGTCCTGCTTTTGCCGGATTGCACGAAAAAAACTCATCGAAAGGATTGCTGACCTGGTGGTCGCCCGACTTGGGGCTCTGCCAGTCGCCAAGAAGCAGATTGACAACCGATATGTTCGCGAAAGGGAAGCTGCGGCGTTCCTCGGCGTCAGCGTCTCGACACTCCAAGGCTGGCGAAGCAGGGTGACTGGTGGCGACCGCCAGTGACGAAATTGTGCAATATGGTGATGTACTCGATGAAGGCGTTGGAGCAATTCATGGAACAACGAACCGCTGGGAGCCGGTTAGGGAGTCGCTGGAATGAAGGCACAGAAGGGGGCGGAGCAGGAGTTGTGTCTTAACGGGAGCGCATCAGGGCAGCAGTCAAAGCGTCAATCTGAACAGTGTCCTCTACATGAGTCCGAGTTCCTTTGCTAATTGAAGCTCTTGCTCAGGGCTGGTTGTCAAAGGCAGTGCTTTAGCATATTCAAGCTTCTAGCTAAAGCAGATTCAACCTCGATAGAGTAATGGTGTAGATGTGGAAAACGGGTCTACCTGTGGAAAACACGGCCTAAAGTGAGTTTTTTAAAAATGCCACTCTTGCAGCAGATGATAAAGTCCAAGTTTTAAAAGAGTCAGGTTTAGCCGCGTACACAGCGAGGATGCTTGCAGTCAGGGAGATGCAAGCCGAAGCCACGTTGATGTAAACATCCGGCGTCACACCATCAATATATCACTTTCGACCAACCGTTAGGAAGAAGACGCTCCACTCCCAACCCAGCAAGATGCGGAGAGGGTGATTGAGTTTGCTCAGGCTCTGGCTCAGTTCCTGTTCGTTCTACCGGCCATGGTCACCCGTGCCCGTTGCAACCAGGCGGCGACAGCGTAGGCCGCTTGCTCGTCCCCGTCCCGGCCTTCTTTTGGGAAGCGTCGTCGTAGGAAGCTCAAACAGGTAACCTGTGAATAAACTTCTGTGCTGATTCTTGTGACTGCAGTGTGGAGTTCCACGCAGAATATTCTGGATTTTTCTTGAAGTCCCCTAATAGACTGCTTGCGAGTCTCCGAAGCTTTGAAAGCCCTCCGCCAAATATTTGGGTGAGGAAAGTTCTGTACGGACTCAGAAAGAGAAGAAAGACCAGTGAAGAAATTTTCGATAGCTTTACTCGCATTGGCAACGGCTCTTGCGATTACGCCCATGGCAAGGGCGGATTCGACCACGTTTGATTTCACCGCCGTCACTCCCAATGTGGGACTCTACGGCTCAGGCACTCTCGTCGGTACACCGGACACTACGACAGCTGGAGCTTACGACATCACCAGTGGAACAGCGACATTTAACGGGGTGTCTGCAAACCTGGTTGCAACTTCGAGTCCGGGAGTCATGACCGACAATCCTGTGACTGTGGATAACACGTACTTCGCTTACGACAACATCATCCCCTTGGACGCTACAGGTGGACTTTTCTTCCAACTTTCAACTGGGAGTTTGTTGGAATTCTGGTCCATCGGCAATGCCGATTACTACAACGAACTCGTGGACAACGGCGGCAGCTACACGTGGCTGTTTAATAATGAACAAACCTCCCCCTATGGCGACCCAGTCAACTTCACTGCTACTGCCACCCCCGAGCCCTCGTCCCTGCTGTTCATGGGCACCGGACTGCTTGGTCTGGCGGTCGTCCTTTTTCGGAAGAACAAGCCATCCAGCGTGGTCTTGCACTCATAGTCATTTTGCTTTCCTTGGTTCTCCGCTTAAAAAGGGCACGGAAAAGTGCCCTTTTTTGCGCTGGTCTCTGACAGCATAAAGTAGTGTCTTCTGTAGCCGAACTTCTGCTGCGCTTTCCTGCAAGTGAACCTCCAGTCGATGGTGACGTGGTTGCGGTTCATCTTCCGGTTCCAAGCTTGGGTTTCGGGTGTCACCGCGCCGGAGTAGTCGATGCCGATGTGGCGGCGGAATGCTGGTTCCAAGTTCGACCTCCCGTTCACCAAAGCATGACCGATTCAGTCAGTGATAGGCTCTACCAACTCAGGCCGGTTGTTCCGCACATTGCCCACGGCGGCGCTCACCTTCCATGCCTTCATTTTCTCTGCAGGGTACGGCCTGAGCAAATCCACCGGCAGATGTGAAGGCTCTGACGGAGCCATCCATCGCTCGTAGTCCTTCGGTGCCATAATCACTGGCATTCTGTTGTGTATCGGCTCCAGGAGTTCGTTGGGGGCAGTGGCGATGATCGTAAAGGTCACCAGCGGCTGGCCGGTGGCCTTGTCCGTCCACTTGTCCCACAGGCCAGCAAAGGCGAACACGGAACCATCCTTGAGGCTGATGGCATAGGGCTGCTTCGTCTTAGCATCTGACTTCTGCCACTCATAAAACCACTCCGCTGGCACAAGCAGCCTTCGACGTTTCCATGCCTCACGGAACGCTGGGCTCGTGGCGACCGTCTCCGCCTTCGCATTGATGGTGTTGTAGCTGATCTGGGCATCCTTCGACCAGAACGGCACGAGACCCCAGCGCATCATTATGAGTTCACGTTTGCCGGTCTCCTCATTCAACCGAATGACAGGCTGAAACGTCTGAGGCGCGATGTTGTATGACGGCCTTGCTTCGAATGCGTCTGTCCCTTCGCCAAGTTCCGCGTTGAACGCCTCGGCGATTGCTTGCATATCGGCACACAGCCCGTATCGGCCACACATGCGCTTCTCCTCCCAGCAAAGAATCCCGCTACCCTCGTTGCGGGGCGCGTACTTCAATTCAGCGTACCTGCGACCTGGCCTGTTTTGCCACTAAATGATGCGGCTTACCCAAAAACACCTCTGAGGGGAGGTACCGGCGCAACTCGCCACACAAGGGGCACTCGACCGTGATCGACTGAAACGGGAACTCCCTGACGCCGGATGGAATGTCGCGGCGGCACCGCTTGCAGGTGACGACGAACTGTCTCCGCTCGACGGTTGGGAAGCCGAAGGCCATTGAGCGAGTATAGGAGAATAAAAGGCGAAGAACAAGTGCCGAGATGAGAGCATCTCGCTGGGAGTCGGAGGCTGCGGAACAGGTTCCTGCGTGCCGGACTCGTCGGCATCGTTAACCCAGAAGACTCCTGCGACGACTGGGCTTCTGTCACTGAGGTCGATGCCGATATGGCGGCGGAATGGGGCACCCCCGTAACCTCCCGAGGGCGAAGTGTCTAGGCACCTCGGTTTCTCATGGGGCGCGTGTGGTGCTGTCGCGGCTTACCGGCTCGGTCCGGAACTAGCAGTTCTCTTTCAAGAAGTCGGGTCTGCAGAAACTTTGCGTGCTCCTGAGCCCCGGCGTCGGTATAATCCTGGCATGACCACCTCCATGGCGGGATGTCAACCATGCGGAGAGTGTGTCACTCGATGCCGGGGATGGACGAGGTGGTTCCGTTACTACTCGTTACTATTTTTGCCCATAATCGGTGTAACTGAGAGTCGGCGATTGTAAGCGATAGTAAGCAACAGGTCAGAGGTTAGGCACTGAAACAATTGGGCTTACCTTGGTATCACCCATAGAATCAATGGCTTGCGGAACCTCCAGTTCGAATCCCACTCTCTCCGCCATACACTACTGTACATCCTTGATTCCATTGACAAATCATAGATAATAGGCGCTTTATGCGCCGTCCGTCTTGGCCGCACTGTCCGGATTTTCCGTCCAATTCGGTCCCTGGGACGGTTTTTGCATGACAACGGGCGGGATGCATGACAACGGCTTGCCCCGAATACCGAGCCTTCTTGAGAGCCACACCGATCTCGGCACATCTATGGCCAATCCCAGCCGTAAAGCTCCCCGAGTAGCACGATGAAGTTGGGCTTGATGCCGGTCTGTTGGCAGCGCTCAATCTAGCGGAGGCAGATCTCCATGATCTGCTGGTCGAGCGCTGCCTCTCTTTACGTGTGCTCTGCTCCAAGGCAATGCCCCAGCGCAGGTCCACCTCGACCCGCTCGACTTGCCGATCGCGGCAGAAGCGCCGCAGTTCAGGCCGGGTCTCGGTCATCAGTTCGTCGCGCTCCTCCACCGTGTCGCGAAAGGTGGAAGAGACGAAAACGAGACGAAGACGCGGATGCGCCGGTTATCGCTCATGGGTGCTTCCTTTGGGCCGGCAATCAGTTAACACGGCCAAGCATATCCAGGGAATGGCCCAATGTTATCATTGGCCGGCAGTACTCGATTCCCTGGACACAAATGGGCACAACCCCGCCTTTGGTCTTGGCCGCATCCGGGCTCTCGGGCGCAGGCACACGTTGGGACACGAATGAACGGTGTCGATCATGGCCAACATGGTGGTGCGGGGTTGCCTCACTCTGGGAAGATCTGCCTGAGCATGCGGGAAAGTGCCCCCAGATCGGGTGCGAGTCCCATCCAATGGTGTCGAGATGTCAGGGAACCGCTCGCGAAGATAGCCTCGGCCGCTAGTTCTTCACGCAATACGGTCGCTGAAAATACCTTGTTCGTCGTATTCGAGTCTCATTCGTAGTGCGGTTTCTTCTTCGGCTTTGAGAGCCAGCACCTTCGCATCTTCAATGGCCTTCGAATGAACTTCTATGTCACGCCCTAATCGAACCCTAATTCTCGCCAGAAAGCAGAGGTCAAACGAGCAAAGAAGAAGGAGCGCAGACCGTGCGAAGGATTAATGGGTTGTCCAGCCTGAGCAGTTGACTGGCGCTGATTCCGGCCTCTAAGGACATCCGGGACACCTTCGCGATTGCCCCGGCGGCATAGACGGCCTAATCTCGGTAAGGAGCGCGCTCAACCCGGCCGATCCCGCGGACGAGATCCACATCGACAACGCGTACACGCTGGCCGCCAGTGCGGATGGCCGCTATCTTGCCGCGTGCCACGTCCGCTAGCGGGCCGGAACTGACCGTCAGTTCCTATGACCTCTCGAAGATCGGTAACGAGGCAATATCGTCTCCTCCTCTGGCCGCCACCTGGAAGTTGAAGAGCGAAGCGGAATTCTCCACCGATGCCGCGTCGGAGTTCACGTTTCAATTCACCCCGGACTCCCGCCTGTTGATCGCGGTGGATAGGCTGACGGAATCGATTCGTCGCTACGATGTGGCGGCGGGCCGGGAGCTTCTTCCCGTGCTCAACCCGCCCGATCCACTACAACAACAGTCCATTTTCAACGGCCCCGGCTTCGTCTCCGAATGGTCCGTCACGGCTGATGGAAGGCAAGTGGTTCTTGGCCAGTATGAGTCTCTCCAGAGCATCCCGCTCGACGGGACGACCGGAACCAGTCCCATCATAAGGTCTTTTCCGACGCTCTGAACGCAAAGATACTGATTGGCTTTCTCGAACGGTTGACGCGACAGCAAGAGGAAAAGATCTTCCTGATCTTGGACATCCTGCGCGTACACCACTCGAAGCGCATACGCGAATGGCTCGAAGCAAATGCGAAAAAGATCGAAGTCTCTATCTGCCCAGCTACTCGCCGGAGTTGAACCCGGACGAGTTGCTCAACGCCGACCTCAAGCACGGGGTGACAAGCGCCGCGCCGGCCCGCAATAAGATCGCACTGACCAGGACCGCCATCGGCGCCCTGCGCAGCATCCAGAAACAGCCGCAAAGAGTGGAGAGCTGCTTCAGTCAGAACGATGTATGCTATGCCGCCGCGTAGCAGTACTTCTGGGCCGGATCAATAAGAGCCTTTCGGGGGAATCGGAGGCGGAACGGCATGAAACGGCGCTCATGCGGTGTTGAGCACATTCCAGATTCCGCATGGTGACAAGCTGCCGGCGCATCACCATGCGGTCATGATCCTGCCCGCCTGCTCAATCGCCGGGCCGAGGCCGGTTCCCAGGGCGCATCCAGAGGTTCCTGCCTGGCGGTGCGTCAGAATCCGTTGTGAGGTTAAGATTTGCCTTTATGGAAGGTGAACGGGAAACCGCACTCAAACCAGAAGCCGTTGCCCACAGGGTGGTCCCGCACCTCTGTATCGCGAAAATACTTGAAGGCAATTACTCCCTTCCCAACAGCATAACGAAGCTGTGGGCCGATACCCAATGCCTGTGTGCGAAAGCCGTCTCCTACCTTGACTCCGTGCTGGGTATCGTCTTTTACCTGCTTGAGCAGGTAACCCTGAAATCCAATAGCCATCCTCTTACTCACGTTCTGGGTTGCATTGAACTCCCAGGAGATGTAGTTGCCTGAGTGGTAGTTATTATCCGGGTTGGTGGTCGCCCAGGCATAGTGGAAGCGCGAACTCAGTTCAGTCTTGCCCTTGTTGGGCAGCCATGTAATGGCCGCGTTCGGCTCGAATTCCCAGTAGTGCTGCCCGATGTTGACGATGTTGTTCGTGTTGTGATTGTAAGACGGCCCTGGCGTCCAGATATCCTCGCCGTACTGCCAGAAAAGCGACCCCTTGTTGTACACCACATAGAGGGGTTCAAGATCCTGATTGGCAAGATTATTCTTTGACTGGGTCTGCACATACCCGGCTGCTATCTGCGCCGGGGTCTCGCCAGCGAACGGCTCCTCCACCTGAGCATAAGCTTGCACCACTCCGACTCCGCTCATCAAGTGTCCGCCCAGGACGTTTATGTTCCAGCCGTATTTGAACTTCACACAGTTGGCGACTTCTGTCAGCCTGAAGTCAGGGATCAAGCTGTTGCCATGGGAATCATTGAACTGGCTTGCCGAGTATATAAGTGTGAATTCTTGAACAACCAGCACATTTCGTGGCGGAGCAACGGCCGGCATGATAGTCTCTGCGCCTTCCGGGTAGCTGACACCGCCGCCTTCTTCCGCGCTAGCGGTTGAGGCCGGCACGAAGACAAGCAAGCTGCATATACATGCAGTCCAAAGCATTTTTGCTGTTGTGATGGTCATCTGACGCTCCTTCAAGTTGATCAAATCAATTAGTGGTTTGTCATGCGGCCAAGTCTATCGTCCTGAAGAGCGTTGGCCCGGAGGGCGCGCAAGATGATCCATCGCCGTGCATAGGTTCACCATGCGTTTGTACTGTTCGCGGCACAATTTCCCGCGCTGGCGACATGATATATCGTCAGCACCGGTCATTTCGAAATCGAAGGAGAGCGAGCCTCAACTTAACCGCGCCCGGTCCAGGCGCGCTCTCCTCACAGTGGCACTCCGTTCATCGCTCTAACCGTTTTCTGTCTGGCATGCATATGAGATGGGCAGTGTTCCGCTTGTCCGATATGCTCTGAGGCAATGAACGTGCAGTCAGGTGATCTACTCTGCAACAGCCTTGGCCACCGAAGCGCCCATGGCTGCCGGGAAACAGATCACAACCTTACATCGCGGCCTTATACATACCGATCACTTCCTTCAAGGTCGCGGTGCGGGGATTGAAAAACGTGCATACATCCTTCAGCGCGTTTGGGGCCAGGGTCTCGAAGTCCGATTCCTTGACGGCTCCCAGTTCCGTCAAATTGGCTGGAATACCAACGCTCTTGGAGAGCCTGCGGATGGCCGCAATTCCCTTCTTGCCCGCTTCGACCGCATCGAGTCCGGTAATGTCCTGATGGAGGGCCACGGCGATGTCCGCGAAGCGCTGGGGGCAGGCAATCAGGTTGAAATCACAGACCACGGGCAGCAGGATGGCATTGCAGACGCCATGCGGCAGGTTATAGAAACCGCCCAGCTGGTGCGCCATGCCATGAACCAGGCCGAGACCGGCATTGCACATCGTCGAGCCGGCAATCCACTCGGCATAAGCCATCTTGTCGCGAGCTACAATATTCTGTCCGTTGGCCACGGCCGCAGGCAGGTAATCGTTGACTAACCTGATCGCCTGGAGGTCGAGGCATTCGGTCAGCGGATTCGCGAAGTTGGCGACATAGCCCTCGACGGCGTGCGTCATAGCATCCATGCCGGTGGACGCGGTCAGCGCCGGAGGCATGCCAACCATCAGCAGCGGGTCATTGATGCCAACCGTAGGCACGGCATGCACGTCAATGATGGCCATCTTCACATGGGTGGTGGTATTGGTGATGACGCAGCCACCGCTCAGCTCGCTCCCCGTGCCTGCAGTGGTATTGATGGCAATCAGTGGAGGCATCGGCTTGGGAACAATACCAAATCCCTCGTAATCGCTGATCTTGCCGCCATTGCCTGCCACGATCCCGATGCCCTTGCCGCAGTCGTGAGAGCTGCCGCCACCGAGCGTAACGATGCCATCGCACTTGTTGTTTTTGTAGACTTCGAGTCCAGCGACAATATTTATGTCCTTCGGGTTGGCGTCGGCACCGTCGAAGATGGTGACTTTCATGCCGGCCTCTACGAGTTGCGCCTTGATCTTGTCGGCCATGCCCAGCTTGTTGAGAACTTTATCGGTGACCAGAAGAATATTGGTTGCGCCAAGAGACTTGGCCTGTGCTCCAACTTGGTCCGAACATCCAACACCCATCAAGGAATACGATGGAATCATAAAACCATAGGTCTGATTTCCCAGTGCCATGACTGCTCCTCCATTTGAGCTGTTAAGTAGCGGTTGAACTGCTGTAGCACATTTCGGAGGGGAACCGTGGCTACGACCACTCTTCCCTCGCGTCTTTACTAATGCACGGGGAAGGCCAATTGGCATGTAGTGGAGAATGCATTTGTTTTCAGCGCATTAGGAGGCCTCGGCCACCGGGGGCTTAAGATAAGTGCCAGCCCCAGGCGCCAGCAATCGACAGCGCTGCCAGCATGCTGGCAGCGCGCGGAACTTATACAGATAGGATTCCTTCAGCTACGCACGGCCGCGCTGCACCGGGAGTTACACACCGGCTGTTGCCTGGCAAACAGGCAGGTCACGAAATGGGCACGGCGCATATGCGAGACAATTCAGATGTAAAGAATAGCTCTCATTTTGGAGGCGTTTTGCCTAATTTAACCGATAGGGGTTATCCGATTTTTGACGATGCCGGTTGCAACGTGTAAAATCCGCGGGTATGGGCTCAGACTCTCCGAAGGATCTGCAAAAGTTGGGAGGGCTCCTGATGGCCGAATTCATTGTGCGCCTGCGCAGAGCTGTTGGTTTTTTCAGCTTGTGGCGCGAGGGCGGAAGCGTGAGGTTGATCTTTACGAATCATAGGCTTGGCGGTATTTTTCTGCATCGGAATCCGGGGGCTGCTCGGGCATTTCAGGACAGTATTCTGCCCCTGACGGCCGGGTTAAGCGCGGTGATTTTCCGCTATAGCGGGCGCGGTTCGCCGATACCAGCTTTATCTGAAACTGTTGCGCCAGGTTTCTGACCGCTTGATTTGTTTCAGCAACGGGCTTTCATGTCTGCTTCAGGGCCTGAGGTAGAACGGAGCCCAGTTGCAGCCCACGGCTCCGCCCGGTTAGAGGCTTGGTGAGCGTTGAATCCTGCTTCTGCGGCTTGGAGGTCGTCTTGGATACTAACGGTACTTCCGTACCGGACAGTTGTGACAGCGAGTGCGAACTCACCCCTTCGACCAGCGAGGTCTTCCCTTCGACCAAAGAGATGTCGCTGGCGAACAGATATGAGTCGCTGCTTCGTCTGTTGCAGTCGCTCAGCGTATTCCGCAACGGCGACGATCTCTGCAACTTTGTGGTGGCCGAACTCGCAAATCTTATCAACTGTGACATTATCGGCATTACCAGCTACGACAAGCAGGCGAGGAAACTGACCTGGCTCATGCTCGAGCTCCGGAAGCATCGCGTTCTTCCCCGGCCCATAGCCTGGGAGGGATCGGCCAGTCAGTGGATCTACGAACATCAGGAGCCGCTGACGTTTTACGATGTGAACCAGGATGCGCGTTTCACAATATCCATGAGGCACCTCAGGGAACAGGGATGCCAGTCGCTTTGCATGTTCCCGCTCAAGATCGCCATGCGGCCTATTGGCACAATCTATTTCGGAACCTGTACTCCGCATACATATTATGACGACGAAATCCGCTTTCTTTCCCTGGTCGCCGGCACCATCGGCATGGCCATGGGCAACGCCCGGTGCTTTGAAAGCGCGCAGGTTGTCGAGACTGAGTTATACCGCGAAAAGAATCGCTTGAAGCTGCTTCTTGATCTAACCAACTGCCTTGTCTCGCACCAGCGTTTGGAGGATAGACTGCACGCGGCTGCTGTATTGCTCCGGAAGATATTTCAATGCGATGTGGCGGGCATCATGTTGCCCGACGTAAGGGATGAAAGAAGACGTATCTCCGCCTTTGATTATTCCGAGCGCGATGGCCTCGTGGTATCCGCGACCTCGTTCCCGTGGGACAGGGTTTTCCGCGAGGTTTTTGAAAACAGGGAGTCCTGGTCTGGAGACGTAATAGATATTCCCATGCGCGTGAGGCAGGATCCTCCTTATAGGATGGCGTCACCGGTGAAACAGATCTGCAGCTTTCCCCTGAACCGCTCGGACTGCACGCTTGGCGTGCTGGCGCTCGGCAGGTTATCCGAGAAGGCCTTCACCGCTGACGATCTGACCTTGCTGGCAGAAGTTTCAAAACAGATTACCATTGCCATAGAAGACCCGGCGGCTTCCAGTTCCATTGCGAACGTAAAAGACAATCTGGCGCAAGAGAAGCTCTATCTGCTGGAAGAAATCCGCACTGAACTGCTTGGGAAGGAGATTATCGGCGAGAGTGGTGCCCTGCGCAGTGTGCTGCAAAAAGTCCAGATGGTGGCTTCGACCGATTCGACCGTTCTTATCTGCGGGGAAACCGGCACCGGGAAGGAGTTGATCGCCCGGGCGCTCCATAATCTAAGTCCCCGGAGGACTTATCCATTTGTAAAGCTGAATTGCGCTGCGATTCCTGCAGGGGTTTTGGAAAGCGAACTTTTCGGCCATGAAAAGGGCGCATTCACCGGCGCGATCGCGCAGCGCATCGGCCGTTTTGAGATGGCCAACCACGGGACGCTCTTTCTCGATGAAATCGGGGAACTTCCGCTTGAGTTGCAGCCAAAACTGCTTCATGTACTACAGGAACAGTCTTTCGAGCGCCTGGGAAGTTCACGCACCATTCAGACGAATGCGCGGCTCATTGCGGCCACCAACCGCGATCTGGAGGCGATGGTAGGTCGCAAGGAGTTCCGCCTGGACCTGTTCTACCGGCTGAATGTGTTTCCCATCGAGATGCCGCCATTGCGCGAGCGCACCGAGGACATACCGCTTCTGGTCCGATCCTTCGTGCAGCGGTTTGCCAACCGCGCGAATAAAAAAGTGGAGACTATTTCCAGCAGCCTGATGGACGCTTTGTGCCGCCATGACTGGCCTGGTAATATCCGTGAGTTGCAGAATGTTCTCGAACGGGCTGTCATCCTGTCGACCGGTCCGGTCCTTGATATTCCGCTTTCGGATCTGCATCTGGCATCTTCCACGCTGTCCAATTTAAGTTCGGCAGGCACACTGAATGATGCTGAAAGGAAGCACATTATTGCGGTTCTGAACGAAACCGGATGGGTTCTCGGCGGGAAGCATGGAGCCGCTGAGCGTCTCGGATTGAAGCGGCCGACTCTCCAGCTTCGCATGAAGAAGCTGGGCATCGTGCGGCCCAGCTTGTGCTAGTACTAGTCGCCGCTGAAAAATCCCCTATCAGGCTGCTTGCATATTGATATTCTGGCCGACGAGCGTCCATAGGGACAGTAGTCGGCCCAGTGCAGCTACGATTCTGGCCAGCAGTTTTCGTTCTGCGGCCCTCAGCAGCTTCTGGAAGTTCATGGCGGCGGCGGCCAGGACGGCATTGACCGCCTCACCGGCAACACCCTTCAGCCGGTTGCGTTTGCCGGGACAGATCAGGGGCACTTGCGGTTTGGAGGACGGGGGCGCTCTGCGGAGTCCCGGGGCTTCAATTCATCTGGGCATTATCCGGCTGAAAATCCAGGCGAACAGGTGGGCGATTGGGCGCAGTATGGAGAAGGATGGGCCTCGATATTCGTCCGCCGGGGCCCTCGGTCTGGCTGCCTGTCAGCGCGGCCACCGTGTCCGCTTTACGACCGCCTCGGCGCTGGTCAGTGAACTGATCGAAGCCCGCGACGAGAAGCATCTGCTGCGCTTTCAAAAGCTGCTGACCAGTTATGAGCTGCTTATCGTCGATGAACTGGGCTTCGTCCCCTTGTCCAAGACCGGCGCCGAGTTGCTCTTCGAGACCTTCAGCCAACGCTATGAACGCGCTTCCACGCTGGTGACAAGCAACTTGCCATTCCAAGAATGGACCGAAGTCTTCGGTTCCGAACGGCTCACCGGCGCACTGCTGGACCGGCTCACCCATCATGTACACATCCTGGAGATGAACGGCGACAGCTACCGCCTCAAGCACAGCCGCCGCAAACGAACCCCGCCCACCGAACGCTGAACTCCCCACCCCGCCGAACGCGCCGCGGGGGAGTAGGGCCTCTTTCGCTACGCTCAAGAGGCCCTACTCCCCCGCAAATCCCCGCTTATCGTTTCCTCTGCTGGTAACCTTTTGCTCCGCCCCAGTGGTCTACTTTTACTCCGCCCTTGACAATTGGCCCATTGGGAGAAGCGAGCAAAGGTGGCCCACGACCCAGTCATGGTAGCTCGTTACGCTGATGCCGCGTGGGATTTGTCAAAAGCGATTGCAGATATAAAGCCAAATCATGCCGAAATGGCAACGCAAAAGTTGCCGATTGTCCGTCATTTTCAATCTGTTCTTACGCTTCCATCGCAAGTCCGGCAATTACCGCAGCCGTCTGGGCCAGCCAGGGATCGAACCAGACAATATGTCTGAAACCGATCAGGCCTGAGGTTCATCTAAAGATAAATTAAAGTCCGGGGAGTAAAAGATGGTCTCCCCTCTTGCGCCTTTGTAATCCCGCGTAAGGGAGAATGAATGGCAAAACCCGTACTGCTGACCGTTGACGACGACCCCGAAGTATTGCGCGCAGTCGAGCGCGACCTGCGCCTCCGCTATGCCGAGCGCTACCGTGTATTGCGCGCGGACTCCGGCGCAACGGCATTGGAGGCGCTGCGCGCACTCAAGCGGCGTGGCGATTCAGTGGTGTTGCTGCTGGTCGATCAGCGGATGCCACAGATGAACGGCGTGGATTTTCTCGCGCAGGCGATGGAGATTTTCCCCAACGCCAAACGTGTGTTGCTAACCGCCTACGCCGACACCGATGCTGCGATTCGCGCCATCAACGACGCCAGCATCCATCACTACCTGCTGAAGCCATGGGACCCTCCAGAGGAACACCTTTACCCTGTGCTGGATGACCTTTTGGACGATTGGATGGGGTCGTACCGGCCTCCCATGGAGGGGGTTCGCGTTCTCGGGACGCGCTGGTCTCCCCATTCTTATGCGATTCGAGACTTTCTTACGCGCAACCAGACGCCTTACCAATGGATCGATGTGGAGAAGGCGTGGCAGGTTGCCGAGGTGCGACGCCTGGTGGAAGCGGCCGGAGCGGAAATCTCCAGCCTGCCGAAGGTGCTCTTTCCAGATGGCACCTCATTGGCTGACCAGAGCGTGAGTCAATTGGCCGAAAAGCTCGGGTTGCGCATTAGACCAGAAGTGGCGTTTTACGATTTGGTGATTGTCGGTGGCGGACCCGCGGGCTTGGCGGCGGCAGTATATGGCGCGTCAGAGGGCCTGAGCACGGTGCTGATCGAGATGGAAGCGCCGGGCGGCCACGCGGGGATGAGTTCCCGCATCGAGAACTATCTCGGCTTTCCTTCCGGATTGAGCGGTGGTGATCTGGCGCGGCGCGCCGTGGCCCAGGCCCGGCGCTTCGGAGTGGAGATTCTCGCTCCGCAGCAGGTTACCGGTCTCAGTGTGGAAGGCTCCTCGAAGATCGTCAAACTGGCGGCGGGATCCGATATTGGCTGCAAAGCGCTGCTGATCGCGACGGGCGTTACCTATCGCAAGCTGGACGTGCCTGGGGCGGAGCGGCTGCAAGGGTGCGGCGTCTATTATGGCTCAGCCATGACCGAGGCGATGGAGTGTCAAGGCGAGGAGGTTTACATTGTCGGGGGCGCAAACTCGGCCGGGCAGGCCGCGATGTACTTTTCCAAGTATGCGCGACGAGTGGTCATGCTGGTGCGGGGCGCATCCCTCTCCGCGACCATGTCTCAGTACCTGATCGACCAGATCAAGAAAACGCCAAACATTAAGGTTGAAACCCATTGCCAGGTTGTGGAAGTTCACGGAGACACACACCTCGAAGCCGTTTCCATTCATTGTGCGGAGACCGGTGATACTTCAATGGTACCCACAAACCTACTGTCGATTTTCATTGGCGGAGAGCCCAACACGGAATGGCTCTCCGGCGTGGTGCAGCGTGACGAGCGAGGATTCATCCTTACTGGAACGGACTTGGTGCGCGAAGGAAAAGGGCCGAAGGGATGGCAGTTGCAGCGCAACCCGCATTGGGTGGAATCCAGCGTTCCCGGCGTCTTTGCCGCGGGGGACGTCCGCTACGGTTCGGTGAAAAGGGTTGCATCGGGCGTGGACGAAGGCTCGATTGCCGTGCAGTTCATTCATCAATACCTCAGTGAGGTGTGACTTGGCGCAGAACCTTACAAGTGCAACGGGCATAAGCTTAGTCGATGATCTGAGCAAGATCGAGATCTTCGCGGATTTGCCCCACGAACAACTCGCATGGCTGGCGGAACATCTTCAGGAATTGCAATTTCAGCCGGGAGAGATCATGGGCCGGGAGGGTGAGCCTCTGGACTATCTCACCGTAATCCTCGAGGGGGAGATTCGGATACAAAGGGGAAGTGGCAGGGAAGAGATCATCTTCAGAGGGTTTGCGGATCAGGTTACCGGCCTGCTCCCCTACTCGCGGCTGACGCATTATGGCGGCACTACTCGTGCCGTGCTTCCCACTCGTGTCGCCAACCTCCACAGAAGCCTCTTCCCTGAAATGCTCAAGCGCATGCCCCTGCTCGGCCAGCGTTTGGTTTCTATCATGGCCGACCGTATCCGCGAGACTACACGGATCGAGACGCAGCGCGACAAACTGATGGCGCTTGGTAAGCTGTCCGCCGGTTTGGCGCATGAACTTAACAACCCCTCCGCGGCCGCCCAACGAGCAACCGCAAGCCTCCGCGAGACGCTCGAGACCGTGCGCGACGCGAGTATCCGGCTGGCGCGCCACGCCCTTCCCGCTGATCAGCGGGAGATGATTACCCGCTTCGAGCGGGAGGCCGGGCACGCCCACAACATCTCCGCGGATCCCCTGGCCCTGAGTGATCGCGAAGAGCGTGTTACCACCTGGCTCGAAGCGCGTCATGTCCCGGATGCCTGGAAGATCGCGCCGGCCATCGCCGACGCTGGAGTGGAAATCCCCAAGCTGGAAAGCCTCGCGGGCCACGTTGGTGACGAGGTATTGTCCGACGCCATCATCCGCATCGCATCCCTGCTCACTATCGCCAAGCAGATCGACGAGATTGAAATCAGCACCAGACGGATCACGTATCTGGTCCAGGCGATCAAGGAGTACTCGTATATGGATCAGGCTGCGATGAAGGAAGTCGACCTTCATCAGGGCCTTGAGAATACACTCACAATCTGCACTACCAACTCAAAGGCGGAATCAAGGTGGTTCGCGAATACGACGAGACCCTGCCGCGAATCTGCGCCTTCGGCGGGGAACTCAATCAGATTTGGACAAACCTGATGGCCAATGCGATCGAGGCCATGCACGGGAAGGGTGAATTGCGGGTGAGGACCGCACGCGAACTCGACTGCGTGCTCGTCGAGATTGGCGACAACGGTCCGGGGATTCCATCTGATGTTCTGGCTCATATATTTGAACCTTTTTTCACCACCAAAGGAGTTGGCGAGGGAACGGGCCTGGGACTGGATACGGCTTGCCGCATCATCCGTAATCATCATGGCGAGATCCGCGTTTCTTCACACCCGGACAACACGCGCTTTCAGGTTTTCTTACCTTTGACTCAGCCGAAAAGCACAGCCATTGGCGCAAGAGAGGAGGGAGACGATGCGGGAAACTTGTTCACACCTGGACCAGATACAAAACCCATCCCCTAACACCGATGGGTGCGAGGAGTGTCTGCAAATGGGCGATTCGTGGGTCCATCTGCGCCTCTGCGAAATTTACGGCCACGTCGGCTGCTGCGATTCCTCGAAGAACAAGCATGCCACCAAGCACTTCAAAAAGCCGAAACACCCCATCATGCGATCACTTGAACCGGGCGAAAACGAGGGATGGTATTACATCGACGAGGTTATGATTGAGCCGTTTTCGTGAAGGCCGGCTTTGCAGTCGAAAGGAAGAAGTCACCCAATGAATGACTCCGCAACCCAACTGGACATTCGGGACCAGCTTTTTGTGCGCCTGGCTCAATCGCGGTCGGTGACCGATGACTTGTTTCGGATGGTGCGCGTGGACGCGCTGTACGACCGGCCCATTCCTGAAAGGCACCGAATTGTTTTTTACATCGGCCACCTCGAGGCATTCGATTGGAATTTGATCGCAGGTCAGGCGCTGGGCCTCGGAACTGCTCACAAGGAATTTGATCGCCTCTTCGCCTTCGGCATCGATCCGGTGGGGGGCGGCCTCCCAGAAGACAGGCCGTCCGACTGGCCTCAGCTTTCTGAGATCGACACATATAACTTGCGCGTCCGCGAAGGAATCGATGACATTCTCAAAAACCATTCGCAGGCCTCGGCGGGTTATTGGCAATATCCCGAAGAAGTGATTCTCAACGTCGCGATCGAACACCGATTGATGCACGCGGAGACCCTGGCCTACATGCTGCATCAACTTAGTCCAGACCGGAAGATTGTGCCGCGCAGTTATCAACCCGCGGACACTTGGTCAAGGCTGCCAATCGTTTCCCGGATGATCGATATTCCCGCAGGACTTGCCACGCTGGGAATTCGGCGCGAAGGAGAATCGTTCGGCTGGGACAACGAGTTTGAAGAACACTCCGTGCAAGTGCCGGCCTTCGCGATTGGTTCCCACAAGGTTACGAATGGGGAGTTTCTCCGGTTTGTGCTCGAAGGCGGATACGACGATCAGCGGCTTTGGAGCGTAACCGACTGGGACTGGATCAAGAATCAGAACATCGCCCATCCGCGTTTGTGGTTCAAGCGCCAGGACCGGTGGTTCTATCGTGCCATGTTTGAAGAGGTGCAGTTGCCGCTCGACTGGCCGGTATACGTCAGCCACGCTGAAGCCGTGGCCTATGCGCGTTTTGTTTGCATGGCCTTGCCCACTGAAGCCCAGTTCCATCGCGCCGCTTACGGGACGCCGGAGGGTACGGAGAGAACCTACCCGTGGGGCGATGCACCTCCCGACGCCAGTCGCGGCAACTTCGACTTCCAGCGTTGGGAACCGGTCTCGGTAGGCAGTTATCCCGGCGGCCGGAGCGCATTCGGATTGGAGGAACCTCTCGGCAACGGCTGGGAGTGGACCTCTTCGCCCTTTGCGCCCCACCCAGGCTTTGCGCCGTTTCCCTTTTACCTAGGCTACTCGGAAAACTTCTTTGATGAAAATCATTTCGTAGTGAAGGGCGCCTCGCCACGAACTGCGGCCTGCATGTTGCGGCGTTCGTTCCGCAACTGGTTCCAGCCGCATTATCCCTTTGTTTACGCCTCTTTCCGTTGTGTGAATAACCGAATGGAGCCGTTATGCTGATCCGCGGGGGTGCAACCCAGGCTGTAAATTCCTTCGCCGGCGACGTGCGGGATGGGTTGGGAAAGACCGGGCAAAAGGAGTTGCCGTCGAAATATCTTTACGACGACATCGGCTCTTCCTTGTTTGAAGTGATCACCAGGCTTCCCGAGTATGGGCTGACGCGGGCAGAGGAGCGGATTCTACGACAGCACTCGGAGGCCATAGCAGAACACCTCAGGGCGCATGGAATGGTAGTTGAGCTCGGAAGCGGCAGCGGAAAAAAGGCGCGCCAGATATTGGAGGCTCTCGCCCACCATAAGTCGATGACTTACTGCCCGATCGAAATATCGGCGGTGGCTCTGGCGAGCTGCGAGCGCGAACTCGATGATCTGGCCCACGTTAGCATCCTTGGCTTTGAAACCGAGTACCTGGAAGGCTTGAGCAAAGCGGTGGCGTTCCGCAAACCCGGTGACGCCGTTGTGGTGCTATTCCTGGGGAGTTCGATCGGTAACTTTGATCGCGGGCCTGCCGAGGAGTTCCTGCGCAAGATTCGCGCGACGATTGAGCCTGGCGATACATTGTTGCTCGGCACGGATCTCGAAAAACCATTGGCCCAACTTGTTCCCGCCTACGATGACACTCTCGGTGTGACCGAGGCGTTTAATCGCAACCTCCTGGCCCGCATCAACCGGGAACTCGGAGGTGATTTCGACTTATCCCGATTTGAGCATGTCGCCCTCTACAACGCCCGGGAGCGTCGAATCGAGATGCATCTCCGCTCCATTGAAACCCAAATTGTCACGATCGAAGAGGCATCTTTCACGCTCCGGAGCGATGAGACCATCTGGACGGAGAGTTGTTATAAGTATGGGAGGAACGAACCAGGGGAAATGGCCAAGCGTACCGGCTTCAAGTGTGTTGCGCAATGGGTGGACGTTGAATGGCCCTTCGCCGAGAACCTGTTCGTCGCGGTATAACGCTGATGTTTCATTCCGATTGCTTTGATAGGGTCTCTCTGCAGCCGCGCCGCATCGTTGGCGTCCGGATAGCCGCAGGCAAGGCCATGGACGCGCTGCCGCATCAACTCGACCAAGCTATGTTCGTCCTCGGCGAGTTTAGGTTTCAGCCAGTACGCGGCTAGCCCAGTTCCAAGCTGGGCAGGCGAGCCGAGTTCCCGTGTTCCGATCTTCAACCTTAGTGCCGTTAAGCAGCGAGCTATGCCCTTTGCGACTCTGGTGATGGGCTGAGGAGAGCCATTCCCATCTCGAATGCGGTAATCGCATCCACCAGCGAGGAACATCGAGCCGCGCCAGTTCTGTTCGCGTTACATTGCCTCCCACGCCTTCGCGCGACTCGGAGACGTTCTCAGATATAGAGGCGTCCGATGCTCACTTCGTTATCTCACCATGGGCACTGCGGTAGCCCGACCTACGCCGATGGGCGCATCCGGTAAGTTAAGGCCGCTCTGCTTATGACACTCCATCGGCGATACCCGATAGAGCTTTGCGGCCCCCTTCCATCTATTGCTCTCTGTAGAGGGGCGGCATTGCAGCCGCCGGTCGAAGGCTTGGACTTCGCCTTCAATTCGCGGTGACTCGAATTGACCATCGCTTGCACGCTGGCCGGAATCTCCTGCATGTAAACATCGGCCGTGGTCGCCGTGCGGGAATGCCGCAGCACACCTTGCACGTCCTTCACTGTGTTCTTCTTCTGGGCCAGCGTCGCAATCGTTTCCCGTATCACCTGGAATTTCAGTTTCCGCCAGCAGCATCTAAAGCGGCAGGGGGTATAATCTGCCCCATGGCGGCGAGCGCACACACGAATCTACCGGAGGTTGAGTACGCCCAGGGCACGCCGGACCGCGCGCCTGCCGGCGAAGCGGACACAGCCTCCAAGCTGCTCACCCTTGAAGCGCGGCTGGAGCAGTTGGGAAGCCTGATGGTGGCCTACTCCGGCGGCGTGGACTCTGCATTTCTAGCGGCCACGGCGCATCGTGTCCTGGGCCCCCGGATGCTCGCCGTGCTGGCCGACTCGCCCAGCCTCGCCCGGCGCGACATGGAGCAGGCCTGCGCCTTCGCCCGTGCGCAGGAAATGCCGTTGCACGTGGTTGCCACCGGCGAACTGGATCGCCCTGAATACCGCCGCAATGACGCCAACCGCTGTTTTCACTGCAAGAACGAGCTCTTTACGACGATGGAAGTGCTCGGCTCCAGGCTGGGCTTTACCTATATAACCTACGGTATGAACGTCGACGACACCAGAGATTTCCGTCCCGGCCAACGCGCTGCCAAGGAACACGCTGTGCTGGCGCCTCTGGCAGAGGCCGGCCTCACAAAGATCGAAATTCGCGCGCTGGCCAAGGCTGCCGGCTACCCGCTCTGGGATCGTCCAGCGGCCCCATGCCTGGCCTCGCGCGTCGAGTACGGACGCACCGTAACCCGCGAGGTGCTCGAACAAGTGGAGAAAGCCGAGGAGAGCCTGCGGCAGTTGGGTTTCCGTGAGCTGCGCGTCCGCCATCACGGTGAGCTGGCCCGCGTTGAGATTGCGCGCACTGAGCTGCTTCGCGCCCTGACGATGGAGATGCTCGACGCGATTTCCGTGGCTCTCAAACAGGCTGGCTTCCAATACGTGACCCTGGATTGCGCCGGTTTTCGTTCCGGTTCCATGAACGCGATTCTGCCCGCCGACGTCTTAACCCGGTGCCGCGCGTAGCCAACAGTTTAAAATCACAATGCGATGCGTATTGGATATCTTGAGTGTTTTTCCGGCATAAGCGGCGACATGCTGCTAGGCGCCCTGGTCGATGCAGGCGTTCCCTTCACCTTTCTTGAGAAAACGGCAGTTGCACTGAATGTCGATGCGCATCTCCAGATGCGCAAGGTGAGCCGCGGCGGCTTGGCCGCAACCAAAGTGGACGTGCTCACTCCGGACCAACCCGTCAGCAAGCCGGCTCACTCCCACGAAGATCATCCAGCGCATTCGCATCCGGCGCACACACCTCATCGCCCCTTGTCTGCAATTCTCGCAATTATTCGTTCCGCTCCGATTGCCGCCTCCGTCAAAGAGCGCTCCATCTGCGCCTTTCAACTGCTGGGCGAGGCCGAGGCCGCCATTCATTCCATCCCTATCGAGAACATGCATTTTCACGAAGTTGGCGCGGTAGACACCATCGTCGATATCGTCTGTGCTGCCGCGGGCGCGGAGTCGCTCGGCATTGATCGCTGGCTTGCGTCGCCCCTGAACGTGGGCAGCGGGACGGTCGTCTGCCAGCATGGCACGCTCCCCGTTCCGGCGCCGGCCACGCTGGCCCTGCTGGCCGATGCGCCCGTGTATGCCGCCGGTCCGCCCATGGAGCGTGTAACCCCCACCGGTGCAGCGTTGTTGCGAATGCTCGATGTGACATACGCGCCGCTTCCGCCCATGCGCATCAAGACCTCTGGTTACGGCGCCGGTGGCCGCGAGACAGCCGGCCAACCCAACCTGCTTCGTCTGCTGGTGGGCGAAGAGGAATCCGCCCCGGCGGATGAAGCGGAATCCGTTGCGGTGATCGAAACGACAATAGACGACTCCAACCCGCAATTGCTCGGCTACGTCAGCGAGCTTCTGCTGGCCTCCGGTGCTTGGGATGTGTATCGCGCCGCGATCCAGATGAAGAAGGGCCGCACTGGCGTGCAATTGACCGTCCTCTGCCGTCCCGATCTCGTGCCTGCGCTGCGCGATCTTCTGTTCCGCGAGACCACCTCTATCGGTTTACGCTGGAGGCTCGAAAAAAAAGTGGCGCTGGCCCGGGAGTTTCTCAAGGTGCAAACCGCCTGGGGCAAAGTGAGCATCAAGATTGCCCGCTGGCCCACAGGCAAGATCGCCAATGCGTCGCCGGAGTATGAAGATTGCCGCCTGCTCGCCACGCAGCACTCGGTTCCCCTTAAACAGGTCATGCAGGAGGCTATGCGGGTCTACGCGGAAGGGGCCTCCAGCGCGGCAGAAAAGGACGGCCGCTGATGGATCGCGCCCGCATCGAAGCGCTGCTCAACGAAGTGCGCGAGGGCCATACCGCCGTCAACGAGGCGCTCGACCGCCTCCGCGATCTGCCCTTCGAGGACCTTGGTTTCGCCAAACTCGATCATCACCGCGCCCTCCGCACTGGCATGCCCGAGGTGATCTTTGCCTCCGGCAAAACCGCCGCGCAGGTGGCTCAGATATTTGCACGCATGGCCAACGAAGGCGGCAATGTGCTGGCCACGCACGCCTCCCGCGAAATGTTTGAAGCGGTCCGCGCCCTGGAACTACGAGATAGGGAGCCGCGAGCCGAGTTTCATGAGATGGCTCGCGCCATCACGCTTATCCAGGCGCCGGCCGCTCCAGGCAAGGGAACCATCGGCGTGGTCTGCGCCGGCACCAGCGATCTGCCCGTAGCCGAAGAAGCCGCGGTAACCGCGCGCCTCATGGGCAACACGGTCGAGCTGATCGCCGATGTCGGCGTGGCCGGCATTCACCGCCTGCTGGCGCAAAAGCACTCCCTGCAATCCGCGCGCGTGCTCGTTGTCTGCGCCGGCATGGAGGGCGCGTTGCCCACCGTCGTCGGCGGGCTGGTGAACGCGCCGGTCATCGCCGTTCCCACTAGCGTGGGTTATGGCGCTTCCTTTGGCGGCGTGGCTGCGCTGTTGGGCATGTTGAACACTTGCTCTCCCAACGTCTCCGTGGTCAACATCGACAACGGCTTCGGCGCGGCCTCGATCGCCTCGCTCATCAATCACCTGTAATTGCCGCACGCGCGCTGCGCGGCCTGAGCGCAGTCCAATTGGATGAAGGGCGGCACGCGAAGTCGGGTGACGCCGGTCACTGTCCTGTGCTTCGCGATGCGCCAATCATGCTGTTTGTGCGCCTAGAGCAGTTCTCCAGCTCACGTGGAATTTCCAGTACCGTGCAAGGTGGCTTTTTCTTGAGAAAAAAGCCACTCAGCAGCGAGGTTTCCCTCTACAGCAACTGGAGAACTGCGATAGTCCCCGTTCGCGCGGAGGAGGTTCGTGGCCCGATCCAGGTTGCCGCTGTTGCGCAGGATTTCGCAGATCTTTTTTCTGCTGTTCTTTCTCGCGCTGCTGATCTTCACCTCGTTGCGTCCCACTCTTGGTGCCACGGGCGACATTCACCTGCGCGCGCCAGTGCGTCTGTTTTTTGAATTAGACCCGCTGGTGTCCGTGGCCAACGCACTGGCCAGTCACGCTCTCTATCGCGGCCTGCTGTTAAGCCTGCTCATCTTGGTGCCGACGCTCTTTCTGGGCCGTTTCTTCTGCGGCTGGATCTGCCCCATGGGCACGTTGCAGCACTTCACCGGCAGCCTGCCCTCGGAGGCCAAGCGCGGGAAGCAGCGCATCGAGTCCAACCGTTACAAACGCTGGCAGACCGGCAAATACGTCGTGCTGATCGCCGGACTCGTCGCCGCGCTCTTCGGCTCGGCGGCCATCGGCTGGCTCGATCCCTTCAGTTTATTGGTTCGTTCCTTCGGCCTGTCGCTCTTGCCGGCCTTCAACTTTGCCGTGCGCGCTATTCTCCTGCCGCTCGAGCGCAGTCCCATCGGAATCGTGAAGGCAACCGGCGAAACGCTGCATACGATTTTGCAGTTTACGGTGATGGATTTCCGCCAGCCGCACTTTGCGCAGGGCTTGATTCTGGGGATTCTGTTTATCGCAATTTTGCTGGCCAGCCTGCGCGTCACGCGGTTGTGGTGCCGCGGCCTCTGCCCGCTGGGCGCGTTGCTGGGCGCGGTCTCCCGCTGGTCGGTGCTGGGGCTGCACAAGGACGATGCCGCGTGCGACCGCTGCAACCGCTGCCTGCTCAGTTGCCAAGGTGGCGACGATCCCATCGGCGGCGTACCCTGGCACAAGGCCGAGTGCCACATGTGCATGAACTGCGTCGGCAGTTGCCCGCATGACAGCCTCCAATTCCGCTTCTTCCGCAAGGAGCATGAAGTCGCTTCACCGGACCTTGGCCGGCGCCGAACGCTCACTGGCCTCGCTGCCGGCGCGGTCGTGGTTCCGCTGATGCGCGCCAATACCGGACTGGGCAAGAGCCGCCACGAACGCCTGTTGCGTCCTCCCGGCGCGCTCGATGAGCCCGAATTTCTCTCTCGCTGCATCCGCTGCGGCGAGTGCATGAAGGTTTGCCCCAATACGGCGCTCCATCCCACCTTCGATGAGGCCGGCCTCGAAGGATTGTGGTCGCCCACGCTGGTGCCGCGCATCGGCTACTGCGAGCCCAGTTGCGTCCTCTGCTCCGAGGTCTGCCCCACCGGCGCCATCTGGCAAATTACGCCCAAAGAAAAGGGCTGGGTGGTGGGCGTAGGCGGGCAAAGCCAGCCGGTCCGCCTGGGGACGGCATTTTATGACCGTGGTCGCTGTCTGCCGTGGGCGATGGCCACCGAGTGTATCGTCTGCGAAGAGTGGTGCCCGGTCTCACCCAAGGCCATTTATGTGCAGGAAGCCCAGGTCATCGACCCGGCCGGCAACACCAAAACGCTCAAACAGCCGCGGATCGATCCCAGCCGCTGCGTGGGCTGCGGCGCCTGCGAGTTTGCCTGCCCGCTCCAGGAGCGCCCGGCAGTCTACATCACCAGTATCGGCGAAAGCCGTTCCCCCGGCAGTCAGATTCTGCTGAGCAGGAAATAAAGGAGGCCACTCAGTGATATTTCGCTCAAAGAGTTGGATATTCGCAACCTTGGCGATTGCGATCGTAGCCGCAGCCGCCCTGGGAGGATGTAAAAAAGGCAAAGTGGACGCGTTCCCGGCATCGAACGCGATAGCCGGCTGGCAGAAAACCAGCGACACGCGCACTTTCGACGCCAAGAATCTATGGCAGTACATCGATGGCGACGCAGAGCAGTACATCTCCGCCGGCGTAGTCTCCACCTCGACCTCCGACTACAAGTACCAAGGCCAATTGGAGGCTGTTGTCGATGTCTACACCATGAATGACGCGGCCGGCGCGCGCAAGATACTCGAAACCGGGCAGACCGGCGACGCCAAGACTGTCCAACTGGGCGATGCGGGCATAGCCTATGCACAGAGCATCATCTTCCGCAAAGGCCACTCTTTGGTGCGAATCGTTGCCTATGAGTCCACGCCGGGCGCTCCGCAGGCTCTGCTTGCCCTGGCGCACGGCGTGGAAGCGAAACTGTAAAACCACATGGCGGGAGAACCGGCCGTGTCGAGAGATGCGAGGTTGGCGATGAAAAGCCGCAGGGATTTTCTTAAAGCAGCAGTAACGGGAGCCGTGCTGCTGGGCTCGCAGAGCAAGTTGGGGCTGGCCAGCATGTTGGACCCGCACGCCGTGACGGGCAAGTCCCGAGTCGTGGTCGCCACAGATGCGGCGCTCCACAGACCAGACGGGCAACTGGATGACAAGCGCGTCCTCGATCTGCTCGACCGGGCCATCGCCGCCTCGACCGGACGCGATCACCCGGTCGAGGCCTGGAAGCGCATTGTGCCCCAGGGCAAGGTCATCGGCCTCAAGGTAAACGGCCTGGGTGGCAAGGGAATTTCGACGCACCTGGCGCTGGTGCTGGCCATTTGTGAGCGGCTGCAGCAGGCCGGCGTCAAGCCAGGCGAGATTCTGGTGTGGGACCGCAACGCCCGCGATCTTGAGGCTTGCGGCCTTACGATCAACACTGATCCCAGCCGCATCCGCTGCTATGGCTCCGATGTGGCCGGCTTCGAGGAGCAGCCGGTGGCGTTTGGTTCGGCAAGCGTAAGACTCGCCAAAATTCTCACCCGCGAGTGTGACATGGTGCTCAATTTGCCCATCCTCAAGGACCACAGCATGGCCGGCATCACCTTCTCCATGAAGAACATGTACGGCGTTGTCCAGCATCCGAATGAACTACATGGTGGCGGCTGCAACCCCGGCGTGGCCGACCTGAATTGCATTCCGGCCGTCCGCGAGAAGGTCCGCTTCACCATCGGCGACGCCATCTCCTCCGTCTATGATGGTGGCCCCGGCTTTCATCCCGAGCACCTCTGGCAGCCCAACGCCCTCATCGTGGGCGAAGACCGCGTGGCCATGGATCATACCGCGTGGCAGATCATCGAACGCAAGCGCGCCGAGGTGGGCATGCCAACGCTTGAGACCTCGGGCCGTCCGCCGCGCTATATCGCCACCGCCGCCGACCAGGCTCACCAGTTGGGCTTCAACGATCCACAACGCATCAACCTCATGGAAGTTTGACCGGGAGGATGGCCATGGCCGGGGAAACCGATCGTACGGCGGACGAGAAACAAGCCCAGGCGCCGGTTCTTACGCGCCGCGAGGCCATGCTGCAACTGCTTCGCGTGGCTGGTGTAGCTGCCGGCGCGGGGGCTGCGGGCGTATGGCTGAGCGAACACAGTTTCCGCCCGGTCCCGCCCCTCGCCGAGGAGGCCCGCCGTGACCATCGCACCACCGCCGATCCGCAACTGCCGAAGATGACCGTCGTGCAGGGTGGAGAACCGCGCGCCCTGGTGCAACGGGCCCTCGAAGACCTGGGCGGCATTCGCCGCTTCGTCAGCCGCCAGGACGTGGTGGTTCTCAAGCCCAACATCGCCTGGGATCGCACCCCGGAGCAGGCCGCCAACACCAATCCCGAGGTCGTCGCCGAGGTTGTGCGCCAGTGCTGGCAGGCCGGCGCCAAGCGCGTCATCGTCACCGACGTCAGTTGCAACGAGCCGCGCCGCTGCTTTCAGCGCTCCGGCATTCAGGCCGCTGCCCGCGCCGAGGGCGCCGAAGTCATTCTTCCCGACCCCGATCTCTACCGCGAAGTGGATCTGGGCGGCGTGGTGCTCAAGAGTTGGCCCGTCTTCACGCCCTTCCTTGAAGCCGACAAAATCTTCAACCTGCCCATCGCCAAGCATCACGGACTCACCGGCGTCACCCTCGGCATGAAGAACTGGTACGGCATCCTGGGCGGCCAGCGCAACCGCCTGCACCAGCAGATTCACCAGAGCCTCGCCGACCTGGCCAGCTTCATGCTGCCCACGGTCACCCTGATCGACTGCTACCGCATCCTGCTCCGCAATGGCCCCACCGGCGGAAACCTTGAAGATGTCGCCCTCAAGAAGACCATGGTCGCCGGAACCGATCCGGTCGCGCTCGACGCTTACGTGGCTAAAGCCTACTGGAACCTGGACCCCGAGCACCTGCCGTACCTGCAAATGGCCGCCGCCCGCGGTCTGGGCACCGTGGAATTCGACAAGTTACCGATCAAAATCAGCCAGTTGGGGTAGATAACTCTGCTGCCCACAAATGCAGATGCTCGATATTCACAACTCTCTTCCGCTGCAAATATGGGGCATTCCAAATCTTTGTCAGAAAGAGTGGAGAGAACCACCTTGTACGCCCTGTCATATCAGCGGTGTGCGCAAATATTTATGAAGCTGTGTTCAACAACGCAGGCCGGGAACTGGCAGCATCGCATCAGCTACTGGACGTCAGCCTGCGCGGCTGCCTTTGCAAGCCGGACTCCCATCTCAAAAGCGCGCTGGCAATCCAGCGGGAAATGTTCTCTCCGCCGGGCGGCTTTCTTCTCGACATCAAAACGGTCCTGGTCGATCTTCGAGTAATCGTCAAACTGCCAGGTATCAAAGCAAAGGAGCGATTCCGAATCGCCGAAGGTTTTCCTCAAAAATGCTTCCGTGAGAGCGATGCCCTTTTCGTAGCCGATTCCCTTCATTTTTTCCTCGGTTATACCCATCGTATAAATGAAGCCCGTATGAATCTTTCTGGGAAAGAGGGACGGAGCGGGGTCGTCATCTTTCGCGTAGCGAAGAAAGGGAAAGATCAATCGCTCCATAAACGATTTCATCTCTCCGGTGACCGCCCCGAGATAGATGGGCGAACCCAGGATAAGTGCATCGGCCTTCTCAATGTCTTTCAGAAGCGGCGTCAGATCATCATTCAGCGCACACCTTCCATAACTTGGACCGCCTATTATCTTGCAGCCAAAATCACTCTTGCAGCCCTTGAAATCGAGATCGTACAGATGGACAAGTCTTGTTGCCGCTCCCTGGGAGGCGGCTCCTTCAAGCGCCTTCTCGAGCAGCGTTGCCGTATTCCACTTTTTCCGAGGACTTCCGTTGAACGCAATCACTTCCATAGGTTTCTCCAGTCTCCCGGCTAGAGCGGAACCAGAGTAGCCGTACCCCGGCAGCAAGCCCGCCAAGTGGCTTTTTCTTCGAGAAAAAACCACCTTCAAGACTCTTTGAAAGGACACTTTTACTCTGGTTCCGCTCTATTGCCGCGGATGACGCCTTTTCACCATCAGTAGCAATGCCTGTACAGCCACAACCAGCCCGTGCGAACGGACGGGTCTGGTCGTAGATTCCCGCCCGGGGCGCCTCATCTCTGCCAAGGGCCGCATCACGAAAAACATGCCTGCTGCAAGACCGGCTCGAAACTGGGCGGGCGCCTACCTCAGAAGTATAAAATAGAGTTTGGGAATTAGAGATGGGAGGGCCAAATGCAATATCGCCGTTTTGGAAAACTCGACTGGAAGGTTTCGGCGCTGGGTTTTGGCTGCATGCGTTTTCCCACTTTGGATGGCCGGCAAACCAGCCCGAACATTGACGAACCGATAGCGGTGCGCATGCTTCGTCACGCCATCGACAACGGGGTCAATTATGTCGATACCGCCTACCCATATCACGAAGGCCAGAGCGAAGTCGTGTTGGGCAAGGCGCTGCAGGGCGGGTATCGGGAAAAGGTCAAGCTGGCCACCAAGCTTCCAGTCTGGCTGGTCAATAGTCCGGCGGACTTCGGCAAAATACTCGACGAGCAACTTAAAAGGCTTCAGACCAACTACATTGACTTCTACCTCCTCCACGCGCTGAACCAAAGCCGCTGGCGCGATATCGTCCTGAAGCACGATCTGCTGGCCCAGGCTGCCGCCGCTCTCGCCGATGGGCGCATCAAGCATCTGGGCTTCTCAATGCACGACGATTACGCGTGCTTCGAAGAGATCGTCAACGGCAGCGACCAATGGAGTTTTTGTCAGATTCAATACAACTATATGGACACGGAAAATCAGGCGGGGACGCGCGGCCTGAAATTGGCGGCAAGCAAAGGCTTGGCCGTGGTTGTCATGGAGCCACTGCTGGGCGGCAGACTGGTCGATCCACCAAAGGATATCCTCGAAGAAATAAAGCGCTTTCCCGTCAGGCGATCTCCCGCGGAGTGGGCACTCGATTGGCTCTGGGATCAGCCTGAAGTCTCGGTTGTTCTAAGCGGCATGAGCGCGATGACCCAGGTAGAAGAAAACCTGCGGTTTGCTGAAGCCTCGCGCATTCAGGCTTTTAGTGAGGCGGAGCAGGCGCTGATCGCGCGGGTTCGGGAAAAGTATCGCGCTCGAACCGTGATTCCCTGCACCAAGTGCAGCTACTGCATGCCATGTCCCAATGGCGTGAACATCCCTTTGAACTTCGACTTCTTCAACTACGCACACTTGTTCGACGATGTTGCGGGCGCCCGCTTCAAGTACCAGGTCTTTCTCACCGAGGCGCAGCGTTCCGGCTCCTGCATCGGTTGCGGTGCCTGCGAAAAGTTGTGTCCACAGAAGATCCCGATCAGCGCGTGGATGCCCAGGGTATCCACGCTGCTGGCCTGAACGAAGCTGCTGGCCATGAACAAAATCGTCATCGTGCTCGGCGGCTGCTACGTTTTATGCCGCGGTGGACGTTTCCCCCGTCGGTAATGTCCGCTTCCACCGCTGGCTTGATCTTGCTCGTATCACGTACATGGATGAAAAGAACGCTTGCGTCTTATCTGGTTGAAGTAATGGCGGTGGCTTGCGGCAGAGAGTTGGCATTCCATCCGCCTCCTAACGCGCGTATCAGCAAGACGCTCGCTTCCATGCGGCGGCGGTCGATGTGATAACGTACGATATTTTCGCACTTTGATTTGAATTGGAGCCGTGGAGGTTGGTACAAGCAGGAGGAGCGAGACCTCTGAGGCAGGGACGATGGAGCCAACCATGGAAGCGGAAGCAGGAGCGGCCAACGAGCCGAAGTCGCCGTTGGGCCCAGTAGTACAGATCGACGATGGGCGCATTCAGGCGCACTTGGATGAGGTGGTTCGGGCGACGGTGGAAGTGACCTTGCCCCCGCAAAACGTATCCCTTAGCGAGCTGTTCTAATGCGAAAGGGTAGCGAAGATGACGAAGTCGAAGCGGGGACGTTACACGCTTGAGTTCAAGCAGGAGGCGGTTCGGCTTGTTGA
>Ga0224555_1001603_pt1 | contig 30427 bp, 26 predicted proteins | sample 714S23034metaG_FD_180687 | JGI IMG/M metagenome (GOLD analysis project Ga0224555, IMG submission 180687) | Peat soil microbial communities from Stordalen Mire, Sweden - 717 S2 30-34 | ecosystem: Environmental > Terrestrial > Soil > Wetlands > Peat | place: Sweden: Norrbotten County, Stordalen...
GACCAGACCAGGCTTTCCGCAAAAGAGGCAGGCGCATAGCCGAGTGGCCTGGCAAGACCCATTCGCGCCCCGCCCCACACCAAAAGCCAGAATCCCGACCATAGAGCCGTCTTCAAAATCTCAGAGAAGGCAAACGAGGATTTCTCCACCCGCAGCGCGAAGCGGAAGTGTGGCCTCTCCGCGGCCTGACGCCGCTGTTCCAGTTCGAGGCCAAGCAATTCCGCGAATTCGCCCATCCGCAGCAGAGCCTCCTCGATCAGCACTCCCCAATCCCGCTTCACGCCGCTGTCGCGCTTCTTGTGCTGCTTGCGCAGGAACTCCTTATAGCAAATCTGGAATTCATGCCCGGCATTCAGGTCGGGATTCAACCGCGCCAGAATGGCGTCGCTGAGAAAGCTCGTTCTCATGTAGCGCAGCAGCTCCGGATTCAACCTTACCTTGTACTCACGGCTGATCTCCGCGGCCCGCGTCCATAGCGCCCCCGCGCTCTTTTCGTACCAATTCCCGCTCTTGCTGCGCATTGCCAGCGTCTGGTCGCGCACCAGATAGTAGAGTTCCTGCGCGTATCGGTCCACGTCGATATAGGGCAGCGGCTGCTGCGTCGCAATAATCGCAAGCGCCATCCCATGCGGGTCGTTGTATTTGCGATGGATCGCCTGCAGGGCGCCGCGCGCCTGTTTGGAAAGCGATCCGCAGACCCCGAAATCGATCAGCGCCAGGCTGTTGTCCGGCTGAATCACGATGTTCGCCGGATGCGGATCGGCATGAAAGATACTGCACTCATACATCTGCCAGAACATCATCCGCACCAGGTTCTTGCTGATCGCAACCGGATCGTATCCCAGCTCCGCCAGCTCTTCCAGCCGCGCCGGATTCTCGTCTTCGAGCGCATTCAGGATTTCATGCAGGAAAACCCCATCCATGAACTCCGTCACGATCACCTCGCGGCTGCACAGCTCATGAACGATGCCCGGAGTCCGCACCACATCCGTCCGCGCCGCCTGCTGCCCAAAGGCCTCCGTCTGCATGGCCTCCAGCCGATAGTCCAGTTCGTCGATGAGCATCCATGAAATTTCGCGGATGGTAGCGCGCGAAGAGCCTGCCGGTATAAAGCTGAGCGCTTCGCCCAGCTTGCCGAGCATCTCGATCACCTTGAGATCGGATCGCATCTCGATCTCGATGCCCGGCCGCCGCACCTTGACCGCGACTTTTCTGCCATCCGGCAGATAGGCCTGATACACGCACCCAATGGAGCCTGAGCCGATCACCTCCGTGTCGAACGACTCGAAGATTTCCGCCAGAGTCCTGCCCGTCTGCCCCTCCAGAATAGCGACCGCCTGCTCCGACGGGAACGGCGGCACCTGGTCCAGCAGCTTCATCAGCTCGTCGCAATACTCGATGGGAAGAATGTCGGCGCGCAGGCCCAGTTGCTGCCCGATCTTGACGCCGGTCCCACCCATCCCCTGCAGCATTTTGCGAAGCCGTATAGCCCGCCGGCGAATGGAATCGCGAAGCAGGATGCGGTCAACGAACGTGGCAGCGGAAAAACCGATCGCCGCCCCGCTCCAGACGGCCATGCGGCTCAGTATGCTGCCAAACGTCGGCCGCGGGGCTCGATAGACGACGTCGGCCGTAAAATCGGCGCGGCGCTTCGGGCTCGATATGTGCTCGCGACGGGGGATATTTGCGATCACGGAAGGCTCACAGGCGACTGATTGTTAAGAACAACATTGTCAAGAACAAGATTGTCAAGCGCAAGATGGTCTGTCCATATTACCGGAACAGGATCGATGCCGCATCACAACTCTTGTCCGCCACGCTGCGCAAGCTTCGGGCGGGCAGATCGCTGCCGGAAGGGAATTGACACAGGGGTCTGCCGGGTGGTACTTCTGCGTCTACACCATGCGCATCCGCACGAGGTAGCATTTCCCGCGCTTCGTTGCCGTGCCTTCTCGCATTGGAGGCCGATAGTCGGATGCGATGCCGCGATGCGGAAGGGCTTCCGATGCCTGGGCGGCGTGTTCCGATAGGGCAGTGTGTGAGATTCAGCAAGTAACGGGGGAGGCTCCTCATGGCAGAAGCAGCGAAGAAATACCCGTTTGAGAACCTGGTTCTCTCCGGCGGCGGCATTTGGGGCCTTGCGTACGCCGGGGTCGCGCAGGTGTTGGCTGAAGAAGGAATCTACGCCGGAATCCGGCGTATCGCCGGCGTTTCTTCCGGCGCGATTTTCGCAACTCTGATCTGCCTCGGATACGAACCCGAGGACATTATCAGTATCCTCCATGAAACAGATTTCCATTCCTTTGAAGACAAGCCGAATTTCTTCCGGCTCTTTCACAAGTACGCCATCTTTGCGGGAGACGCTCTTCTCGAATGGTTAGAAGAACTTGTCGCAAAGTCTCCTGCGGGAGACGGGAATCCGGGTCTTACCTTCCAGGAGCTTTTGGAAAAGAACGGCCGCGAACTCTACGTCTTCGCGACCGATCTGAACACCCAGACCTATAGGGAATTTTCAGCCCGCACCCGGCCCAACATGAAGATTGTCCATGCCGTGCGAGCCTCCGCGTCCCTGCCCCTGGTTTTCAAAGCCTGGAGATTCCCCGCCGAGTACGGCCACATGAATATTTACTGCGATGGCGGGATGATGAACAACTATCCCATAGGCTTCTTCGACGCTCCACACTTCTGCCGCAAGGGCGAACTTGCCAATGAGCGGACGCTCGGATTCCTCTTTCTCGCGCCTCCTGCCAACGCCGAGCGCCCGGACGACGGCCTCGTCTACGGCGAGCTTCACGCCTATCTCAAGGCACTGCTGGAATCCATTATTGTCGGCGTCTCCGTCTCGCTTCAGACGTCGGACAATGTGGAGCGCACGGTCATGACTCCCATCCACGACACAGGCATCTCGCCCATCCACTTCAAGATCAACGCGAAAGAGATTGAAGCGCTGCTCGAAGTGGGCAGGAAATCCATCCGAGCCTATTTAAAGGAGTATTCCGAGAGATACGAGACTGTGAACGGCCGTCAGGGTGTGTCGGCAAAGTAGGCGCAGTCTTTCCACGCACAACGCCACTCTCCACGCTGCGCTCTATTCGGCAGCGTGGAGGAGCGCAGGGCCGACCCTACTTCTTTTTCTTCTTGGCCGCCGCGGGCTTTTTGTAAGCCAGCATGTGATCCACAAAATCGGATTTCGCATGTTGCGTATGAGTGCGGTATTTCCGATGTGCGGCGCTCAGAGTGCGCAGCGTATGCTGCACGCCGACCTTTTCAGCGGCGTGAGCTTTTTCCCGCTCTTCCAGAAAGGTTGAGATGCCGACCACCAACCCATTCAGTTGTTTGATCATCACTTCCTCGACGGCAAGTTTGAGATGATGCAGGGCATGGCGCGGGTCCATTTTATCCGCGGATTCTTCCTCGGAGTCTTCGATCAACTCGTCCAGTTCTTCCACGGCTGCTTTAGCGGTGTGCTTCTTCGTAGCGGTGCTCTCTGCTGTCTGGCTCATAAGGAAACCTCACTTGTTGCTGTATCACAGCGCGAAATCCAATGTCAACGGCTTACTGCTGGGGGAACGCGGAAGGAACTCCGAAACCGGCTGCCGTCGCGCGGCCCCGCCATTCGATGTTCCTGTCGCTTTTTCCAAACGTACCATGAGAAGCCTCTGGGAGCGCAGGAAATTGATCTACTTTCGCGAATCCGACGCCGTTTGGGCTAAACTCATCGCCATGATCTCCCCGGATGCGCCAACGAATTTGAAAGTTGTAGTCAACGGCGAAGAGCAGTACTCTGTCTGGCCGGCGGATGCTCCGAACCCGCCCGGATGGTGCGATGCCGACCTAAACGGCACCCGGCAGGACTGCCTTGCCCACATTGCCGAAGCCTGGACCGACATGCGCCCTCTGAGCCTGCGCCGCCATATGGATGAGGCAAAGGCCGTTCCGCGGACCTTCGCAAGGGGGCCTGCCGACGATCTATTTGATCGCCTCTCCTCGGAAAAGCTCGCCGTCAAGCTGCTCCGCCGCCGCACCCTCCAGGAAGACCTTGAAGCCGGTTACGTTCATCTCCAGTTCTTTCACACGGCGGGCGGCACCGAACTTGGCATTCATCTCGACGCTCCTTCCTGCGATTTGAGCCACGCCGACCTCGAAGCGGAAGTGGGCACGATCTGGATCTGCGGCGGCCTCGTGCTCAACTCGGCGCCGGCGCGGTGCGAAGCCGAGATCGATCTGGCCACTCTGGCGGGCGTCGCGATTCTCGTTCGTCTCCCGGCGTAGAAGCAAGCCGTTTCCATGAGGCCAGAACGGCCTCCTTAAGTTAAGATCGAGGTGCCAACTGCCTATGCCCGTAAAGCAAGTGCGATCTGCCCAAGCAACTCCCCTCAAGCGCGTGTGGCGGGAGGAGAAAGCCCTGTTCGCCGCGGTCCTTGCGATCGCGCTTTGTTCCTTCGTCAAAAACACCACATATATCGGCGACGCCGGCTCGTTCGGCCCCCTGAACGATGTATTTCTGGTCTTCTCGTTCGTAATGGTGATCTGGAACGCGATGGCGATCTCCCGCCACGCCGAAAAGCTCGCCGAACGCCTCGGCGAGCCTTACGGGACCATGATCCTGACGCTCGCCGCGATCACCGTCGAAGTGGTCATGATTATCACGATCATGACGCACGGCACGGCCAATCCGCAGGTGGCGCGCGACACCATCTATTCCACGCTTATGATCCTGCTGAACCTCGTGATTGGTCTCGCGCTTTTGATGGGCGGCATCAAGTACGGCGAGCAGCGCTACAACATGAAGAGCTCCAAGGCGTACCTCTCGATGCTCTTCATCATGGTCGGCCTTGGCCTCATCTTCCCGAATGCGATGACGCAGCCGCACCACGCGCTCTACACGGGATTCCTCATCTTCCAGTCGTTAATGCTGTACGCCTATTTTCTTCGGATGCAATCGGGCCGGCTGAGTTACTTCTTTGTCCACTCGCCGCCGCCCATTCTCAAGTTGTCGGATGCGGAAATCGCGGCGGAGGACGCGGCGGTTCTGAAGCCGCTGGAAGCCGAGGAGGAAGTCGAAGCGCGGCATCACATCAGCCTTTCCTACCACGGAACCCTCCTGCTTCTCTCGCTCGCCGCGGTCTCCATCCTCGCCGAATTCTTCGCGGCCACGATCGACGTTACCATCGAGCATTTCCACGCGCCCAAAGCGCTCGCGGGCCTGGTAACAGCCATCATCATTCTGAGCCCGGAAGGCGTGACCGCCATCCGGGCCGCGGTGAACAATCAGATGCAGCGCGTCATCAACATCGTTCTTGGCTCGTCGCTCTCCACCGTTGCCCTGACGATCCCCGCCGTGCTGATCTTCGGAGCATTGACCCACCAGCAGGTCACCCTGGCGCTGCCTCCGGCCCAAATGGGCCTATTGATTATCTCCCTGCTGATCTGTTCCATCTCCGAAACCGGCGGCGAGACAAGTCCCGTCGAAGGATTGATTCAGCTCAGTCTCTTCGTCGCCTTCCTTGTGCTCATTTTTGTGTAAGCCGCTCATCGGCGAGCGCGACCGAGCAGCGTGCAAGGGGCAGCGGAATTCATGGCATCCATGACAATGAGAAGAAAATGCGATGCGCGCCGGATGCAGAATGGCGAGATACTAGCTTAAAACAGGGTCGCTTGAAGCGAGGGCGTTTGCATCTGCCCGACATTAGTGCGCTGACGCACAATTTCGGCTGGTTGGGTCGGCCGGGGATTCTTCCCCGGCAATGAGCCCAGCAAAATGGGCGTGGCCTTTAGGCCCTGAGGAATGCTTTTGGCCTCAAATTGCGGCTTGCTGCATCAGCGCCATAAGGGTCATTGGAACTCCTTGTCCCTGTTGGCTTTGATTTCAGCGGAGAATGTGTACCAGCCTGCGAACTCGTAGCCAATTAGACGGGAGATCCCCGGCTCTGCCCAGGGTGATCTCGCTGATTTTATGGTGCCCAGAGGGGGACTTGAACCCCCACGGCCCTGCGGCCTGCGGATTTTAAGTCCGCTGCGTCTGCCAGTTTCGCCATCCGGGCTTCAGAAACGCGCGCTACAGGAATTATGTTACCTGAAGCACCGCGCCGAGTTCGCGGGGTCAGCGGGCTGGGCAAAGCTCCAACGCAGGCAGACAAGAGCCGCACCTGTCTGCGCAGGGGCCTGCCAGCGCGGCTGAACCGGACACCGTGGCCGTTATTGTGTCTGGCGGAAGCAGATATTCTCGCCGTCGAGCCGGTACTCGGCTGAGCAGATATCGCCGCCGCAGATCATCGTCTCTCCAGCGCAAAGCTGGCGGCGCGTAATCAGCCCTAACGTACCACAGCGGGGACAGGACATGACGGCTACGTAGGGGTTTTGGGCGTGGCCGAGCTTGGCCTGGTTTTCAAGGACGAAAACCGTTCCGGGGTCCATTCTTTCGGGAATCCATTCTTCCAGAAACTGCAAGTCGGCTGACATCGTGCCCTCCAGTGGGTTGATGTAACCGAGCGGCCGTTCAGCATTTTCCGGCCGGCTCCGTTGTGCAACAACAGCAGGCTGCGAATGGCATTCCGGAGGCCGGGGGACCACCGGACAACCTAGTGTTGCCGGGCGCACGCAAACAAGTCAACTGGAATCGGAGCTGGGGAAGTATCGAGGGGGGTTCCCGTAATTAACGAGATGCTCCCATCGGGGCTTTCGAGTGAGAGCCGGCGTATTCGTCGATGGCGCGATAGGTTTCTTCGTTGCGCAGAATCGCCTCGACGTATTCGCGAGTCTGGGTAAATGGGATGGATTCCACAAACTCGTCCATGCCGTTATAGGGACCGGCGGCCTCCCAGTCGACTACGCGCGAATCGCCCGCGTTGTAGGCGGCCAGGGCATACTCCTCCACGCCTCCGAATTTCTCGAGCATCTGGCGCAGATAGCGAGTGCCCAGGCGGATGTTGGTGGCAGGGTCAAGTAGTTGATAGGTCTCGAAGTGACTGATGCCTTCCTCGTGGGCCATCTGCTTTCCTACTGACGGCAAGAGTTGCATCAGGCCATATGCATTGGCATAGGAGACGACCGACGGATTGAACTCCGATTCCTGCCGAATGAGCGAAGCCACCATGTAGGGATCGAGATTGTTCTTTGCCGACTCGGCCTTTATGGTGTCCCACCATGCATTGGGGAAGAGGATTCGCCAGTAAGCCAGCGGAATGGATTTGATGGATGCAGTTGCGGCGTAGGGCAGCGCTTTTTTGAGTGCGCGCATGGCACGATATGTTTCGCCATAGGAGGCATAGATCTGCGCCTCGGCCAGTGCACTCCAGGAGGCGGAGTCGGGATCGGCGGCAATCTCCTGCGCGATGTAATCGTTCAGCCCGGCGTTGGCCAGCAGGCGCGCCTTGGCAAGATGCGGGCTGTCTGTCGGGAAGCTTTCGTCCAGATGAGGCACTGGAATGGCCTGGAAGCGATCGAGCTGAGCCTGCGCCACGGGCTGCGCTGCTGCCGGCGTGTCGCCCAGCGCGGCGAGCCGTTCGCGCGCCATCTGCGCATAGAAAAAATGCTGATAAACGCGGATCAGCGTGCGGTAGTTGGCTGCGGCCAGGGCCGGCTTCCGATCCTGCATCTCGTAGAGCCGGCCACGCCAGTAGAGCGCGGAAGAGGTCTCCGTAGCGCTGGGATAGAGCTTGATCTGCTCGTCGAAGAGGCGCGCTGCTTCGGGATAAAGCCCCTGACGATAGCTGAGCCAGCCCGCTCGCCAATGAGCGGCGGCGGCGTTGGTGTTCTCGGGGAAGTGTGTAGCGAGGTAGTTGTAATAGTTCACTGCGGTGGGATAGTCGCGCCGCAGCATATACATGTTGCCGCTGGAGAAGAGCGCCTCGGCAAGCCAGGGACTGTGGGGGAATGCGGATTCCATCAGCGTGACAATCCGCTGCTGCTCGTCGAGGTCGTTCTTGTTGCGCGCCAACTCCATCAGCAGGTAGAGCCGCCGCGCACCGTTTTCGTCGTGGGTATCGGCGAGGGCTTCGGCCTGGGCGGTGGTGAGTTGCTTCAGCTTCAGTTGGCACGCGGCTTCGGCGACGGCGAAACCGTTGCGGGTGTTTGTGTCGAGTGCGGAGTTGCGCAGCAGGGCGCGGTACTGTTCGGCCGCGTCTTCATAGTGGCCGGCGTTGTAATAGGCATCGCCGAGGCTGCGCAGTTCAGCCGTGGTCAGCGAGGCCTCGGCGCCCATGGCGGTGAGCCTGGCGCGGGCAATCTGGGCATCGGAGCCCAGAGGGTGGCTCAAGAGCAGGTGCTTGAAGATGCGCTCGGCCTCTTCGTTCTGGTTGAGCTTGAGGGCGATCTGGCCCTGCGCGAGTTGATAGCCGGGGCGCGCCGCCGAGCCTGGATTGGCCGCCAGCACCTTCTGTGCCCCTGCTGGATCGTTCAGTGAGAGCAGGACATTGGCTTCCAACTCCGGAGCCTGGGTGTTGAATATGCTGTCGGGATAGCGGTCCGCAAACCCGTGCAGCAGGGTTTCTGCGGTGGCGTCGTTGCCTGCTTCGTGGTTGGACTCGGCGCCAAGGAAGTCGGCGTAATCGGCCAGCACATCGCCGGCCTGTCTCGCCTTGACCAGGTTGGCTTCCGCATCGCCAAAGCGCTTGTCGAGCAGGTAGGCGTGGCCCAGAGCGAGATAAGCTGCGGCGGCTGCCTCGCCGGTGTGCGCGTGAGCGTATTTCGTCACACCTGCGTAGGCGGCCGGTGTGCGCAGGGTGGCCAATTGCTGAGCCATGGGACGCAGCTCAGTGGAGGCAACGAAGGCCTGCCTGATGCGCGCAGTGCGCGCTGTTCTTGCGGCCCTGCCTGCCCGGCTCTTACGTCCGGTGCTGGAGGTGTCTGGCTTCCCAGCCGTGCTTCTCCTTTTCGCTGAAGCTGATTTCGCTGTCGTCAATGGCTTTTTCGCCGGATGCGATGCGCCTGTCTTAGCTGGGGTTCCCGCCTGAACCGGCTTCTTTGCTGGTTTTGGCTTTGCCGTGGCCGAAGCGCCAGGCTTCGCCCTGGTGTCCGCGGTAGACTGGCCCGTCACCGGCGTCGCAACCAGCAGCAAGGAGAGCAGGCCGAACAGGCAGCGCGACGCCCGGCGGGAAGCTGAATTTGGGGAAGGAAAAACCCTCATGTCTTCACTTTATGCTGCTTTTGCCGCATCGTAACGGCGGGGAATCACTGGCGTTACCGCATGGGAACGGGGGCGGGGCTAAAACAGCCGCGTAACTGCATGTCCGAAAACGGATTTGGCCGGCCGGCCCGTCGTCCAGTACACTGGATTGACTCGGACCTGACGCTCAGTTTCCCCGGTCCTGAGGATTTCTCGCATCCTACCGCCATGTCGACCATCCAACCTATTGCAGGAGAACTCGAACCGCATCCCGACGTAGCCCTGGTAGAACAGGTGCGCGGCGGCGATGTCTCGGCCTACGATACGCTGGTCCGCAAGTACGACCGGCAGATCTTCAGGATTGCGCAGCACATTACGCAAAACCGCGAAGATGCCGAAGACGTGATGCAGGACGCGTTTCTCAAGGCGTACGAGAAGCTGGATCAATTTCAAGGGAACTCGAAGTTTTACACATGGTTGGTAAGAATTGCAGTCAACGAAAGCCTGATGCGGCTGCGCAAGCGGCGCACCGGCAAGATGGTCTCGATCGACGAGGACGTCGAGACCGAGGAAGGCAGCGTTCCCCGCGATCTGGCCGACTGGGCGCCCGATCCGGAGCAGAACTACAACCAGTCGGAGTTGGCCGAGATTCTGCGCAAGACGATTCAGGGTCTGCCCCAGGGCTTTCGGATCGTATTTGTATTGCGCGACGTGGAAGGACTTTCCACGGAAGAAACGGCGGAGACGCTCGGCTTGAGCATTCCGGCCGTGAAATCGCGCCTGCTGCGTGCACGGCTGCAACTCAGAGAGCGACTGAGCCGCTACTTTCGCAGGAAAAAGGGAGTTGAAAAGTGACCTGCACTGAGTTTCTGGCTTTGCTCGACGACTTGATCGACGACTCGGTAACTCCCGAAGTCCGCGCCGATTTGCAGCAGCATCTGCATGGTTGCGAGCACTGCGAGGTCACCCTCAACACCACGCGAAAGACGATCGAGATCTACCGGTCGCACGAGATTTACGATTTGCCTCCAGGGCTTCGCGAGCGGCTTCATGCGGCCATCATGGCGCGTTGTAAAAAGGGTTGCTGAAAAGTCAAGCCCACGAACTCCAGAATTTCTCCCAAACCCCTCGTTCCATTGCAGATAAATATCGATCGGGTTTGCCGATTCTTCCTCCGGCTTGGTGCACAATGGAATTGAGCCGCAAAAGCACCACAAGCAATCCCGCCAAGTTGCCCATCCTCGGGAAAAATAGCCGCAACTTGAACCTGAGCAAAAAATTACCCCCAATTCATTTTTGCCAAATCTTCGCCATAATTGAGTTTAAATCATACCAAACAAAATAGATAAGTGCACCATGATTCATTCCCTTTCCCTTCGCCCACCGGGGAAAGCGCAGACAGTTCTGTCGGGGACCCGGGGCTGATAGGCCCAAATTCATGGTCCCGCAAAGGCTCTGAGCGCCAGAATGTCCCGGCAGGGTGTGGGGAATCGAAGCTAGAGCTCTCGGCGGCCGTCCATGGCGCGGGCCATGGTCACTTCGTCGGCGTACTCAATGTCACTGCCGGCGGGAACGCCGGTGGCTATGCGCGTGAGCTTGACTGAATGCCCGCGTAGCGCAGTGGCTAGCCAGTTAGCTGTCGCCTCGCCTTCGAGCGTGGGGCTGGTGGCCATAATAATCTCGTCAATCTCGCCGCGCTCGACGCGTGCAAGAAGCGTTGAGGTGCGTAACTGATCGGGGCCGACGCCATGCAAGGGCGACAGGGTTCCGTGCAGCACATGATAGACGCCCTGGTAGCCGCGCGTGCGCTCTATTGACTCGATGCTGGTGGGCTCTTCGACCACGCAGACCAGGCGCTGGTTGCGCGTTGGGCTGGAGCAGTAGATGCAGGGATCGATGTCGGTGACGTTGTTGCAGATGGAACAGAGGCGCAGGGCTGCTTTGAGGCCGCGAACGGCTTCGGCGAGCGCGGCGGCGTCATCGTCGGTGGAGCGCAGGATATGGAAGGCGAAGCGTTGGGCGCTCTTGGCGCCGACGCCGGGGAGCTTCTTCAACTCTTCAATGAGCCGGGCCATGGGCACGGCGTAGCGTGACACGGAATTCGCCTCCCGAAGAACGCTCTCTTTGGATTTTCAGCTTCCCACTCATTCCGCAAAAAAAGCGGAATGGGGCACGGTGCTTGTTGCCGATTCATAGCTATGTCAGGCCGGGGATTTTCAGGCCACCTAGCATTCCCTGCACACTTGACTTGATCGCTTCGTCGGCTTTGCGGCCGGCATCATTCACTGCGGCGACGACGAGGTCTTCAAGCATCTCGACGTCGGATTGTCCGCCGCTGAAGCCCGCAACGGCCGAGGGGTCGATACGAATCTTGAGTAACTGTTTCTTGCCGTTCATGGTGGTGGTCACCGCGCCGCCGCCGCTGGAGCCCTCAACAATGGTTTCGGCGAGCTTGCGTTGGATTTCCTCCTGCATGTGGTTTGCCTGGGAAAGCATCTCCCCGATTTTGAGTGGATTGATCATCGTTTATGTGCCTCGTGCGGCCGCGTGCCCTTATTTTTGCCGCAGATCGACAACGCTGCGGACCTCGGCCTTGAAGATTTCCTTTGCGCGCTGAACGATCGGGTTGTTGAGCGCAGCCTCTTGGATGCTGCCGGCGATTGGCGTGGAGGTTGACGCGGTCTGCGCGGCGCCGACGCCCTCTTCTCCGGGAAGAATGAGAAACCGAGCGGGGCCGCCGAGCCGCTGCAATTCCTGGCGAATGATTTTTTCCGCCACAGCGTTGAAGGTCAGGGCCAGCATCTTCTTGCCGACGCCGGGTACTGCGATGCGCAGGCTTGCGCCGTCGATGTTCCAAGCGGCTGTGCCCAGGAGATCGCCAGCCGTGACGTGCCCTGCGCTCACCAGCGCGGAGCCGATGGCGTGGCGAAGTTGCTCGATGCTGGGTGCGCCGGCGGAGGCAGGCGATGGTTCGGCGATGCGGGCCGAAGCGCCTTCGGTGACGGCGGAGGTGAATCCGTTGGGCGTTGCTGTGACAGCAGGGAAGGGTGAGCTGCCAACGAATGGGCTCGTGAAGGGTTCACTCACCGGTGCTTGTTCGGGGCGCTCCATTGTGGCTAGTGGGCCGGATGCCGATTCCGTCTTGCGGGCGGATTCGATGTTTGGCTGCGAAGCTTTGAGAGCGGAACTCCAACTGCCGCCAGTGGGGCCGAAGGGAGAGATCGGCGAAGACGCGGGTTGAGCAGGAACAGAGGATGCTGCCGGTCGCGATGGGCTGGGCGCCGGACGCGACGGTGGTGGTGCGGATGGACCATGCACGGAAGCCCCGCTGGCCGCGCCGCTGAGCAGTTCTTCGAGTGGTAGCAGGCGTTGTGCGTGGATGAGCTTGAGCAGACCGAGTTCAAGATGGAAGCGCTGCTCCTGGCGGTAGTTCAAGTCGTCGAAGGTGCGCAGGACGATTTGCAGATTACGAGTCAGCTCCTCTTCGGTAAACAGGAGCGCGGTGCGTGCAGCGCGGGCGCGTTCGTCGGTCGAGATCTGGAGCAGCTCTGTCTGCTCCCCGCCCAGCTTGGCCATGAGGGCGTTGCGCAGGTAGCGCACCATTTGGCGCGCGAGCGAGGACGGGCTGTGGCCGGCGTTGACGAGAAGGTTGAGCTGGTTCATCAACTCGGCGCTCTGGAGGGCGGCGACAGCGTCCAGCAGGCGCTCAAAGACGGCGTTGGGCACCGCGCCCATCAGCTCGCGAATCTGCGCGGCGGAGAGCACGGGCTTGCCGCCCTCGACAGGCGCGGAGGCGATGGCCTGGTCCATGATGGACAAGGCATCGCGCATGGAGCCGTCGCCGGCTTCGGCCAGGAGGGCCAGCGCGCCGTCTTCGGCGTCGACCTGCTCCTGCGCGGCGATCATGCGCAACTGGGCGAGAATGTCGTCGAATTTGACGGCGTGAAAGCTGAAGTGCTGGCAGCGGGAGCGGATGGTCTGCGGAATGTTCTCCGGTTCCGTCGTGGCCATCATGAAGATGACGTGCGCGGGCGGTTCTTCGAGGGTCTTGAGCAGGGCATTGAAGGCGGCTTCGGTGATCTGGTGCGCCTCGTCGAGGATGTAAATCTTGTAGCGGTCACGCGAGGGAGCGTAGCGGGCGGCTTCGCGCAGTTCGCGAATTTCGTCGATGCCGCGGTTGGTGGCGGCGTCGATTTCAATGACGTCGGTTGCGTTGCCCTGGCGGATCTCGGTGCAGGACTCGCAGACACCGCATGGCTCGGGCGTGGGGCGCGCAGCGGAGCCGATTTCGGTGCGGCAGTTGAGGGCCTGGGCGACGATGCGGGCGATGGTGGTTTTGCCGATGCCCCGATGGCCGGAAAAGATGTAGCCGTGGGCGATGCGGTTTTGCGAGAGGGCGTTCATCAGGGTGCGCGTGACGTGGTCCTGGCCGGCCACGTCGGCGAAACGCTGCGGACGGTATTTTCTGGCCAGAACCTGGTAACCCATGCGTGCGCTCCCTGAGACCGACGGCAGATTGCGACGGGCTCAAGTGGATTGTATCGTTCCAGGGTGGCAAGGCGCGGAGGTGGAAAACGGATTTGCTGCTTGTGAATTCTTGCGGGAATGGTCCAATGCTCAGGCGCTTGCAGGGCTTGCGGTCTTTCGAGATTTGCGCGTGATCCGCTTCTTTTTTGCAGTTTTGGCGCGGGCTTTTTTCGCGGTGGCGTTGCGCTTGCGGATTTCTTCTGCTGAATACATGGTGCCGCGGCAGTTTTTTGCGCCGCAGTTGCAGGTGGCCTCGTCGTCGCCGCCGTCGTAGAGGCAATAGTCGTAGGTGATTTCCTCGCCCGCGGCTATGTTTTTGATGGCCGTGACCCAGACGCGGCCATGCTCTTCGCTGGTTTCGCAGTTGGCGGCGCAACTGTGGTTGATGAACATGGCGGCGCAGTGGCCGTCGATGACGATCTCGCCGTCACCCAGTCCAAAGAGGTAGGTGATGGGCGAGTCCTCGTATGCGGCGTCGGCCTCGTCTTTTGAGATGCGGCGGCCGGTGTATTCAGCCACGTGTTCACCCTTGCGGATGGGCGTGGTGGTGTAGCAGCCGGCGGCGTGGATGGCGGAGGAGCGGATGATGAGGCCCATGCGAATGTGCGATGCTTTCCTTTAAGGCGGAAAATGTTGTATGCAACGCATCGTACCATTGAAGGGATAAGGAACATGAGATGGGGCTTCGGATTTGCGCTGGTTTTAGCGGGTTGCCTGTCGGCGGCGGCGCAGACTCCTACGCAAACGCCGGCGCAGACACCGGCTCAGGCTCCGGCAACGCCGCCGCAAAAGCCAGCGGGAACGCCTCCGCAGACCCCGGCGCAAACGCCCGTGCCCCAGACCGGTTCCACGAACGCGTTTCCTGAGGATACGACCAACATTCCGGTGGTGCCCACGAATCCCACGGCCGCGGACAGGATTGCAAGCGGCGATGAAGGCAGGCCGATGGCTTTGCCTGGGGTGGACATCGATCCGGTGCGCAGTCCGGACGACGCATCGGCGCCGGCAGACGATGCGCAGGGAGATAGTTCGAGTTCGGCGGACATGGACAAGCTGCTGCCGGCGACCGGCGACGATGCTTCGGACAGAAAGAGAAAGCTCTCGGTGAGGGAGCCCACGCACACGGAGGGGGCTTCGGAAGACATTAACGTCGGGGAGTACTACCTGCAGACAAAGAACTGGAAGGCGGCGCTATCGCGCTTCGAGTCGGCCATGGTGCTTGCGCCGGACAATCCCGACGCGTTTTGGGGATTGGCGGAGGCGGACCGGCACCTGGGGAATTTAGCCGATGCGCGCAAGTACTACCAGATTGTGGTGGATTACGATCCGGACAGCAGGCACGGGAAGGATGCGCGCAAGGCGCTGAAGGACCCGGAGATTGCGAATGCGAAGGCTGCGGCACCCGCGGCTCCGGGGGCAAAATAGCCCAAGAATGGTGCAAAATGGCGGTTTCTCCGACGGATGCGTGTCTGTAACTTCTTTGTTTTCTTGAGCTGCAAAAAAACGAAACGGTTAAGTGCTTTGTTTTCATAGAAACGTATGGGGGGGGTAGGGGGGGTAGGCTGTTTTTTGGCGGGACCACCCGGTTTGAATGGGTTCGTATTGATGCGAATTCAGCGCTCTGTTCTTCACAGTTTCAATTGTGCGCCTTTTGCAGTTAATTATCGGCAAAACCCCTGCGGTGGGGCGGACGCTCGCGGGAGGCTCGCAGAAGTGAGTCTTAGCTCAGAGGCCGGACCAGCGTAGATAGGCCGCTATGATCGGCTGGCCCCACAGGCTGGCGATGATTCCACCGATGCAGAGGAATGTGCCGAGGGGCAGCTTGCTGGCGGACCAGAGGGTTGAATCTGTGTGCGCTGAAGGGTCCCTTCGAAGTGATGGACTGACGAGGACGGCCAGGGCAACGACGGTTCCGATGACGACGCCGAGGGCGAAGGCTAGCAAGGCGCCGGGCAGGCCTAGCCAGGCGGCCAACATGGCCATCAGCTTGGCGTCGCCGAGGCCGATGCCTTCGCGGTGGCGGATTAGCTTGTAGAGCCAGCGGATGAGGAGGATTAGGGCGGCGGCGGCTAGGATTTCGAGCAGCCTTTTGCCGGCCGACATGACGTCTTCTCGAAGTGTTCCGGGAATGTTCAGCGCCCAGCCGACCTGTTCTCCCTGGAGGAACCACCAACCAAATCCCACAATTATTCCTGGCAAAGTGATGGCGTCTGGGAGCCAAAGACGCTCAGCGTCAAGGGCGGCGAGGCAAACGAGCGCCCACATGAGAGACATCATTCCGAGAGCGAATTCAAGAGGAAAGAACGCAATGTAGGATCGCCACGCAACAGCGGCCCACAATACCCCTACAGCCAACTCCACTAGCGGATAGCGCCAGCCGATTGAGGCGTGGCAGTTGCGGCAGCGGCCGCGGAGGAAGAGCCAGCTTGCTAGCGGGATGTTCTCCCACCAACTTAGCGTGTGATCGCAAGTTCGGCAGTGGGAATGCGGGTGGACGATGCTTTCGCCCTCGGGCCAGCGGCTCAGGCACACGTTGAGAAAGCTGCCGAAGGCGAGGCCGAAGAGGCCCGCGAATATCGTTCCAAGAATGCGAATCATGCGCGAGGTTGAGTATACGTCGAGGCGACCGGTGGAGCGCGGCGTGATTACATTCTCAGGCCCCAAAAGCGAGAGCTGGGGCATCCGGCGGGTTGCGTTTGCCGTGCTGGAGATCGCGAAGCTGTCGGAGTAAACTGTAGGGGCATGGACGTTCCGTCTGAAAGCTGCCCCGCACATGCTGCCGATGCGACTACCGTGACCAATGCGGCGCGGGCGGCGGAGTCGTTTGAGCAGTCGGTGCGCATCATGGCGCGGCTGCGGGGGCTGGACGGTTGCCCGTGGGACCGCGAACAATCCTTTGACTCCATCAGAAAACACACGCTGGAAGAAACCTATGAGGTTTTTGACGCCATTGAGCGCCGCGACTTTCCGCATTTGGCCGAGGAGTTGGGCGATCTGCTGCTGCAGGTGCTGTTTTATGCGGAGATGGCGGCGAACGAGGGGCACTTCACGATCACCGATGTGCTGGGTCATCTGAACAACAAATTGGTTCGGCGGCATCCGCATGTGTTTGGCGAGGAGGCTTCGCGGGCGGCGGGCAATCGCGCGGACGTGGATGCGGCGGTGGAGGGTTCTTCGGCAGCGGTGCTGCGGAATTGGGAAGAGATCAAAAAGGCAGAGCAGCAGGCAGAGGCACGGCATGCAGCTTGGGCGCCTTCGGGGTCCAGGTTGGATTCAGTGCAGCGGGCGATGCCGGCGCTGGCTGAGGCGGCGAAGCTTGGAGCGAAGGCGGCGAAGGCGGGATTCGATTGGCCGGATTGGCGCGATCTGCTGCCCAAGCTGGCGGAGGAGACGGCGGAACTGGAGGCTGAGGCTGCTTCAGCGGATCCGGCACGCAAGCCGGCGGTTGAGGCGGAGCTGGGCGACTTGCTGTTTACCGTAGTCAATCTGGGCCGGCACCTGGGTGTCGATGCGGAGATGGCGCTGCGCGGGTGTAACCGGCGGTTTCGGGACCGGTTCAGGGAGATGGAAGCGGGCTCGGCTAGGCCGTTGGAAGAGCTTTTGCCGGCGGAGTTGGAGGCGCTATGGGTTGCGGCCAAGGCGAGGTTGGCAAAGCAGTCAAAATCGGTGGAGGGAGCGTGAACGAGTTTCTCGAAAGGCATTCCTCAGGGGCTAAAGCCCATCTTGATTCGATGCGCTTAATACCGGGGATAAATCCCCTGCCTACCGCCCGGAAGAGCTTCTTCGCAATTGGGGGGCGGGCATGATTGTGATTCGACCCTGCTCGGGTTTTGATGAGTTGCAGGCCTGCGTCGATCTCGAAGTGGAGACATGGGGTTACGATGAGGCCGACGTGATTCCGCGCAGGGCGTTTCTGGTTGCGCAGAAGATCGGCGGCCAGGTAATTGGTGCCTTCGATACTGAGATTGCTGGGGCATCGGCACAGGGCGGCCCGGAATCGCTGGTGGCGTTTGCGTTTTCTTTGCCCGGATTCAAGGCCGGCAAAGACGGACCGCGGCCTTATCTGCATTCGCACATGCTTGCAGTGAGGGAAGGTTACCGGAACAGGGGCCTGGGCGCGCGATTGAAGCGGGAGCAGCGGCTGGACGCGCTTTCGCGGGGCATACGGCACATGGAATGGACTTTCGATCCGCTGGAGATCAAGAACGCATTTTTGAATATCCACAAGCTGGGAGCTCTAGTTTATTGTTATCGGGTTAATTTCTATGGTGTATCCTCATCTCGACTGCAGGCTGGGCTTCCAACGGATCGTCTTTTGGCGGAATGGGAACTGGATTCGCCGAGGGTTGAAGCAATTCTTGAGGGACGGCATGCAGCCGCAGAGGTCATAGAAGAACGAATTCTGGTCCCGGCTGCGATTTACGAGTGGAAGGCTTCGGAAGCGGACCGGGAACGAGCGCTTGGTGTTCAGTTAGAGAATCGGAAGAAGTTTCTCGATGCATTTTCCCGGGGGCTGGCAGTGGTTGGCTTCGTCCGGGACGCGGAAGGAAATGGAGTCTTTGAACTGGGAACGCTCTCATCCAAGGATCGTCAAGACTAAGGATCGTAAAAATCTATGAAAATCGATGCAATCATTCTTCGTGAACTGCACCTTCCCCTGGTGCGTCCGTTTGAAACCAGCTTTGGCGTAACCCGCAACCGAAGGATTCTTCTGGCCGAGATACGGTCAGAGGGACTGACTGGGTGGGGCGAGTGCACGGCCGGCGAGCGGCCGTTTTTTTCAGGCGAATCGACCGACAGCGCCTGGGCTGCGATTGTCAACGAACTGGGTCCGATGCTGGCTGCGGAGACGCCGGATCACGGCGGGGACTGCCCGCGGATCTTCAAGCAGGTACGCGGCAATCGCATGGCCAAGGCGACGCTCGAGAACGCAATCTGGGATCTGGAAGCACAGCGCGAAGGCATTTCGCTTTCGCGGTTGCTGGGTGGGGTGCGCGAAATCATTCCGTGCGGCGTGTCGCTGGGGATTCAAGCGACGATTCCGGAGTTGCTGGCGAACATCGAGAAGGAGCTGGCTGCCGGCTACCAGCGCATCAAGCTGAAATGCAAGCCGGGCTGGGACGTCGAGGTCTTCGAGAAGGTGCGAAACCGCTGGCCGGGGATTACGCTGAGCTGCGACGCCAATTCGGCGTACAAGCTCAGGGATGCGGATCACCTGGTGACGTTTGACGCCTTCGATCTGCTGATGATCGAACAGCCGCTGTGGCACGACGATTTTTATTATCACTCGATGCTGCAGAAGCGTCTGGACACGCCGATTTGCCTGGATGAATCGATTCGCAACCGGCGCGACGCGCTGGCGGCTATCGAGATGGAGAGCTGCAAGATTATCAACATCAAGCTGGGACGCGTGGGCGGGTTCTCCGAGGCGATTGCGGTGCATAACGCGGCGCACGAACGGGGGATTCCGGTGTGGTGCGGCGGGATGCTGGAGTCGGGGATTGGGCGGTCGCACAACATTGCGCTGTCGACGCTGGAGAACTTTACGCTGCCGGGAGATGTATCGGCGTCGGCGCGGTATTGGCGCGAGGATATTGTGGACCCGGAAATCACCGTGTTGCCGACGGGCGAGATCATGATTCCGACGACTCCGGGGCGCGGGTACGAGGTGCGGACCGAGCTTGTGGAAAGGCTTACCGTGCGCAGCGAGACGATCAGGGAATTTGCACTGGTAGGGTAACCACCTGCGGTGCGGCAGACGCTCGCGGGACGCTCGCGCTGGCTTTGTCGCTTCCCACCCATTCCACCACCTGCGGTGCGGCTGACGCTCGCTATTCGCTCGCACGGGTCTAATTGGTTCCCACCCATTCCGCGATAAGGCTGCGGAATGGATGGAGGCCCGCCATTATCTTGGGTGTCAATGGAGTAGGAGGCGAGCGCTGGAACCGCGCGCAGGTGTCGGCGGGGATGGCAGCGGCGACGTAAGTTGATTCCCGTTATGGGATCGCCGCGTCAGGAAATCCGGAATTGTGCTCGATTGTGATTGCACGCACAGACGGTCCCTGATGAATGGCGTTTCCTGATGGTACTGAAGTTCAACTTTCTCTAACGGGCTGCCGGTCAAATCGGCGATCCAACTGCGTTGTCATGAGGGGACGCGGCGAAGGTGGAGAGTGGAAGCGGATGATCCTGGGCTGTGGAAAGCCCTCAATTAGATTCTCCGTGTAACGCACGAAACCGCCGAGCACGTTTCCCCGAAGCGTTTCCGATTCCGGTTTCGGTTCGGAACGCGCAAGTCCTTTTGCCTTGGGGGGCTCGTGCTCAAACGCAGTCTGGATATTGCACTCGCAGGATTGGTGCTGATGTGTGCGCTGCCGGCTCTGGCAGTTGCCGCACTGCTCATTAAATTGGATTCCAAAGGATCGATCCTGTTTTGTCAGGAGCGTATGGGCAGGAATTTCAAGCGATTTCAGCTTTTTAAGCTTCGAACCATGAGGGAGGGGGGCGATGGCCCGGCCTACACGCTGGGAGCCGATCCGCGCATAACGCGCGTGGGGCGCTGGCTGCGCTGGTTCAAGCTCGATGAGCTGCCGCAGTTGTGGAATGTGCTGCGCGGGGAGATGAGCCTGGTTGGTCCGCGTCCGGTTGTGCCGGAGCTGGCGTTTGAGTTCAATTGGGCCTATGCGACCTTACTAAAAGTGCGTCCTGGCCTGACGGACCCGGCAACGGTAAAGTATTGCCGGGAGGCGGAGATGCTGGCACTGGTTCCTGAGGCTTTTCGCTATTTCAAGAGGGTGGTGACGCCGGATAAGCTGCGCATTTCCGAGGCCTATATTCAAAACGCAAATGGGTGGCGCGACCTGTGCGTGATGGCGTCGACGGCCAAAGCTCTGTTTCTCTCAATGAGACACCTTAAGCCAACTCAGCCGCTGTCTGCCGGGCTGCGCCTTGCGCCTGTTCTGATGTTCAGGGCGCGTGCGCGAGCAAACCCTCTGTGGCGGGGGAAAGCCAGCGTTGGAATGGAAACCGTGAGAATGAATGGTTCGATGATCCGTTCGACTTCGGGGCTGGATCGCGATATCGTTGCGCCGGGCGCATTTCGTCCGGTCCCTGTTGGGCTCATCAGGCGTGAGTCCGCGGCAATGGCAGGAGATCGCAGCCCCTCCGCGCCTTGAACGCTGGTGTCTGAACGGCTTGAATACGTGTGCTGACTGTCACCGGTTGGGCTAAGTGCCGTCTTGTTATGATTATCAGCGGAAAATAAACGGCCGCGCCCGTGTGGGTTGCGGCGAGGAGAGTGTAATGCCGGAAGTATTCTCATTCAGTACAATTCCCGCCAAAATTCTTTTGCCGATCGACTTCAGTTCGTCGTCTCACGAAGCGCTTGAGCATGCGACAGTGCTTGCCCAGCACTTTCATGCCGAGATCTACCTTGTGCATGTTGTGCCTGAGATTGGAAACGTAGAGGAAGCGAAGAAGCAGGCGGAGGCGGACTTTCAAGTATCCGTAGCCGGTCTCGGGGTCAAAGGGATCAAGGCGAAATCGAGTGTTGAGGTCGATAACGACATCGCGGGCAGCATCCTGGATGTGATTGAGCGCGAGCACATCGATCTGATCGTAGTGTCAACGCACGGCACGACGGGATGGCATCCGCTGGTTTTCGGGTCGATTGCGGAGAAGCTAGTGAAACTGGTGCAGATTCCGCTGCTGCTGATTCGCACGGCGAAGCCCGCAAGCAGCGTGAAGGTCGGATCGGGCCGTTTGATGGAGTGGTGGTAGAGAAACAGAGAACAGGGAATAGGGATTAGGGAGCAGGGCCAACGGTGATCGGCTGGCGCCTGTTCCGCCCAACTTTAGACGCCTTTATTCTGCGTCTTTGACGCAGCGGAATCCGATGCCGCCGGAGCGGTCGTAGCCGGGCGCCATCAACAGAAGCTTGCTGTGCTCGTCGTTGCGCCAGGCCTGGGGGAAGTACCAGATGGAGCCTTGCGGCTGGTAATACTCCCCGCCGCGAAGAATGGCGGCGCGGGTGTGTTCGTCGTCGAATTCGTCGGTCCACTGCCAGACGTTGCCGACGAGGTCCATGACACCGTAGGGGCTAGCGCCGGCGGAATGGGCGTCGACTGGATCGGGGCCGGGCATGGCGCGGCCCGTGGCGGGGGTGGGGACGTTTTCGGGCTGCCAGTAGTTGCCCCAGGGAAATGCGCGGCTATCCGTGCCCTGCGCGGCAATTTGCCACTCCCACTCATGGGGCAGGCGCTTGTCGGCCCAATGTGCATAGGCGCGAGCATCCTCAAGAGAGACCCATGTGACGGGGCGATTATCCCAGCCTTGGGGAAAGCCGCCATTTTTCCAGTCGCGCAAAAAGTTGATTGCGTCGCGGGGCGCGTAGTGCGCGGCATCGAGGAACTGCTTGAACTGCGCGTTGGTGACCGGAAATTTGTCGATGAAGAAGGTCTTGATCTCCATCGTGTGTTCGTGGAAGCGGCGCGGGGAATCTTCCCATGGGTACTGAACGTCGACGCCAACGTTTCCGCCGCCCTCTATTTCTGTGCCGCTGACTCTGAAATCGAAGGTTCCTCCGGGGATTTTGACCATTCCGGCTGGTGCTTCCGCCGCGGGCGCTGTGGGTGGGATGTCGACGATGGTTTGCGGCAGGATTCCCGACTGATGCGAGAACTCCGCGAGCGGTTCTTTGGTCATTGTGGACATGCGGCTGATTAAGGCCTTGATTGCATCGCTGGGCTCGCCGGGCGTGGCCAGAATTGCGCCGTAGCCATTGGCCTCGATGGGGAAGCTAAGCATGGCGACGGGGCCGGTGGTATCGGGCTTCAACTCGACGCCATGATAGAGGTCGAAGTAGCGCATGCCTGGCTTGAGCGGTACATCCATCTGGCGTCCGTTGATCTCGTAGGCATTGCGGTTGACGATCGTCCAGACCGTTTCCTGCCCGAGCGGCCAGCGACTGGCGTATACGCCGTAGCTGTGCATGGGATAGAGGGGCTCCCAGTCGGGGCTGACGAGGAACGGCGCAATGGCGCGTGAGAGGTTCGCAACGCGGCGGGTGGCTTCGGCGTCGCGCGGGGCGATGCCGACCCAGATGCCCCACACGTTTTCCCAACTCTCCCAGCCCACTCCGTTGAAGAAGGCGAATTGGAGGTCGTTGGTCTTGTCGGGGTTCCAGCGGTCGCTTATGTTGACCATGTGGCGGGTTTCAAGCCACTTGAAGCGGTCGACCATGGGGATGAAGGGAAAGCTGTACTGGCCCCAGGTCATCACATTCCAGGCGAGGGCTTCGTCGCTTGGGCTGTCTTCGGGCTCGAATGCCAGAGGGTGTCCGATCTTTTCAGACGCCAGGGAGAATTCCAACGGGACACCCTGCTGCGTGTCGCCGTTGATGCCGTCGGCGTCGATCTCCTTCATCAGATTGGCGATGGCGTCGGGCCAAAGGTCGTCACCGGGCTCAGAGGAGGGTGGGGATGAGGGCGGGTGCGTGCCTTCATCCCACATCATCATGGGAAAGAGAACGCGGACGCCGCGGCGATGGAAGTCGGCGACCATCTGGCGGACGCCCTCGACGCCGCCGGGCATGGACTCGACCATTTCAAGCTGGTTGCGGTCGTCTATCCCCAAGTTGGGATAGGTTGCCCAGGCCAGCACGGCATCGATGCCGCCATAGCGTTTGTCGAGGTCGTCAATGTAACGGTCGACGGTGTAGCGGCCGGCGACGGGATCGTAAAAGTATCGATCCTGAACCATCATTTGAGGCTGGATAAAGCTGGACTGGGTCCATTGGAGGGCAGGCAGCTGGTAGCGGGAGGAATCGTAGCCGGTGCGGATGTGGCGTTCAGAGCGCCAATGCTGGATGTCGTGGAGCCAGCGCTCGTGGGTGAAGGGAGCACAGCCGGCTTGCAGAATGCCTTCCCAGGCGTAGTGGAGGTTGAGGCAATCCGGCGGCGGAATCTGCTGGCCGCGTGCTGGGTATTGAGTGTCTTGCGCCGCAGCGGCGAGGGAGATTGCTCCCACTAGAATTCCAAGGCAAAGTTTGTGGAGCATGGTGCCCGATTCTCCCTGTTCGTCGATTCAGTATTTCTTTTGTCGAGAAGAGTTTTACGAATGTTGGATGAGGAAGGCATCCACCTGGGCTCGGGTGGGCATGGATTCCTGGGCACCGGTGCGAGTGACGGAGATTGCTGCGGCGGCGCTGGCAAAGCGCGCGGCCTCCCATGGGTCTTTGTTTTCAAGAAGCGCGACGGCAAAAGCTCCGTTGAAGCAGTCACCCGCGCCTACGGTATTGACGGCTTCGACTTTGAAGGGCTTGACCCACGCTGCTTTTCCGCCGGCGACGGCAACGTAGGCTCCCTCAGCGCCGCGCTTGAGGACTACGCCCCGGAGACCTTTGGCAAGCAGGTGCTGCGCGGCATCTTCGGGCTTCGAATCGCCGTTCAGATAAAAGGCGGCTTCGGTTTCGTTGGGAGTGAACCAGGCTACCCGGCTCCAGATTTCGTCGGGCAGCGGCGCGGCGGGCGCGGGATCAAGCATGACGGGAACGCCGGCTTCGGCGCAGAGGGCGAAGGTGTGGCTGATGGTTGCCATGGGGATTTCGAACTGGCAGAGAACCATGCCCGCGGAGCGAATCAGAACTGCGTGGCGATCGACGTCGGCACCGTCAACATGGCCGTTGGCGCCGGGGACGACGACAATGCTGTTCTCGCCGGCTTCGGAGAGAAAGATGGGGGCAAGGCCGGAGGGGCCGGCGGTGGTCTCCATTGCGGAGGTGTTGACGCCCGCGGCGGCCAGGTTTTTGAGCAAGGCCGGGCCGTATGCGTCGTCACCCACTTTGCCGACCATGTGGACGGGATAGCCGAGGCGCGCTGCGGCAACGGCCTGGTTGGCGCCCTTGCCGCCGGGGGTGGTTTCAAAGCCGGTGCCGATCACAGTCTGGCCGATGCGGGGAATCTGCGGGGTGCGGGTCACCATGTCCATGGTGACACTGCCGACGACGACGATGGGCTTTTGGGAAGTGCTCATGAAAAGGCCTCGAAGTTAGTAGAGCGGAGCCAGCGCGACGGCGCTGAGTCCGGCCAGAAAGAAGATGAACATGAAGAGGAGCAGAACCCTGGCCGCTCGTGGTGCGCCGGCAAATTCACGCCAGACGAAAATGCCCCAGCAAGCGGAGATCATGGTGGCTCCCTGGCCGATGGAGTAGGAGACGGCCGGGCCGATGGGTTTGGCCAGGTGCGCGACCGAGGCCACAAAATTGGCGACCGCGCCGACGCACCAGACTGCGCCGCCAAAAAGGCCGGCCAGGTGCCAGCCGAATGGAGCTCGCCAGTAGCCCGAGCCGTCGACAGGGGGTTTGCCATCGAGCGGCTTGGCCATCAACAGCAGGTTGGCGGGAATGGTGGAGAGGAGAACGCCGATGCCGAAGAAGAACGCAATGGCATAGGGGCCGGGGGCGGCATTGCTGGCTAGATCGCGCGTTGCGATGGGGTACCAGCCGCCCATGAGCACGCCGGCTATCAGCGAGAGGACAATGCCGCGGGTGGTGGTGGCTTTTGCAGTAGATTCGCGCTTGCGGTAGGCGGCGGCGTCGAGCACGATGGCGACGGTGACCAGGGCGACTCCGCCAAAGAGCAGCAGGGGATTGGCTGCGGGGTTGAGGAGATAGCTGGCGACTGCGCCGATGACCAGCGCCAGGCCGATGCCGACAGGGAAGGCGACGGCGAGGCCGGCGACGTCGATGGCGGCGACCAGCAGCAGGTTGGCTACGTTGAAGACCACGCCTCCGGCCAGGGCAAACAGGATGGCGTGGGACGACGTGTGGGCCACTGCATCAAGGAAAGGCGGGCCTGCATGGCCGAGGCTGCCGGCGGTGAATCCCCAGACGACGGTTGCTAGCAGCAGGCCGATGGCGTAGTCCCAGTAGAAAAGCTGGAAGCGGTAGCCGGGGCAGAGCTTGAGGGTGTTGGCCCATGATCCCCAACAGAACATGGTGAGGATCATCAGGAAGAGTGCGAATTCGTAGGTTTCCGGAAGAAGCATGGGCGGTTGGCCTCGGTCGATTGCTCGGGTGCGGGGAACAACGAACGATAGCGCGTGGGGGTGTAGGGGCGCAAATGCCGCGCTCGCGTGGGCGAAGACATTTCCAGATGCCGGCTAGATGGCTTGGACGATGGGTTGCTTTGCGATGGCGCGTAGCCGGGATATGGAGAGGAACACGAGCGCGAGGGAGCCAGCCAGCGCGACGCATGCGAGGAAGAAGGCCCGTCGAGTCCAGTCTGGCCAATCGGCAGCGCGGTAAAGGTTCCGGCGATGCCTGTCCACCAGTAGGCGAACAGGCCGATGTCCATCATGGTATGGCCCAGGATGCAAGGAATCAGCGATTGCGAAGATCGGGCCAGCATTCCAAGCAGTACACCTGCGCCGAACACGATCGGTACCATTCCGGCCGTGGACCATCCTTTGGTTAAATGCACAGACATAAAGAAAAACGAAGAAATCAGAATGGCCGGCGTCGCGCCATAGCGCGTTTCGAGGGGGCGCTGCATATACCCGCGAAAGCCGGTTTCCTCGCAGACTCCCGCCGAAATTGCGGAAATCACGGCCGCCAGCCATCGGAGAGGAAGCGTGGGAATAAAGGAGAAATCATATCCGAGCCGGAAATCTGCTGCCGGGAAAGGCACCAGACGGAACAAGACGACCATGGAAGCATGAACAGTGACCGCGAAGAAAATGGCGGCAACCAGGCCCCAAAACCATTGCCGACTCGACAGCGGGCCGCTGCGGAACGATAAGGCGCGCGCGGTTTGCGTGGAGCGCGGGGAACCTCCTCCAGCGGCCCACCATACGTAAAGGGTGAGAAACGCAGCCTCGGAAATCGCAGCCAGCGGCACTCCAAGATGCCGCAGCAGGAGCGGCCACACATTCGCGGCAACAAGAGCGATAAGAATGCCGGAGACGACGGCGCGAAGCACGAGGGGCAATCGGATCCAAAGGCCGGTTACGGGGTTGGTCATCGAAGGCAGCGCCTCGGACTCGATGATTGCACAGTTCCGCGGTCCCCGTCGGCGGGCCGGGAGGGACGCATGGAGAGCTGTCTACTGCTTCGCTGCTTTGATTGCCTCCGTTAGCGCGGGGACTACTTCGAACAGGTCGCCGACGATGCCGTAGTCGGCGATTTCGAAGATGGGGGCGTCGGGGTCTTTGTTGATGGCGACGACGCACTGCGAGGCTTTCATGCCGACCAGGTGCTGGATGGCGCCGGAGATGCCGACGGCGAGATAGAGCTTGGGCGCGACGGATTGGCCGGAGCTGCCGACCTGGCGCTCCATGGGCAGCCATCCGTTGTCGCAGATGGGGCGCGAGGCGGCAAGTTCCGCGCCGAGGGCCGTGGCGAGGGCCTGCACGAGGGGGATGTTTTCGGCTTCCTTGATGCCGCGGCCGACGCTGACGATGAGTTGGGCGGAGCCGAGGTCGATTGTCTGCGAGCTGCCGCGGAAGGGTTCGCCGGGCTTGGTGCGGATTTGGGCTGGCTCGATGGTGGGCGTGAAGACGCTGATTTCGGCGGAGCCGGTGGCTGCGGCGTCAGCGCGGAAGGCTCCGGCCTGGACGGAGACGAGGCAGGGACCGCTGCCGGTGTGCCGGTAGTTGCCGCTGAGGCGGCCCTGGAGGAGTTGACGGGTGAAGACGGGGCCGTCCGCTATAGAAATGACGTCGCTGATGAGGACTTCGTTGAGGCGTGCGGCGAGGGCGGGGGCGTAGTCGCGGACCTGGTAGGTGTGGGGAAAGACTACGTACGCTGGACTCTCGCTTTGGATGAGTTGGTGCAGAGCGATGGTGAATCCGTCTGCCGTATACTGGCCGAGGAGCGGATGCTCGACACGGATGACCTTGCCGGTGATTTTGGAGGCGGTTTCGGCGGCGAGGGATTCTGTGGCCGCGCCGATGACGGCCGCGGTGACTGGGAGGCCCAGCGAAGCGGCGAGCTTATGGCCGGCGGCGACGGCTTCCCAACTGATGCGGCTGATTTTGCCGGCACGATCTTCAAAGATGACCAGGACGCCGCTCATAGGACGCGCACCTCGAATTTCAGCTTTTCAACCAGGGCTGCCGCGGCTTCTTTCGGTGTGCCGGGCAGGATCTGGGTTGATTTTTGTTTTTGCGGCAGCGCAACGCGATCGAGCAGGACAACTGGCGCGGCTTCGACGCCGAGTTCGGCAGCCGTTACGCGGCGGACTTCCTTGGTCTTGGCGCGCTTGATGCCCATCAGCGTGGCGTAGCGGAGCTTGTTGCCGCCGGACTGGATGGTTAGGACGGCGGGGGTGGGCAGTTCGATGGTCTGAAACCAGCCTTCTTCTAGTTCTCGCTTTACTGTGAGGCCGGAGTCGGTTTTTTCGACGTGCAGGATCAGCGTCGCGTGGGGCAGGTTGAGGAGTTCGGCGACGATGACGCCGGTTTGGCCGAGGCCGAGGTCTTCAGACTGCAGGCCGGTGAGGAGCAGGTCGGGGCTTTCGGGTTCGACGGCGGCGGCCAGGAGGCGGGCAACACCAAGAGCGTCGCGGGAACCGAGGTCGTCGCAGTCGATGTGGATGGCGCGGTCTGCGCCCTTGGCGAGGGCTTCGCGGATGGTCTGGCCGACTCGTTCGGGGCCGGCACTGACAACAACCACTTCGCCGCCGTGCTTTTCCTTGAGCTGGAGGGCCTCTTCAAGGGCATAGGCGTCGGACTCATTGAGGGCGTATTGGAGGTCGGATTCTTCAATCCACTTGGCGTGAGCGTCGATGCGAACCTGTGCATCGCGATCTGGAACTTGTTTGATGGCTACGATGATCTTCATAGTAAAAACCTTCGTTCATCTTAAGCTGTTGGGGTTAGGTCAAGCGACCAACCAGCGAAGATACGTTCCGGCTATTCTTGGGAAATGATTGAGCGAGTTCTTTTCGTCGCTTTTGGCGAATCACAACCTCGATCAGGGGTTTTGTTGAAGATGATTATTTCGGGCACATCATTGTGTCTTGATGTGCTGCTTAATCATTTCGAGACTGTCGCCGACGGTGGATTGTATTGCAGGGTCAGCATGGGCTTCATGCAGGGCCGGCAATACACGGTCCAAGTCAAGGTGCTTTTGAAACACAGCGATGTAGCCAAGGGAAAGTGCTGCCGCCCAGCGAACGAGAGGGTCTTCATGCCGCAAGAAGACGAGGCAATTCTCCTGTGCCCATCGCCAGTCTTCTTCATACCATGCGGCGCTGTAAAGGGCGGACCTTATTTGCTCGGAGTCTTTACTACCAAGCGCTTCGACAAGGTCGGCTTGTGATTGTGGATGAACTTCTTCGTATTGCACTTGCGCACTGCTCCGTTTGGTTGCGTTGTGGGTTCTGTGAAAGCTTGGTTTGTGTCAGCCACTGGCTACGAGGAGGGTTCTCCTGCGGTGATGTCTTCTTCGGGTTCGCGGACGATGAGGCCGCGCTGGCGGATGAGCCTGGAGTCGCGGATACTGAAGAACTCGTAGAGCGGATCTTCCTTGTCGACTTTGACCTCGCAGCGGAATTCGCCGGAGGCTGTTCCGACGGCTTGAGCCAGAGTTCTGAGGAAATCGACTACGAATTGGTTGGAGTCTCGGCCTTCGAATTCGAATTCAATGTAGTTGTTCCCGATCTCAATCGAGAGGCCGGACGCGTCGGCAGCTTTCTGGATGGTTTCGACCGCGCCTGGTGAGAGGGCGGGCGTGGAGATGGCGCCGCTATAGGAGCAATGCGCCCCCTGCGGCCGGGTGAGTTTGGGGCCGTTGGCAGGCACGGTCAACTCCGCCGCGGGTTGCGCGGGCTGATTTGGGTTGCTAAGGGGCAAAGTGCGGGCGGCTATCTGAGCAATGTCCAACAGTTGCGGCGCGCCTTCGCCGGTGGCTGCCAGGGCATCGCGGAACATGGTGTTGCAGAAGGGGCAGGCGGCGGCGACTGTCGTGGCTCCGGTGGCTGCCAGTTCGGCGGCGCGATTGTGGCTGACGCGCTCGCCGGTTTCTTCGCCGAGGAAGGCCAGGCCGCCGCCTGCGCCGCAGCAAAAGCTGCGCTCACGATTGCGCGGGGCTTCAACGAGGTCGCCGGCCAGGGCTGCGACGGCGCGGGGCTGGTCGTAGACATTGCGATAGCGGCCGAGATAGCAGGGGTCGTGGAAGACGATCTTCTCTGGAACTGAGGCTGGACCGGTTGAATCGGGCTTGGGCAGCTTGTGGGCGAAGCGGGCGAGGAATTCGCTGTGGTGCTCGATTTCAGGGGGCGTGCCGTACTCCTTCCAGTCTTCCTGGATGGTGCGGACGCAGTGGGGGCAGATGGAGACGATCTTCTTGACCTTGTTTTGGGTGAGGGCTTCGAGGTTGGCTTCGGCGAGTTGCTGAAAGACCAGGTCGTTGCCAAGGCGGCGGACGGGGTCGCCGGTGCACTTTTCCTTGCGCAGGACGCCGTAGCTGGTGCCGAGGTAATTCATCACGCGGGCGAAGTCGGCCACGATCTCGCGGCCTTTGGGGTCGTATCCGCCCATGCAGCCAAGCCACAGGCAATATTCCTGCGTGCCGTCGAAGATGGGCAGTTCCTGCTTGGCAATGAATTTGTCGCGCTCGGCGGGGTTTAGGCCGAGAGCGTTGCTGCCGCGTTCAAGGGCGAGGAAGAGCTTGCTGCCGTGGTTATCTTCCCACTCGCCGGTGTTGACTGCGCCGCGGCGGAGGCCAACGATGATGGGGACGTGCTCGATGCCGACGGGGCATTGGAACTCGCATGCGCCGCAGGTGGTGCACTG